>VFQQ010003191.1_pt1 | contig 16402 bp, 29 predicted proteins | sample 3512341 | NCBI WGS metagenome assembly VFQQ01 (sample SAMN10412373, study PRJNA504923) | tailings metagenome | isolation source: Relicate 2 Philex TSF1 revegetated site | place: Philippines: Tuba, Benguet | collected 2017-08-29 | reverse complement strand
GCCTTTACAGGAGGGAGCGTTTTGTTACTGTTGGCACAGCGTGACCTCGCAAAGCCTGCGCAGAGCAGCAGAGCACTGCCATCCCCCATACATGCCGCTGCTCACCACCTGTGTCTTCCCCACCCTACCCAACTCACCTCACCTGTGCACACAGCGAGACGTGTGCCATCCTGAGTGCTGCAACACCCTCCTCCCTGGTCATCCTGGACGAGCTGGGGCGCGGCACCTCCACGGTGGGTGGCAGTGCTGCTGCCACATGCACGCTTCGACTGCATGTCGTAAATGCAGTCCTGGGGCCTGTGCCGTATCTGGGCCTTGCATGTATCCGTCGGCAGTCGTGGGATGGCCGTGCGGTTCAATTGCCATGCCACTGTACAGCCCTGCAACACTGCATCCCAATCACGGACTGCATTGCCGGCTGCAGGGTGACGGCGCGGCCATCGCTGAGGCCACGCTGTCCTACCTGGTGCGGTGCACCCGGCCCCTCACCCTCTTCATCACACAGTGAGCCGCTGCAGGGCTGGTAGGCCATGCGCTGCTGTGCCTGCTGTGCATGCTGCGCTGTGGTTTTCCTGCTTCTGCCAACACGAACAGTACTGCTCATTTTTGCGGCCTGCCACCGCCGACCAGGTGTGAGCGCTGCTGTTCTGTGACTGCTACTGCCCATCGTGAAGTCTGTCCCTCTCTTCCCTGCACCCGCGCAGCTACCCGGAAGTGTGCTTCCGCCTGCAGGCTGCCCTGCCTGAGGCGGTGGGCTGCTACCGCATGGCACACGTGGAAGAGGAGGAGGGGGAGGAAGGCGCTGCGGCAGAGCAGCAGCAGCGGCTCTTGGAGGGCGCCAGCACAGTTGCTGCCGCAGCAGCTGCATCTGAAGCGCAGCCCAGCAGCATGGCAACAGCTGAAGGCAGCGGCTCGCTTGACCAGCAGGAGCAGGAGCAGCAGGAGCAGGAGCAGGAGTGGGCGCGGGAGCGGCGGGCGGCGCTGCATGCGCACGGCAAGGTGGTGTTCCTGTTCAAGCTGGTGGAAGGAGTGGCACCCTCCTCATTCGGCCTCAATGTGGCCCGCATGGCGCAGCTGCCTGGCAGCGTGCTACAGCGCGCGGCGGCCGTGGCTGCGCGTGTGCAGGCGGAAGCGGAGCAGCAGCAGCAGCAGCAGCAGCAACAGCCGGAGGGCAGTGCGGCAGGAGCAGGCGCGGCGGACGGTGCTGCTGCGGCGCTAGCGGATGAGTGCCGCCTATGGGTGCAGCGCTGCATGGCATCTGGAGCAGGTGTGGACGTTGCGGCAGGGCGGCAGCTGCAGCAGCGCGCTCGCCAGCTGCTGGCCCTTCCAAGCTGAGAGGCCCCGCATAGTGGTGCTGCCGGCTTCTCTTGCTGCATACCTGTTCAGGCAGACTGTGTCGCATGCCTGTGTGCACATATGATCCGTGTGGTCATGAACTCGTTTAACAAGATGGTCTGAACACTACAAGATTATAACGTGCATTGATTCATAAGATTGGCTGTCTTCAGGAGCTGTGTGGTTGCTCGGTGTGGCGTTCTTGGACAGCATGTTTGAGGAGGCTTCACGAACAGCAGAATTCAGGACAACAGAACTGAGTGGCAGCGGTGTACACAGTCAGGCATAACTAAAGCCTCAGTGAGGCACGGGCATTGGTGTAAAGAGTAGACAAAACTGATTTGTCGGCAGTGGGCGGCGCATTTGAACACAGAGCGTTATTAAGAAACGTTCATCAAAAGACGTTCCTCATCTCGTCCGTTGTGTGGGTGCCCCACGCAATCGGCAGCTCAGCCCAGCAAGGCGGCGCAGAGCAGCAGCACCAGGGCTCCCAAAGCGGCAGTGGCTGCGATACTGGCGGCACGCGGCGCAGCAGCACCAGTGGGAGAGGGTGCGGGCGCCAGCGCAGGGGAGGGCGCCCAGTCAAAGGGCCGGCCCTTGGTGTAGGTGGCGGGCACCGGGTACTGCGGTGAAGAGAGCAGAACTGTGGTGGTGAGCCTGCTGTTCAGAGCTGAGCATGGCACACCCAGTAATAGCAGCTTCACTGCATTGCTGCCACAGCTCACTTACCGCATTGTGGCACAGCAACGGGAGCAGCACAAGCAAGCCGTGCAGCAGTGCAGCACAGGGGGCCAGGCAGGGCGGAGTCTCTTGACTGAATCAACTGCTGTCGAGTTACCTGGAAGTCGCGGCAGATGTGGGGCTGGGTCTCGTTGTAGCCAGGGCACTCCCAGCGCACCACCTTCATGCAGCCCTTGTCCTCATGCTGCAGGTGGGGAGCAGGCGGAGAGGCGGGCGGGCAGGGTGAGGGGCTGCCTGGTGAGTTGGGAGCATCCCTGCACAGACCCTGCAGGCGCAGGCAAGCAGGTGCAGGCAACAGCAGCAGTTTCACCAAGCGTCGCATGCGCTTGCTGTGGCAGAAGAGCAGGATGCGTTATCCGCTTCTCACCTGGAGCAGGTGGCAGTGGAGCACCTGCAAATGATTGCCAGATAACAGAGATGTGCGGATTAGGCGGGTGGAGCAGGCGGCCCAGGGAAAGGCGGGCTGCACATGCATGTGCTGGCATGTGGCGGCATGTGACGGCCAGCACATTGCAGCTGCCACGGCAAGCCTTTGTCCGCGCTTCCTTGCAGGCTGCTCGCTTACCGCGAAACCTGCAAATTGGCCGGGCTGGACGCGCAGACCAACATAGCTCGCAGTGGGGGCGAGCAGCGGTATGACGATCGTATCTTGATAGTCGCCCTCCTGCGGCCAAGGTTGCGAGCGCGGCTCGGCAGGCCTATAAATTGAAAGCTGCCTTGTTCGCATGCAAGCACACCACAGGGCGGAGGAAGAATGCAGCATGCATAGCAGCATATCACGACTTGGGCTGGAGTGGCGGCGCGGCAGCCCGCCCTCGGACCCACCTCGAACCAACTGGCATAGGAGGCGCCGGGTGTGAGGTTCTTGGGCAGCTCCACAATTTGAAAAGGACTGACATGCAAATGCATAGGATGCACTGCGCGAAAAACGAGGAATGTGCGTGCCGCCATGCGGTGGGGGTTAGGGCACGGCAGGTATGGCAGGGCAGCTCCATGACTCAAGGTTCAAGTGCACGACGTATCCCACATAGCACCCCCACACCAGGGGCCCAGCAGCGGCTGACTAGGACAGTAATCACCATGCTGAGCTTACGTGTGATGTTCCAATACTGCCACTCCACGACGCTGCCGAGCTGCTCAGAGGATGGCGTTTGTGGGCAAGGCGGGGAGTCAGTGGCCCATGCGCCAGCAGGCCGGGGTGAGCCCTGCGACATGTGCGGCTCCAGCAGTGGCATGTACTGATGGCTTGTTGTTGGGCGTGTGCAGCAGAAGCCTCACCGGCATCAAGAGCGGCTTGGGGTCGGGGAATGAGAAGGCCTCTCCATCCACGGTGCAGGAGTACTGCGGCAGTGCCGGCGGAGCAGGAAATAGACATCAAGTGTGGGAGTGGCACTGCCATGCATGCCCACAAAACAGCCTGCCATCCGAACAAAAGGCCGGGCTGCCATGTGCCATTGCTGAAACGTAGACAGAAGCACACTGACCTTGTCTGTGAACTCAAAGCCGTGGACCTCCTTGATGAGTTTATCATTGGCACCCGCAGCTTTCAGCGCAGGATCCCGAAGGTCCGGTGCTGCAACAGGTGTCAGAGGGGCACAGGATAGTAACAGGCCCTGAAGGCGACTCTGCCTAAGCAACGCCCCTCCGAAGGCCCTCCCCCGATGCTCACCGTATCCCGGCCGCAGAGGTGTACAGGCCTTCTGCCTGGGCTCGGGGTGTGCAGGACCCTGCGGCGTGGTCAAGGGAGCATGGCAGGTGCTTAGGAGGCAGCAAACAGCGGCAGGAGCACAAATCTACAGGCTGGGGAATTGGGGCTGCCACTGCTAGCACGTCACAATCAGCCCTGCCACCATGCCTCTCCGCTGCCACACCCGCAACTCTGCCCCATACACCCCACACTCTGCTTTGTGCCACCCCCGCTCAACCTGCTCAGCACACACACGCCCACACCTCTGCGGCCGCGAGTTCAATCGTCATCACCACGGGCTGGTCCAGCGCCATGGAGCCCTTGGACGCCCCTGTGAAGCCTTTGCCAAAGGGAGACAGCTCCGCTCCGCTGGCCACAATGAAGCGGTCTCCCGGCCGGCCCTCACACTTGACCAGCAGCTCGGCACGGTTGCCGGACACCAGGAAAATGTGGTCGACCCTGGGAGGAGAGAGGGGAGCAGAGGGGCAGAGGGGCAGTGCAATCAATGAGGAGGGGAGGTCCCCAGGTGAGCGCACGTCTGCGGGGAATCTGGGCGGCAACTGCTTGCGCTGGAGCAGGAAGGCGGGCGTCGGGCGGCAGCAAGGAAACCGGCGGGCACGCTGTGCTTGCCAGCACAGGGCGGCCCGGCGTGCGCGCCTTGTGCAAACCGTTGTGGTTCATCTCAATCCCAGCCCTGCCTTGCACCGCAGCTGTGTTCTGATGCACTCCTTTCAGCTGGCAGCAGCTCACCGGCGGGGGATCTCCATCAGGTACACAGCTTGCACCCTACCTATTTATGGCGCACCCTTTTGAGCTGGCCCTCTCACCGGCGGGGGATCTCCAGCAGGTACACTCCATCTTTGGCCAGCAGCTGGAGGTCGCAGCTGTTGGTGGGCAGCAGGGTGGCGGGGTCCAGAACCACCAAGTCCACCAGGGCCTTGTAGCCTGCGGAGAGTGTGTGACGAATGGCGCATTGACATAGGCCATCGAGCCACTTGTTTCTAAGTTGTGAGTCCTCCCAGGGCACATCGTGCAGCAGAGATACAGGAGTATGGCCAAGCAGTGAGCGTACAGTGCGGCGCATGCCGGGAAAGCATGCCATGGTGGGCGGCTCAGCGGAGCAGTCAACCGCACCTGTGTTGAGCACGCGCCAGCGCTGGTAGCGGCCGGCCTGCACAGAGCAGGGGCAGGTGGATGTCCACTGGGGGCATGCATGATGGGCTGATGGCGTGAGGACTTTGAGCTGCACCACACCGTGAAGAGACATTTGGCCCTACAGTCAACTGCCTGCTGTATACAGCATCGTACCTCCATTGTGAGCACCGGCTCGTAGCCGCCGTTGACCAGCACGAATGATTCGTTGGCCATGGAGCCCAGCAGCGGCAGGGACTGCATGTGGCAACAGCAGGGCGGGCGGCTTATTGAGCCTCAGGCTACCCCTTGGGGGCCACGGGCCAGCACTGGCTGGCACAAGCATGCCGCCCCCATGTGACAGGCAGGTGGGATGCCCAGACTCTTGCAGCTGCATTACACATGCCGCCTCACCGCCTCGTTGTCCGCATTAGTCTCGTTGCAGCAGTAGACGTTGGAGGGTTGCACTGTTTTCGAGTAGTACTGTGCAAACGATGTTGGATGGGGGACTTCCAGGGCAGAGTCAACAGCATGCCAAGCTGCACCCACGCAGGTGCCGCTGCTGCTGGTGTGCCAGCACCATCGGCACATTCCACTCATTCTGCAGCGCACGCAACGCACCTGGTAGTTAGCATCAAGGTCGCGCGCTGAGTCTTCGTCTGGTTGGGCCTGCATTTGACGCTGAGCAAATTCTACACTGTAAGTAGACCGGTTTTGTTTTTGTTCTGATCCACAGCAGCTGCTGCTGGCCCCCACACAGCACCTATTTGCCCCGCCGGCACACACCCCAGCGGTGCTCCCTGCAGCACCCGCTCCGCAGGCCTCACCTTCAGCGTTGCAGCAGAGGGGTCGGCAAAGGTGAGGAGCGCCAGATGAAGAATCTGATCCGGCACCTCTTGCATGAGGCCCCACACCTCGGTGCAGCCGTTCTCAGCTGGCAGCCAGGCTTCGTCATCTGCGGCGCATAGCAGGAGGACCACCGGAGTGCACGGTTTGGCAGCCAGCCGGCCAGCCCCGGCAAAGTGCAGAGGGTGGGTCGAGCTGAACAGGGCGCGCCAGCAGCAATGCAATGGATAACAACCGGCTCAAAGTACCTTCTACAATGATCAATCCGTTGGCTGTGGAAGTCTGCAGCATGGAGCTCCCGTGGTAGTGTGGGTGGTACCCTGGTTGGGAGAAGGGCGGGAGACGGGCGTGACGACAAGGTTTGCATGGGGTCAGAGGTACCAGCATGGGGTCAGAGGTACCACCCGGCAAAAGCAGCAAACGTAGGGTGTCAGTGCCAACTTTATGAAGCAAACTATGCTGTCCTGTTCCTGTTCCTGTTCCGCCTGCATATTCCATTTGCCTATGGCATGTCCCTTTTGGACTCACAGTGCAGGCCGGGCAGGTGGTCGGGAGGTGTGCTTGAGTTCATGGCCAGCCGGGCGGGTTCGTCGCTGGGCTTCAGCTTGCCCGGCACGGAGACAAAGATGTTGTCTGAACCTGGGCACAAGGTGCGTGACAACTAAAGGGCGGTGAGTACAGCCTGGCGAGTGAGGTGAACGAGTGCGATAAAAGGTCGGAAGGCAAACAACTGGCGGCGCTACTGGCCAGTGCACACTGCACTGCATCCACAGCATGAGTTGTCGGCGGCGCACGAAATGCGCTGCCGCTGCACTGCCCACCCTGGTACTCCGTTGCGGTGTCCTGCGAAAAAGCGCCTGCACAACAGCAGGAGCCAGCAGAGCGGGTGGAAGATGCTGCCTATTTCAACAGAGCAGCGCAGCAGCACCAGATGCGGGCAGGCGCCCACGGGCAGGGTGCAGCCTCCTGTCTGTACAGGTGTGCAGCTGCCGCTTGCGACAGCAGGATCCGCATCCTACCCGGGGAGTCGTGCAGGCCGTGTGTGTGCAGGTTGGTGTACGCGGGATCCCGATACGTGTTGGCGGCACCCTGCATGCGGTGCGCGGCATGGGGCAGGGGCGCATTTTGAAGCACTGCTCTTGGCAAGGGCGAAAAGCTAGCGGTTGAGCTGAGCTACAGAAAACATGCAGGCAGCCGCCTAAGTCTGCCTTGCTCCTATGCGAACGATGAAGCAGGGGTGGCGAGGCAAAACCAAGCCCGGGTGTGGTGTGCAAGCATGCCACACGCTTGCTGGCCGTGCGCTTACTAGTGTGGAGTTCGGTCCAACGTACATCTGGTTGGCCAGATAGATCCAGTAGGGCTCCCCCGCCTTGATGCGCAGCGTGGGCCCAAACACGTGGATGCCTCCGCTCTCGCCGTCCCTGCCAAATTAGACAGCGACGGGTCAGCCAGTGGTGCACATTTGACGTTGCAACCCCATGGGGTGCCAGCAGGCACAAGCACCGAGCAAGAACTGCTGCTTGCCCTGAACACCGGGTTGACAGCATCAAACACACGCTCTGCCATCCCTCGAGCACGTGTAGAAGCCATTGGTGAATTGGAGGCCGTCCTCATCAGCGACCAGGGTGGCCGGCTGCAGCAGGGGGAGCGCTTATTGGCGGCAGTTGATCATGGGGCGCAGCAGGCACATCGGCAAACATGCGGGAGCTTCGTCTTGTGCCGCAGCCACGCCTCCCACCTCCAAAGTGATGTTGATGGAATCACGCAGGCCTGAAGGGGACAGCACGGAGCGCCCCGGCAGGTCTTCCAGCCGCTCGCCGCGAGAGAAGCGGATGACGGGCAGCTCTTCGATGGGGTTGGGCAGTTCGAGCTGGGCGGCGGCGGCGGCGGCAGCGTGACTTAGCAGGGCCGCCACGACGAGAGGCAGCAGCATCGTGCCCCAGGTCATGCTGCAGAAGAGCAGGGAGCATGAGGGGTGAGCACGTGAGGCTGAGCGCCCGGCCGGGGGTGAGGGTGGCCACCCTGCACGCCACTGCCAGTTTTGAAGGCAGAGCCTCGCAGAGCTCCACAAGCCAGATCACAGCGTTTGCAAGCTGCCGGGCGGACCTCGCGCGGGAGGCGGGCTGTGGTCGCCCGGCTGAGGGTCGCCAAGCTGGTCGGGACCCCAGGAAGCAAAGCAGCAAGCGCCAACGAGTGCTGACAGCCAGGCACACACTGAGGAACCGCCCCAATCTTTGCCATGCAAGGGGATCCCGCCAATGTGGCGGCTCGCGGCGGAGTGATCAGGGATCATCAGTCTAGTCTGCAGCAACACCTGGCCTGCCTGCCCGAGAGCATGGCAGTGATGTGCGAGTGGCGTCCAGCTGGGACGCGGCTCTGGAGGGCTCGGCTTGGCAGCAAGCGCTGAGCATGCACCGCACACGCTTGCAAGCCAATTGGTGGCGCAAGCGGAGCCGGCAGCAGCAGCTCGTTGCATTCAGCAGGTGCAACAGACCTCCAGCCCCTTGTATGGTGGCTTTCTCACTTTGTTTCCTTGCTGCTAAAGTTTGCCCGCCCCGGCCGCAGCTTGCTTGTGCAGCCCACTTTGAACCGCTAGTTGGCGCTGCCAATGAGCCGGGCTGTGACGAGCGCCAATTGCGGCGTGGCACCCGCACACTGCTTGTCACTGCTGTTCATTATTCAAGTTTTACCAAGAGAAATGCATGATGGTGGATCAGCATACTATCCACCATGGCATGATCCTGATGGTCCCGCATAAAGGCATAAGTATGTATGCACCCATGGTTGTGGAAAGAATGACACGGTGTTGAAGAATGGGCAAGAATGTGCAGGCCTGGGCAGGAGAGAGAAGAGGATGGGTATGCGCAACACATGGTTTGGCTCATGCAAGCCGGGGGCGGGTGGGTGAGTGGGCGGGGTTTGCGTGGGTGGCATTCCTGATGGGAAGGCAGAGGGATGCAACCGCGCAGGGGAATGCATGCCACCGCAGCTGCACTGCCCGTGGCGCGGCACTTCAAGTGCCAAGTTGCATCAGTGGCAGGCGAGCAGCAGGGCGGCGCCTGCGCCCGCCAGGGCCAGGGCGAGGGCAGGCCGGGCGGCGGAGCCTGCCGAGCTGGAGCCGGCCACATCGGCGGCGGTGTCGCGCACTATGGCGGCGGCACTTTGGACGGTGTCCTCGACAGCGTTGTCAATCTGCTGGGCGGCGGAACTCACAGAGCTTGGCACACGGGAGGTGACTTCATCATAGGCAGCGTTGGCGACGGCGGCAGCGTCGTTGGCGGCATCGTTTGCCCCTTCGGTCCAGTAGTTCCACGCATCACTGACGGTTTGCTTCAGGTCGTCCCACCACGACTTGGTTTGCACAGCCGCCGCGCCGGCGTCGGCGGGGAGAGCGGGGACCGTCACCGCTCCGGCGGCGGGCAGCGCGGCATCGGGGAGCGTGGGCGCAGACGTCGGTGCGTCGCTCGGGCTGGCGTAGGAGGTGGCCAGCAGGCCTGCGGTCAGCACAGTGGGGCATGTTCGCGGTGTTAGCGGGCTGTTTCGCCGTGAAGGCACATGCAGGGCGCCAGGTGGCCTCAGTAACTCGTTCGCCTGGCCTCCGTGACGCCCTAGCACCCCACATCACACATCTACAACACCCTGGGGCACGCGGTCTGGGCATACCCAGCCGCTTGCCACCAATGCAGGGCGCGTCTTGCCACCAATGCAGGGCGCGTCTTGCCACCAATGCAGGGCGCCAGCGGCGGCACATGCAGGGCGCCGGCGCCGCCTTGCGCGGGGCGGCGGCATGCAACCCAGGGCCCGCCTAGCTCCGCGGCGCGCTCACCTGCCAACAGCACGGCCACGAGCAGCTTGGGCGCCATGTTTCAGTAGTGCCTGCGAGAGGACTGGCGGGTCGGGCCTATTGCTTTTACACAGGTGCAAACCCCGGGCTGGTGCCGCTTGTAAACAGCGTTGTTCGCTCTCCTCTACTAGTTTGAGGCAGCGTGGCGGGAGCAGAACTCCGCAGCGGGCTCCGACCCGGCGGTCTTTCTCGCCACTCACTTGTCAGCAATGGTAGCTCGCTTCAAAGCTTGTTCGCGTGAATAAACGTCGATAAACTCTCGAAAAGCGGCCCGAACAACGCGAGTGGACCCAATGGCTCATGTGCCTCATGCTGCCGCTGAGCTGGCCAGCGAGGCGTGTCGCCGATTCCTTTGGATTCTAACAAAAGAAGGGCACTTCAGCTGCGCCCCGTTGGTACGCATCCGCATGATGGTGGCAACCCATCTGTGGCCTGGAAAGGCGGTGCCACGCAGCTGAAACATGGCACATGCCGCCGCCGGCCCGAATGGCACCGAGTGCCCGGCCGCCGAAGTGCATGCGTCACAAGGTGAACGCCTGCAGGCGCGCGCCAGCCACAACGCCGTTTACATGTAATGTCTGTTTGGACATGATTGGGGTGTCAGGGGTTGGACATGGCCATCACAGCATGCGGGGCCAGGGAGGGTCATAAGGCACATGACATCTGTCCAGATGCAAGAACCCGACCCTTGATCAGAGTCCCTCATGCCGGAGCATGGCATGCCGCCTTGTGCCAGTGCCGCCAATGCCGAGTCTGGCACACGGTCGTGCAATCTGCAGGGCACAGCAAGGTGACGCGTGCCTGGTCACCAACGCACGCGTCAGCTACAGAGCCCCTTGCCGCTGGCGAGCAACCGAAAGCCGACAAGCAACCGAAAGCAGACGCCGAAAAAAGCGCGCCGGCAGACTGCCACTCACATGCGACGGATCGGCACCGGCTGCACTTCTTTAGAGCGATCCCGGGGGTGCCTGCCGCCACGCCGCAGCAAGCGCAGACGCCGCCCTCCGGCGGCGGCGGGTCCTGGCCGTGGAAGCGCTGCTTGCCGAAGATGGGGTGCGGGCCGCCGCCGCCTAGCTGGAAGTGTGCCGGGTTCGGCTCGCCCTGCATGCGTATGGGTGGGTTGAGAGGTGAAAGCGCTTGGTGCAAATCTTGGGGCGGCCATGCTGCTGGAACATGGGCCAGCGGCATGCCTGGGATGGCCCACATCCATGGGTGAGCTGCTTTACAATTGAGCCGTGGCCACAGGAGGTGGGCGCGCGTTAGATGGGCCGGCCAACACAGTTCTGAAGGACGTCCACCCATAGCCCGCTGGGCGCACCTCGATGACACGCAGGGTCACCGCCAGCACGCCGCCAGCAATGTGCGCCAGCTGGGGCTGAGCGGCAAAGCGCTCCAGGCATGCCATCACCACCATCATTGGCTGGGTGGAGCCCTGGAAGCTGCGGGCGGTGAGCACGCCCTGCGCCCGCATGTCTGCCGCGATGCGGTCGCCGGCGTGCTGCAGCAGCTTGGCCCACACGCCCAGCAGGTTGGGCACCACAGACAGGTGCACCTGCGGCGGCAGCAGCAGAAAGGGGAGGCGCTTCAGGCGCAACAATCACAAGGCAGCGGCTGTGCAGGCCCGGGAACTTTGCAACACACCGTCCCTGAGTTGGTCGGTACATAGCGAGGCGGCTGGACAATGCAGCCTTGTGCACCAGCAGACAACAGCCACCCTGCAGGGCTCACCCGCGGCAGCACTTCTGCCAGAATGTTGTGCAGGCCCAGCTCGGCAACCGCCTTGCGCGCCACGGCGGCATGGTCGCAGAACACCACCAGCAGGAAGCCCATCTGGGAAGGCAGCAGGCAGAGCAATACACACAATTGTACTCAAAAGGTCCACAAACACGGAGCAGTGCGTGCAGCTGTAGCACTTGTCTTCACATGCGCCAGGGCACCCTGCAGTTGCAGACTGAGTTTGGCCACCAGCAACAACCGACAGTGCCGCCAAACGCGCACCTGCCGGCCGAGCGCGCTCCAGATGGACTGCTGCGGCTGCTCGCCAAACGCCAGCGCAATCGCGCTGATGAGGTTCGCTGCCTTGGCAACCGCCTGGAAAGGGGGTTGCAGGGGTTGGCGCGTTGATGCCGAGAGGTTCTCAACATGAGAAGAGCGGAGCAGTTGGGAGCCAGCACCGGCGGGTTCGCGTGCCACCTCCCACTCCAAGTCACTTGCCCCCATGTCACATTTCCAGGGGCCACACCTTGCAGTTGATGGCCTCCCCAGCCATCTCATCCGTGCGCCGTGCAGCTACGGCCACACACATCGCAAGCGTGTTGGCCAGCACTGAGTTGTTGTGGCTCGTCTGGGCGGCCACAGCTGCCGTCAGGGCGGCTGCACTGGTGCCGCCCGCCAGCAGCTGCGCGATGCGCGCCTCGATCGCGGGCAGCAGGCCCGCTCGCGCAAAGCTGCAGGAGAGGGCGCGTGTGGGAGCAGCCAGGTGTGAAGGAGCACACCAGCCAGGGCAGATCAGGCACCCCCTGCAACCGTACCTTGGCAGGAGGCTTCAAGCCCAGCGCCTACTATCCAACATTCAGCATGCAAACTGACTGCCCTGCGCACCCACCAATTTACGGTCTCCTTGTCCGCGTAGTGCACCAGCAGATACAACACGCAAATGAAGCCGTTGGCGAGCTCAACGGCAGGGCTGTTGATACCGTCAATGACCTGCAAAGTCAAGCGGGGTGTGCTCAGCAGCCTGCCAAGCCCAGCTGCGCTCTGTCCAGTCGGGGGTGTGCTCCCGGTTTGAGAGCCTGTCCATGCAGCCCCGCTGCACACGGTGAGTGCATGGTGCAGGAGCCAAGCCCGCCCAGATCGAACTGCCCCGTCCTGTCTAGCCCAGGCTCACCAGGCGCACGAGGCCCAAGTGCCGAGCCTCTACCGTGCAGCAGGCCAGCAGGGGCATGAGGTCCTGGAGGAAGGAGGCGGCCAGGGGCGCCTGCTGCAGCTCCAGCGCCAAACCTGCAGGGGGGGGCAGGCGGGGACCAACAAGGAGGAGAGCCTGGATCAAAACAAGGCTGCTCAGGGCAGCGCCAAAGCAGGATAAACGTGTCTGCTGATGAGGGCCGTGCCTCCCTCCGCTTGCCGCACGTCCCGCCCTGCCCAGTTCCAGGGCTCACCCTTGATGCACTGCAGCGAGGTGCCCAGCAGGCAGGGCTGCGTGAACAGCTCCCGCGCATCCACGCTGCGGTACAGCAGGCACTTGGAAGGCGGTACCGCCATGTCGTGCACGCCAAACACGCGCAGCTCCTTGAGCACCTGCGGCAGGCAGAAGCCACGATGCCTGAGTGAGCCACGCACCTTAGTGTCGCCACGCTGCATCTACAGCCCCCACAGCAGCTTGCGGAGCATGCTGAGCTGCGTCACAAATGCAGGATAAAGCTTGAGCTGCGGGAAGGCGGGCACATTACTTTGAAGCTCAGAATTTGTCCGAGTTTAGATCAACACTCGCCTTGATCACGCTGACGACGGGCGTCTGGTCGTCCTGCTTGGCCATTGCGGCAGCGCAGGCGCGCAGCACCAGCATGCGCCCCATGTCCTCGCCTCCGGGGCACAGCGCAAACAGCTGGGCCACCCCTCCAGGGCCTGCCGGACGCGCAGGCAATGGGGCCACAGAGTGAGTCTGGGAGCGAGCAGGGCCGCGTCCTGGCCAGCGCGCTTTGCAACTGGGTTGGTAGATGAGCACTCAACCGCACTGCCCTCACATCCCTTTGCACCTGCCACCCAGCACACATGTGCAGAGCGGGCGCTCACCTGCGAGGTTCATCAGGCACTGAGCGATGCACAGGTAGGTGAACGCCTCTGGCTCTTCGCTCTCAGCCACACGTGCCGTCCGGGGCCCGGGAAAGAAGCGGTGCAGGAGCGCCCAGAGATAGCGCGCAAGCGCGGGACCGTGCTTGCCAACCTTCCTGCGGCACAGAAGTTGAGCAGGCGGTGTCAGGTGGGGGACGGAGATGAGGCCGCCGCTGCTGCTGCCGCTCGCCGCTCCGGGAGGCTGTGCCAGCACGCACACAAACCAAACAAGATTGCACGCAATGCCCACGTTGGTTGGGTCCATGCCCCATTCAGCAGCACCCGCCCACCTGGCCTCTACATTCAGCAGGGAGTTGAGCATGGACGCCGCCGGCTGGTGCCAGGCCAGCGGCTGCTGCTGCGCCGCCTCCGGAGTCAGCACGCCGGCCAGCAGGCCTGGCAGGTCCTGCAGGGCAGGCCAGCGAGGCATGCACGTTGATGTCAACAAGTGTTCGGCACGTGCCCAGCTGGAACTCATGCATGGGGAGGCAGGCAAGGCAGGCGGCGCCCAAGGGGCAGACTGCACGCTGGATGCCATCAAGCGCCATTCATCCACGGCCAGTGAGCTGCCCCAGCCCACCTCTTTCATCAGCACACCGCGCAGCCGGCTGCTGTACACCGCGTTTGAAAGGAAGATGAACAAGTACTGCAAGTCCTCTGCGCCGGCAGCCGAGCAGCTCCGCAGCGGCTGCAGCACGCGCCGCACCTCCGCCTGCAGGGCGCACACAGACAATACTGCTGAAGCATACTGCTGAAGCATGGATGTGAGCACAGGAGACGTATGCTGGAGGCAGGGGGCATCGCGAGTGGGAGCATGCCCAGCCGATTCAGGGCGTACATGCACAGCCATGCTGCGCTGTGTCACGCCGTGCCGTGCTGCACTGTGCTGTGCCCACCAGCAACTTCGGCTGTGACAGCGAGCGCCAGTTGGCATCGAATATGATGCCGTACACCATTTCTGGAACCTCTCGGTGCCGCCGCTCGAATTGGGCATCCATCTGGCGTGAGACCTGCATCAATCGCGCAGCCATTTGAGGCAGTGGTTGTCCCTCCAGCTGCATATACCTGCCTCTATCATGCAGCCGGTGCTGTGGCAGCGGTTGTTGAGAGCACCCTTGCAGGTGCAGCTCCCTGCCGCAAGGGCTCTGCTGCTCAGTGTTAACAGCGGCCTCCTCACCTGGTCTCGGTCGTTCGGGTCAGTTATAAAATGCGTTATCCCCATGGGGGAGCCATCACCAGCCGTGCTGGGCATACCTGTGCTGCCGCCGCCAGCACGGCTGTTGCTGCTGGCCGTACCCGCGCTGCTGCTGCCTGGTGCGCCTCCCGACTGGGCCATGCGCGCCAGGCCTGGGAATTGCTGCTCCATGCTGGGCTGCTCCGGGGGCGGCCGAGGCGGCAGCTCCATTTCCACCTCCATCCCCACCTCGCGCAGGCAGGCGCGCAGCAGCTTGGCGCACTGCGCACGGCACGGGGCGCAGTGAGGAGCAGTGGGTGTGCAGCGGGTGTGCAGCGCAGCTGCAATCCAGCAATAAACACACATGCAGCACTGGCTTGACAAGGTGCAGGCAGGAGCATGCGCGTCTGATGTGCTGGTGGTAAACATATGCGCTGCCGCAGCCGTATGGTACCTTCCGGTCGTCGCAGGCATCGAGCACAGCCTTCCAGGTGGGCTTGCCAGGCGGCTGCGTGATGGCTTCAGGTAGCGGAAGGTTGGGGGGCACCAGCGTCGAGTACAGGCGCCGCCGTTGCGCTTGCTCCAGGCTGCGGGAGGCGTGCAGAATCAGCGTGCACGCAGACGGCTGGGCCGCCGCAAAGATGAGGGCGTTGTCGGAGCGGCGCGGCGGCAGCAGCAGGGCGCCGTGCTGCAGCAAAGCTTCGACCGCTGCCGTGTAGCCCCTTTTTGCAGCAAAGTAGATGGGCACGGGCCCTCCTGTAGGGGCCAGTCCTGGGATGCCTGCAGTTGGGTAGGTGCATGCCAAAGAATAGTGAGATACTTGTGCCTCCGCCAAGCTTGGGAACATGGCGGGGCAGGGCAGGGGCTGGTGGTGCAGGCCAGCGCGGGGCAGGGCAGGGGCTGGTGGTGCAGGCCAGCGCGGGGCCGGGCCGGGAAGGAGAGATGATGGGATGCCGCGTGACCCAGCTCCACAGCCACAAGGCACCGCTGCATGCCAAATGCAAAATGCACTCCCACTGCTTGCCTGACTGGTTGGGCGGCGCGCCGTGGCGCAGCAGCAGGCGGGTGGCCTCTGCACCCGAGTCCACGGCTCCAAACCGCACATCTAACCACAGCATGATTGACTTGTCCTCATCGGAGCACAGGCCCCTGCGGCAGCAGAGCAAGACAGCGCATCAGTGCACAACCGGGTTTGCAGTCCTTCCTGTTACGGCTGGCCAAGGCATTGCATGAATGTGTGCTCTGAACCACACAGCTTTGTTTAAAGCCTCACCTCTCCAGCAGGACCTCCGCACACCGCAGGTGGCCAGGCGTGCTCTTGCCCCACGGCGCCGCATCCGATTGCATCTGCTCAAACAGGGCAGCCTGCAGCAGGCAGGTGCAAGGGCACACAGAGCACGGGTGCGTCGGCCGGAGAAGACATGCGGGAGGGCTTAAATTAGTGAGCGCAGCACGGGCAGGGGCCACCCAGCACATATCAGGTTGTGAACATTGGTCAAGCTGCGAAGCGCCTCCGCCAGCGCCCCAATCAGCCATCAGCCAACTGCCCTGGCATGGCATGGCTGGGTGTTTGCATCAGAAGCTGGACTGCATAGCTATTGACTGCGTAGCGAGGGCATGCCAGACAGCATCGCACTGCTGTGCTGCATGTCTTGGGCAGGAGCTAGGAAGCTTGCAGCTAGGAAGCTTGCCTGCAGCGGGGATGATTTGCCGTCTGGGAGAGGCGCGGCAGGGTATCGTGCCCCGCTGTCCAACAGCAGCTCAACCAGCTCTGGGCAGCCTGCAGCTAGGACAGAGTTGGGTAGTTGCGTTA
>VFQQ010003190.1_pt1 | contig 16403 bp, 19 predicted proteins | sample 3512341 | NCBI WGS metagenome assembly VFQQ01 (sample SAMN10412373, study PRJNA504923) | tailings metagenome | isolation source: Relicate 2 Philex TSF1 revegetated site | place: Philippines: Tuba, Benguet | collected 2017-08-29 | reverse complement strand
GGGCGGCAAGCAGCTCGTCGATCTTGCAGTCGAGCGTCAGATAGAAATGCGGGACGGTCTGCTTGCTCTCGGTGAGGCGGGCGGCCACCACCTTGCGCATGCCGTCGTTGGGGACGAGCTCGTAGCTGCCCTCGGGATAGAGGGCGATGACCTGGGCCTTGCTCATGCCGGCAGCGGGTGCGACGCCAGCGGATGCCCCTGCCCCGGCGGCCGGCGCGGCCTTGAGCGGGGTCTTGCCGGATTTCGCCGCTTCAACGTCGGAGCGGATTACGCGGCCATGCGGGCCGGTGCCCGAGATGGCGGAGAGTTCGATATTGGCTTCCTTCGCCAGCCGCTTGGCCAGTGGTGAGGCAAAGGTGCGGACGCCGTTGCTCGCGGCGGGGGCCGGAGCGGCGGCCTTCGGCGGAGCCGAGACGACGGCCGAGCCCGACGCGACGGCGGAAGCGGCCGGCGCCGGCGCTTCTTCCTTCTTCGGGGCCGGTGCGGCAGCAGCGGCGGGAGCCGGCGCCGGGGACTTCACGTCGGCGGCGGATTCGCCTTCGGTGAGGATCACCGCGATGACGGCGTTGACCTTGACGCCCTCGGTACCCTCGGGGACCAGGATCTTGCCGATCTTGCCCTCGTCGATGGATTCGACTTCCATCGTGGCCTTGTCGGTCTCGATCTCGGCAATGACGTCGCCCGAGGAGACGCTGTCGCCTTCCTTGACGTGCCACTTGGCGAGCTTGCCCTCTTCCATGGTGGGCGAGAGCGCGGGCATCGTGATGTTGATCGACATTATTTCACCTACTGTCTCGCAAGGCCGGTCCGGCCGGCGTCGGTCATATTGTTCCATTCGGCGTCGAAGAGCTGGTTGATGCTCTCCAGTGCCTCTGCCTCGGACGTGACGCCCTCGGCCTCGTAGATGCGCGCGGCGTGTCGCGCGATGTCCACCAGCAGGATTCCCCACATCCGCGGATCGTCGAACCCCTGGACCAGCGACACATGCAGGTCGCGATTGACGATCCAGGCGCGGAAGATCTCGGTCGAGGGCGCGGTGAACGCCTCGCCCGGGATCGGCAGCTCTTTGGGATGGTTTGTACCACCGGGTGGAGTCTGCCGCTTCCCGAACATTGGTTCTAGCTCCGGTAGGTCACGGCGTTCACCGCCGCGATCACTTCGTCGACGCTGGGCAGCGCCAGTTTTTCGAGGTTGGCCGCATAAGGCATCGGCACGTCCTTGCCGGTGACCCGGGTCGGCGGTGCATCGAGATAGTCGAACGCCTCGGCGACGACGACCGACGCCAGCTCGGCGCCGATGCCGCCCTGCGGCCAGCCTTCCTCGACGGTGACGAGGCGACCGGTCTTCTTGACCGACTCGATGACCGTCTTGGTGTCCATCGGACGCAGCGTGCGCAGGTCGATGAGTTCGACATCGACACCGGCGGCGACCAGCTTTTCAGTGGCCTGGGTGGCGTAGCGCATGCCCATCGAGAACGACACGATGGTCACGTCCTTGCCCTCGCGGGCAATGCGGGCCTTGCCGATGGGCAGGACGAAATCGTCGACCTTGGGCACGAGGCCGGTCGAACCGTAGAGAATTTCATTCTCGAGGAAGACGACCGGGGTGTTCGAGCGAATGGCGGCCTTGAGCAGCCCCTTGGCGTCGGCGGCCGAGAACGGCGCGACGACATAGAGGCCGGGGACGTGGCTGTACCAGGCCGAGTAGTCCTGGCTGTGCTGCGCGCCGACGCGTGCAGCGGCGCCGTTGGGGCCGCGGAAGACGATCGGGGCGGTGACCTGGCCACCCGACATGTAGAGCTGCTTGGCGGCCGAATTGATGATCTGGTCGATCGCCTGCATGGCGAAATTCCAGGTCATGAACTCGACGATCGGGCGCAGGCCGGCGAAGGCCGCGCCGACGCCGATGCCGGCGAAGCCGTGCTCGGTGATCGGAGTGTCGATGATGCGCTGCGGACCGAACTCCTGCAGCAGGTTCTGGGTGATCTTGTAGGCGCCCTGATACTCGGCGACTTCCTCGCCCATGACGAAGACGTTGGGGTCGCGGCGCAGTTCTTCGTCCATGGCCTCGTTGAGCGCCTGGCGAACGGTCATTTCGACCATCTCGACACCGGCCGGCAGATCGGGATCGGCGGCGGCTTCGAACTTGGGCGCGGCGGGAGCCGCAGCCTGCGACGGCGCGGCATCAGCGGCCTTCTCGGCGGCGACGACCGGAGCTTCGGACGGTTCGGGTGCGGTCTTGGCGACCGGCGTTGCGGCCGGTGCGGCCTCACCCTCACCGAGGATCACGGCGATCGGGGTATTGACCTTCACGCCTTCAGTACCTTCGGCAACGAGGATTTCGGTGACCTTGCCGCTATCGACGCTCTCGACTTCCATCGTGGCCTTGTCGGTCTCGATTTCAGCCAGCACGTCGCCGGGCTTGACGGTATCGCCCTGCTTGACCAGCCACTTGGAGAGCTTGCCCTCCTCCATGGTCGGGCTGAGAGCGGGCATCAGAATATTGGGCATCTAGGTCTCCTGGCGCTCGGTCGGGAGCTTGAGGGAATGAAACGTCACGGCAGCCCTATGCGTTCTGGCCGGTCACGATGATCACCACGGTCAGCGCCATGAACGCTGCAATGGCTACGAAGAAGACGACAAGCGCGTAGACGTAGCGCTTGGTGTGGCGGTCGGCTTCGGGACCCGCGATCTCGCGGATCGAGTCGAACTGCAGCCAGCCGAGGCTCCAGATGCTCTTGAGCCGATGGCCCTGCGGCATCAGGCGCCAGAGCGAGATCGCCGACCAGAAGGCGGTGACCCAGGCGCCGAACGCCGCCACGGCGAGGACTGAAGCGAGGATCGCGATCATTGCGCACCTGCCCCGGTCATGTGCTGAACTTCCGCCAGACCATGACGGCAGCGAGGCCGACCATGGCGAGGATGAGTGTCACGCGTATGGCGCGAAACCACCACGGATAGCGGCCGCCGGCTCTCGCCTCTGCCTCCACCATGGCGCGTCGTGTCTGCGGCCAGTTCTGGATGCTCGAAACCAGCGAGCGCATGTAGCTGAACAGCTCTTTGCCGATGAAGACGAAATAGCCGATGAAGACGGCCGCGACCAAGGCCGCGACGATCCACCAGAACCAATCCTCCGCGACGGACATGCAAGCTCTGCTCCATGTACGGTTCCCGCCGGGCCTCGCTTACGCCGCGTAGACGTCGGTCCAGAGTTCGGACGCAGCCGGCTCGGGATCGGACGTGGCAAAATCGGCGGCCTCGGTGACGATGGCGCGGATCTCGGTCTCGATGGCCTTGAGGCTTTCCTCGGTGCCGTAGCGCTTTTCGAGGATGCGGTTCTTGACCTGCTCGATCGGATCGCGTTCGGCCCGCATGGTGGTCACTTCGTCCTTGGAGCGATACTTCGCCGGGTCGGACATGGAGTGGCCGCGGTAGCGGTAGGTCATCATCTCGAGGATGTAGGGACCCTTGCCGGAGCGGGCATGCTCGATGGCACGGGCGGCGGCGTCACGCACCAGGCGGACGTCCATGCCGTCGACCTGCTCGCCCGGAATGTCGAAGCTGGCGCCACGGCGGGAGAAGTCGCCCTGCGCGGTGGCGCGCTCGACCGAGGTACCCATGGCATAGCGGTTGTTTTCGATGATGTAGACGACCGGCAGGTTCCAGAGCTTGGCCATGTTGAAGCTCTCGTAGACCTGGCCCTGGTTGGCCGCACCGTCGCCGAAATAGGTCAGCGACACAGTGTTCTCGCCCTTGAACTTGGCGGCGAAAGCCAGCCCGGTACCGAGCGCCACCTGGGCGCCGACGATGCCGTTGCCGCCATAGAAGCGGTGTTCGTTGGAGAACATGTGCATCGAGCCGCCCTTGCCGGCGGAAAGACCGCCCTGGCGACCGGTGAGTTCGGCCATGACGCCCTTGGGGTCCATGCCGATGACCAGCATGTGGCCGTGGTCACGATAGCCGGTGATCGAGGCATCGCCCTCTTCGGAGGCCATGTTGATGCCGGTCACGACCGCTTCCTGGCCGATATAGAGGTGACAGAAGCCGCCGATGAGCCCCATGCCGTACATCTGGCCCGCCTTCTCTTCGAAGCGGCGGATCAGCAGCATGTCGCGATAGGCCGCGAGCTCCTCGTCCTTGGTGAATTCGGGGATATTGGAAGTAGACTTGGCCGGTTTGGCCGCCGCTTTCCGCGCCATGGGCGAGTGCTCCAGGGAAGGATGACGATGCCGCAGTCGATGTGCGGCACAGTCTGCCGCATTCGGGGAGCTTAGCGCAACCCGCGCCGCTCTGCCAACTGCGCTGTTTTGTGAAGAAAGTCCCCTATCAGTCTATACCGACTTCGATTTCGTCGGTTAACTGAGATGCGGCTAATGCATCGTATGAACCGGAAAGCGGTTTACCGGACTTTGTGTCGACCATGACGATGACGTCATCGGCCTGACTCATCGACAGCAGCGCCCGAGCGCGTTCGGTGAGAATATCGGGGTCGAGCTTGTTGGAATTGAACAGCGCCACACGGTGGCTGGTCGCGTCGATATCGGCCGCCAAGGCGCCGGACCGCGCCTTCAGTTCACTGATCTCGCCGGCCATGACCTTGTTGTTCTCGACGCCGAACTGGCCCGAGACGACGTTGTAGGCGAGGTAGCCCTGGAAGGCGATGAGCACCAGGGTCAGCGCCAGATGGCGCCAGAAGGACGGTCGTTTGAGGCGGGTGGACAAGCGGGCAGCCCCGAATTTGCGAACGCGGACAGCATGGCTGACAATCGCTTAACACGAGGTTTGCGGGGCTGCCCTTTCCGATGCTGATTACCCGCGTTTTTGCCCTGCCCCAAGGCTTTGACGACTTGCGCGCCGAAGCGGCCGAGGAAGGGTTCAACCACATCGAGACGCTGTGGACCCAGTGGCAGGACGGCAGCAACCGCTTCGATCGACCCGGGGAGATGCTGGTGACAGCGGTGGCCGACGGCGAATTGGCGGGAATCGGCGGGATCACCACCGATTTCGTCGACCCAGCGGGACTGCGGATGCGGCGCTTCTATGTGCGGCCGGCATACCGCCGCCGCGGCGTGGCCGGCGCCATGGCGACGTTCGTGCTGGACGCGGCAAAGCCACTGGGTCGGCCGATTGCGCTACTCACCGACACCACCGAGGGCGCCGCGTTCTGGGAGGCGATGGGGTTTGTGCGGGTGGATGGGGAGAAGGTGACGCATGTGATGCGCGTCGACCAGCCACGCCCTCGTGGTTCGGCGAGCTCACCATAGGGCTGCTGGGACATCCCCTCGATGTCATCCCTGCGAAAGCAGGGACCCACTTATCGGTCCGAGTGGAGGAGATGGGTCCCGGGTCAGGCCCGGGATGACAGCTGGCGGGTGGGCGATAGCGTGCCCTACTTCACCAAAAACCCCAGCCCGAACCGCTTGGCCAGCCGCTCCCGCAGGTAGCGGTAGTAGTAGGCGTTGGTCATCATGTGGCGGTACATGCGCTTGAAGGCGGGCTTCTTGAACAGCAGCCAGGGCTTGTGGATGCCGGTGTAGTGGACGACGAAGGGGTCCAGAATCTCGTGCGCCGGCAAGGGGTTCTGCATGTTCCAGAGCTTGTCGAGCACCCGCCAGTTGTTGCGGAACACGATGTTGAGCATGTCCTGGTCGTAGTAGAGGCCGGCGACTTCGTCGGGCGTGAGCAGCTGCAGGATGGTGCCGACGATGTCGGTCTGCGCCATTTTCCGGGTGTCGATGACCAGGAGCCCCGCGTTGAAGAACAGGTCGCGGGTCGAATAGTAGCGCTTGGCCTTGAGGTCGCGCCCGGTCTGGAAGCCAGTGCGATAGGGGTCCGAGGCAGCGGCGAAGGGAAAGCCCTCGAGGTCCATGTCGTAGAGCGTCTCGATCGGCGCGCGGACCATCATGTCGCTGTCGATGAAGACCAGCCGCTCAATGTCCTTGGGGACGATGTCGGTGAGGAAGAGCCGCGTATAGACGATCGGCGTGTTGATGTGCATGCCGACGCGCGGAAGCTTTGCGATGCGCTCCTTGAGGATGCCGAGCGCATCGAGGTCGTAATAGACCAGTTGCGCGCCGAACTCGGCGGTGACGGCGGCGAGATCGGCCTTGTGGCGATCGCTCAGGCCGACATGCATCAGGTGGAAGACGATCTCGGCCGGACGGTGGCTCACCATGCAGATCGAGCGCATGGTGGTATAGGCCGGGGCCCAGTAGCCATCGTCGAAGGTCAGCGCGATGTGGATCGGGCGAGCGCCCGCTGCGTCGGTCATGTCGTCCCCCGGCCGTGCTGATCCTGCTTACGGCACGAAGCGTTGGCCGCCAACGGATTTCACGGCGTGACCATCACCTTGCCGATGGCGAGTCCGCTGCCGAGCCGGGCCAGGGCATCGGCGCCGTGCTCCAGCGGATAGACGCCGTCGATGACCGGTTTCAGCTCGCCGGCGAGGACGCGGCTGGCCAGTTCGAGGTTGTCGGCCGGAGAGTCCTTGTAGAACAGCAGGCCGAGCTTCTGGCTGCGCTTTCTGCCAGCAAAGCGCCCCATGAGCGCGACCCCCAGCAGCGCCCGGATGGTGCCGCCGATCAGCACGAGGCGGCCGCCGTCCGTCAGGCGATCGGCAAAACGGAACGGCCCGCGGCTGGCGACGACGTCGACGATCAGGTCGTAGCGGTGGGATTCGGCAGTGAAATCGATCTGCCGGTAATCGATGACGCGGTCGGCGCCCAGCGCGAACATGGCGTCGGCCTTTTCGCCGCGATCGACGGCGGTGACATGGGCACCGAGCGATTTCGCCATCTGGATGGCGAAGGTGCCGACGCCGCCGCCGGCGCCGTTGATGAGGATCGATTCAGCCAGGCCGAGGCTTTCGCGCAGGCGCAGGCTTTGCAACGCCAGTGCGCCGGCCTGCGGCAGGGAGGCCGCGGTGACGAAATCGAGGCCGGCGGGAATCGGGGCAAGCGCGGTTTCCCTGGCAACGACGAGCTCGGCGAGGCCACCCCAGTTGCCTTCGGAAAGGTCGCCGAAGACGGCATCGCCGGGCGCGAAGCGGGTGACCCCCTGCCCCACGGCTTCGACCAGGCCGGCAATGTCGGCGCCGAGGATTTTGCGCGGCGGCTTGAAGGGCGCGGTGAGGCGACCCATCGGGGTGCCGGCTAGGAGGTCCCAGTCCCACGAGTTGAGCGAGGCGGCGCGGACGCGCACCAGCACTTCGCCGGGACCGGGCGTCGGCTGGGGGATATCCTCCAGCCGCAGCACGTCATGCGGGGCGCCGTATCGGTCGTAGACCAGTGCCCGCAAAGTCAGGCTCAGCCCTTGAGGATCGAGCGGCCGGCATACTTGGCGGTGGTGCCGAGCTGCTCTTCGATGCGGATCAGCTGATTGTACTTGGCCAGACGGTCCGAGCGCGAAAGCGAGCCGGTCTTGATCTGGCCCGAGTTGCAGGCGACCGCGAGGTCGGCGATCGTCGAGTCCTCGGTCTCGCCCGAGCGGTGCGACATCACCGAGGTGTAGCCGGCGCGGTGCGCGGTATCGACGGCGTCGAGCGTCTCGGTGAGCGAGCCGATCTGGTTGACCTTGACCAGGATCGAGTTGGCGACGCCCATCTTGATGCCGGACTTCAGGCGCTCGGTGTTGGTGACGAAGAGATCGTCGCCGACGAGCTGGATCTTCTTGCCGAGCAGGTCGGTGAGCACCTTCCAGCCCTCCCAGTCGTCCTCGGCCATGCCGTCTTCGATGGTGATGATCGGGAACTTGTCGACGAGGCCGGCGAGGAACCTGGCGTTCTCTTCGGACGACAGCGTCTTGCCCTCGCCCGTCATCTCGTACTTGCCGCCCTTGAAATATTCGGTCGAGGCGCAGTCGAGGCCGAGATAGACGTCCTTGCCGGCGGCGTAGCCGGCCTTCTCGATCGACTTGACGATGTAGTCGAGCGCGGCTTCAGCCGACAGCAGGTTCGGGGCGAAGCCGCCCTCGTCGCCCACATTGGTGTTGTGACCGTCGGCGCTGAGGCCCTTTTTCAGGGTGTGGAAGATTTCGGTACCGATCTGCACGGCGTGTGCGATGGATTCGGCGCCGACCGGCAGGATCATGAATTCCTGCATGTCGATCGGGTTGTCGGCATGGGCGCCGCCATTGATGATGTTCATCATCGGCACGGGCAGCACGTGGGCGTTCGGGCCGCCGACATACTTGAACAGCGGCAGCGCGGCGGATTCGGCGGCGGCCTTGGCGACGGCGAGCGACACGCCGAGGATGGCGTTGGCGCCGAGGCGCGACTTGTTCGGCGTGCCGTCGAGTTCGATCAGCGCCTGATCGACGGAGCGCTGGTCGAGGGCGTCGAGGCCCTGGATCTCGGAAAGGATCTCGGTGTTGACGTTGTCGACGGCCTTGGTGACGCCCTTGCCGAGGAAGGCCTTGCCGCCGTCGCGCAGTTCGACGGCCTCATGCGCGCCGGTCGAGGCGCCCGACGGGACGATGGCGCGGCCAAAGCTGCCGTCATCGAGCACGACATCGACTTCGACGGTCGGGTTGCCGCGGCTGTCGAAGACCTGGCGGCCGGTGATATCGATGATCGCAGACATTGTCGTGCCCCTTGCTGTTCGGCTGTTTGGACCTGTCTAGACAAGGGTTGTGACAACTGGAAGGGGGGACGGCACAAAAATCGGCCAGTAGCGGCCAGTGCGCCGTCCCGGAATAACTGCCTCAGCGCAGCGGCAGGTAGAGGTCGGTGAGCAGTTCACCCGGTGGAGTGTCGCGCGGGGAGTTGAGATATTCCTCCAGCACCGGACGGTCGGCCGGTTCACGGTCCGATTGCGGCAGCCAGGTACCGAAGAACCAGCGATAGGCCGCGCGCATGTCGGCATACGGTCCCTTGTGGCGCAGCACGGCGTAGTCGCCGCCAGGCAATGTAGTCACGCGCACGGTTTCGGGGACCGGACCGTCGACAGTGAGGGCCGCCTGCGAGTCGAGGTCGGCTTCGGGCTTGGCGTCGGGATCGTCGGAATAGATGCCGATCATCCGGGTTTTCGGGCCGAGCAGGCCGAGCGAGCCGAGGCGGATGAACAGCCGCTCGAAGGCGGCGCCGATGTTCATGTAGCTGCCCTTGTGCTCTTCGACCGCGACGCGGATGGGGTCGAGCGTGACGATCTTCACCTCGAAGTCGGATGCCGAGGCGGCGCCACCACCCTCCCCGCCCGGCTTGTAGGCCGCGTGGGTGCCTTCGCGGCGGTAGGTGGCGGGCGGCATGCCATAGGCCTCGGCGAAGATGCGGGTGAAGGACTGCACGTTGTCATAGCCTGAGCGGCGCGCGACCTCCTCCACCGAATGCTCGGTATTGGCGAGATCGGCGGCGGCACGCATCAGGCGCAGGCGACGGACGGTGTCGGCGATGGTTTCGCCGCGCATGGCGGAATAGACCCGATGCCAGTGCCACGGCGACAGAGCCGCAACATCGGCCAGCCGGTCGAGGTCCAGCGGCTCGTCGAGATGATCGTAGATGAAGGCGGTGACCCGGTTGATCCGGGTCTCATAGCTTTGCAGCGACATGGCTTTTCCTTTCGGCTTGCTCTGTCGCTGGGGTGCCATGATGCGCTTTCACTAATCCTGCGGACTTAGGGACGTTGTACGCGGCCGTTGTCGACCAGCCAGGCGACGGCTTCTTTCACCGCTTCGAGCGAGCTGAAGCGCGGAGCAAAGCCCAGCAGCCGGCGGGCCTTGTCCATGGAGTGGCTGGGGCTGCGAATGATGTGCTCCCAGGTGGCCGCAGCTTCCTTCGGGTCCTGGCCTTGCTTCCAGGTGTCATAGGGCTGGTAGGTCAGGCGCGGTTCGTGACCGAACCAGCGGTACATCGCCTCCGCGTAACCGCGGAGGTTCACCGCCTGTGGTGAGACCGCGTTGAAGGCCTCGCCGACCGCAGTCGAGCGGTTGGCGATGATGGCCATCACCAGTGCCGCGAGATCATCGGCATGCACGTGGTGGACAGTTTCGAGGCCAAAATTGGGAAGCGCCAGTTCCTCACCGCGCGCGATCGTCGAGAACGCCGCGGAATTGAAGTGTCCCGCAGGGTTCAGCGGATCCCAGCCGGGGCCGACAATGTGGCCGGGGCGGAAGACGGTGGCGGGAAAGCCGTGACAGCGGGCCTCGTCGAGCAGAAACGTCTCGATGGCGGCCTTCTGGGTGCCGTACTCGCCGAAGGCGTTATGCGGCTGGTCTTCGGTCGCCGGAACGGTGGCGTTGTGGCCATAGACCCAGATCGTGCCGCAATGCAGGAAGTGCTGCACCCTGCCCTTCAGTGCCTCGGTGATGTGCCTCGCGCTGTCCAGAGTGAAGCAGATCATGTCGATGACAATGTCGGCCTCGAGCGCAGCGATGCGAGTGCCAAAGGTGCCGGCCAGTTCCTCGGCGGCCCGATCAGCAGTGACGGTGGTAACCTGGCCCCAGGCGGCGTTAGGGCTGTACGGCTTGCGCTGGCCGCGGGTGACGTTGATAACCTCATGGCCGGCCTCGACCAACCTGGGCACCAGATACGTGCCGACGTGACCGCTGCCACCGATGATTGCCACACGAGCCATGCTGCTCTCCTCCACGAATGCGGCGCGAAGCTATCGCATCGGAGCGGCCTGCCAAGTGAGAAACAGTGCGCAAATGAAAAGGGCGGCGCCGGAGCACCGCCCTTCGACCTCTTCGAGCCGGTCAGTTCCAGTACGGATCGACCTTGTAGTAATTGTAGGTCTTGTCGCGCAGGGCCGCCCCGTCATCACGGGTCAGCTCCTTGATGGTGTCGGCCGGCGCGTCCTTGAGCTGTTCCTTGGTGTAGGGAACGATATAGGCCTGCGCCTCCTCGTCGTAGTCGAGCACCGACCACGGCAGCGGGTGGTACTTCTCACCGATGCCCAGCACGCCGCCGAAGCCGACGACGGCGAACATGATGTTGTTGTCGGTCTTTTCGAGGATCACGTCCTCGACCTTGCCGATGGTTTCGCCCGAGCCGTCCTTGACCGGCGTGCCGATGACGCGCGAAGCGCGGATGGCAGTGGTGTGTCCGGATGCGGTGGTCATGGTTCTTCTCCTTGAACAGAAGGGATAAGAACCGAACGAGCGTGTGGGGCGGACGTTCCGCTACAGCAGCTTTTCGATGTGCGGGACCAGCTGTTCCGGTTCGACAGTCGAAGAATAACGGCCGGTGACGCGACCCTCGCGGTCGACGAGGAACTTGGTGAAGTTCCAGCCGATATCGCGGAACCATGGGAAGCCCGGCGCTTCCTTCTTGAGCCAGACCCAGATCGGGTTGGCATCCTTGCCGTTGACCTCGACCTTGTCGAACATCGGGAAGGTGACGCCGAAATTCATGGTGCAGAAAGTAGCGATTTCCGCCGCGCTGCCCGGCTCCTGAGCCCCGAACTGGTTGCAGGGGAAACCCATGACCACGAGTCCACGGTCCTTGTAGTCCTGCCAGAGCTTTTCGAGCCCGTCATACTGGCGGGTGAAGCCGCATTTGCTGGCGACGTTGACCGGCAGGATCACCTTGCCGCGATAGTCGGCCATGGACTGATCGGTGCCGTCGATGCGACGGGCGGAGAAATCGAAAAAGCTGGTCATTGGAAATCTCGGGGTTGGTCAGGTATCGCGCTTGTGCGCGTCGATCTTCTTGTCGGAAAGCGCCTTCTCGGCCCTGGCCTGCTGTTTTTCGGCCTTGGTGCGCCCGAAGGCCAGCCGATTGGCATCGGCAGTGGCCTCCTTCTCGGCTCGGGCCTTGGCCTTGCGCGCTTTGGACAGGGAGAGGATTTCGGCCATGGGATGCTCCGGACGTCTGCCGCGATCTTAGCGCGGTCGCGGCAGGCTGAGATAGATGCTGTCGCTCCACTCGTCGCCGATATGGAAGGTGTCCTTCGCCTCGCCGGTGACTTGGAAACCGAGCTTTTTCAGCAGAGTGAGCGACGCGCCGTTGCGCGGGTCGACGTCGGCGGTGAGTTCGGCGGCATCGGTCGTCGTGAAGACGTGATCGATGAAGGCGCCGAGCGCCTCGCTGGCAAAACCACGGCCCCAGACGTCGGAATGAAAGATGAACCCGATTTCCGGAAGCTTCCAGACGCCGAGGCGGCCGATCACCCTGCCCTCGTGCTCGACGAGGAACAGGTTCTTATCGCCGCCTTGCGGCGCCAGCAGCTCGTCGATCCACTCTGCGGTCTGTTCGAGCCTCTCGTGCGGCAGGCTCGACATGTAACGCATGGCGCGTGGATCGCTGAGAATCGCATGCAGCGCGTGCAGGTCGTCAGGCCGAGCCCGGCGCAGCAGCAGCCGCGCCGTCCGCAGTTCCATCAGACCAGCCGGCTCTGAACCACGGCAGCGTCGATGAAGCTGGCGAAGAGCGGGTGCGGCTCGAACGGACGTGACTTCAGCTCGGGGTGGAACTGTACGCCGATGAACCACGGATGATCGGTCCGCTCGACAATCTCGGGCAGCTTGCCGTCCGGCGAGGTGCCGGAGAACAGGAGGCCATTGGCTTCGAGCACCTTGCGATAGTTCATGTTCACTTCGAAGCGGTGGCGATGGCGCTCGGAAATCCGGGTCGTGCCGTAGATGTCGGCGACGCGGGAGCCCTTGGCGAGCTGCGCCGGGAACGCGCCGAGGCGCATGGTGCCGCCCAGATCGCCATCAGCCGCACGCGTCACCTGCTCGTTACCCTTGGTCCATTCGGTCATCAGGCCGACGATGGGTTCCTTGGTGGGCCCGAACTCCGTGGTGTTGGCTGCCTTGATGCCGGCGGTGTTGCGCGCGGCCTCGATGCAGGCCATCTGCATGCCGAAGCAGATGCCGAAATAGGGCACGTCCTTGAGCCGCGCGAAGCGCGCCGCCTGGATCTTGCCGCCCGAACCGCGCTCGCCGAAGCCGCCGGGCACGAGAATGCCGTGGATGTGCTCGAGATAGGGCGCGGGGTCCTCGCGCTCGAAAATCTCGCTGTCGATCCAGTTGAGGTTGACCTTCACCCGGTTGGCGATGCCGCCGTGGCTCAGCGCTTCCGAGAGCGACTTATAGGCGTCCTTGAGGCCGGTATACTTGCCCACGATGGCGATGTTGACCTCGCCCTCGGGGTTGTGGAAGCGCTCGGAGACGTTCTCCCACGGCTTCATGTCCGGCTCGGGCGCATCGGTGATGCCAAAGGCGGCCAGCACTTCGCGGTCGAGGCCTTCCTTGTGGTAGGCCATCGGCACGTCATAGATCGAGGAGACGTCGAGACCCTGGATCACGGCGCTTTCGCGGACGTTGCAGAACAGCGACAGCTTCTTACGCTCACCGGCCGGTATCGGGCGATCGGCGCGGACCAGGAGGATATCGGGCGCGATGCCGATGGAGCGCAGTTCGCGCACCGAGTGCTGGGTCGGCTTGGTCTTGAGTTCGCCGGCGCTCGGAATATACGGCATCAGCGTCAGATGGACGTAGACCGCGTGATGGCGCGGCAGGTCGTTGCCGAGCTGGCGGATGGCCTCGAAGAACGGCAGGCCCTCGATATCGCCGACGGTGCCGCCGACCTCGACGAGGACGAAATCGTACTCGTCATTGCCCTCGATCACGAATTCCTTGATCGCGTCGGTGACGTGCGGGATGACCTGCACGGTGGCGCCCAGATAGTCGCCGCGGCGCTCCTTGGCGAGAATGTCCGAATAGATGCGACCGGTGGTGATGTTGTCGCGCTTGTTGGCCGAGCGGCCGGTGAAGCGCTCGTAGTGACCGAGATCGAGATCGGTCTCCGCCCCGTCATCGGTGACGAAGACCTCACCGTGCTGGGTGGGCGACATCGTGCCGGGATCGACATTGAGATAGGGGTCGAGCTTCCGCATGCGCACTTTGTAGCCACGCGCTTGCAGAACCGCTCCGAGAGCGGCCGACGCGAGCCCTTTGCCCAATGAGGAAACCACGCCACCGGTGATGAAAACGTACCGAGCCATGGGCCTTCACCTTATGCGGACAGAGAACTGATTCGAAGGCCCGCGCCGGTCACGAAGTTGCCCGGGCCCCCACAAAAAGAAGAAGGGGATGTTTCCATCCCCTTCCCGGTTGGTCGTTCGCGGCGCCTCAGTTGGCAGGCGCTGCGGGTGTCTGGGTCCCCGTCGCCGCGGGACTTGAAGTGTCGCTCGGCGCCGGAGTGGTGGTCGTCGTGCCGCTGGTGGCCGGAGCGGCCGGAGTAGCGGGCGCGGCCGGGCTCGTCGTGCTCTCGGCGGCAGGAGCCGCGTCGGTGGCAGCGGGAGCAGGCTCGGTCGCGGCCGGAGCAGCATCGGTCGCCGGGGCGGTCTCGGTGGCGGGAGCCGCCGGAACCGACAGCGCCGGATCGGTGCCCGGAGTGGTCGTGGTGGTGTCCGTGGCGGGAGCCGCCGGCACGTTGAGGGAATCGTCGCCTTCGAGTGCGTTCAGCGCATCGAGCACCGAAGTCGGCGCATTGACGTCGCTGTTGGCGCTGTCGGCGGCGCCCTGAAGGATGCCGCTGGTGCGGTTGTCGACTTCAGAGAGAATGGTGAGGCCAATGGCCGTGGCGAAGAACAGGGCCGCCAGCACCGCAGTGGTGCGGGTCAGCAGGTTCGCCGAACCACGCACGGTCATAAGACCGTTCGAGCTCGACCCCATGCCCAGGCCGCCGCCTTCCGAGCGCTGCAGCAGGATCACCCCGATCAGCGCCAGGACGATCAGCAGATAGGCCACAATCAGGACATTCGCCATGCCGGTCTCAGTCTTCCAATTCGAATTGGCGCGCGTTCTACACGCGGTCACCAACAAATGCCAGCCGCACGGCCGGGTTTTTTGCCCAGCCGTCGCGCAACTGTCTCAAACGGCCGAGATAATGGCGAAGAAGTCGTTTGCCAAGAGGCTGGCGCCACCGACGAGCCCGCCATTCACATTGCCCACGGCGAGAATCTCTTTCGCGTTGGCCGGCTTCATCGATCCGCCATAGAGCAGCGGAATGCGGTCGCCGACCGGCCCGAAACGACCTGCGAGCTGGGCCCGGATGCCGTCATGCATGACCCGGATATCCTCGATGGTCGGCGTGAGACCGGTTCCGATGGCCCAGACCGGCTCATAGGCCACCACCACCTCGTGCTCGGCCGCCTCGTCCGGGACGGATGCTGAAATCTGGCCGGACACCACCTCGACGGCCCTGCCCGCTTCGCGTTCGGCGCGGGTTTCGCCGATGCAGATGATCGGCGTCAGGCCGGCGCCGATGGCCGCCAGGGCCTTGGCGCGGACGGTGGCGTCGTCTTCCTCATGATCCGTACGGCGTTCGGAGTGGCCGACAATGACGTAGCGCGCGCCGGAATCGGCCAGCATGGCGGCGCTGATGTCGCCGGTATGGGCACCGCTGGCCTTGGCGTGACAATCCTGGCCGCCGGTGACGATCCCGGCGCTCGCCGCCCGTTCGGTCATCTGCGCCAGCAGCGTCGCGGGCGGGCAGATGGCGACGATGCAGCGCGGCCGATCGCCGCCGGCCAGCAGGCTGCCGAGCCGGTCGATCTCGCCAAGGGCCGTGGAGAGACCGTTCATTTTCCAGTTTCCGGCGATCAGCGGGGTGATGACTTCGGCCACGGCGTACCTCTTGGGACTTGTCTAAGCTCTTGCGCGCCCGAGGCGTTTGCCATAACCGGGCAGGCCAGCGCTAGCGGGCTTGTTATTGCCTTGCAGCAGGTCAAAGTCCCTGTCTAGTATCCGCCGCCTTGAAACCCGGCAGATGCCGGGCCTTACGTGTTTGGAAGCTCAGTCGCATGCTCGAAGGTTTTCGCGCCATATCCCGAACCTGGTTCGGCAAGATTCTCGGGGCTTTCCTGATCGTCGGCCTCGCCGGCTTCGGTATTTCCAACGTTCTGCTCGACCTGGGCAGCAACAAGGTGGCGCAGGTCGGCAACCAGGAAATCTCGGTGCGGGCGTTCCAGCGCGAGTATCAGAACCGGCTCAACGCCTTCGCCCAGCAGGTCGGCCGCGTGCCCACCAATGAAGAAGCGCTGGCGCTCGGCGTGCCCTCGATGGTGCTGACCCAGCTCGGCGCGGAAGCCGCACTCAACCAGATGGGCGAGAACATGGGCATCGGCGTCTCGGACGCGCGTCTCTCCAAGATGCTGCGCGAAGACCCGAGCTTCGGCGACATCCTGGGCAAGTTCGACGCCCAGAACTTTGGTCGCGTGCTGCAGCAGGCCGGCTATACGCAGGAAGAATATTTCGAGCTGCAGCGCAACGCTGCCCGCCGCCAGCAGGTGGCTCAGGGCCTCTTCATCGGCAGCCCGGTGCCGAACGCCGCGCTCGAATTGGTCAATCGCTACGGTTCGGACAAGCGCACGGTGGAGTACTTCACCCTCGGTTCCGGCAACCTGATGCTCGACGTCCCTGCCCCGACCGAAGCCGACCTCGCGACCTACCTCACCGAGC
>VFQQ010003189.1_pt1 | contig 16407 bp, 11 predicted proteins | sample 3512341 | NCBI WGS metagenome assembly VFQQ01 (sample SAMN10412373, study PRJNA504923) | tailings metagenome | isolation source: Relicate 2 Philex TSF1 revegetated site | place: Philippines: Tuba, Benguet | collected 2017-08-29 | reverse complement strand
TGGTCTGAAAGTTTGAGCCCAATATTCGCTTCGTAAAGATTATTCAATAACCCAGGTTCCGCCGCATAGTTGGCGCGCATATAGGTCCCTGTTGCAATGCCAAGATTGGCCCTGAGTTTGTCAGTGTTGTACGTGGCCTGCACCAACGCTAGGTTGATACTGGGCTCAGCTGCCCGACTATGGCTGTAGATAAAGTCCGGGCGGCGGTTATTGCTGGGGCGGTTAAAGTCGCGTTGATAATAAGCTTCGATATAACCGCTGATCTGGAGTGAGTTGCTCATGGTGTCAGCCCGCACTGTCGCGCAGCCCAACCCGAATATCATCATGATCATCAGCAGGAGATGCTGCATAAAGGCAGGGTGTGAAAGCGGTGTCATTTGAAGGTGTAAAAATGGTGGATGATGGTAATGACGGCACCATGACGCTTTTGTTGAGGCTTGATGACGCCAGCGTAGACATGGAGCGGGATGTAAAGGTACTGACGGTAATGGAGCGGGCGACGGGAATCGAACCCGCGTATCGAGCTTGGGAAGCTAGCGTTCTACCATTGAACTACGCCCGCACAGGGCGCGATTATACCCGTTTCTATCATCTCGAACATGCTTTGAATGCGGCATTATGTCGCATTCTTAAGCCTCTTCATTCCCACTACAATCCTTCGCTTTGCCGTTTATAGCGGTGTACTTGGCGCAGGAGCAAGGGGATGGGGATGAAAAGAAGTGTACAGGCAGTAACAAGGCAAGCGATACCACTCAAATGGACCGTACTGGTGTTGGCTCCCTTGTTTGGTAATGTGGCTCAGGCAGAGCCGGAGCATGATCATGTACAGCACCTGCCTGAAGTGGAGGTCACAGCTCATGCGCATGATAGCAACAGTGATTTGCACAAGCGCATGGTCAATAGTCCGGATAGCACAAGCCTGTTGCAGGATTACACCGGGCTATATTCCTATCAGGCAGGCGGCATCTCGGCCTTGCCAAATATCCGCGGCATGAATGATAACCGCATCCGCATCCTGGTCGATGGCGCAGAGCTGACAGCGGCCTGTGCTAATAACATGAATGCCCCACTGACGTATATTTCCCCTGCTGCGGTTGCCAATGTCAGCGTGCTGGCGGGTATTACGCCAGTGAGCATGGGCGGTGACAGTATCGCCGGCACGATCACTGTTGATTCTGCTAAGCCCATTTATGCTGCCAGTGCCGATGCTTGGTTGTACCAAGGTAGTTTCTCCACGGTATACCGGAGCAACAACAATGGCTTGAGCACTGCGCTGAATGCCACGGCGGCCAGTGATAACTTGAGCCTGAATTTCACCAGCACCATGGATAGAGGCCAGAGCTATCGTGATGGCAATGGGGACAAGGTGCGAGCGACGCAGTTTGAGCGTCATATCCAGACCCTGACGATTGGCGCCAAGGGTGAGAATGAGGATTTTGTGCTGCGTCTGAGTCACCAGGAGGTGCCGCATCAGGGTTTCCCTAACCAGTATATGGATCTTGTCGGTAACAAGGCGGATTCGATAAATGCGAGCTATAGCCGCCGTTTTGCCTGGGGTGACCTCGATACGCGTATTTACTGGCAGGAAGTGAGCCACGAGATGGGATTTTTCTCCTCCGAAAAAACCGGCAGCATGCCAATGAATACACATGGCAAGGACATGGGGTATAGCGTCAAGGCAACCATTCCGTTGAGTGATGTGCATACTTTGCGGTTAGGCAATGACTTGCATCGCAATCGGCTGGATGATTTCTGGCCTCCTGTTGCTGGCAGCCCCATGATGGGGCCAAATACCTATGTGAATATTAATGATGGTCGTCGTACGCGGGTTGGTGTTTTTGCGGAAGTGGATTCTAAGTGGGATGGCCGCTGGAGCTCTTTGCTAGGGGCGCGTGTTGATCATGTACGGACTAGTACGGGTGAGGTACAACCTTACGGAAACAACATGATGAATATGGCTGATGTCAATGCGGCGCGTATCTTCAATGCAGGGAGTCGCTCTGCCAGTGATAATCACCTCGACTTGACGGCTACCGGCAAGTACGAATTTTCAGAGATGGCTAGCGTGGAGTTCGGCTATGCACGCAAGACACGATCGCCTAACCTGTACGAACGCTATTCCTGGGGGGCAGGCCAGATGGCGCGGATGATGATAGGCTGGTTCGGTGACCTGAATGGCTATGTTGGTAACCCTGACCTCAAGCCCGAGAAGGCCAATACCATTAGTGTCACCATGGACTGGCATGATGTTGATAAGAAATTCTGGCAGCTCAGGGTGACGCCTTACTACACCTATGTACAGGATTATATTGGTGTGGAGCGTATAGGTACATTTGCCTCAGGAACGCGTGCGTATCTGCGCTTTGATAACCAGGATGCCCAGTTCTACGGTATCAATGCCGATGCTGCCAAGCAGCTCTGGCAAGATACGGCTTGGGGCGAGGGCCGCGTGGGCGCTAGCCTGGCCTGGACACGTGGCGAGCGTACCAACGGTGATTCGCTCTACCAGATCATGCCGTTGAATGCCCGGGTTAGCCTGGAACAGAAGAGGGGTGCGTGGTCCAATGGCATGGATGTGCAGTTTGTTGACAGCAAAACGCGTGTAGATGATGCACGTTTTGAGCGTGAAACGGGTGGCTACACCTTGGTGGATCTGCGCAGCAGTTATCAATGGCAGAAGGTACGCTTGGATTTTACAGTCACCAACTTGTTTGATCGCTACTACGCATTGCCTACCGGTGGCTTGAATTATGCCAATTGGAAGGCAGATGGTTCTACTGGGCCCATCGGCACCCTGGCTGGCATGGGCCGCTCGGTCAATGTTGGCCTGACGCTGGATTTCTGATCAGGTGCTTGTGTGGGCCGGGCGCTCAGCGCCAAACATCCTGACGTAGCGTTCGCGCATGGTGGCGCTACCCTGCATGCCGCCCTGGTGTATGTAAAGCCAGGGCTGCGTGAAGTGCTCACGATGTTGCAGGATGCAGGCCCACGCGGGCAAGTCATACAGCAGGTCAAAGCTGATGCCGGTTTCGGCAGCTAGTTCGGCCTGCAATTCCCACAATTCGCGGTAGAGCGAGCCAAAGCGGTAATGCGGTGCATGCGCCAAAATCTCCGGCATACCTTCTGCATTTCCCATCTGCGAGAACGCCTGTTGCAGGTAGAGCGCATCTCCATACCCTGGGGTGGTGATCACCTTGGTTCCTGGCATGGCGGCGGCAAGATGATAGGCGCTGACTCCGGTGCCGGATGGCAGGAATACCTGATGAAAGCCCAGTGTGCTGCCGACTTCCATGATCTCCTTGCCTAGCGTTGTAAAGCCATGAGCGACATGTGCATGCTGGGCCCCCTCACCCAGCATCCATTCATTTTCATCCGGCACAAAGGCCTGTTGCGTCATGCGGCGATACAGCTTGCTGTCGATATGCATGTGCATGCCGCGATGCAATGCCAAGGCAAGGTTACCCTTGGGCTGTGCTTTTAGCTCATCTGCCAGGTAGGGCAATACATAATGGAGCTCCGTGCCCATGAGTTGTGCAAGTGCACTCAAGGCCAGCATGGCGTTGGATTGGGCAGAGCCATAACTCCAGATGCGCTTGGGTACTGGCAGTGATGAAAGATTTTCCAGGAAGTAGGCCAATTTATACAGCTTGTTGCCCTCGATCGCCTCGAAATACTCGACTGGTATTCCCTGGCAGAATGCAGGTGCAGGCATGGTCCGGACAATGCGATTGCCAGAGAGGACTGCCGGGGAAAGCAGGCTGGATTCGATGCGCAGGATGAAATCTATCCCGGCAAAACTACATTGTAGATAGCTGAAACTGGGCAAGGCCATGGGGGAGGCTCGGTAAATGCTAGTGATGATACTCAAGCAAGACCTAGACCATCAATAGAAAACACCGGCCATCAGGCCGGTGATAAGGGAGTATTACTAGAGGAGAATCAAATCACACTATTTGACTAGTGTTTGGTACAGGTCTTGTTGAAGGACTCAATCTGTTTCTCGGCCTCTTCCTTGGAGATGCCATAGAGTTCCTGCAACTTGCCGGACAACATTTCACGGTTGCCCTTGATTTGCTCGAATTGATCGTCGGTCAGCTTGCCCCATTGCTGGCGCACCTTGCCCTTGAGTTGTTTCCAGTTACCTTCTACTTGATCCCAGTTCATGGTCTGCTCCTTAGGTAAGTTATTCAGGTAGAAAATCGCAATGCGATTCGTCTGGTAGCCATCATAGGCAATGATCAGGGGGCAGGCAGTCGGGGGAAGGATGAATTGCCTGTCAGTGTATGCTGACAGGCGACGAGGGCAGCAAAGTTAGTCGCCGTCTGGTAGCCAGGCGCGGCGCCACTCGTGCAGGTGCGCGCCTTCCAGCATCCAATGCGCTAGCACCTCTTGGCGCAAGGCATCGCCTGCCTTTGCTGTCGCATCCAGGTCGGCAATATGCATACGGATGGCATCGACCCAATCGCGGAAGCGGTTCTTCACACGGGTAACAGGTAGGTTATCCTCCTGGTAGCAGCGGATATCGCTGCAAATGACAGGGAAGCCGCATGCACCATACTCCAGCAGGCGCAGGTTGCTCTTGCACTCGTTGAACAGGTTCTGCTCGACAGGTGCCAATGCAAGATCCAGGTTGAGGTTGGCAAGTGCTTGTGGATATTGGCCGATGGCTACTCCCCCATGAAATTCGTGTACATAGGGGCGCAACGCTTCTGGGCACATACCAAAGAAAACCCACTCGACTTCATCTGCAAGTTCTTTCACCACATCGGCAATCAGCTCGAGATCGCCAGTATGGCTATTGCCGCCTGCCCAGCCTACACGCGGTTTAGCCGAGACACGGCGTTGACTTTGCAGGCCTTGCCACCAACTAATAGGCAGACGATTCTTGACGACGCGAATGTCAGCATGCAGATCAGCAAAAGCTTCTGCCAGGGCCGGGGTAGAGACGACAAAGCGGTCAACAAAGCCCAGCCCCTGCCGCAAAGCCTTGACGGCATCCTTGGTGATCAGCTTGCGGTGCATGTTTTTCATCGGCAGGTTGGGCAGGTAGTCATCCAGTTCATATACCTTGAAAGCCTGCGAAAAAGCTTTCATCCTGCGGATCACCTCAACACGCTCTTCCGTGGTTTGACGTTGCAGGATGATGGCGTCAGGTGCGTAGCGCTCCAGCTCAACAGGCGAGAGCAGATTGCCGGAAATCGTGCCATCAATGAGGGTGGCATCGCGCATGGCTATCATGGGTTGAATAACGCGATAGTGTCCGCAGCCATAAGGATCGGCGTGATGTGCCAGGATAGCAGGTACTGGCTTCCAGGCTTGTAATGGACGCCAGGCAAGTGTCGGCTCGGCAAGCTTGAAGCCTGGTTCTGCCTGTAGGGAGAAGCCCGGGTTGTAGGCAGGGTCGCGTGCTAGCATGGGCAACCAGCGTGCATACATTGCATCCTCCTCGCTGGTGCTGGCGGTGGTACCCAGTGGCATATCCATGAGCAGTGTGACGCGTGGCGTCCACACATTGAGGAAGCTAGCCTGATGCAATTTCAGGCATAAATCGACATCGGCCCACCGTGAGAGCAAAGGCTCTTCATCAAAACCGCCCGCTTGCAGAAATAGCTCACGGCGCAACAACAAGCACTCACGGCTCAATGCAGTGTATTGCTGGTCAAGCTGCAAGCGTTGCATGTAGCCGCTGTCATCATGCGATAAGCCTTCAAAGGCGTGCCCTGCCGGGCCATGTAGGCCGAGCAGCAAGCCCGCATGGCGGATTTTGCCATCGGCAGAAACCAGCTTGCCGCTGACGGCACCTACTTCTGGGCGCTGACCGTGATTAAGCAACTGCTGCAGCCAGTCTGGGCTGAGGATGCCAGCACCATCGCCCAGCCAGAGCAGGAATTCGCCATGTGCTTGTTGCGCAGCCTGATTGCAGATCGCTTCACGCGATAAGCCTGCCTCAAAACGCAGCACGCGCAATTGCGGTAGCGCCATGGCTTCAATGCCCGCGAGCCAAGTGCAAATATCCGCAACCTCATTGCCATGGTCCAGCAATAACACTTCGTAATTGGCGTAGCTGGTGTTCTCCAGCAAGGTTTCCAGGCAGCGCTGGATTTGCGAGAGTCTATCCTTGACGACAATGAGGATGCTGACGCCAGGCTGTTGTGCATGGCCATAATCAATGGCATAACACCTGGGCATATGGCTGCGCACAAGCGCTTGTTCATAACCGCGGTTGCGCAGGTGTTGCGCTATTACGGCCTCTTCTTCTGCGCAGTCTGCCATCTCCAGCTTGTTGCCGATCACGACAGGCTCGCTGATATGGGCGATGCTGCCCAGGCCCAATTGCTCTATAAGGCGTAACTGGTATTCCAGCTCAAAAGCCCGGCTTGCGGTTGTGGAGAAGCCGCCCAGTTCAACAAGGCTTTCCCTGCGGAAAAACCAATGCGGCGACATGCTGGCCGGGAAGCTGAGCAATAAATCCAGGTTGAGGTCGGGGCGCAAGTTAAGGCCAAGCTCGTTGTCCTCCAAGCGCAGAATGTCATCAGCATAGGCGGCATGACAGGAGGCGGGCAAGGTCGGCAAGTCCAGCGCACTGATCAATAGGCCGCTGGGCATGAATTCACTCCCTGTTTCGGCCAGCAGTATCCACTCGGCTTGTGTTTCGGTCAGGGCTGCGTTGATGGCCGCGGTAGTACTGGCTGTGGATGGTACTGTGACCAGTTTGGTGTCATCTGGCAGCACAAGTGATGCTAAGGGTGAGAATACCCATATTTCAATGTTGTGATAGGTGTTGGCTGCACGCAGTTTGCCCAGAGTGTGCTCAATGGCTTCCTGCGTTCCCGTGTAATCAATCAGCATGATGGCAATACGTGGGCCACCCTGTTGTGAGGCAAGATGTTGGTCAATCAGTGAGCACTGGGCCTCCGTTGGGCGACGAATCCCCAGCCAGTTTGCGAGCGAGACACTGCCCAGGCCTGCTGCACGCTGCAATGCGGCTAGCAGATCGACAGGCTTGAATATGCGGGCTTTTAGCGACGTGATGGGGGCAACATTCACCAAGCGGTTGTTCCCTGACGTGCGGTACCAGCCCAGCTCGCGAATGGCCTTGCGGAAATCGGCATGGCCCTTATCGCCAATGCCTGCCTGGTCACGGCCTATCTGGCTGAATTGGGCGCGGGAAACGCGGAAGTTGGTCAATGGCTTGGCAAGGAAAGCAAAGTTACCCCGCTGCAATAACTTGACGCACAGGGCCAGGTCGCCTACCCAGTCGATGATCTTGCCATTGAGTGACATCAGCGTATCGACCATCTCCAGCACATCATTGCGTCGCACCATGATGCAGCTTGGCTCGCCAATGAAGTTGATCGTATGGTCACCCAGAAAGGACACCAGCTCCTTGCCATTGATAATGACATCACCAGAAAACGGGAAGCAGGTCGCCATGATATCTGGCAAGGGTTCGCCATCTTCATCAATGCGTTGCCGACGTGAAGATGCCAGCACAATGTCTGCCTCGTTTTCCATCACTGCAACCAGTGAGGCAATACAGTCCGGCTCCAGTACGTCGTCATCGTGCAGGAACTTGATGTATTTGCCTTGGGCAAGCTTGATACCGTTCACCGTGCTGGGGAGCTCGCCATCCGGGACAGCATTTCTGGAGTAGTGAATAGGGAAAGGCGATGACGCCTGCTTTTGCTGGACGAGCGCTTCGATATCCCGCCCAGGGTTGTCATCGCAAATAACCAGCTCCAGCGCTGGATAGGTCTGCGCCAGTGCGCTATCCAGGGCTTGCTCGATGTACTGGAGCTTATAGGCCGGCATGACGATGCTGACGAGCGGGAGTGCACTTACCATTTGGGACCTTGTTAATAAATAGACAGGGCGAGCTGATGAGAGAGGCAGGCCAATTTTAATGACCGTTTACAATGCTAGAAATAGTTTTTAATGAGATAGGGTGCCCTGAGTAATCCAGTCCACTCAAGAAGTATTGGGGCGCGACAAAAATGTCTTCTATTTTTTCGGGTATGTCTTGAAAGAGATGTTTGTATTTTTTATGCACAAAGAATGCATTGCTCCCCGTGATGTTGCAACAGACAGGAAAGTATCCATATTCAGAAAATAAGTCGACAAAAGAGATAAAGCTTGCGCCAAAGTAGTCATCACCAAGCCATTCATGGTGATCATTGTAGGGAATGACAAACTTGATGGGAGGAATGAATTTGGCATTATATTCAGTGATAAACACATCAGGCTGTATACCTGACTCGAGTAAGGCTTTTACGAAGTGCCAATCATTGCCATCAAGGTCCATGGAAACAAGATTGCATGCATATTCACCAATCGCTTTTAATCCAGCACTGTAAAGTTCAGTGATGTTGTCTCTAGTTACCCATTCTTTAGAATAATAAAATCCAGTTTCTGGTTCTCGTGTGACGGGAAATGCCAATTCCTGATTTCCAATCCAGAACCCTCTCCAATTGGAGGCAAGTAATGACAGAGTATTGTTCTCAGTGCCGTCTCCAACGCCATATTCTGCAAATACACCCTCTTGTATTTCCAAACGCCTCAATATCTCGAATGTAATGCCATCCTCTTCATTCTGTGAGTACACTTTTGCAGCATGCCGACTTAACGGGTTGGGGTGTTTTCTCAGGGCTTCTTGTCCTGTATACCTTAGGAGTCGGAGGATTTCATGTGTTTTCGTGTTGATTGTGCACACCGTGTGCTTGTAAATTGAGAGCGGGTTATCTTCCAGGAAAACATCATATTGCGCAGTATCAATGGATAGGCCCAATTCCGCTTGCGCTTCTAGAAAATTCAAGTGGCTAATTCCAGCTTCTTTACATAATTTCTCCACCCAGGCACGGCCTTGTGGGCTGGCAGAAAAGTCAATAGCGATGGCATCAGGGTACTGTTTCGCCAGTTCCAGAAATTGGGTGCTCGTCCAGCGGGTGATGCCGTGAATGGTATTGGATGACCTTTCATCATCCACTGCCGCAATGGGATGGTTGCAAGCCTGTGCCACCTTATTCCCAAATGCGGAACCAATACGAGACATGGGGGCCATTAAGAATACAAAGCGGTTTTTCATTGTTTTACTATCATCTAAAGAGGCTGAAGAAGCTGTTGAAATTTTTCAATGCAACGACTTAAATCGCCCAATCAAAGCGTTCTATACCAGTTGCCGCACACAACCTAACAACCCAAGCGTGGCATTCTGGGTTGACAGAGAAATCAATGACAATGGCGTCAGGATGCATTTTTGCTTGTTGCAGAAACTGATCGCTAGACCAACGCGGAGCTCCATGAATGGTATCGGTGGATGACGTATCATCAATGGCTGCAATGAGGTTCCCGCAGTTTTTCGCGATATTTGCGCCAACTGCAAGCCCGATACGTGAGAGTGGGGCCATGAGGAAAACAGGCCGTTCGGTTGGATAGTGAAATGGTTTGATACTATATCCTTGAGGGCCATTAAGTGTTCTGATAGCTTGGTAGGTAGGGTCATCCTCATGAATGGCCAGTAAATTATAACCAGCTTTGAATAGCTTATATTTCATTTCTTTCAGTAAGCCGGAAAGTGTTATGAAATCACTTTTTATCCATTCAATTAGCATGATTGGTTTAAATGCTTCAAGGGTTTTTTGTCCACCGCGTAATGCTTCTATTTCCATGCCTTCGATATCAATTTTAACGAAATCGAGACGGTGTAGATTTAAGCTATCAATCGTACTCATTCTTGTTGGCATAAGAGCAGCTTGATTGTATTGAATGGGCTGACCGATAAACTCAGTGTCATGATGGTGTTTTATCTCGAGGCTACCGTAACTAGCGGGCTGGTTATAATCTGGTTGCGGAACACCGATAGTGCCTTCGCTCTCTCCAATTGCGCTCCATACAGCGCGGGCATTGATGCAGTTATTAATAGCAAGATTACCAGCCAGTGCATAAAATATGCGTTCTTGCGCTTCAAATGCAGTCACTGAGCCCCAATCATGCATTGACTTTGCCCATTCAACAGCATGCACGCCTATATTCGCTCCGCAATCAAGCGCGACTACACCATCCCCGAAATGCTTTCGTCTCCGTTGTAAGAGGTCAAGGGCGAGAGCGACTTCTGGCTGATCGAATGAAGAGTTGTTCAATAACTGCCAGCCTACACCATAACTAATACCAGTTGGCGTGCTGTTGTAATCATTCCGGTTCAGAATCATTGTGCCATGGTGAGTGGCTGCCAGAATAAATGCAGCTGGTCTAAGAGGTAGCATGATTGTTTCCTAATAAAGGCAATACATGATTAGTATTAGTTACGTGGAGGAAGTTGTTATATTCAATATGTGAGAGTTTGGAATGTCAGACTTATTATTCAGCTCTTGAGATACAAGAGTAAAAACATCATCTACGCTAATGTCTCGAATGCATGCAACAGGGGTATGTATCTTTCGGTCAAATATACAGAGCCATTCACAGCCATAACACGCCATTTTTTTAATAGCTGGAATAGGTTTTACTCCACCCACTTCAGATGGGTATGGAATAAACATACCATAGTGTCCTCCGCCAAGAATGCAGACTGACGCAGTATTTACTGCGGGAGCAATGTGTATTGCTGAGGTGTCATTGCTGACCAATATTCTGGCGCCGCGGATTATTTCGATAAATTCCGAAAATCTGGTTTTTCCTGCAAGGTTAATGACATTCTTTGAGATATTTCTCTCGATAAAGTCGCATAGTGGTTTTTCATCCTCTGTGCCGCATAGTACGATGCTTAATCCAAAATCTCGTTGTATATTTTTACCAATGGCCACAAATTTATCAATAGGCCATCGACGCCCATCCCAGGATGCCCCAGGGAAAATAACGCAATAATCAAGCTCGGGAGAAATGGGTGAGATAGCTAGCTTGGGAAGTTTATGAATGCTTGGTTTTATCTCTTTTTCAGTGAGCTGTGATGAAAATTCTGCATTGCGTAATATTTCTGAGGTATGCGGAGTGAGTAATGATGATGTAAATAGCTTGGTATACCAAGCATCAGCAACTATTTTTTCTGACGGAGTAAGGCGTGGGTGAGGGGGGCAATTCCAACCTATACGATGAGTTGCATGACTTGCATTCACTAAAGCTTCAGTTTCAAGGTAGCTTCGATAAAATGTTGGATTAATGACAATGTCATATTGCTGTATCCATATTTTCAGCATAATGCGCCATCGATAGCACAGCATTTTGCTCAGTAATGAAGTCTTAACAATGACAACCTTATCCCAATAAGGAAGTGTTGCTGCATATTCTGCCCAATGTGCATTGGCAAAGAGGGTGATCTTGTACCCTGCATAATAATCACGGATATGGCGTGCAGCTTCTAACCACAGTATGAAATCTCCAGCACCATCCAACCGAATTAGCGCTATTTTTTTTCCGGAAAATTTCCATCGACCTAGATGAGAGATTAACCAATCACCAGTTTGGCGATAAAGGGTTTTTCTTTGCTGTTTAGCATGTAGTTTTTTTTGCTGATATAGCCTAGGGAAAATGCTTTCTGCTTGTCGGTACGAGATGCAGTTGATGTAATAAGTTTTGCAGAATTGATCAAAGAATATTTTAGGTTTGGGATTCTCACAGGTATTAATGGCGATCAATTGCTTGTGCTGGTTTGCTAGAAGAACAAGCTCACTCGTGGTAATTAATGGTGTGTTGCAATAGTCTTTTTCCTCTTTGGCACGAAAGTCATCCACCACTGCAATAATGTCGCAGCCTCTCTCTTCGGGTGGCAAGTTGAGCAATATAATGCCCATGCCATTGGTACCTAAAATAACTACTTTTGTGTGCTTTCCTTCTCGCCGCAGTGTTTTCTTGACGGCGCTTGGTATGCCAGCTAAAAGGAAATTCATCATTTTAGTGTGCGCCGGAGGCAGATTCAGAAATTAATTCAGTCAGCATCTGGCATAGTGAGTCAATAATATGCTGTGCGCTATTGCAGGCAATATCTCGATGAATGATGGCCTGCCGCTGGTAGCCAAATAATGGATAGCCAAGCGCCTCAAAGCGGTCATGCTTGATGAGTAAGTCAGCAATATGGCCTCCCTCAGGACCAAATCCAGAAAGCTCCCACATGATAAAGATGTCATTTTTAATGGCTTCTGGGATGCTTGAGAGAGACTCAGCAGCGGTCTCCAGATCTCCATTTGTGATGCGGATAGTCATTGTGGAAAAAGGGGTCGCTGCGTTGTATTTGACCCAAGGGCTTGCACCAAGATTGAAAAAGAGCGTGGGGATTAATTTCGTGCTGCTAGGGCCTCCAATCCATGCCACCTTTCTGTTTAATGTATGCAGGTTATTTAGGCTCTTTCCATAGGCAGGATGTTGTGCATATTTAGAGAATAAGGCTGTTGCTACTGCTGCAATATTATTTTTGAAATGTTGCTGGCCATTTTGGTCAGCATAATCACGTAATTTTTCGTCTTTGTGCAATGTACGTATCGACAGGCACGGGTTATTGACGCTATAGCCTTCTATGCGCAGCAGCGCGGCAATTGCCGTGTCACACCCAAGTGTGCCGATGAGCACCGATGATAATGGTGCCGGGACTGAGATAGGGGTCTTGAAGATATAGCAATCATACGAAAGATAGTTTCTTTCAAAGTGGCAACGTCCTTCCGGTGACCACGGTGACCACGGCGGATGTGGTTGCAGGCTTTGCAGGTATTGCCCCGTTGCTGTTTGGTTCCAGCGGGTGAGTGCATACACAGGAGCCTCATTGGCGGTAAGGCCCTCTCTCAAGTCGTTAACGGCTTGTTCAGGTAACAACATATCAGCGTTGACAATTGCAGCTGATACATGTCCCAGAGAGTTGGCATACTCGAACAAGGTGTTGTAATAAGGGCGAGAGGTGATCTGGGAAATCAGTAGTTTCCCTTGGGCTATAAATGACCTAAATGTTTTTACCTGACTAGCGTGCAGTAAGTTTTCTAGCGTGGCGATGGGCCCTTCCAATAGCACGTGCACATGATTGATGTTAGGTACATTGCAGTTTTCAAGAAGGATTTCTGCACAATTTTTGATGTCGTCAGCATCTCCATTAGTGCGGAACGTAGTAATTAGCACGAATGGGCGCTGCTCCTGCGGAGGTGAGGGAGCTTTATTCAGTGGGGGGACATGATCTGTGCTTGTCGGATGATCCTGCGGATAAGGTGCCGAGAAACTTTCGCATATCGCCAACATAATGGAAGGTGCGGTTTCTTTCAGTCCTAACGAGACGGCATTGCCTAAAATATTGTGCCTGATGTCTTTGGTCAGGGCGTCAGCCTGGGTGATCAGGTTGATATGGTAGTGACGGGCAACCTGAAACCGTATTTCAGTGTTGACTGATTTAACCAGCCAAGTATTCAAAAACGCGACGAAACCCGTACTGTTCATCATGCTTTTGCATACATGCGTATTGCCACTGATCAGGCACCAAATGAACAGCGAAAACTCTCGCAACCGTTTTGCGACAGTGAAGGGCGGTTGTCTGAACCCTGCTATTGCAGCGGCTGCATGCGTGGGTGTGTATATCCAGCCCAGCACTACGTCCAATGCGGCTTGATGCTGCTGTATTTCCAGGTCTAATGTTGGCGTTTTCCACACCCGGTGTTGTGCAACGCCATCCTCAACATATTCTGAAGTGATTCCAGTGCTCAATACTTGTGCGAACAGCAACCAACCTTGGTACCAATCAAGTGCTGGATCCTGGGATAAAGACAGGCCGCGGAACAATTTGGTTTTGCCCATCACGCCGCTGAGGTGGATAGGGTTGATCGCAGCATCAAATGTGATTGCTTTGGGGCGTGTAATCACTGCACCAAGATCATTGCCATCCAGGTCGATGAGTTTAACCGGGCTGTGGATGAGGTCGGTATCGGGGTTGCTCAGCAGATAGTTCAAGCGGGTTTTGAGAGCGCCTGGCTCAAACAAGTCGGTTGTTGCCAGAAAGGCGATATATTTGCCTTGAGCGGCTGCTATATTGTCACCAATAACCAGCTCAAGATGCGCTATGTTTTGTGTGTTTACCGACTCAATTGCCTTTGCGAGTAGTGCCTCATCAATTGGGCCATGGATGAGGACTGAAAGTAGTGGGGATTGGGTAGTCATTGATTTAGCGCACATGAGGTAAGCGGTCGGTTCCCGCAACAGGAGAGGCGTACAGCACGAGATCATAGTAGTAGCTACCATAATGCTGTCGCAGGAGATAATGGTAGTCATCTCCTGCATGCTGGTCGATCTGCTCGACAATTTTCAGTACATCATGGGTTGCATGATAAGCGGCTGCAGCAATACGGGGGCGGTGTGTGCGTAATAATCCGGCCGCACCTTGCAGCGCTTGTGGTTCAAACCCTTCTACATCCAATTTCAAGAACGTCAGTGCTTCCAGCTCATCATCCAGCCTGGTGGTGGCCACTGAAATATTGCCTTGATTCGAGACATGGCTGCCCATGCTGCCATCGCTGTGAAATGATAATTCGCCCGGCGCATTGGATACTGCTTTGTTAATGGCATGGAAGTTGTGTAGTGGGTGTCGCGAAAGCTGCTGGAGTATCGCAAAATTGGCGGGGTCAGGTTCAAAAGCAGTGATACTTGCGTATTGATGAGCGGTCACCTCAAGAAACTTTTGTACAATCAGGCCACGATAGGCGCCACAGTCGCAATAGTGTTCGCGGCTACCCAGCTGGAAGGTATTGCCATCTGGATAGTATGAGAAATATTCGTCCGCCGGGTTTGCCCAGATTTGCAGTAAATGGCTGCGATCATAAGTCACGCGGAAGAGCAGATTTGCATAGAGCGTGGCCCGGCTCAAATCATCGTCAAATCGCTCTGCCAGTTTCAGGAAATCGTCGAAGCGTTCCAGGGTGCGGCGTCTATAGGTGCCGACTGCCTCATAAACCGCCCAACGCTTTAGTTGTGCCTGTGCTACAACGCAATCGAAGCGCTCTACTCCCGCCTCTTTGCATAATTTTTGCACGAGCCCGCGCGTGCCTGGGTTGCAGGAAAAATCCAGGGCAATGGCATTGGGATAGGCGCGAGCCTTGGCGATGAATTGAGCGCTAGTCCAGCGGGGTGCGCCATGAATCGTAGCTGCAGTGGATACATCATCAATAGCAGCAACTAATCCACAACATGCATTTGCAATACTTGCACCGTGCGCTTGCCCTAGCATGGACAATGGGGCGAGCAGAAATACGGCACGATTTTCCAATTCCTCAATGATAGGTTCTTGGCTTTCAACAGCCTGGAATAGTTGTGTTTGTAGCGCATGAATCAGGTTTTTCATCAGCTTTTTCCTTGATCCAAAGTATTGCGGGCAATCATGTTTGTTTGCCTGAGGACGGAGATAAGGGGCTGCGCAATGTTAGATTTCAGCATGAGTGTCCATCAGGGCGGAATAACAACGCTCGATCAAACTGTTTTGTGCTTCATAGGCACCTTGATGAGGCATGGGGGCCTGGCTATGCAACACATGCTGTATGGCTTCTAGCATGGCAATATCTTCCCCGACGATTTTTTTGCTGCCATGCATGTTGGCGAGCAGGGCCTGGGCAGAAAAATCAAAATCCTGGCTTTTACGGGCCATGATCCAGAATAGCTCAACATCTGTTCTGCCCGGCGCAACCGGTGTGTAACACTCCAAAGTAAAAGAGTGCCCGGCATTACCGCTGGCGATATGCAGGCTGGGGTAGGCCTGCCAGTCATAGTAACGATCTTCGCCACCCCACGGTTGCACCATGGCATGCCAGGGTACTTTGCGGCGATGGGGAATCAGGGCTGGCGTGGCTCCTCCCCAGTTAAAGCGGCGTAGTTCGGCGCGCAGGCTTGGTGCGGAGATGTCGGCAAGCGGTTGTGTGGCCTCCTCAGCCAATTGTTCCGGCACGGGAATGGTCATCTCTAAATAATTAGCAAAATGACCTCCATGCAGGAAGCGCACGTGATTCATGTCACGCAGGTTTTCAAAGATGAGCTTCCAGTTAAATTTGGCATGCCAAACCGTATGTAACACTTCAGGCCCCCAGGCTGTAGAACAGCTTTCCAGGGATGAGAAAAAGCTGGGAGAAAATTGATCATGGATCGGCATGGGGTCTGGAGCAAGATTGACGAACAATAATTGTCCAACGGCCTGGATTGCCTGTGGTGCTTTTCCATGGTGAGCCTGAAATTCTCCATGGTGATTACTGATCGTGACCGGGAAGCCAGCCAGCATGCGGACCATGGTGTTGCCATGATCGGGGATCAGTGTCTTTAAGCCCGCAAACAGCCACGTTTTGCGAAAGATTTTTGCTTGCTCGCGTTTAAAAATCTCTTGCGAGAGGTAATACTCGGGCCGCATGCGGGATTGCATGATTAGCTACCGTAAACAAAGATCGGTTCATCATAGCGAGTGTCATAGAC
>VFQQ010003187.1_pt1 | contig 16412 bp, 9 predicted proteins | sample 3512341 | NCBI WGS metagenome assembly VFQQ01 (sample SAMN10412373, study PRJNA504923) | tailings metagenome | isolation source: Relicate 2 Philex TSF1 revegetated site | place: Philippines: Tuba, Benguet | collected 2017-08-29 | reverse complement strand
TCCAGCGCCGGTGATTGTGAACTGGCTTGGCTATCCGGGCAGCATGGCCAGCCCGTATCACCAGTATATCATTGCGGATGAATGGCTGATCCCGAAGGATTTCGAAATTTATTACACGGAGAAGGTGGCGCGACTGCCGTGCTACCAGCCGACGGATCGCAAGCGCGTCATCGCCGCCGAACGGCCGACCCGGAAAGATGCGGGACTGCCGGATGATGCCGTGGTGTTCTGCTGCTTCAACGGCGCCCACAAGCTGCGCAAGCTGACATTCGATCGCTGGATGCAGATTCTGGCCGATGTGCCCAACAGCGTATTGTGGTTGCTCGGGTCGTCGGATGTCACGCATGAAACGCTGCGTGAAGGGGCGAAGGCGAGGGGCATCTCGCCTGATCGCATCATCTTCGCCGCGAAGCTGGCCAATCCGAAGCATCTCGCGCGTTATCCGCTCGCCGACCTGTTCCTCGACACATTCCCCTATGGCGCTCACACCACGGCTTCCGATGCCTTGTGGATGGGCGTTCCGGTGTTGACCTTCTCCGGTCGCGGCTTCGCATCGCGTGTCTGCGGCAGCCTGGTCCACTCCGTCGGTATGCCGGAGATGGTTTGCGAGTCGCCGGAAGATTACGTCAAGAAGGCGATTGCGCTGGGCAATGACCGCGCTGCGCTGAAGCGCTGCCGTGAGAAACTGGCCAAGGTGCGCGACGCCAGCGTGCTGTTCGATATGAACGGCCTGACGCGCTCGCTTGAGGGGCTGTATCAGCAGATGTGGCAGGATTTCGAGAAGGGGAACATACCTGTACCCGATCTCGCCAATCTTGAGCTTTACCATGACTTGTCCTGCGAAGAGGATCACGAAGCGCAGGAAATGCTGGCGAAGGACGATTTCAACGGTTTCTACCAGGCCAAGATCGCGGCCCGACATAAATTCCGCCCAGTTCCCGAGGATCGGCGTTTGTGGACTGCCAAGGTGATCAAGGCTGCCGAGCAGGCCTATATGGGAAAAAAGCGCGCGAGTTGAACAGGCCTCGGATCGAGAAGCGATCCGGGCATGGAGAGTTAAGATGGATGTAACAACTCTATCGTCTGCCGCCATCAAGGCGCTGACCGCTGCTCAACTCAAGGCGTTGACGTCTACTGAGATTCAGACGCTTGACTCCACGCAGATCGTTGCGCTTAACGCCTCGCAGATTACCCAGTTACAGTCCACGCAGATTGGCTTTTTCACCGAAGGCCAGATGGTCTTCAATGCGGCCCAGCTGGCCGTATTCAGCGCTGCCCAGATCCAGGCGTTATCCACCAAGTTCCTGGAATTCAGCAGCACGCAGATGCAGGCGCTGAACGGCACACAGATCCGCAGCCTGAACACGACCCAGGTTGGTGCATTGCGCGTCGACGAGTTCGACGAACTCACCGCCGCCCAGCTTGGCCAGATCGGCAGCGGACAGTTGCGCCTTCTCAGCACGGCGACGCTGAACGCTCTGACGACAAGCCATTTCAAGAGCTTTGCCTCAACGCAGATCGGAGCGTTGACCACCACGCAATTCAAATTGCTCTCGAACGATGTTCTGGGCGTGCTGACCTCATCGCAGGTCAAGGGTATGTCGGCGTCGCAGATGGCGGCCCTGAGTTCCGAGCAGTTTGTCGCGTTCAGCAATGCGGTTCTGGGTGGACTGGCGTCGACGCAGCTGACCAGTCTCAGCACCACAACCCTGAGCGCGCTGGAGGAGACCCAGGCCCAGTCGCTGACGTCAACGCAACTCCGCGCGCTGACCACCACGCAGATCAAGGGGCTGCAGGCCGCCGATCTCGATGAATTCACCACCACGCAGTTCGGGCAGCTGACCGCGACCCAAATCGGCGCTTTGACCACGACACAGTTCGAGGGCCTTAGCGTTGATTCTGTGGGTGCCCTGAACGCAACGCAGGCCAAGGGCCTGACCACGACTCAGATCAGCGCACTCAACGAGACGAATGTGGGGGCGCTGGCCACTTCGGCGCTGGCCGCGCTGAGCACCACGCAGCTGCGCGCCTTGAGTACCGAAGGTCTTGCCGTTCTGACGTCGACGCAGACCGCGGCGCTCACGACCACTCAGGTTTCCAACCTGACCACCACCCAGATTTCCGCGATTGATAGCTCGGCGTTGACGGCGACGCAGTTCAAGGCGCTCACCTCGTCCCAGATCAAGGTTCTGAGCACGGAAACGATTGAGAACCTGACAACGACGCAGGTCTCCAATATGACGTCGACGCAGCTTGGTGCGTTGACGACCTCGCAGCTTGATGTGCTGACGGGAGATGCTTTTGGCGCGCTGTCCTCGACGCAGGTCAAAGGTCTGACGACCACACAGGTCGCCTCGCTCGAAGATACCCAGGTTGTCGCTCTGACGAATGTTGCGCTGTCTGGCCTGACGGCAACACAGATCGGCTCACTGACCACCACAGCGCTGAACTTCCTGGAAAACACCCAGGTCCAGGCGCTGACCACGACGCAGGTGAAGGGTTTCACCACCACGCAGATCACCGCCCTTGAGAGTGCCGATGTCGGCGACCTGACCGCGGCACAGCTTTCGGCCCTGTCGACGACGCAGCTGCGGGCACTGGAAACCGAGGATCTGAACAACCTGTCGTCGACGCAGATTGGCGCCCTGTCGTCCGCCCAGATCGGCGGGCTGACCACGACGCAGATTGCGGGATGGGTTTCAGAGCAGATCGGACTTCTGACGGCCACGCAGTTTGCCGGACTCTCGACGTCTCAGATCAAGGCGATCGATGGACTTACAAACACCCAGATTCTGAATCTTACTTCGGCGCAGATCGGTGTGCTGACCACGTCGCAGATCGACCTGTGGGATCTGGATGTTATGGCCGGGCTCAGCTCGACCCAGGTTCGGGCAATGAATACGACGCAGATCGCGTCGCTGGAGGGCACGCAGGCGGCCGCCCTGACCACCACGGCCGTTTCGGCACTCGCCGGCACCCAGATTGCCGCGCTGACAACCTCTGCCATCAATGATCTCGACGCCACGCAGAGCCGGGCCCTGACGGCCACGCAAATCGCGGCCCTGACCACGACCCAGATTGCGGCGCTGGACACTGCGGATGTGGCTGATCTGACCACGACGCAGCTCAAGGCGCTGACCGTTACCCAGATCAAGTCGTTGAGCAGCACAAACCTGTCGCAGCTCGACACAACCCAGTTCCAGATCCTGAGCACGTTGCAGATCAAGGCGCTGACCGCGACGCAGATCTCCGGCCTCACCGAAACCGATATCGACGAGCTGAGCTCCACACAGTTTGCCGCGCTTTCGACCACCCAGATTGCGGCCATGAATACGACGGCGCTGGCGGATCTGACGACAACCCGTCTGCAGAGTCTGACGGCTTCTCAGATCGGTACGTTGAGCACGACGCAGCTTGATACTCTCGATGCCGACGAGATTGCGGTGCTGACCTCCACGCAGGCCAAGGGCCTGACGACGACGCAGATCGCTTCGCTGGATGAAACCCAGGTAACCGCGCTCAGCAGCGCGGTGCTGGGGGCTCTGACCGCGTCCCAGATCGGCGCTTTGTCCACCACGGCGCTGAACGCGCTGGACACCACTCAGGCTGCCGGCCTGAGCACGACGCAGCTCAAGGGCCTGACGACCACGCAGGTCGCGGCACTGGATTCTGCGGATGTGGCGGACCTGACCACGACGCAACTGAAGGGCCTGACCACCACGCAACTACGGGCCCTGAGCAGCGATAACCTGGCGACACTGAGCTCCACGCAGATCCAGGTGCTTTCGACGGCACAGATCCAGGGGCTGACCACCACGCAGTTGGGCGACCTCGCGACAGCCGAGCTTGCTGATTTCACGACGACGCAGGTGGCTGGCCTCAGCACGACACAAATCTCTAACCTCAGTACCGATCATCTTCTGGCGCTGGACACGAACCAGCGCAAGGCGCTGACAGCGGCCCAGATCGGCGCTCTGACCACAACGCAGCTCGACCTGGATGAGGCGAGTGGCGATTTCTTCGCAGGCCTGACCTCCACCCAGGTCAAGGGCCTGACCTCGACCCAGATCAGCTCGCTGTCGACCACCCAGTTCGGTGCGCTGACCACGACGGCAGTTTCCGGTTTGACCTCGGCGCAGATCTCGGGGCTGACCGAGACGTTGATCGACGCCTTGAGCACCGATGCCTTCAGCGCGCTCTCCGCGACGCAGATCAAAGGCTTCACGACCACGCAGATCGGGGCGTTGACCAGTGAGCAGGTAGGGGTGTTGAGCACCTCGGCGCTTTCCGGCTTCACGGCGGCCCAGATCAAGGCGCTGAGCACGGAAGCACTGAATGCGCTGGATACGACGCAGAGCAAGGCGCTTGGCGCGACGCAGATCGCGGCGCTGACAACCACGCAGGTTGCGGCGCTGGCATCGGAAGATATCGCCGATCTGACGACCACGCAGATCAAGGCGCTGTCGGTGACGCAGATCAAGTCGCTGACCGACGATAACCTGGTCGCGCTCAGCACGGCTCAGGCGCAGGCGCTGACGACAGCGCAGCTGCAGGCGCTGACCACAACGCAGTTGAACGTCCTCGGTGAAACCGACCTTCCCGAGCTGAACGAAACGCAGATCAAGAGCCTGACCACCACGCAGATCAAGGGGCTGGATACAGCGGCCCTGCTGGGGCTTGAGACGACGCAGCTTCAGTCTCTGACCGTGGCGCAGATCGGCGCTCTGACCACCACGCAGATCGGCTCGCTGGATGAAGACGCCTTCTCGGCGCTGACGGCCACCCAGATCAAGGGGTTGACGGCCACTCAGCTCGGTTCGTTGGACAGCACCCAGTTCGCCCTGCTGACCACCACGACCATTGGCGGCCTGACGGCCACCCAGATTGGCGGTCTGACCTCCACCCAGCTCAACTCGCTTGATACAACCACTGTCGGGGCCCTGACCTCGACGCAGATCAAGGGGTTGAACACCACGCAGGTCAAGGCGCTGGACTCGACGCAGGTTGCGGCGCTCAGCAGCTCTGCACTGACCGGTCTCGCGGCCACGCAGGTCGCGGCACTGAGCACGGAGTCCCTGAACGCTCTCGACACGACGCAGAGCAAGGCACTGGCGGCCACGCAGATCGCCGCGCTGACCACGACGCAGATCGCCGGGCTGGAGTCCACGGATCTCGCTGACCTGACCACGACGCAGCTCAAAGCGCTGACGGCCAGTCAGATCAAGTCGCTGAACAGCGAAGGCCTGGCGGCACTGGAAAGCACGCAGGTGCAGGCCCTGAGCCTGCAGCAGATTCAGGCGTTGACCACGACGCAGTTGAACAGTCTGACGGATTCGGATGTCGCGGAACTTAGCACCAGCCAGGTCGCGGGGCTTTCGGTCACGCAGGTCAAGGGGCTCAGCGAGACTGTTATCGGGTTCCTGACTACCACCCAGACCAAGGCGCTGGTCGCCAGCCAGATCACTGCGCTCAGCACAACCCAGATCGATTCTCTGGATACGACGGTCTTTGCTGAGCTGAACACCACGCAGGTGAAAGCTCTGACCACGACGCAGATCGCGTCGCTGGAAGACGCCCAGTTTGCCGCGCTGACCACCACGGCTATCGGCGGGTTGACCTCGGCCCAGATCGGCAGCCTGAGCAGCACGCAGATCGGTGCGCTCAGCACTGATGCCCTGGGCATTCTGACCTCAACGCAGATCAGGGGGTTGACGACTACCCAGGTCGGCGCGCTGGACGGGACGCAGATCGAAGCCCTGACGGCGACCGCGGTGACAGGCCTTGCCAATTCGCAGATTGCCGCCCTCAGCACCACGGCGCTCAACGCGCTGACGACAACACAAAGTAAAGCGCTGGCTGCCACGCAGATCGCAGCCCTGACCACAACGCAGCTCAATGGACTGGATCCGGATGCGCTTGCTGACCTGACTGCAACCCAGGTCAAGGCGCTGACGGCGACGCAGCTCAAGGCGCTCACGAGTGAGAATCTGTCTGCGCTGAGCGAGACGCAGGCCCAGGCGCTCACGGTTGCCCAGATCAAGGCATTGACCACTACGCAGATCGCGGATTTCGCTTCCTCTGATCTGGAAGAGTTGACGGCGACGCAGATCGGCGCGCTGTCGACCGCGCAGATTGCCAGCTTTGAGGCGTCGGTTCTCGAGGCGTTGACGACGGGCCAGATCGCTGGCTTGACGTCGCAGCAATTGTCGGCACTCACCACCACGCAGCTGGACAATGCCAACGAGACCCTGCTGGGGGCATTGAGTGTCACGCAGGTGAAGGGGCTGACCACCACCCAGATCGCGTCGCTGGAAGACACCCAGATCGCGCTGCTGAGCGGTACGGCGGTCTCCGGCTTGACCGCGACGCAGCTTGGTGCGCTGACCATTGATGCACTGAAGCTCTTCGACACCACGCGAATGCAGTCGCTGACGGCAACGCAGATCGCGGGCCTGACCACGACGCAGATCAATGCCCTTGACGTCGTGGATGTCGGCGAACTGAGCACAGCGCAGGTCCGTGCGCTGACGGCCACCCAGATCAAGGCGTTGACGGGGACCAACCTTGCCGCGCTGACCACGGCGCAGACGCAGGCTCTCACCACGGCGCAGGTCCAGGCCCTGACCACCACACAGGTCAGCGAGTTGACCGGCGATGATCTCGGTGAGCTGACCCCCACGCAGTTCGGCAGCCTGAACACCACGCAGATCCAGGCTTTCTCGACCGACAGTATCCAGAATCTGACTGAAACCCAGATGGGTGCGCTCGCCGCAACCCAGATTGGTGCGCTCACCACCAGTCAGCTCGCCGTGATCAGCAGTGACGCTTTCTCTGCGCTGACCTCGACCCAGACCAAGGGCCTGACCTCGACGCAGATCGGGCTGCTGGATAACGACCAGTTCAGCGCTCTCAGCTCGACGGCACTGGCCAATCTGACGGCAGTTCAGATCGGTGGTTTGACCACGACGCAGATCGGCTCGCTGGACTCGACCGTCTTCTCCGCCTTTACCTCGACGCAGATCAAGGGCCTCACGACCACACAGGTCGGCAACCTGACGACGCTGCAGGTTGAGGGCTTGACCAGCACGGCAATCACGGGCCTGGCGGCGACGCAGCTCAAGGCACTGACGACCACCGCGTTGAACGCGCTGAACACGACGCAAACCCGTGCACTGGGTGGAACGCAGATCGCCGCCCTGACCACGACGCAGATCGCGTCGCTGGATGAGACGGACATTGCAGAGTTGACCTCGACGCAGGCCAAGGCGCTGACCACACAGCAGTTGCGCGCCTTGACATCGACCAATCTCTCCGCGCTCGATACCACGCAGATGTCGGGGCTGACTGCCGCTCAGATCGCCGGTCTGGCGACCACGCAGATCGCCGAACTCACCACCACAGATATCGGTGAGCTGAGCTTGACCCAGATCAAGGCCTTGACGGCGTCGCAGGTGGCGGCGCTGGAGCAGGAAGATCTGGAGGCCCTGGACACGACACAGTTCCAGGGGCTCAGCGCATTGCAGCTCAAGGCACTGACCACGACGCAGATCGCCGGGCTTGAAAGCACCGATCTGCTCGACCTGAATTCCACACAGCTTGCGAGCCTGACCACCACCCAGGTCAAGGCGATCAACGAAACAGCCATTGGCGAGCTGACCGTGACACAGGTCGGCGGGCTGACGGCGCAGCAGCTGGGAGCGCTGACCACGACCCAGCTGGGGTCCCTCAGCACCACGGCATTCACTGCACTGACGGCCACCCAGCTCAAGGGGCTGACCACTGCGCAGTTCGGTTCGCTCGACAGCACGCAGATCACCGCGCTGAGCACGACGACGCTGGCTGGCCTCGCTGCGACCCAGATCGCGGCGCTGAGCACGGACGCACTTAACGAACTTGACACCACCCAGACCCGCGCCCTGACCACGGTCCAGATCGCAGCCCTGTCCACGACGCAGGTTACTGGCCTGCGCACCGAGGATGTTGCCGATCTGACGGCGACGCAGCTCAAGGCGCTGACGGTGACGCAGATCAAGTCGCTGTCGACCGATAACCTGTCTGCGCTGAGCGAAACCCAGAGCCAGGCGTTGAGCAGCGCCCAGCTCCGGGCGCTGACCACGACGCAGCTGAACGGCCTTCTGGCGGCTGATCTGAACGAACTGACCGCAACGCAGTTCGGGACGCTGACGACCACGCAGATCAAGGGCCTGACCACAACCCTCGCAGCACAGATCGATGAGACCCGTCTGGCCGGAATGGCTTCGACCCAGATCGGTGCGCTGACGGTCGATCAGATCGATGAGCTTGGCACCACGGTCTTTGCCAACCTGACCTCGACGCAGATCAAGGGCCTGACATCGACGCAGATTTCGTCGCTGTCGACCCAGCAGTTCGCAGAGCTCAGCACGACCACGATCGCCAATCTGGCAGCCACCCAGCTCAGTGGCCTGACCACCACCCAGATCGAAGACCTGGATGCAGCGGTCTTCGGCGCCCTGACCTCGACCCAGGTGCGGGGGCTGACCACGACCCAGATCGGCGCCATGTCGACGCAGATCAGTGCGCTGAGCACATCGGCTCTGGTCGGCCTGACCGCAGCCCAGATCGCCTCATTGACGACCACCGCTTTCAACGCCCTGGAGCAGACTCAGACCCAGGCGCTGCTCGCCAGCCAGATCGCGGCTTTGACCACGACGCAGGTCGCGGCACTGGAAGCGGCCGATATTGACGAGCTGACCTCGACGCAGGTCAAGGCGTTGACGGCGACCCAACTGCAGGCCCTCACCACCACCAACCTCAAGCAGCTGGACACCACTCAGGCCCAGGCCTTGACCGGCATCCAGCTGCGCGGCCTGACCACCACGCAACTCAATGAGCTCGATGCGGCCGATTTGAATGAGCTGACCGCCACCCAGATCGGTTCGCTGAGCACGACGCAGACTGCGGCCCTGAGCACCACGAACCTGGCGCTGCTCGAGACCACGCGCGTGGCCGGGCTGACGTCACAGCAGATCGGTGCGCTGACCACGACGCAGCTTGAAGCACTGACGGCTGATCAGTTCGGCGCTCTGAGCCTGACGCAGGCGAGGGGGCTGACCACGACGCAGATCGGCAGCCTGGAAGGTACCCAGGTCGAAGCGCTGACCACCACGGCGGTCAGCGGCTTGCTGGCCTCGCAGATTGCGGCCCTGACCACCACCGGACTGAACGCACTCGATACGGCGCGTCTGGGTGTGCTGACGTCCGCCCAGATCAAAGCACTGACCACGACCCAGCTTGGTGCGCTCGACAGCACGCAGACCGTGGCGCTCAGCACCGCGGCACTGGGTGGCTTGACCGCGTCCCAGGTTGGAGCGCTGAGCACCGTCGCCTTTAATGGCTTCGATGCCACCCAGGTCGGCGTTCTCACCTCGGCACAGTTGGGCGGCCTGACCTCGACTCAGGTCGGGGCCCTTGAGGAAACTGATATCGATGAGCTTTCGGGCAGCCAGCTGGCGGCGATTTCGCTGACGGCCATTGTCGGCCTGACGACGACGGCAATCGCATCGATGACGACTGTCCAGGCCAATGCACTCAGTCAGTCTCAGGTCGAACTGTTCAGCGATGAGCAGATCGAAGCTTGGCTCGTGGCGATTGGCTGAGCGGGATGAGCAACATTCTCCTGCACTTCAGCTCTGCTGCTCGTGATGCTCTGTCGGCAGGCGTCTGCCTGTCCGGGGGGCGGCAATGAGTGAGGAGTTTCGCGGCGATCAGGGGCTGGAGCCTGCGAAGACGGCTGGTCTGCTGTTCCGCTTTCATGGCCGCCGTGCCCTCAGGATTGCGGCAAACCGCGCCAGCATGCTGGCCGAGGGCGGCGATCGCGAGGGGGCTCTCGAATGGTTGCGCATTTCCGAAGCGGTCCGCGATATCCTGCAGCGGGAAACCAAACAGTAAGCTTTGCCGCCTAGAACCGAAGGGCGACATACGTTTTTGGTCTCAAAAGGCAGGATCTCATGGCCATTCCCGGTTCATTTCACGCGCTGACCAGCGCGTCGGTCAGGGTGAAGATCGTCGATATCGGGGCGAACCCGCTCGACGCCGTCCCGCAGTATAATACGCTGCTGAAGGGCGGTAACGCCGATATCATCGGTTTCGAGCCGAATACCGAAGCTCTGGCCAAGCTGAATGAAATGAAAGGTCCGAACGAGACCTACCTGCCGAATGCCATCGGCGACGGCAAGCGGCACACACTCAATCTCTGCGCCTCGTCGGGCATGACGTCGCTGCTGACCCCGAATACCGAAGTGCTCAACCTGTTCCACGGCTTCCCGCGCTGGGGCGAGGTGGTGTCGAAGATCGAAGTCGACACAACGCGCCTGGATGACATTCCGGAGACCGAGGGCATCGATTTCGTGAAGATCGATATTCAGGGCGCCGAACTGATGGTGTTCGAGAATGCCACCAAGCGGCTTGCCGATGCGCTGGTGATCCAGACCGAGGTGGAGTTCCTGCCGCTTTATGTCGACCAGCCGCTGTTCGGCGATGTCGATGTGTTCCTGCGCAGCCAGGGCTATGCCTTCCACCGCTTCTTCCCGACGGTCAGTCGCACCATTGTGCCGATGCTGGTGCAGCAGGACATTTACGCCGGTCTGAGCCAGACGGTCTGGGCCGATGCGGTATATGTCCGTGACTTCACCAGGCTGTCACGCCTCAGCCCGCGTCAGTTGCTGGCCATGGCGGCGATCCTGCACGATTGCTACCAGTCTTATGATCTGGTTCTGCATATCCTGCTCGAACACGACCGCCGCACGGGCGAAAAGGTGGCGCCGACCTATATGACCAACCTGACCGCGGCTGCGCCGCCGGCGGCCGGCTGATCTTCCGAAGACAAAAGGCCGCAGTTTCTGCGGCCTTTTTTGTGACTGCCAGGGATTGGCGGACAGGGTGAGATTCGAACTCACGGTACCCGTAAAGGTACGGCGGTTTTCAAGACCGCTGCCTTAAACCACTCGGCCACCTGTCCCGCGGGCGGGTTTTAGCGCACCGGCCGGACAGCGTCGAGGGTCTGGGCAAGGGTTACCGTTCGGCGGGCCGGCTCGCGGGCGTTCCGCCGCTGAGCAGCGCCTGCACCAGATCGAAGGCTGCAGCCCAGGCCACCTGGATGGCGCTGTTCCGCTCGGTTTCCAGAATGCGGTCCACTGCCCAGGCCAGGGCGGCGCGGGCGGTACTGAAACGCGGATCGCCGGCGCCGTAGATGCCATGCCGACGGGCGAGGCCGGCTGCGGTCTGCGCCAGACGGGGCAGGTCGTCGAGCTGCTGGATCACGTCGCTGAGCACCAGCATGAACTGCATCCGCTGGACCGCCATATTGGAAACCAGCTGCGGTCGCAGGATATGCGGATCGAGCGTCACGATGCGGGCGTAGAACATCTCGGTCAGACGGTCACGCTCGACGGTCAGAATCCGGAACGTGGTGCGCACGAGGCCAAGGTGAGCCGGACTGAGCGGCGTGACATAGCTTTGCGGCTGTGCCGCATCGAGTCTGGTGGCAAGGGCAGGGCGCATCATGTTTATGCCTCGCGCCGCATGAGGCGCATCAGATCGAAATGGCGCGCTGCGCCGATCTTGCGATACAGCGACCGGCGCTGGACCTTGAGGGTGTTGACGCTGACATGGAAGCGCAGCGCGATATCCTTGAGCTGCCCACCCTCGACCAGTGCACTGGCCAGCCGCAGCTCCGCCTTGGTCAGCCGGTAACCGCCCAGCACGTCTTCCGGGGTTGGCTGGGCCGTTTGGAGAGGATCCGTGATCTCCACCGCGGCTGCAATCTCATTATCCTCGAAATTCTGGCTGCGGCCCATGACAGGGAATATCCACAGCGAGTAAGGCGGCTGGCCATCGGCGCGGCGCAGGATGAGGGCACCGCCGGTGGCAGACTCCGAGATGCCGGGATTGGTTGCGATATCGGACTGGCTGCTGCGCGACAGCAGCTGCTGCAGACGCTGGTTGTCGCTCAGATCAGTGGTCTGCAGATGACCCTGGGCGAGTGTCAGGCCATCGTTTAAACGCAGGATGCGCTCGGCTTCCTTGTTCATCGATACCACGCGGCCCTGGCGATCCAGGCAGAGCAGACCTTTGCCTTTGGAGTCGAGATATTGCTGGCTCACATCCTCGTAACGGCTCAGCCCCATGCAATGGGAACGGATACGAAAGGCAAGGTCCAGATGCGGAAGAAGCGACTGCAGGGCAGTGATGTCGCTGTCATCGAATGGCGCGGTGCGCGGCGATCGATGCAGGGCGATATAGGCGGCGCGGCCCTGATCCTGTCGGAAAAATGATCCCATCACATGACGGATGCCATATCGCTTGAAGAAATCGCAGTAGAATTCGGTTTTTTCGAATTCCTGTGCCGGCATCACCTGTTCGATGGTCATGGCGCGGCCAATGTTTTCACGCTTCAGCAGGACGGGCCGCAGCGGGCTCAGCCTGGCATAGCGGTTGTGATACTCCTCGTACCAGCTCGGCTCGAAAGCCTGGCTGGTATACTGCACAATCGGCTTGCCGGTGCGCATGTCAATCGTGGCGAGCGAGCAGTTCACGGCGTCATAGGACGTCGTCAGGATGCGAAGTACATCCGTCCATCGGCCGTATTCGATCGTGCCGGAGTACAAATGCGCCAGCAGGCGTGACTGCTGATCGATTGTGATCTGCCCCATATGCGTACCATCTCCACTGCTCTGTACATCCGGCAATATGCGCTGCAAGCGCATGGCGGCGGCCTGATGAGTTAGACTGCTGGATGCGGGAAATATTCCACTGTTTCCGAGATATTCAGGGTTTTACTCGCGCTGGACTCGGATGCGGACAAGACACAACCATTCGCCCGGCATCGCGTCCGGCTCTCCAGTTTGGTTTTCAAAATTTTCGAAAGTGCTGCGGCTTACTTCTTGCCTGCCGCTGCGGCGGGCTTGCCGGATTGTTCGATCAGCTTCTCGAGTCTGTCGACCGTCATCCGCAGGGTCGAAATTTTCATCATCAGCTCACCGATCGTTTTACGATCCGTTGCCGTGCCCCGTTCCATCTCGACGATCCGCGCGCCACGGCGCTGGATTTCCGAGGCGCTCCACCGATAGGCCAGCGCCTGTCGGCGGTGCGCTGCAATCAGTTGCAGAACGACAAAAACAGTGCCGGGCACCCCGATCAGCAGGAAAGCAAGAATCAGAAGAAACATACTCATGGCGATCCATCCGCAGTCGATGCTGCCTGTGAGGCACAGTGTCGATCAGGTAAGGGCCATACGCCATAGTCCTGTGGGATTAGGGGCTGGTTTATATGGGCCAGAAGGTTAATGCGGCCCGGGAAGCACCATCACGGATGGTTTTTTAGGAATTGTATTTCGCGAAATCAGTGTGGAGGGACCCTCATTCAGCTTGATCTCATGGGTGTCGCGCAGCCGGGCGAGGAAGCGCTCCAGGGTGCTTTCGCTGAAATAATGCATCGGCACCACCAACGGCGCCGACAACTGTGAGACGACCTCCTGCATGTCGAAGATGTTGAGCGTGAAGCCGCCATCGACGGGTACGAACAGCACATCGATCCGGCCTATATCGGCCAGATGGCCGGGCGTCAGCTTGTGGTGCAGATGGCCCAGATGGGCAAAGCAGAGATCGCCGACTTCAAAAATGAAAATCGAGTTCCCGTCGAACTCGGTGCCGTTGCCGTAGTTGCGGATATTGGTCGGCACGTTGCGAACACGCATATCCTTGAACTGCACGTTATGGCGCGCCGGTTTATCCTGATACGACCAGCCGCGCAGCACATGGCGGATGCCGGGCTCCGGGGTGTCGGTGTAATGCGTGGTATGGGCGTAGTTCATCGTCACGATATCGGGCCGAACACGGGGCCGGATATAATCATTGTAATCAGTGGCGGCGGCGACGCCCTGCGGAGTTTCAATCAGGAAAGTAGAGTGCCCGACAAAAGTGAGGCGCGCGCTATTCGCAGGAACGGCAGCAGGCTGGAAGTTTGCCGGCATGATCCGTGGCTGCAGCGTCCGTTCGCGTTGCGCGACTGCGCCGAGGCAGGCTGCCAACAGCCGTTCCGGGGCCAATGAAATCGCAATAGAGAAGACTACGACAAGCAAAACGGAACGACGCATCATGGCGATCACCTCAGGATTTCGGCGGCACGATCCACTTGTTCTTGGGCATTCCGGTAGAAGTCTGGCGATCCTCTAGCCGACGGTTTTCATCGCTGACGCGCAGTCGGCGTCGGCGATCCGGACCGGCATAGGTCTTGGTCTTGACGAAACTCGGTGTGCGCTCGAACAACGCGATCAGGCAGCGCGTCAGCGTTTCCGGTTCGATCGGCTTGACCAGGAAGTCGTCGACCCCGGCGGCCTGAGCTTCGGCAACGCGATCGGTCTCGGCATGGGCCGTGATCATCACGATTGGTACATTCGGATTGCCGATGCCGCCTGTCTTGCGGATACTGCGCACCAGAGAGAGGCCGTTGGTGGCGCCAAGATTAAAGTCACACAGCACCATATCGAAGGGTTGTTCCTCCAGCATCCTCATAGCCTGGGCGGCATTGCCGGCATGACTGATCCGGCTGATCCCGACGGCCTGCAGGATAGCCCGCAGGGTCTCGACGGTCGGCCCGTGATCTTCGATCAGCAACAGGCGCGCGCGTAGCAGGTCGGGGTTCATGGCCGAAGGGCGCTCTCCACGGTATCGCGACGATACTAGACGTTACCCGCCATGGCGGAAAAGCCGGAATCGGCCGCCTGGTGGCGGCCGGCCGTTCACTTTTTGCAAAGCGGCAGGTCGTAGACCAGGATTTGCTCCTGCAGGCGGGCGTAGTATTTGAACCCGGTCCATTTGTCCTTCTTGATCCGCTCTACGATGTCATAGGTGCTTTTGCACACTGCATCGTTGGTCTGCAGCGGCTTCGTGGTCGCGACAGCGGAATCGGTTTCCCATTGCTGGGCCTGCGCGCGGGATGAGAATATCCGCGACAGCGCGGCACGACGCAGTTCGACGGCATTGCGGATCTTGTCCCCGTTTTCCTGGTCGAAGGCATACCAGTCGTTCAGATAAGCCTGACCGTTCGGATCGACCTGCGCGCAGCGGCGGAGGGTTTCGCGCAGCTGGATGCCGGTGCGCACTTCGGCCTCGGCCTCGGCTTCCTTTTGATTGAAGCAGGCCGTGTTGGCGCGGCCGGCACGCTCGCGATCATTCGCCTGCCCCTGTGCCAGGGCGGCGGTGCCCATCAGTGTCGTCAGCGTAAACCCCAGCAGCAGGAGACGAAGAAGCATGTGCATCACGACATTAACGGCGGCAGGTCGGGCAGGGCGGCATTCTCGGCCAGCGCCAGCACGGCGTCGATGAATTTCGCCGGTGCGGCGACGCCGCCAAATTCCAGCAGCATTGTGGCCTTGGCGCGCATGGCATTTTCGTCCAGAGGGTTTTCCGGGTCGCCATAAGCATGTTCGCGGCTGGCGCTGAGTTCCGAGCCATCATCAAGGCGGACGGTGACACTCGCGCCCCAGGCGGTTGGATAGCGCCCGGCATAAGGTGCGGCGGCGGCAATTTCGACACGTGCCGCCATCGCCGCCAGACGCTCGCGTGCGGCAGGATCGAAGCTGGCAAAATCGACATGGCCATCCGTGAGGGCAGCAGCAGCGGTATGCTGCAGCGAGAATTTGGCTTCGTATTCGCTGCGTGGCGCCACACGGTCGCAGACATCGAGTGCGGCCTGATAGGTGTCGACCGTGATGCCTTCGATCTTGCGGTTGCCCACTTTTGCTGCCAGCGAAAGACCGGCGTCGATGGTCGGATGCGTGTGGCGGCAGCTGGGCCAGGGCTTGATCGAGGTCAGGCGCAGTTGCCAGGGCGCATCCGGATCGGCCAACAGGCGTTCGGGTTTCGGATCGGCACAGGTGGCCTTGAAGAAGCCTTTCTCGCCTTCCAGAATCTGCGGCGGACCGGAAAAGCCGCGCGAGGCCAGATCGGCGGCGAGCAGGCCGGCTTCGGCCGCGCGGCCGGCATGCAGATGCTTGCTCATCGCACCGGTTTCGAGGAACTGCCACAGGCCCGAGGATTGCGTGCCGGCGTTGCCGAGCGCGTGTGTCATGGCGGTATGATCGAGGCCGAGAATATCGCCGGCGGCATAGGCAGAGCCAAAGGGACCGCAGGTCGCCGTGTTGTGCCAGATACGATAATGCGCCGGGCCCACCGCCATGCCGACGCGGCAGCAGGCTTCGAACCCGCGCAGCACGGCAGCCAGGAAGGCATGGCCGCCCACGGAAGCGCTTTTCTGGTTCTTCCGGCGGGCCAGCGCGTAGGCTGTCGGGACCACCACGCAGCCGGGATGAACCACCGAGGCGCGATGCAGGTCGTCCACTTCCAGAATATGCGTCAGGCCGCCGAGCAGCA
>VFQQ010003186.1_pt1 | contig 16421 bp, 26 predicted proteins | sample 3512341 | NCBI WGS metagenome assembly VFQQ01 (sample SAMN10412373, study PRJNA504923) | tailings metagenome | isolation source: Relicate 2 Philex TSF1 revegetated site | place: Philippines: Tuba, Benguet | collected 2017-08-29 | reverse complement strand
GGCCAGGGTGGTGGTCTCACGCGTCTCACCCGCGGCGCGCGCCGCAGCCACGTTGAGAAGCGCGGTGGTGACGGTGTCCCCGCCCGCCTCCATGGCCAGGACGATGCGCCAATCGTCGTCCGTGGCCAGGGTGGTGGTCTCACGCGTCTCACCCGCGGCGCGCGCCGCAGCCACGTTGCGATGCGCCATGACGGTGGCGAAACCTGACACGGCTTGTCGTTCGTAGGCAGTGAGCAGTGGTGCGCATGGCGAGTCAAGAACTGCCCGCCTGTATGTTCAAACAGTCACGAGCACACGTGCATGCATGCCATATGTTCAAACAGTCACGAGCACACGTGCATGCATGCCATATGTTCAAACAGTCACGAGCACACGTGCATGCATGCCATATGTTCAAACAGTCACGAGCACACGTGCATGCATGCCATATGTTCAAACAGTCACGAGCACACGTGCATGCATGCCATATGTTCAAACAGTCACGAGCACACGTGCATGCATGCCATATGTTCAAACATGCCATACCTGTCTTGGAAAATACGTATGTCCCATCCTAGAGCTCCAGCCGGCGAAGCACCTAGGCTTCCCAGCACTGTGAGCCCGCTGCCGATGACGGCTTGTTGCAAAACGACTTGCATCACATCCATGATTGACGGTGTGGCTTCAGGGACTGGGGCTGTGTTCACCCAGTCTGTCATGAGGACCAGGCTGTCTGCCATCACCTCTACCTGCATACACACACGGCACATCCCATTACTTATCAAGAGTTTAGTCGTAACCCTGGGCAGCTCCAGCTGATGAGCCAGCAGCATGGGAATGGCCTGTACCACTCCAGCACCAGCCGAGCAACTCCACATGAGCCTCGCGCGGCCCCTTCGGGCTGTCCTGCCTTGCTGCTAAAAGCGCTGGAGGCTATGTCGACAGCACGCCGAAGCACTACCTGCAAAGATAAAGGGCATTGGCAGGTTTGAGAAAAGGGTTGACGATGACGCGCTGAGCGAGGGCTGGTTCTGCTCTCGCAATGCCTCTAGGTACCTGCTCCTGGGGCGTAATGGCAGTCTGCGTAGTCTCTAGGTGCTCTTTGAGCAGCTCTTCAAGCACAGGCCGGTGGCTGGCGCGGAAGCGGAGAGCTAGCGTACGCCTAGGGTCCGACTTCTTGTTCTGCATTTCTGCTTGCTTATAAGGTCCACCAAGTCACGTCAAAGGGACCACCAAGTCACGCCCACGGGACCAACGACCCAACCGAACTCTCCGTATCTCGCAGTCGGCCAGTCCACACTCGCGCTTACTGCAATTGAGCTCTGACCACTGTCCGTGCAGTCTGGACTGTGCGTGCGGAACCCTGGGCAGCTCTATCACTACACTACGGTGGACCTAGATTATTACACTACGGTGTAAGTACATGTGTCCTGACCCCCGTAACTACACAAGTATACCCGTATACCCGAGGCGGGGTAGGGGCGGCCGCAGTGTGAGCGCGGCCAATGGAAGCGGTACATCACTGTACACTGCGATGCACATGCGGCGCACACAGCCATCAAGTGCCTATTACCAGTGCGGCTGCAGGGGGGCTGTGCGCAGGGTGAGCGGCTTGCACTCAATCACGCACCTTCATCCAGCCGCACTCCATGTTCATTCTGCCCGCGCTGTTGCTGTTTGGGGTCTGCCATTGCCTGTCTGCACAGCTGTGAGCGGGCGCGCAGCGATGGTGGCGCGCCCGGCAGGACACTTTTCTGTTAGCGCGTTGGCAGTCGCGTTGACTGAGGCGCTGACCAGTCGCAGACAGTCCGCATAGGCAGTCTTCCCTCCAAGGACTCAAGCAGCGCACCATGCCGAGTGCCAGGCCAGCTGGAACAGATGGCTCCGACCACGGGTACAGAGAAAAGATAGAGGCGGGTGGGTCGCGGCATCTAAGGAATCTTAAGCCATCGCAAGGCCCTTCACTGGCGGCTCTGAGAGCGCCGTTCACTTCACCTTGCGTGCGCCTTTGTGATCTGTGCAGACTACAAAGGCGCGCCTATCTGGAGAGCTGCAGGATGGCTGTTCTTGCACTTCACGGTGCGCAGAGCCACAGCCACGCGCGTAAAGCTCTTGCAGCAGCGTGCTTGCGTTCACAGCGTGCCGCAGCACAATGCTTGCACCTGACACTCATCTCTGCAGGCTCTGCCCACGACTGCCAAGGCGCTCTGGGCTCTCATGCCCTTCTACACACAGAGTAAGAGCCAGCCTTAGCTGCAGGTGCAGAGGCAGCAGGACCGGTCCTCAGATGCGTGCCACAGTGCTTGCGAGTAGCAGAGGGCCCCGCACCTTATTCAGTGTTGCATACTCTGTCTTGTCCCGTGTCTGCAGAGATCTTTCCCAATTTGACAGGGATTAGCCTCATGGGTGTGTACCTTATAGCATTGCTCTGCTGGACATTAGGTAAGACGCGTACCACAGGCATCGTAAGCCTTTCACATATACGATAGCATGCAGCATTCAGGTGCCCAAGGCAGCCTAACCGGCCAGCCAGAATGTGTCCGTACTTTTTCCCGGTCTGACTGTGTGTGTGCGTGTGCGTGCGTGTGTGTGTGTGTGTGTGTGTGTGTGTGTGTGTGTGTGTGTGTGTGTGTGTGCAGCACGGCCTGGGACGTATAAGGAGCGCTTTGCCTGGGTCAAGGCCACCAACGGCCTAGTCATGATTGGCACAGTTATGGTGCGCGTAGGCACCGCACACACACACACACACACATAGCATATACACACAGTTGAGTGCATGCCAACGCACAGAAGGATAGCACAGCTGGGAGCATCTCTTTGTGTGTGTGTGTATTTGTGTGTGTGTGTGTGTGTGTGTGTGTGTGTGAAGAGTTTCCTGTCTATCTGGAAGAGCCACATAATGGACGCACCCCAGCAGCTGACATCACGTATTCTATGGAAGTATGTCACAGAAGAGAGGGGCTGGCCTACAAGTAAGTGCATGACACTGTTGCGTTGGCAGGCAAACACATACACACACGATTGCGCGGTTTTTTAAAAAAATAACGCGCGCGCGCGCGCACAAGAGACCCAGCAAAGGCTCGCACGCGTCGTGGCTGCGCATGGCAGCATGCATAGCGCGAGAGCTTGCATGCCTGGATGATTGCTTGTTGTGTACTGTACTCGCAGAACACTGGTTATACAATGTAGATAACTTTGGTAGACTAGAGGCTTTCATAGACGGGTCGTGTGCTGTGGCCTGGGCGTGTACCTTCTACTGTCTGCACCAGTAAGTCACACGTCCACCACTCACCTAGCAGTACTGTGCATGGGTGGTCCGTTCCTGCGTGTGTGGTAGCCGCATTGCATGGTCCCTGAGTGACACACGCACGCTCTACTCAGCCATGCGAGTGACCCTCAACCTAACAAACTCCTGCGTGTGTGCCACGGCCCTTTCCCTGCGTGTATGTCATTGATGCATGCAGTACCGGTCCGAGTGCGCGTTCGCAAGTGTGTGTCCCTGGGCATGTTTTTTCATAGCTCTCCCGTCCAGTGCCGAGCTGTTACTGATGACTCATGTGTGTGTGTGTGTGTGTGTGTGTGTGTGTGTCTCGTCACAGGTACATCACCAAGAAGATGGAGATGGAGAAACGGTTAAAACAGGCTAAGAAACAGAGGGAGTCAGCCAGTAAGGACGAAGACAGCAGCACACCCGTGCGCACACCAGCCAGCGCACCGCGCAACAGACGCCCAGGGCGTGCGTAGGGGCACACACGTACATACATCTAGTACAGTCGTGCTGTGACTGTATTGTTTTACTCATTTTTGATTGATGTGATAGTGGACTGGCCAGCCATGTAACTCTGTGCTCCAATGTAACTCTGCGACGGGCATGGTACATTTCTGACAGCCACACTACTTTCAACGTGCAGTTGTTACATGTGTGCACACTTGGAGCCTACCAAAGGCATGCAAGCTTACACATGCACCTATGAGTCTGCATAGGGCCTACCAAAGGCATGCAAGCCTAACAGACCCAGCCATGCATGAATGCAGTGCACACGAACACAAGAACATCCTGCGAACACCTGCGCACAGCACACCCTGCTCAACCAAGCCAAACGCCCTGAGTAATTGCTACAACCTGCTGTCAACACCCATAACAAAGGCCGCAACAAAGAACAACAATGAGTCCGCTGGGCTTACTGGCCCTACTAGTAGCATGGCCCCCTGCTCTTGTTGCTACCGGTAGTCTATGTCTGTTATATCGTGCGTAGCTGCATTGACTGGGTAACAAGCTATCTAGTCTACGAGTCGTGTCACAACGTCCAGACCTACTGGAGTAGGCTGCCTCGTTCATATTCAGAGTATCTGTGTCGTCTCCTTTGGCAGCCAGTCTATGGGTCGTGTGAGCATGCCCAGGGTGCGAGCACTTGGCTCAGTTGCTTGATAGTTCGACATGCCTAGGATGAGGGGTCCCCAGCCTAGTCTATGAGTCGTGTGACCACGCCCACCGCCAGTCAGACTATCCAGCCCTGATGTCACGCTGCAGTCTATGAACTGTGTCACCAAGCCTAGTGCATGCCTAGCTCCGTCGTTGCCCAATGCCTAGTCTATGAGTCGTGTGACCACGCCCACCGCCAGTGTCTTGCCCCCATCACGCAGTGCCACACGTCCCAGTGCCTTGAGGTCACTGTACTCCTCTAAACACAGGGGACGCTCCAAGGTAACCTCAACCACACCGGACTGACCCTTGAGAAGACACCTGTATGTACACACGCACACACACACACACACACACACACACGCGCGCGCGCCTCACGTGGCTCAGCGCCAGGGTTTGCAGTGGCTTGCAGTGTGAGGGGGTGCAGTGGCTTGCAGTGTGAGGGGGTGCAGTGGCTTGCAGTGTGAAGGGGTGCTCACGGCTGTGTGTCAGAATACGCAGCTCCCATGCTCAGGGTGCACAGGCAGTAGTGAACCATCCTGTGTGTGTGTGTGTGTGTGTGTGTGTGTGTGTCTTACCTGGGTTTAGACTTGACCACCTCCCCTGTCTTCGCGTTGAGCAGTGACACCAGTGCAGTGACCACACCCGCCTCCCTCGCCACGTGCGCGTGTACAGTGACGGACCGACCGGGGAGCAGTGGCATGGGGATGTCGAGCATCAGCACACGCGCCTCGAACTGCACTCACAACACACACACACACACAAACACACGCTCTCTCCTTCGCTCCCCCCCTTCCTTCCTCCCTTCCTTTCTCTTTCTCTCTCCCGCACGTGCATGCTAAAGAATACAGGACTATAGATGTGTGTATGTGAGCGTGTGTGTGTGTGTGTGTGTATGTCGAACGTACCTTAGTGACCATAGGCACAGGGTAGTCAGGGTTACACAGCACAGCGCCAGAGGGTAGGTGTGAGGGGTCAAAGGACGCAGAGCCTGACAACTGTACCTCTACTGAGTCACCCGCACGCGCAAGGGACGTGGACTGCGTGCGACACACACACACACATACACATGACCATCCCACAGCCCCCGCTCCTACATCTTGACATGCAGATTCAGCAAACAGTGTATGCGCGCATGCGTGATGTGCGTGAAAGAGCGAAGGCCAGTGTGTGTTTGTGTGTGTGTGTGTGTGGCTCACGTGTCCGTCCACGTCAATGCTCTTGACAGTCACAGCCTCCCCTCCTGGCATCACCACCAGGCGTGTACCGGGCCTCAATGCGCCTGACTCCAGCTTACCACCCACCACTGTGGAGCCAGCCTTGCTGCGGAATACGTCTGTGACGGGCAGCCGGGTGGGCTTACCTGTACATACACACACACACGCATGTCAGCACATCCCCCCAAAACACACACACACACACACACACCACGCGCATGCACACACACGGACAGACAAACAGACAGACAACGTGGTGGAGCAGCCTAGGGTACTAGTATGTCATGACATGCATGCTGACATGCGATGCTTGTGCGTCACCCACCTGTGAGCCTCTCCCTGGACTTGAACGTGTCAATAGCCTGTACCAGTGTGGGTCCCTGCCACCATGAGCCCAGTCCACTGTCCTGTGCGGGTGGTTGTGTGAGGTTGTCCCCTGTAGGGCCTATGGCAGGGAGCCACTGTACGGAGCTGTCCTTGAAGCCACATGACGCGAGGAAGGGACTGAGCTGGGATTGGATGGCGGCGAAACGAAGCTGCAGGGCAAAAGACGCAAACACACACACACACGCACGCCAACAGATACAGATATGTACGCAGCTACCCACAAGCACACTGCGCTGCTTTGCATTGTGCGTGCATGCGCTACCTGGCCCCCACACCCTTCCGCAGCCAATTACAACAAGCTGCATATTTGAACTGTGTTTGTGTCTGTGTGCGTGTTTGTGTTGAGGGCCTATGGCACACGTACCGGGTCATGATCAGCGAGGTCTAGTTTAGTGATGACCACAGCTAGCTGCTCCACACCCAGACTACGCGCTAACTGAGCGTGTTCACGTGTCTGACCGTGACCTGCACCCGCCGCACCGCTACCCTGCACACACACACACACACACACATATGCTGCACCCACGAGCAACTACTGACCCCTGACAAGCTGGTGAAGCGTGAAAATGTCAGAGGTTTGCACGCTTCGCGCGCCCACGGGCACGTCTGTGCATATGTGTGTGTATGTTGTGTATGTATGTGTGTGTGTGTATGCCCCACCTCAAAGCCTGCTTCAAAGCCCCCAGGTGCCCCATCCACCACTAGCAGCGCTGCGTCTGCTTGAGCCGCCCCTGTGATCATGTTGGGGACAAAGTCCTTGTGACCTGGAGCGTCCAACAGCGTGACCTACGCACGCACACACACAGATACACACGGACTCGCAAGTATGTGAAGTTGATTAGCATGCTTTAATGCGTGCGCGCGCGTGCGCGCGCGTGTGTTTGTGTGTGTGTGTGGAGATCTTGTACAGCTGCATGTGTGTGTGTGACGTACGTTGTATCTAGGTGTAGCAAAGCGTGCAGTGGCCACGTCAACAGTCACACCCCTCGCACGCTCCTCAGGCCTCTCGTCTAACAACCACGCCCAGGAGAACGACGCCTGTGACACAGACACACGCACACACACGCACACACACACACACACACACACACACACGCCAGACAACCCATGTGCCATCTAATGCAGAGCCAGCCTGGGCGCCCTATAATCATCACCAACTAGTCTTCTGTTCATCTGTGCAAGGTGCACCAAGTGTGCGTGTGCGCGTGTGCGCGTGTGTGTGTGTGCGTGTTGTGTGTGAGAGACCCACCTTGCCCGCTGCCGCCGCGTCCCTTTGGTTCTTATGTACCTCTTTCTGTGCCACCAGCCCTAGGTCATGTAAGAGCCTACCCATCAGTGTGCTCTTGCCCGCGTCCACGTGTCCTAACACAACCAGGTGCAGGCCCGGTCGACCCGGCGCGGGCGCGGGCCCGCGGTGCGACGCGGGCGACGCAGACTCTGCCTTCGCCGCAGCCTCACATTCCCTACGACACACACAAACACACACACACGCACGCCAGGCTCGGCGCACATGCACCCACGGGTCCATGTCGTCACAATATGCTTGTCACCCACAGGGAACTGAGTGTATGCGGGCCAGTATGCTGTGGTGCTGCGGATGTCATACCTGGCCAGTGCTGCGTCTGCGCTGTACTCAGACATGCGTTGCTCACAAGTGCATGTGTATGTGGATGTGGGATCTCTTAATGCTTACCTGGCCAGTGCTGCGTCTGGGCTGTACTCAGACATGCGTTTCCTATTCACGACACTCGGCTTGACAGGCCCCGATGTACTCGCACTGCTGTCCCCGTTGCGTTCATCCCCACCCAAACCCACACTCGCCATAGCAGGCTCGAGCCCTTGCACACTAGCACCACTCCCAAGCCGCGCCGCACTAGGCCCACCATTGACCCCACTAGCTCCTGCAGCGCCGGCCTGTTGCCTAGGCTGATTGCTAGCCAGCATGGCTTTGCTTGGTGGTAGGTGGATAAATCCAGGTGGTGGTCCAGATGCTTTAGATCCTGATGCTGTTGCAGCGTTGCTGTGTGTGGCTTTGTTTGTGTTTGGGTTGGTACTTGTAGCTGGACCTTTGCCTGACTGTGCTAGGAGGACTTGTGTGTCTGGTGAAGGGGTGGTGAAGTCGAAGGGCTGGGGGGCTGGGGTGTTTGTGGGTTGTGGGAGGGGTGCGAAGCCCGGGGGCGGTGTGCGGGATGGTGCTGCTGCTGCCGATGTGGCGGGTTGGGGTGCGACGTGGTAGGTTGCTTGGTGCTTGGTTTGCGCTACGGGCTCTGGCTTCACTGCACGCGACACACACACACACACACACACACACACACACACACACACACACACACACACACACGAGTCAGCTTCCTTGAACGAGTTTGTACCCTCTGTATCGCTACTGAAGCTGTGGGCTTCACTCTGTGAGAGGGAGCACCAGCCAATGGCTGCTGGCTGGCACGTGTATTGAGCAACACATAAGGCTGTTTGCGTGTGTGCGTACCACCCGGCTGTGGGCGCCCCTTGGGACCGGGTGGAGGGGGGTCACACAGAGCACGGGCGAGCGGGGAAGCACCTGCTGCAGCTGCGGGCGCCGCCTTGCCTCCCTTCTGCGTGGTTGCACTCTTCGCTGCTGCCTGCGAACACACGCGTGCGGCGATGGAAAGCTTTCTGCACCCTACGGTCCTGCTCTGCAGCCTGGCCCAGCGTGCAATGTGCTTAGTGAGGCGCGAGGCATTGCATCCTAGGTATAGCGCGCTCGCTTTGGGAATGGCTTCACTGTGTCTGCGGCGCAATTTCCTCACTACCAAGAGTGCCCTACCTTGGGTGCTGGCTGCTCATAGGCTTCGTCCTCCTCCCAGTACTCATCATAATCGTCGTCGTAGTCATAGGCATCGTCATCGTCGTACATCTGCCCTCGGCGCACCATCCTGACGAGTGGGATGGCCCTGTCCGCGCTGCGCCGGGCCTAAGAGTGCAGGGCTAGGGGGTGCGGCACCAGGGTACTGTTTGAGGTGTGGCGAGCGGATACAGGAGAGAAGACGCGCTCACTGTAAGCCTGAGGTGCACAGTGAGTGCCTGCGCGCGCAGGGTCAGTGACGTACGCGCCGACCTGTACTGAGACGCTGGCGCTGCTGCCCAGGCGTCGGGGCTACTTCTAGAGTTGTCAATTTGCTGAATAAGCCTTGCACAGCAGCAATGAAGCGAGTCGGCGAAGTTCGGCGGGTTGGTGTCGAAGTTCGGCGGGGTTCGGTTGTCTGTGTGCGTGCTGCGCCAAGCCCTCAGCGCGCCTGCAGACCCAGCGCACTGAACACTTGTGTCCCTGGACCAACGCGAGCTATTTGATACAGGCCTAAGCCAGAGAGCGGAGTTTTGGAAGTCCGCCCAGACAGTCAAGTTTCAGCAGAACAGCGCAGACCCAGCCGTGACATTGGTCTGCGGGCAGCCAGCATCAAGCATATGGCGATATGACGGGCAACAACAATGACGGGGCAGCTGGCAGGTCTGTTCTGCCTCAGAACCTTGTTGTTGCGCGCGCTTCAAGCACAGTGCGCTCTTCCAGCTATGAGAAGTGCCTTGACTGAGCGCCGCCACGCTGTTCTTGCATACACAGGGCCCGGAAGCGCAAGGCAGCCCGCGAGGGAGGTCTGCAGAAGGGGCAAGGCCAGGAAAAGAGGTAGGGCGCACTGATCCCGCGTGCCATCCGCCACTCACGCACGCAGATGATTATGCTCCAGCCGTACAGTCCGCCTGGTCTCACCTTGCACCTCGTGCTGCCTTGCAGCACTGCTCGGGCGCTCTACCACTGCAACTACTGCCAGAAAGACATCTCCAACACCCCGCGCATCAAGTGCGCGGAGTGCGCGGACTTCGACCTATGCCTCGAGTGCTTCTCAGTCGGCGTAGAAATCGCGCCCCACCGCAACACACATGACTACCGAGTCGTGGACAATCTATCCTTTCCTATCCTGGACCCCGAGTGGGGGGTGGGTACATGTACACACACCCTACAGCACGTACGTACTTGCAGTACACTCAACAGACGTGGGCTGCATAGCAAGCCTGGGTACGTGTGGTGTGCGTGCCCTGCAGACGGATGAGGAGATCTTGCTGCTCGAGGCGATTGAGATCTGTGGCCTGGGCAGCTGGCAGGCAATCGCAGATCAGCTGGGGCCAACCAAGACAGCCGCGCAGTGCAAGGTCAGTAGGACACCGCGAGACTGCGCCACACATGCAGCGCACACATACTAACAGGCGCAAACACAGCTGATCATCAGTACCATGTACATTACAGCCAGGGGCTAAACATGCTGTGTCTATGGCTTCATGTGCATGCAGGCTCATTACTTTTCTGTGTACATCGACGTGCCTTCATGTCCCCTCCCGACACCCACACCTGAAATGATACAGGTATGTGCTCGTATAGTGTGTCAACCCCACTGCATCTGCAAGCCACCAACGCGTGTGCTGTTGTGTACTCACTACGTACTGAGTGTGCTTTGTGTGTGTGTGTGTGTGTGTGTGTGTGTGTGTGTGTGTGTGTGCAGTTTGAGCAGCAGCAGAAGCTAGAGGCCGCTGCTCAGGCCGAAGCAGCCGCCTCCCAGCTCACCACCAGCCCCTCAGGCAAGAAGGCACGCAAGGGCCTCACGCCCACCACCAGCCAGCGGCAGCTCACAGGCCCTGAAGCTCTCGTCCCAGGCGGCATGTCAGACACATCAAACGTCCACGCAGATCTACCCAAATCAGAATCTACACCGAATCTAGTCCTCTACCCACCAGGCACGTCGCCCGAGTCAGGGTCAGCAGAGCCGGCTGCAGCGCAGCCGGAGCAGCCAGCTGACGGTGCTGCACAGCCAGCTGCAGCAGCCACACCAGCCACGACTGCAGCCAAGTCTGCAGCTGGGGACAAAGCTGAGGATGCCAACCCAGCAGTGACAGCGACCACAGAGACAGAGGGGGTGATAGAGAACGGGGTAGAAAACGGGTCTGTGGCGTTTCCTGCGGTTACAGCAGACATGCCCACGCCTGCGCGCGTGGGCAGCCAGGGTCTGCCTGCTGACGTGGCTGCACCCACCGCTGCTGCCACAGCACAGCAAGAGCCTGACAACACACAGCAAGCTGCCCCACAAGCGGAGGAGAGTACGAAGGCTAACACAGGGTCTGAGCCAGCGCAGCCTACAGACCAGCAGCCGGCGTCTGATCAGCCTGAGGGCGGACACAAACAGGGGTCAGAGGACATGCAGGTTGATAGGCCGGAGGGGCAGGGTGTGGTCGGTAGTGGTGGTGGTAGTGGTGAGCAGGGTGAGGGGGATGGTGGGGTGGTCGAGGGCCAGGGTGGTGAGCAGGAGCAGGGTGGGGTGGCGGGGACGCATTTGTCTCGCGAGGAGCAGCAGTCTGCACAGGCCAGCAAGGCACTCAAACACAGGTGCGAGCATTTAGCTTCACTGCACACACACACACACACACACACACACACAGATGAGTTTACTGGACATGACGTAACAGGCAAGGAGGAGTAAGGGCGACATGTGTATATGTGTGTGTGTGTGTGTGTGTGTCACGACAGGACTCATACAGCAGAGGAGGGACCTGAAGCCAAGGACGCCTCAGGTGCAGCCGGTCCCTCACACCCGCCTCACACAGCCCACACAGACACACGCACACTGCATCAGGAGCCCACAGGGCCCCAGCAGGGCGACGCACAGCAGGCGTCAGGCGCACCACAGGCCGCGACGCCCGGGCCTGCAGCAGGGGATGGCAAGGCATTGGCTGTGAAGGGGCCGGGGGCGGCAGCTGCCAGTGGCGGCGAGGTGGCCAAAGACACAAATACCAAGGTAAGCCGTATGTGTTGATCGCGCAACTATGTATCCCTGTGTGTTTTTCAAGGTTGTGTGCTATAAGTAGAAGGCATGAAGCGGGTGGGGGCAGGTCTCAGCGTCTGTCCTGTGCTGATACCTCTATGCCTTGCAGGGCAGCAATACACAGAGTGATTGGGTGTTAGGCTATCACGCCAAGCGCTTTGAGTTCGACCCTGAGTACGACAACGACGCTGAGGTGAGAAGCTCTCTCTCTGTGTGTATGTGCGTACTCTGTGTGTGTGTGTTTGTGTGTGTGTGTTTGTGTGTGTGTCTCGGCCAGTTACCATGGTGCGCACCTGTATGCGTGCGTCCTGGCAGCACATGCACCTTCTGCTCACTTTTGCTAGTGGGCCTGGTCAACGTCTTCACACTGGCTGGCTGGTACTAACACGCGTGCGTGCGTGCGTATGTGTGTGTGTGTATACAGTGTATCATCGCTGACATGGAATTTACGGATCAGGACAGTGAGGAGGACAAACAGATGAAGCTGAGGATACTAGAGATATACAACAAGTGAGTCACGACACACTGACACACACACACACACACACACACACACACACACACACACACAGAGTAGAGCGCACACGCCCGGCCCTTGTTGCGGTGCACAAGTACGTACAGGCACATATACACGCATGGGGAGATATATGTGTGTGTGTGTGTGTGTGTGTGTGTGTCCATGTGCAGGCGTCTTGACGAGAGGGAGCGCTTGCGTCGGTTTCTGCGTGACTACGGGTTGGTATCTATCAAGAAGGTGCAGGCGCCTGAGCGGAGGCGCTGTGTGGCGGAGCGAGAGACGCACGCGCGCCTGAGGGTGTTCGCACGCTACAGGTATGCATGCACGCACACACACACACACACACACACACACACACACACACACACACATCCCACGCCCCGCTCTCTGACTTCATAGCCTGCGTGCTGTAACCCTCTAGTCTGCGTTCAAGGATAGTTATCTGTAGGCAGACGTGTTTGTGTGAGTGCCTGTGTGTTTGTGTGAGTGCCTGTGTGTGTGTGTGTGTGTGTGTGTGTGTGTGTGTGTGTGTGTGTGTGTGTGTGTACAGCTCGCCCCAGGGCCACGACGAGCTCGTAGAAGGGATTATGTTGGAGCAGCGCTTGAGGGCACGGATACAGGTGACTGTGACACACACACACACACACACACACACACAGACACGGAATCTGCATGCACCCTGATAGGTGTTGTGTGCCTACTTGACTCTGAATTGTTGTGTGTGTGTGTGTGTGTGTGTGTATGTGTGTGTGTGTGTGTGTGTGTGTCACAGGAGCTCAAGGAGTACCGCAGGCTGGGCATACGTACCCTAGAGGAGGCAGAGACACACGAGGCTGAGGCACGCAAGGTCAAGAAGCCACACGCAGGTACGTGCAGTGATCGCCCCACTTTGTACCTGTTCTGTGTTCGCGCTTCTTTTAGGGCCCTGTGCCACACGCCTCGAACATGTAAGCAAGTCTAAGCAGTGCGTGCGTGTGCACCTGTGTGTGTTGTGTGTCTGTACACCTTTGTGCCACAGGTCCGAGCCTGACCTCACTCGACGGTCCCAGTATCCTCAACATGGGCTTCGTGCCAGGTGCAGGGTGGGATGGCCAGCACCCGTTCATTACTGCTGAGAGCACACTGGCCACACTGGCCAGCGCTACACTCGCACCAGGCACAGCGCCAACGCTGTTGGGGCCTACGTACACACTGGCTGTGGCGACTGCAGCGCGCGATACGGGGGCCGCGGCCTCCGCGACAGGTGCGGACCTGTACAGACCCGTGCACATATGTGGCCCATGACTACCTATGTTATGCACGTACTACAAGGAAAAGTGAAACTGTTATGATGCTTTGTGCAGAGCCTCCACCTGAGGGCAACAAGCTCGCAGGCCCTAGCCTTGCGAGCTGGCGCGCGCAGCGTGGTGTACCTCTGGACATCACATGCTTACCTGGCACTGAGGTAAGGCTACGCGTGCTGCACCTTCACACATGCACAGCATCTTTTTCTTGTTCTCTTGCACGACGTGCGCACATGGCGTGCGTGTTTTCTGTGTACTCGTGCCATGCAGGCTTTGACAGGTCACGAGCGCGAGCTGTGCGCGTCTCAGCGGCTGCTGCCTACACACTACCTGGCTCTCAAGGACACGTTCCTCAGGGAGTGTGCAGTCAACGGACCATTACCACGCAATGAGGTACGAGTTTGGCCTCACGCATGTACTCAGCACCTTGCATGGCGTGGGTGAAGAGCGGACGGACGGTACCCTGTTTGCCACATGAAATTACATGTGGCAAACATGTCCGCCATCTCCGAGCATGTGCGCGCTATCTGTATGAACTTGTTGTACCTCTGCATGGGGCATCTGAGTTGATCTGGCGCGGTTTCCCATGTTGCCCACCTGTGTGCAGGCTAAGAACCTGTTCAAGCTCAGTACAAGCAAGGCTCTCAAGGTGTACGACTTCTTCGTGTCGTGTGGCTGGCTGCCCGCACCGTTGACTGCCAAGCAGCCGCAGCCACCGCCGCTGCAGCAACAGGAGCAGCAGGAGCAGGCAGCTGAGGAGCCTAGCGCTCCCACCCCTGAGGCCGCGCCCATCGAGGGTGTGTGTGGGCCTGCGGCGACTGCGGAGGGAGGCGCTGAGGATGGCGCGTTGCTCGTCGTCAAGACCGAAGGCGGTGAACAAGACGGAAACGCAGTGGCACTATAGGTTAAATGCAGGGATGAGGAGTCGCTTGTGTGTTCTGCGCACATTTGTAAGACTACGGACTCGTGTGTGTGTGGCTCAAGGGTCCAGGACGACGCAAGGACACGCGCGTGCGCAGGCTGCAGCTCTTATGGTGCAGCGCGCTTACCAAAGCACTGTCGCATTGCTGGAGCAGCTGCACGTGCGAGTGCCCTTCTTCGCACACGGCAGCAGCTTGGCAGCAGCCCCTTGTAGGCAGTAGCCCCTCAGCAGGGAGCCGGAACGCGGTCAGACTCAGTGGAGCTCAAACCCTTGCAAAAAGCACATTATGGTCAATGCGCGTCAACGCATGTGCTGCAGAGGCACACGCCCAGAAAAGCTCACCCCCCAGGTAGGGCTTTTGGTGGGCGGGCGCAATCTTTTGCGCATTGGTGCGCTGCTCACAACCCGTGAGAGAGTGACTACTACTCATACTGTCGGTCCTGCTTAGTTCGCTGCGAAAACGCACTGAGAAAAAACCTAAACGTCATTGTTCCATCATAGTCGCTCCTTCGGTCCTCGCGCCACTTTCCTTCCTTCACTGAGCCATTATATCTTACAGACAGCATTGAATGCACGAGAAAAGGGCACAAGAAAGCTAAAGACCGCGTCGTACCGGGAGCCTTTTGCGAGAGAGCACTTAGCGCGCAGCATCCCGCGATGGATGTCACCGCCAACAATCAATGGGTCAACTCCTACCTAGAAGCGCTGGTGAGTGCGCTCGTGGGGAGGGCAAGTGAGCTCGAGAGTTTCCTCGAAGCGCAGCTTACTCATTGGCACGAAGACTTCAGAACGCCTGCCTGAGGGTACAGAACCCACCATGGGCCATTCGCAGACAGGTCTGAGTGCCTTTCAGGGGCCTTGGACGCTCTCTGGGGATCAGTCAGACCGAACAGCCCTTGACAGCCCTTCGCTTGCTTGGCCATGCTCGCAGTTGTCCAATGGGCTCTCCTTTGAGTACCTTCAGAACAACAATAACAACAATGGACACAGCGCGCAAGATTCGCTAGCAGAGGAGGACAGAGAGACAGTCGCTGCATACTACGTACACCAGGTGAAGCGCGCACCTACGCTACAGCCCGCAGTACGCCCTTTCACAGCCTGGTCTGGCTTGCAGGACTGCAGCAAGACCCCAATGTGCGTACGGCGTGTGTGCAGATCCTGTCTCTCGATGAGGAGAACATTCGCAACGCGTACCGCAAGGCCTCCACCTCCGCCCGCACTACAGTGGGCCCAGTCCCTGCCGAGCGGGATGCACGCATCGAGTACCTATCCTGGCGTGTGTGGGGCATGAAACGGCGCAGAGCGGAGGTCAGCGCGGCCGTGGCAGCACACAGGCGGGAGGTAGGTCGTGATCACGCACCAGGCAACCTTGCGGTCCCTGCACTCCGGTCAGACCAGCGCAGGCGAGCTCAAATACGTAGCTCAGCGGCCGCTTAACCCACTCCTGCCGTCATGTGCGTGCGCACACGCAGGAGGCAGACGATGCTGAGGATATGGAGGAGATTGATGCCACCACCCTGATGACCATTGACGAGCTCAACTCCACAGCCATGGCAGACTTTGAGGGTGCGTATGCACAGCTTACTGCTCATACAGCACAGTTGTAGGACAGCAACAATCCTGTGCAGCTTGCCTGACTGGCGGCAGGGCTGGGCTACCTAGCCAGATACTGGCATAGCACTTATGTGCGACCGTACACGTATGCGCGTGCAGCACTGAAACGTGACCCTTCGCTTTTGCCATGCATCCACGCAGACCTCAAGCCCTTTGACAGCGGTACACAAGACGGAGTGTCGAGCGTGGGAGATGACGCGGCCGCGCTGGGTCTGGACGGCACGGTAGGTTCAGCG
>VFQQ010003185.1_pt1 | contig 16426 bp, 28 predicted proteins | sample 3512341 | NCBI WGS metagenome assembly VFQQ01 (sample SAMN10412373, study PRJNA504923) | tailings metagenome | isolation source: Relicate 2 Philex TSF1 revegetated site | place: Philippines: Tuba, Benguet | collected 2017-08-29 | reverse complement strand
CACGCCAGTGGCATTACAGTCGGCCAGGCTGCTTGCATGCCAGGTTGGGCAGCTCAGGAAGCACAAGGGCATGGACAAGGGGCAGCCGGGTCCAGCGCCCCCGCGGTTCCAGCCAGTTCTGCCGCTAGTGTGCTGCCCACCCTCAGCCCGTCCACAGCCGAGGACACAATGCCGCCGGCATAGCCCGCGCCTGGGCAGGGGAGGCAGAGAGGAGGCGCAGCAGGGTTTTGGGCGTCTATATGCTGCTGCTGCGTTTGCGAATAAGCACCTCAGCTGCGACATTTTATGTACGCGCTTTCTTCATGGTTCCTTCAGCTCTGCGATGCCCGCAGCTCCCAAGAGGCAGCAAGCTTAGGCAGCCCACCTTCGCCGCAGGGGTACAGGCCCGGCAGGGTCGGGCTCTCCAGGCCTTCAGGCGTGCGCTCAATGCGCAGGGGAGCGCTGGTGCGCGTCTCAGCGGCATGCAGCAGCGCATCGCCGCTGCAAACACAGAGGCGGCAGGCGGCAGCAGCAGGCAAGTGGGGGTTAGGCCAGCATGATAAAGCAGTCTGCTGCGGCTGGGTGTTTAGGCATGCCAGGGAAGCAGTTGGCACCTCTGCCATTATCCAGCATGTCAATCAAACACTCGGTATGGCCCCGGTCTCAACTGCACATCGAACAAAGGTCTGTGCCAAACAACCAACAACGCACCTCGAGGCAAAGCCCGGCAGCTGGCGGTCGAAGCGCGCCAGAGCGGCGACAAAAGCGGCCGTCATGTGGGGCGGGTAGAAAGTGTGCAGCGGGTCGGGGCGCAGGCCCAGCCTGCAGAGAGCGGGCACAGACAAACGGGGCAGGTGCAGCTGAGAGCAGATGATAGCCAGGTGGGGCTGCTTTGGCGCTCAGTTTTCAGGGATATAGTGGTGTGCAGAACCCATGCGAGCCCATCCTGCCAGCAAAGCGCTGCTCACCGATAGGAGGAGGGGGGCAGCGGCTGCCGCGGCGCCTGCCCTGCAAGGAAGTCCGTCACACGCTGCGCCGGTGCCACAAAGCCGCCGCCGCCACGTCTCGCCGCCTCTCGCTCAAACTGCAGCAGAGCAAACGGATTGGCAAGGGACATGATACTGGGTTGGCAGTGGTACGTGGTTGTCCAGTTCACACAATAGCTGCCGCCGCCGCGCCTAGCCTCTCGCTCAAACTGCAGCAGAGCAAACACGTTGACACAGGGGCTAGTTCAGGCGTCTTTCTCGCTGTCGCCTGCTCTATGCACGGCAAGCAACTGCTCCGTACATGCAGCCTAGCCAAGTCTCAGCCTGGCTTGCACCTCACAACCACCCCCACCCCTGCATCCCAGGACCTGCTTCATATGTGCACGCCCTGACCGACCTCAGCACGCCCCCGACCCTCCCCGCACCTCCTGCTGCAGGGCCATACCCGCCAGCGACCCGTGCGCCTCCAGCAGGTGCGCCCAATCGGAGGGCTGGACTGTGACAACCAGGGCGCTGTTGGCCCACTTGGAGTCTCGCCTGCAGGGTGGGCAGATGCAGCTGTGTTCGGCTGGGTGCAGAAGCAGCCATGTTCAGCAGCAACAATACGGGCCACTGGGAGCGCACGTTGCAGGCAGCCATGCCAAGTCTGCGGGGCCAGTCTTGCTCAGCCTGCATCACGTACCTGCTGAAGCTCATGCCGTTGATGCACAGCTCCTCCTCGTTGGTGGAGGTGGGCACGATCTGGCCGCCTGCACACACAACAACCAGCAGTGGATGGGCCGTGTTTGGATGCGCAAACAATCAGCGGAAAGCAGAGGCACGAACAAAAGACACGTGACGCATGAGATCTGATGGACAGTCAGCACGAGCCCCTGCCCAAGCCAGGACAGAACGTCCCAACTGCACAGCACAACACAGCCCTGCCTTGCCTGGGCACATGCAGAAGGAGTAAACGCCCCGGGCAGCTGGTGCCTCAGCTGCCACCCCTGCCCCACTGCCGCTCTGCGCTGCTCCGCCGTCTGTCCGGCTGGCCAGCAGGGGCTGATACCAGTCATCTGCTAGCCAGCCGCTCCCCTCGCTGGTGCCTGTTGCTGCTGCCGCCTGCGCCGCTGCAGCTGCACTGATTTCCGCAGCAAGCCTGTACTCCGCTACTGGGTAGGGCCCCTTGCCGCGCAGCACATGGGCCGCATCTGCTGCTCCGTACTGTAGCTGGTTGATGAGCTCCTGGGGATGCTCGATCCTGAGGGGACGCACCGGTGAACAGCAGGCGTGTGTGCATGCAAGCAACAGCGCAACACAGCAGCAGGGAGCCGCCACACATGCTATCACCGGTGCAGCCTTGGCCAGCGCATTCGCCACAATACTGTTGCTGCCAGCAGCAGGGGCAGCGGCTGACGGCCCAGTCGTGGGCCTCCCACCAATACCAGCCTGAAGCACGCACCGGAATCCCACGGCAAATGGCTTGGGTGTGATGGCCACATCGTGCTGCAGCAGCGTGCGGTACAGCTCTCGCGCGCTGTGGCCGACAGCAAGCACCACCCGGGAGGCGGCGATGGTGGAGCCATCTGCGGGCAATGTACAGAAAGCAAAGTATATCAAGGGATGGCCAGAGGGAAATGCGCTGGTCACAAAGCGCACGCGCAAGCACTCACTGCAGTGCAATAGACAATAATCGCTGAATGCTGCAAACTCACTGCTGCCACAGTACACACATAGTTGCATGCATCCCCATCCACACGCACGCATGCTCTGCAGCAACCCTTGGAGGATCCCACCTGCCAGCTGCACGCCGGCCACGCGCCCGCCCTTCACAAGAATGTCGTCCACGCGCGCGCCGAACCGCACCTCGCAGCCCAGGGAGACGAGGTGCTCCCTGCAACAGGGTGCAAGTGGACTGCATGGATGAGCAAAACTGGGGCCTCCTGGCTGGATTGTAGAGCCACTGCTTTAGCAAGCTGTGTCAGCCCAGCACTGCGCATCGCAGGCCGAATCTCCGCCAGGCGCAGGCCGCGGGCCAAATCAGCTTGCAGGGTGGGTGCGCCGCCAGCTACGCACTGCGCCTCACTAGTGGCGAGATGCATGCGGCAATGCAAGCCCTTGCCTGAAGGCCTTGAGGATCCGGACCAGCCGGTCGGTGCCCAGGTGCGGCTTGCCAGACACCAGCACGCTCTGCCGCCAGGGGAGAGAGCGAGGCTGTTGGGAAGACAAGCAGGTGCAGAAGTGGGCCAGCTGCATGCGGCCCGCGGCGCCGTGGTCCGCATGCAGCACGGCAAGCCAGCAGCATGCTGATGGCAGCATCAATACACCGTCCCAGGAGGCGAACAGGAGCCGTACAGGCATACAGCAGGCGCATTCTCAACCCCTTCCCCACCTCTGGCGCCCCGAAGCGGTACAGAGTGGACAGCACGTGGCGAACAGGGTCGGAGTTGCGGCCGATGCGCGTAGTCAGCTTGCCGTCGCTCCAGGTGCCTGGGCGACAGGTTGTGAGAGGCACACGAGTGCAGCGTGACTCTGGTAAAAGACCCTGGAACCCGGATCATCGACTGAGCAGACGGCTGCACGGTGCATCATTGCAGCAGCCAAGGCATGCGTAGCGCACCAAACAATCACAGTGGGTGCAACAAACAGGGCCTGGCACAGCAACCTGTTGCTGTGGCACAGCACAGCGCCAAAGCACATTTCAGCAGCAGACCGCACTGTCCCACACCGCGTACCCGCGCCCCCCTCGCCGTAGCACAGGTTTGACTCCTGGTTGACGCGCCGCCGCACAAAGAGCGCGCCAATGTCCTTACCCCGCACCTCCACCGGCTGCCCCCGCTCCAAGAGGATGACCTGTGTGCACACGCAAGCAGGGAAGAGGTGCCTACTCAAGAACGATTCCACCGGCATTGCGCACACGTCTTGGGATGCACAGTTGGCCGCTGATGCCGCTCTGTGTAATGGCCAGCAAAAAGCAGATGCATTTGCAGGCCCAGGCCCAGGCCCGGCCCAGCATCTGCTTCCGAGCTCACCCTGATGCCTGCCTGGGCCAGCTCCAAAGCCGCAAACAGGCCAGCAGGGCCGCAGCCCACGACCACGACAGGCTCAGCAGGCGCCCCGCTGCGCTGGGTGCCGCCAGCAGGCCCAGCGGCGGCAGCGGCTGGTGCCTGCTCCGGCCCCGGCTGCTGCGCCTGCCGCTCCAGCACGCCAGGCCGCTCCTGCAGCCGTTTGAGGCCGGCTGCTTTGAGGGCTGCCGAGTCCACATCGACTAGGTACACCCAGGCTTTCCTGCGAGCAAAACAAAGGAGGCCAGTGCATGTTGAGAAGAGCCAAGCAAGCACCAGGCAGCAGGCAGCAGCAAGCGGGGCAGGCGGGAGGGGAGCAGGGTTCAAGCATGCAACACAACCAGCCGCAGCATACATTGTCGTAGCGCGTGATAGTCACTCACCCTGACGCCTCGCCGCTGCGCTGCACATTGCGAGCATCGAAGGACTTTCTCACGATGCGCACTGCATCTGCTGCAATTGCCGGGCTGTTGCTGCTACCGCCCTTGCTGCGAACTCCGAGCTTCCTGGCGAGCGCCGCCAGCAGGGGCTCATGTACAGTGAAATCATCCTTGCCAGTGTCGATGTCGGCTGGCACAGCAACTTCAAACACGCGCCAGGCAGGGCTGCACTCCAAATCCAGCCGCTCGCCGCCGCCGCCGCCACTGCCGCTGCCGCCGCCCCGTCTGCCGCCACCAGTCTGAGCGCTGCGCTGCTTTAAGCTGCCTCTGGAGGTGGCGCTTCGCTGCCTTTGAGGTGCACCGGGCGCTGCGGCTGCGCGAACTGCCGCAGGCTGTGCACGCAGCTGCACGGCCGCTGTCACAGAGATGGCCATGTGAAGCCGGCGCACGTGCAATGCAGTGGCCCAGAGTGGCGCCAAAACTGCTGCCGCGCGGCTAGGGGATGGCGCCGCCAAACCAGTGTACGGGGATCGCTTGCAAGCTCTCGGATCGTTTGTCAGAAGACTCACGTGCGACCGGCTGCACCCGTGATCCTCATGCATGTGGGAGCATGCTGCGGTGGCCAGTGCCGCCGCTGCCCGCTGCGGAGGCGCCCACTACTTGACACGCCAGATCTCTAACATTTGATAACAAACGCGATCTCAAGACATAATGAACAATATTCTACATCTCATGGCGGCACCGTCAGCAGCACAAGATGCCAGGCCGAGCAAAACAGCAGGGCGGTGGCCGCGGCTGCAACCGGCCAGTCCAGCGCATCTTGTGGGGGCAAGCAAGTGTCCATCAGCTCATAAATGCGCACCGCCAGGCAGCTTGGTGGGCGGATAAAGGGGTGCCGCCGGCTGTCCAGCCACTGCAGCTGCGTGCAGGGCGCCCTGCTGCTTTGCTCGGCCGCCGCTGCTGGTGGATCGTGCTGAGCCTCCCTGCCCAAAGTAACCCCTGCCTGCCTGCTGCTGCTGCCAAGCCGCCCAGTGCCGCTTCCAGCCGCAATAGCTGGCTGCTTCCGCAGCGGCCACCAGCAGAGAGGGGGAAAGGAAGTTGAGCAGCAGCTGAAGCAGGATAAGCTCTGCACTGCCCGTCGGGACCATGGGCGGGCGGACGGGCTTCGTTTGGCACAGCCAGTGCAGTCATGGCTGACAGTGCAGTGTATATAGCTCCAGTGGCGCGCTGAGCAAAGGGGTGCGTCAGCAGCGGCACGCTGCACAGGCTGGGGGTGCAGCGGATGACGTGCTGCAGGACCACAGCATGCAGCAGCAGGTGGAGCCAAAGCACGGGCCAGCGCCTGTACATGTGGGGGCAAGGACGGATGGAAGTTGACCGACTGGCCAAGCGCCAAGCTACAGGCTACTGAAAAAGCGGTTCAGGGAGGCAGCCAGGGCTGACACGCATTGGGCAGATGGTCCGCCACTCGCACATCCAGCAGGCACCGCTCACCAGCACAATGAGAACCAGCGCTCCGGAGCAGGCGACCAGGGCATGCGCATACGTCGCCCAGTCATGGAGCCGTTGAGCTCCCACTTGCACAGGCCATTGTGAAACACTCTGGCTGAGACAGCTGATGCCATCGTCAGGCGGAGCAAGGCGGGGGGCAGCTGCCTCCAGCGGGCGTAGCTGGCGGGGCTGCGCCGCCGCCACAGCGCCACAGCGCCACAGCGCCACAGTCGATGGCGCAGAGCAGCAGCAAGTCCCAAGGGCTGAGGATTGCACTGTGGGCAATGAGGGTCGCCAGCACGGCTGCCTGCGCAGGCGTGGGGGAAACATGGGGAGGAGAGCGGTTGCCTGGGCACAACGGCGGCCGCAGCGGCGGAGCGGCTGCTCTGCTGCTGCGCCCCTGGGCGTTGCAGCATCGGCAGCAGGCTTACCACAGGTAGATGGTCCACGGCAGCTACATCCCTGCGCGTTAGGACTCGGAGGTTCTCCTCTGCAAAGCTGGGAAGTTGGCTATGCCCTGACCGGCCTGGCATGCTGCTGAACGGCAGCCTGAGAAGTTACGAAGGCATCAGAGGCAGTGGTTCCCTGCTGCGTTCAGCGGTGCCGCTCTTGTGGCGGAGCATGGCCGCCACGTCAGATTGTGTCGGCGTTACATCACCGGACGGTGACTGCAAATGCGCACTAAATACCTACAACATAAACAGTGCAATATTTGCAGTGCATGAATCAACGGGGTCGAACACCGCATCAGCTCGGCAGCCTGTCCTGGCGACGCGAGTTGCCCCGCCGCGACTGCTGCCGCGAAGCCGCTGTGCGCAAGCGCCGTGCGCTGCGTGAGGACGCTGCATCGGTTATAGAAACGCCATGTGGTGCTGAGTGAGTGACCGTGCTTTGTGGGGCAAGCAGAGTGGCAGCGGCAGCGGCAGCGGCAGCGGCAGCGGCAGACCGCCGTCTGTGCCTCCCCGGCTTCCGCATGCGCCCTGCGTTGCTACCACTGGCAAACACGTGCACAACGCAGCCGCCCATTCCTGTGGCGTAAACTCACAAACTCCCTGCCCAGTTGCAAACATCACCCACCGGCGGACGCAAGGGAAGCAAGAGAAGCTGTCGCCTCTGCCAAGTGCGGGTGCGCCTGCAGCTGCTTGTGGGCATAGTCTCGCTCGGGATCGTAGTGCCTGTCGTACCTGTGCATCGATGAACAAGGAGTTGAGCGACAGGCAGCACGCAGGTTAGCTGGGCAGTGTGGCAGGCAGGCAAAAGCTTCAGCCAGCATGCTGGCGCATGCCACCAACAGGGCGCTGGTGACCAGCAATGGTACAGCAATGGTTGGCAGCGGCAGCCCTGGTTTCTGCCACTGTAAAACCCAGCAGAACAAAGCTGTTGCTCACCTGTGCCAGCGCTCGTAGAGGGAGAGGTACCGCGGGTTGACGGCCTCCCCTGCAAGCATGGAAGCATGGCAGTGACGAGGCAACATATGGTCCCAGCAGAGCCAGCAGGTGGGGTGCAAATGCAGCAGGCAATCCGCCACGTTGTTTTGCTGTGTTCCGTCATAGCAGGCATCGCACGATCAGGCATTCAAGTGCATGCCTGGCGACTGCCGCGGTCCTACAGCGCGACACGCACTCGCGGCGCTGGCACGACAATGCCGGAATTGTGTGGGTGCCCACTTGCCATGGTAGTTGCGGAAGTGGCTGGCCAGCAGGTAGCGGTTCATGCGGTCAATCTCGTGAAGGTCCAGGCCAGTGGTATCCGGCAAGAACAGGGCTGTCAGAACGAGCCCCGCCAGGCCCGCGCCGGAAGAGGCATAGAAGGCCGATCGCTCGGAGATCTGCGGAGCAGGAGAAACATGCGCAAAGGAGTGCCGCCGTTGCTCAGTGAGGAGGGCGATTGAGCAGGAGACAGCGGCTGTAAATGGCCCATGAACAAGAGGTGCATGGCTGTTCAGGCGCATGAGCGCAACGCCTGCACATTCTACCGACCACTCTGTTTGAATCCTGCCTCACAGGCAGCATGCGGGCGGGTTGCACAGGCTTACGATGGTGAACGCTACAAGCCCTGCTCGCCATCCTCCGCCTGCGACATGCCCCTCCCACCAGCAGCAGTTGGGGCCTGCTTACGTTGGTGAACGCTGCGGCCGCGATTAGGGCACCGACCTTGCCGGCCGCCGCGGACATGCCGTGGAAGAAGGAGCGCACTTCAGTTGGGTACACCTCTCCCGCCACCAGCCACGTGGTGCAGTTGGGCCCGAACTGCAAAGGGAAGTGGTGAATGCTGAGTGGGCTTAACCTCTCCCGCCACCAGCCAAGTGGTGCAATTGGGCCCAAACAGCAGGAGCAGGAGCGAGTGATCCATCTGTCAATGCGGCAGGAGGCGGGTAGCGCCAGCGCTCGGACACCATAGAGCAGGTTGCAGAGGGCACAGCGTGGTCGTCATGTGGAGCGTGCACAGCGCAGTGCGGGCTCAATGGGCACACACCTGATTGAAGAAGCTGGCTAGGTAGTAGAGCACCTGGTTGGGAAGAAGGGAGGGCAGAAAGGCACACTCTGTTGCGCGAGCACGGATATTCACTGGTGCCCCCTGCCGTCGCACTTCAGGATCCCAAGCAGGCGGCCGCGCCCGGTGCTGCAGAGCACATCTTGTCCTGCCACAGCTGCTGATGGCACACTTGCCTGGAAGGCTGCCGTGTGCTGAGTCAGCGGGGTGTACAACACCGCACACAGCAGGAAGAGGAGGAAGAGCATCGCGAACCCAGCTGCCTGCATCCGCACGCGGCCGTACCAGTGCTTGTCGATCAGCGCAGCTGCCGCATAGTCTGCGCTCGGAGAGCAACCCCTGTTCGTCTTAGTGATCACCAGGGGCGGGCGGGCAGGCAGGCAGGCAGGCAGGCAGGCAGGCAGGCAGGCAGGCAGGCAGGCAGGCAGGTAGGCATGAACCTCAACTGTGAACACAATCGGGGAGAGCCCAGCATTGGAAGCATCAGAGGCAGGAAAACGTGTGCTGCAGCACGTGCAGTGACATGCGAGCCATGCCAGACACTCACAGCCAATCAGGGCAATGCCTGAGTTGAGCAGGGTGTACAGCTTCCGCTCGAAGTTGGTGGCCTGCAAAGACTACGTGGCTTGCAACCGCTGGTAGGTTGCAGCTGATGGTACGCTGTGCCTGCCAGGACGCGCTCACACATAAAATTATGATTTGCAGCTAGTGAGCAGCGCTGGGGTTCAGTGCAAGCTGCCGCCGCCCACCTGAGGGCCGACAATGATCGCGATGAAGTTGCTCTGGAACAGCTTGTGGCCTGCAGTATGACGGTGTATGCCGCGCGTTGAAACATACCCCATGTGCGCATCACAGCATGGCAACCCCGCGGCGCAGCATGGCGGCTCACTGCACCAAGCAGCTGCTGCTACTGCTGAGGAGTGCGGCTGCTTTCCCCAGCTGCTACGACTTTGGCAGTGCTGGGATCACCGTAGAACTGCATGCATCAGCAGGGAGGAGGGAAAGGGAACGAGTGGGCGGTGCACCACAACACCATGCTGTGGCAGGAGCCCATGCAATGCCTCACGGCTGCCAACCCTGCAAGAATGCGTTTCCGCTCAGCCGCTCACAGCGAAGTCGTTAAGCAGCCAAGCCAGGGATGTGACCAGCAGGCGAGGCCAGTAGTGGTGCAGGACCAACAGATAATGGTGCCGGCTGGGGGCCCGCAGCTGCAAGCAGCAGGGAAGGGGTTCGTGCGGTGGGCAGCAGGAAACGGCAGCAGACGCACTTGCGAGGGGCTGGGAATGGGCGGCCTGTGCCCCACTGTGCTAATTAATAACAAGGGGCTTGGGCGGCGCTGGACCAATCAATGCGCCTCCCTTGCCAGACAAGCCCTCACCCCTTTGTGAGGCAGGTGCTCTGCGACGTCGTGACGCTCAGCCGACCACACCTTGCTCTCCTGCAGCAGAACTGGGACTCTGTTCCGAGAGTTAGGGCTATCAGCGTTGCACCGCAGAGCGGCGGGCGCATGGAGGGCTCGCAGGCACCATTCCACTTGGGCCAACCGCATGGAGGCAAGTTGAGATACAAAGCATTCCCTGCAAAACGGCATCTTGCCTGCAGCAGCGTCCAGCGGTAGGCAGCAAGGGCTAGGCAGACGGCAGTGCCCACAGCGAACTGGACCCGCCATGTGATTTCCGCCTGTTCGGTAGGGAGGCGGCAGGTGGGAATGGCTTTAAGCTGGTAGTCAGGAGGACATGCCATGCTTTCAGGTCGGCGAAGTTCCGCCGCCGCCATCATTGCGGCCACCGCCACTGCCGCCGCCGCTGCCGCCGCCGCCGCCGCAGCAGCAGTGGAGGCGGCGTGCCTGTCCCCATCCGTGAGCACACCTGTTTGGGTGTGACCGCCGCCCCAGTGGCGCCCTGCATCGCCAGCAGCAGGATGATGCACAGCGTGTTGCTCAGGTTGCCCCAGCCTTGCTGGCTGAACGTCAGCACAACGGTTTCGCCGCGCCGCTGCCGCATCGCCTTGCTGCCCTCTGCACGTTCAGCTGCTGAGCTGGAGGCTACTGGGTACTCGCCGCCAACACCTGTGCACATGGAATGCGAGAGAGCTGTTGCACTGCTGGCTGGGCGATTGGCAGGCCCAGCAGTGGATGCAGCAGAGAGCCGTGTGCTTTGATGTCATTGGCTGTGCGGGCAGACGCCACATGCTATGCTGAGGCTGTGCAACCAGAGCCAGCCTCACCCATGCCCAGCACGAACAGGGACACCAGGAACATGGCGAGGAAGGCAGCGTCGCTGCCAGCACAGGCGGTGAGCAGGATGCCTCCCAGCAGCATAACTGATGAGGCCAGCCGGCTGCCCCACTTGCGCCCAATGATGTCTGCACGCGCAGCGGACAGTGGCAATCAGGCAGTTGCAAGGAAGGGTAGGGCAGGGCTGCGGCAGGTGTGCTGCGCAGCCAGCTCAGCAACATGCACACCCTGTCTACGCTGCCATGTTGTTGCAGCAACCTGGTCGTGCACCTGCCCACCTGCAAAGAAACCTAGCGCCAGCATGCCCAGGATGATGCCGCAGACCTGCGGGATGGGAGCGGGTCGTTCGTTGCCAACAGGGATGTCCGACCGGCCCTGCATTCTAGCTGCAAGCACAGCCCATCTGCCGAGATCTACAGCACGTGCCGGCCCCATCCTTGCCTCAACATACGTCACGGCGTCTGCGGCGCTCTGGCTGCAGCTGTACGGTGGCACCCCTCCAAAGCAGTGCGGCATGTCCAGGGCCAAGAATGGCTTGATATTGCTGCGAACAACCGGCAGGTGGCATGCTGTTGTCCAAGAGTGCAGCGCAACACATGTGATGGCAGCTGGGCAGTGCACAGGCCTGCAGGCAAGCAGCACGTAAACAGCCACGCTGCTGCGGCCCCGAAGCTAGGCCAGGGCGGAATGCTACTAGCCCTCCACTTCAAAGCGCTGCCAGGGTTATCTCACCCAATGGCAAACACCATCCATGCCTCGACAAACATGCCCAGGCCTGGGACCGCCCACGAGCGCCACCACCTGTGCTGTACAATGTGTGTGGCCAGGAGAGGGACGTGGCTAGCAACTGGCACTGCAGCGAGCTGACGAGCTTGGCACTCACGCACACCAGACCGGACTGCAGCCAGCACAGAACGCAAGCAGTATCAACCACATCACAGCTTGCCTGAGCGCTCGGACGAGCGGGGAGTGGTGGAGGGGCACAGGCTCAATAAGATCTCTGCTGGTGAGCCGCAACCGCGATAGCTGCCGCACTTCGTGCGGTTCCAAGTCGCGCAGGTGCACGCTGTGCATGCTGCTGCCTGAGGTTGTGCACGGCACGAGGAGCGGCGTGGTAACCAACGGTTCAGCGGCGTGACAAGCAGCGCACATACCATTTCAGTAAGAAACTTAGATAAGTCACTCACTTGGGGCCCGCTCCACTGACGGCCTGCTGTCAGCAACTGGCTCGCCGCCTTGTTTCCAGGAGCCGCCGGCAGTAAAGGGCCCAACTCCCTCTTGCAAGGCAGCGGTGGTGCCATTGCCATTGCCCACCTCCGGCTGCTCAGGCACAGCCGGCAACTGCACGCCCGGTTCTGCGGCTAAACCGCCGCCTGCTGCAACTGCTGCACCGCCGTCTGAGCTCGAGCTCATTCCGTCCAACTGCTGCCTCTGCTGCTACATGCCAGTCAGTTGATCCAGCGGCGCGAGAGTGCTGGACGGCGGCGGCGGTGGCGGCGGCGGCGATTAGCAGAACGGATGCACTCCGCGCCGCCTCGGATCTTGACAGGATGTTGGGGCTCGGGCGACGCGTGCAAAACCGCCGGATGAGGCGAAATGGCTTGGGTGCCGGGCGCACGAGCGTCCGAAAGCTTGTATATGGGCAGGGGATGCCAAGTGACTCTAGTCGAAGGTTGCAGCTGTGCCGTGACGCAGCCAAAGCGCGCGAAGAGTTAGATTCCGTGGGCGCCGCCAGCTGGCGCCGCCGCTCCGCCGATGCGCTCTCGGCTGGAAGCCCTAAGCGTGCATGTCGACAGCGGTTTGCAGTTGTGACGCTTCAGAATCTTCACGAGGTAAGGGTATACGTACAGCAACGGGGTGCAGGCAGGCTAGGTCACTGCCCGCATAAAAGAGAGGGCAGACATGCGTGGGTCGGGGTGAGGTGAATGGAGACGTGGGTGGACGGTTGAAGGGTGGAAGATTGGGCCACAAAACGTGTGTTGCTGTACGTGGCTTGGGTGCATAATTGCAGGATTGGGAGGGTAACTTGGGCAGCAGGGTGGGTCGGTACCAAAAAATCGCGCAGGTTGGGGCAAAGCAAGCGACATAATACACAACAAACGGCCATGGTGGGCTTGAGAAATTGCTTCAAGCTGGTTTCAAGCCCACCGGAACCAGCAATGCAGCTGAAATATAAACACAGCAACCTAGTAGGAAAGAAAAAAGTGTCACAGCAAGCAGGGAGCACACCGCTACGCTCTCAATGTGACGCTCTTGAAATCAGCACTAGCAGAGACGGGGTAATGAGAACGATCACTAGTGCTAGCAGCCGCCGCAGCTATACCTCAGGCCATGTCAGCAAAGCTGCCCTCTCAGCGGCAACGGCAGCTTGCACCCTGCGCTCATATCATGTAAATAAAGGAGTCGGAGGGTGCCGCCTTCTGGCGCCGCTGCATGCCCGCCCGTGGCGCAGGGCGGTGCAGCAGCGGCACAGCGTGGCTGTCTGCCAGGCGGCGGCATTGAGGGAAGCCCTCCGACCGAGGGCTGTCAGAGGCCTGGATGTGCTGCTGCTCGGCGTCTACCACCCAAAAGGCGGGCGGGTGTGGAAATGGTACAGCAGCGACCACCCCAGCACCAGCCGCCACTGCTGCGTCGCGCTCGCTCTGCAGTTGGCCCGTGCGTTTCTGCTGATCCGTCACCGCAATCTCCACCTGTGCGGAGGCAAGGAGGGTAGCATGGTTGGGTTAGCTGTAGTGGCTCGGTTGCGCACAGGGATCAACAGTGGTGTGGAGCACGGTTGTTGGATATTGCCCCACAGCGGCTTCGGCCTGCGGGCCTGCCGCCTGCACCGCAGCGCTGTGAAAACGCTGCGCACTGCCTGCCAGATGCGCTGCGTAGCGCTGCACCCAGCAGCCAGACCAGCTGACCTCATCATCTGGCATGAGCACAACCACCGGCGGCGGCTCGGCGTTTGGAGGAGGCACCTCTAGCGAATGCCGCGCCTGCAGAAACGTCGGTTCGTCTGCACGCAGAGCAGTGCAGGGAAAATGGGGACGTGAGGGTTAGGTACGCTGCGGTTTGCCAGCGCTCCGGGGTCCCGGAGCAGTTCTTAGCCACTCATACAAAGCTAGACCATCCTAATCAACCTGTGCCAGCCAGTTGGCCACCGCATGGCAGCACATGGCCAGCCAAAGCCAAACATGCCAGCCAGCCAGCCTGCAAGGGAAACACTGCTGACCGGTCCCAGTCCTCACCGTCGGCCGTATCGTCCAGCAGCTTATTGCAGCAGGGCAGGCGGCCGCTGCGGTGCAGCCAGTGCACCAGTGTGGCGATGACGAGCAGCACCACAACCACAGCACAAACGACGCCAATGGTGGCGCCGCTGGGCCCGAGTTTGGGCGTGCCGCTCCAGTGCTGCTGCTGCTCAGCCTCGCTTGCTGCCGTGGTGCTGGCACTGCCAGCATCCACAAACACGCTGCTGACTGCGGAGCCTGCACAAGAAGGGGCAACAGCGGGGCGGCGTTGCTGAGGAGGCAAAGGCAAAGCGAGGCGGCGGCGGCGGCGCTGGGCGCCGGCCGCAGAGTGCCTAGCAGGCCGCGGCGGGCCACCCGGCGCATGCATATGCATTCGGACCTCACCCGCGTCCTGCAGGAGAGCCCTGAGGGCCCCGGTTCGGGCCATTGGGCGACACGAGTCCGGTCACTTGCTTGCGGGGGCGGTGCACACGTGCGCTGCGTCCCGGGTGCTATGCACCGGGTACAGACGCCGAGCGAGGCCAACGGGCTCCGCCGCCTGCGCCGCCGGCTGGTGACAGCAGAAGGGCTTTGCGAGCACACTGATCGTCGCCGCGGGATGCAGCTCGCCAATTTGGTTCAATTTACCGACGGGCGGCGTGAAAGGTGCATCCTGCAGGCTGCGCCACATGTGCTCCGCCGCCGTGGCACTTGGCTGTGAGCCACCCGTGGGGCGCATCCTGCCCAGCCTCTGAAACATGTCATCCCAGTCTGGCTTTGATGGCTAGCAACTACGCCAGCTTCGTTGCAGAAGTTGCATCAAGGCACCTGCCGCTGCTGCGCCTTGAGTACCGGCCGCCAGGTGCGGCACTGGTACACTGCTGGATCCTGCTGCCGCCATGATCACACAAACATGCGTGCAGATGATGCTTTGTGTCAAAGGGCACCTGAAGCGCTCTACACCGTCGAGCAACACGTTGCAATAAAAACACGACCATCAAATCTATCAGACGGAGAAGGTACGAGACGAGCACTGGGCATTGAAGGGAGTGAGCGACGCTGACAAGGGGGCGCATGCACACGGCTGGACAAATGCAACCTGGCGGTGCAGCACATGCCAGACTCTGACTGAAAATAAGTTAATCCAAAGGCACGTTGTGAGTGATCGCGCTGTGCAGCAACATGGTTGGAGGCTCGCTATGCTATAACGACAGCGCGGCACAGCCTGGTGGGGAGGCCAGCCGGCGGGCTGCATTGCTCCTGCCCTCCCCTTGCCTGGCACAAACTGTCGATTCCGCTGAGGCTGTACCGATCATCGGATGGGGCTGACCATGGCGGGCTCCATCTCAATCCTCGGATGCCTTGGAGGGGGGCTGCTCCCACTCCTCCTGCTCCGCAGCCATGTCCTGCAGCTTGCGCTGCTGCGCGTCCAGACGGGCGTCGTAGTGCTTGCCTGTGGGGCGTGCAGAGGGGAGGAGATCAGCACTTTCTGAAGAGCCATGATATTGGCAGGGGGCCCCAAGAGTGAATGGCAGCATGGCACGGCTGCAAATGCATCTGCCCAGCGGGGCATGCATGCAACTGCATCCAACGAAATTGAGCTGCCTTACAGGCACCGCCAAGGACTGCACTATCATGCCAAGCAGGCCCAACATGCTTTCAATGCTTACACACCCACGCTCCCAACCCACGCACCGTAGCCCCTCCAGCGCTCGTACATAGACAGGTGCTTGGGCTTCACAGCCGGGCCGTGGTAGTTCTCAGTCTGCAGCAAGCAGCCGGCCACCGATCAGCGGCGGCGCTTGCGGCAGCAGCGCTGGTGGCATCTGCAAGAGGCAGCAGCGGCAGCATCCCAGCAGACGGCGGAGGAAGCATCCGCAGGGTCCTGCCACAACGCCAGCAGCGGCTCTAGAGGCAGATCGCAAGTAGAAGCCGTGCTCCCATGTGCGCCATCAGCGGTGGTATCTGCCTCTCACCTGGCCTGCCAGCATGAAGCGGTGGTAGCGGTCGATTTCGGCCAGGTCCAGCCCCGTGGTGTCCGGCAGAAAAATCCAGGTGAACACAGCGCCCACAATGCCGGCGCCAGCAGAGCAGTAGAACGTCGTCGCGGTGTCGACCTGTTGATCAGACGAAGCAGCGCTTTCGTGAACGCCTGCGCCCGTTCAGCCCGAACCCGCGTGCATGCACGCCACCAGCGCCGCTGGCGTGCTGGCCAAAAGTCGTATGCTGGCGCACAGCTGCACACCACAGTATCACTGTGCTATTGCAGAGCATTGTGTCTCACCTGGCTGAAGATGGAGGCCGCCAGAATGGCGCCCAGCTTGCCGGCAGCAGCGGAAATGCCGTGGAAGAAAGCGCGGACGTCGGTCGGGAACACCTGCGAAGGGGACAGTGCATTTCCACTGTAATAGGTGTGTTTTGGGCAATCAGCACATGTCAACAGGCAGTGAAAGCACAGGCAAGCACGGCTGCGCATATCCCAGCTTGAGGTGCATGCCAGTCGTCATACGCAACCCCGCACCTCGCCGGCCACCAAAAAGGACGTGCAGTTGGGGCCGAACTGGTTGAAGAAGGAGCTGAGGAAGTAGAGCGTCTGCGGGTTGTG
>VFQQ010003184.1_pt1 | contig 16426 bp, 29 predicted proteins | sample 3512341 | NCBI WGS metagenome assembly VFQQ01 (sample SAMN10412373, study PRJNA504923) | tailings metagenome | isolation source: Relicate 2 Philex TSF1 revegetated site | place: Philippines: Tuba, Benguet | collected 2017-08-29 | reverse complement strand
GCGGCCGAGTCGACCCAGAAGGAGGGGATGCCCTTCATCTCCCCGATCTCCTGCAGGTGGCTGGTGTTGGAGGAGTTGAAGCCGCCCACCACGATCATCATGTCGATGCCCTCGGGCGTGCCCTGCGCCCCCGTCAGCTTGTACACCGCGTCCTGGCGGTACTGCGGGCAGGAGAGGGTGGACAGGGAGGCAGGGGACGATGAGGGGGCAGGAAAGGAGCTGTTCTTTCATGCAATGCCAGTGCAAGCGTGATGCCAGTGTGCCGGCACCACAAGTGCTGCGGGACCTGCCATGGTTTGGCTAGATAGTGCCACGCACCATGTGGCATTGCACATATTGTTCTTACTGATCAGCACACTGCCTAGAATCCAACACAAATGCCATCCCCGTCACGTGACACAATTGCTGACCTGCGTGGCGTCGCAGATGGTGTCCATGACCATGAAGCGCTGGCTGAGCTCGGCGGGGCCGTACTTCTGCAGCTGCGTGCGCTCCAGCAGCTTGCCAATCGCCTCGGTCTCGCCCTGCATGTGGGAGAAGCAGGTGGGTGGGTGGAGGGATGTGGGGAGTGAGTGAGCGAGCCGGTGGTTGGGAATGGGGCAGCGGCGCATGCTTCCACTCAAAACCTGCAATGTGCACAATTGTGAATGCGAAATGTGCACATGTGCCAAGGCAAGTGGGTGTTGCGTGCCCCGGCGCCGACCACGCGCACCTTGAGCATGGTGGTCTAGTTGGCAATGTCAATACCACAGGCAGGTTTCGCAAACCAACCCCGGCGCACCTTGAGCATGGTGGTCTGGTTGGCCATGCCGATGCGCTGCAGGTCGACCTCGGGGTCAAAGCCCTCGCTCATCGCGTTCTGGAACTTGGCCAGGAACTCGGCCCTGCAAGGTTGGAGAAGAAGGCAATACAACAAAGGAAATGCTTGGTGAGAGCCGGCAGAGAAATTGGCCAGGAGCTAGGCCTTGCAGGGGCGCAAGGAACAGCGGAAGAACGTGTGCTCGAGTGGCAGTTTGCGTGTAACCGAATGCTTTGCGGCACAGCGGAGCAGCGTCCCCGCCCCACCGGCTGCCCTTGAGCAGATCATGTGCAGAACAGGCAGCCCGCACCTGTCGCCGCCCTGCAGGATGTAGTCGCACACGTACTGCGCCTCCTTCAGGTCCTTCACAATCAGGTACGTGCCTGCAGGGGGACGAAAGGAGTTGAACAATCTGCGGTTGAGGTTTGACAGCCAGGTACGTGCCTGCAGGCGCGGCAGCGAGGTGGAAGAAAGCGTGCCGGGCACGAGAAGGGAAAATGAGGTAATACTCGCAATTCAATCGCTGCACAACCGCTACGTGCCTGCATCCACACCATCATCCCTTTCCATCCCCATGCCTGCCAGCACAACCCCAAGCAGCAGGGCACAGCAGCGCAGCCCTCCTCACCAGCAAAGGAGGCGGTGGCGATGGTCTCCTCGTGCGCCCACTTGCCGTGGATGATGGAGGTATGGCCCTTGCGCGACTGGTTGTCCACCGCGTTCCACACCTTGCTGCGGCAGGCAGAAGGAGGGTGGTTGCAGGAAGGGCGTGGTTGGGGCAGGGAGTGCAAGTGCTGCAAGCTGCCACAGTGGTCCTCAGCAGGGCACCTGCCGCCGTGGGCAGCGGCGGCGCCTGACAACAGCTTGCTACTTTGCTGCGCCCTTTGCTGTCGGTGCATTGGCTGCTGCTCGTGCGAAGTTGCACCCCACTTGCAAGCATGCCCGGCATCGCACCTGACCCAGGGGCAGGTGGTGTCCACAATCTGCACCTTGCGGTCCGACAGCAGCTTCATCTCCTTTTGCACAGCAAAGAGCAGTGGACAGGGGGCAACCGTGGTCAGACAAGGCACCCAGCAATAGACTGGGCAGTTCAGGCACACGCAGCGAGGACGACGCGACGGCGGTGCCCAGAGGCGGCATTGCGATGCGCCGGTGACACGGCACGCCCGCCGCAGCACGCCTGCAGCAACAAAGCCCAGCCAGTAGCCAGCCACAAGCGCGCATTACCTGCACGGATGCGCCAAATGCGGGCAGGATGACGACCTCGCCCTCCTTCACTGCCGAGAAGTCCTGCGGGCAGCAGTCGGGCAGGTGGGCACAGGATCAGGGCGCTAGTGAGCCGATGGCATGGGCAGCACAACAGGCGCCCACACAATATCAGCAGATGTTGACGTCAGCAAACAGCAGGGGCAGCAGCTGGGAGCCAGAAATCACGGCAGCCACCCCCAGCCAGCCAGCAGGCAGCAGCCGCCTTGCCTTGTCGCCCTCCTCGCTGGCCTCGATGAAGTTCACATCCATCTCCTTCAGCCGCTGGTTCACGCCTGCATTTGGTCCATAATACAGGCAGAGGCACGGCCTGGTTGCATGTCACTGTGCTTCAAACATCACTGGGTGCACACTGGCCGCACTCAACTGCAGGCTTGCATGCTGGGTGCCATGCTACTAGCACTAACAAGGCGAGCCAAAGCACTGCAGCTGCCCGCACCCGGGTTGTGGATGATCTCGTTGGTGATGTGCAGGCGCTTGCCGGGGTACGCCTTGCGCGCCTGCAGCAAGCAAGGGGGCAGCAGCGCCGGAGAACAGAGCGTTCAGCATGTTCAGCCAGCTTTCAGCGCTTGAAGCGGAGCCAGCATGCAGGTCCCGACCAACCGCAGTAGTGCGATCAGCCAGCAACACTCATCGCAAATAGGCCACCCAGTGAGCCTGTTGAAAGTCAACAGCTGCTAGTCGCCAGATGTGCAGCACGCACCTCGTACGCCATCTGCACCGCGCGCTCCACGCCCCAGCAGAAGCCGTACGCCTCGGCCAGCTTCACCGTCACGTCGCCCTGCGGTGTGGCGCAGCAATAAAGGCTGATTCATGCTGCTGTTCAGCTAAATGGCTGGGCTGAGGTTGGATTGGGATTGAGCAGCAGCCCACGAAGCGCGGCCCAGCAGCGCAGCTGTGCCAGCAGCAGCCCTTTCACGATTTGCCCAAGCCAGCCGCACTCGGCACCAGAGACGTATCAATGCGCATGTGCGGCAGGGCCTGTGCAGGCAGCAGCCGCGCTCGCCTGCTTCCAGGTGAAATCCTGCTCCCGCATCTGCGCCACCAGCCCGGTGGTGGAGTAGCCCACGCCGTGCTCCTCCATCATCTGCGGTTTGACGAGCAGGCAGACAGAAAGGTAAGCAAAAGCCATTTGATGGGAGCTCTTTTTGGGAAAATGCACATGCTGCGCCCCTTCATCAGCTGCAGGCGCCCAGCAGCACAACCAGTGCATACATGCACCGGTTGCAGCAGTGCGCTGCATAAGTGCTTGGAAGTGGGCAGGCAGCGGTCCGCAGCGCTCCACAACCCCCAAGCACACAACGCCGCCCAGCGCTACATACGCCGCTGAATGCTGTAGCGCAAGTCGTTAGCTGCAACAAAGCATGGCTGCAGCACCCTCCCAGCCTGGGCTGCGCACCTGCAGCGACTCGGGGTCGTTGCTGGGCTTGCGGGTGTAGCGGCCGGTGGAGTTGAGGGAACGGCGGAAGGCGCGCGCATCAAAGTCGGCGGGCTGCACCCCCGACCGGTCAGCCGCGCGCTCCAGCACCTCCTTGGCCTCGGCCGCCGCAGCCACGCGCAGCGGCCGGCGCTGCGGCCGGCTGCCCGCGGCGGCGGCGTGCCGCCGGGCGGCGGCGCCGCTGCTGCTGGCGCAGCCAGCGGGGGCGCGAGCCGCGCTTGTGCAGGCCGCCTGCTGCATTCTGGCTGCGGGAAACCGCGGTGAGGGCGCTGCAGGGGCCGGCCCGAGCCGAAGCGGTGTGGGTGGGTGGGGCGGGGAGCCTGTGCAAGAGGCCCCTGAGGCTGGCGGACAAACTGACGTGCTGCTGCAACAGGCAATGGGCCGCCCCATCCCCATTGGGCTTCGATGATCGCTGCCAGGTCACCCGCCAGGTCGAGAAGGGCGCCGGGCGCCTCCCACGGCCCTGATCTCTTTCCCTCCCGCTTCATCGGCTGCCAGCACGATGCAGGGAGCTGCACGGCTGTTTGGGGCCGCCGCCCGGCGCGGTCGCAAGGAGGCGAGTCTGCGGCGGCGGCTCTGAGGGGTGGGGGCGGGCCGGGGCGGCTGCCCGCACCAAACCCTATCGAGATCTGGTTGGCCCCGGGCCTGCGAGGCTGCGGGCCGCCGCGCATTGGCGAGGAGGCGTCTGGAGAGCGGGGCGGCCGGGCAGGGTGGCAGCCGCCTCTTGCCCTGCTGCCGTGGCTGGGGCGGATCCAATTGGCCTCCTGCAGCGCTCCCAGGCCGCCGCCCGCCCGGTTGCAAATGCCGCCGCCGCCGCCAGCCGCCGCTGCCGCCAGGCAGCCGGAGCTACGCTCGGACGTCAGCCCCTTTGCCATGCTTCCACCCACCGCAACCTGTGGCTCACTGTTTGTGCGCATCGCCACCATTCTCCGTCGCAGGCGCTTGCGGCGCTGCAGCAGCAGACGCGCGGCTATGCGGCCAAGGACCTGCGGTTTGGCAACGAGTGCCGCGCGGGGCTGCTGCAGGGCGTGGAGAAGCTGGCGGATGCGGTGCAGGTCACCTTGGGCCCCAAGGTGCGCTGGGTTGGTTGGAATATATGGTGTGGATGCTGGGCTGGGCTGGGCTGGGCAATGAGACGCACCAAAGCAGGTTGGGAGGGCACAAATGGCGGCGGCTCACTTAATCACGCTTGCGTGCTGCGGTAAGGGCTGTGGGCTTACGCCGGTTGATGTGAAGCGCCCTGCTGCAGTGCACCTGCGAGCACTTGTGCCCAGTTGTGCACAGCGCCTGTTGGGGCACTGGTTGCTGCGTGTGCCGCGCCCCCAACCCTCCCACCGAGGCCATTGCATCATGTCAAGGCATTGCACCTGCCACCGAAATCCTGCCCCGCCCCCCACCGCTCGTCTCCGCAGGGCCGCAACATGGTGATTGAGCAGGCGTTTTTTTGTGGTTCGAACACCCATGGCCGCCTTTCACCACTGCTCTTCTTGTCCTATCCGCAGGGCCGCAACGTGGTGATTGAGCAGGCGTACGGCGCACCCAAGATCACCAAGGACGGCGTGACCGTGGCCAAGGCCATCGAGTTCAAGGACAAGTTCCAAAACGTGGGCGCCTCGCTGGTCAAGCAGGTGAGTGGAGACGGATAATGGAGAATGGAGAATTTTCGTAGATAGCTGTTGTTGCAAGCATGTGTGTAAGCAGAGGGCCGTTCAACAGTAGCTCGGCGCACCAGCTTGTCAACACTTTTCGAGCACCCATGCCACGTGCCCTTCGCCCGCAGGTGGCCTCCGCCACCAACGACGTGGCGGGCGACGGCACCACCACCGCCACGGTGCTGACGCGCGCCATCCTTGTGGAGGGCTGCAAGAGCGTGGCGGCGGGCATGAACCCCATGGACCTGCGCCGCGGCATCAACCTGGCGGTGAGCAGTGCTGGCTGTAGCATTTCACGCTTTCTAACCGTAGCATTGTGAGGCATGAACCCCATGGACCTGCGCCGCGGCATCAACCTGGTGGTGAGCGGCTGTCCCGGTGTAGCACTGTGAGACTGAAAGCTGTAGCGTTCAAGCGGGCTTTGATCGGCGGCTCGGCGACATTCAGGCAGTTGGCTGCAGTTGGCTAGTGAGCCTGCCACTCATACTTCTTGCTTCTGTTCGGCCGCAGGTGGACCACGTGGTGGGCGAGCTCAAGCCAGGTTGATCATTGAGCATCAGTGAGCCTGCCACCCATACTTCTTTTGTTTCTGTTCGGCCGCAGGTGGACCACGTGGTGGGCGAGCTCAAGGCGCGCGCCAAGATGATCTCCACCACCGAGGAGATTGCGCAGGTGGGCATAACTAGCAATACATGGGTGCAAGGATGGGACCCTCCATGTTTGCAGGGATGGGAGGGCTGTTGGTGCTGGGGCCGTGGATACCTAGCCGTGGCTGCAGGCTGCTCGGGTGGCCGTGTGCAACACAGTTCACGTTGCCACGCCGCGCGCCATAGACCTTGTCTCTCCCGGTGTCAAACCTCCTGCAACTGTGCTGCCTCCTCTTCTTTATTTGCTTCCCCAGGTGGGCACCATCTCCGCCAACGGCGAGCGCGAGATTGGCGACCTCATCGCCCGCGCCATGGAGAAGGTGCGGCCGGGATACAGCACGTGCAGTCTACAGAAATGACGGTCTGTGCCTGTAACGTGGTAGCCCCGGCAGCGCAGTTGGAAACGCAAGTTGCTATGCACAGTGATGGTGCAGCATGCGCCTGTGATGCGGCAGCTTCAACACCGCAGCTAATGGGTGGGAGGAGGGGTGCTCGTCGAGCGCCCCTGCAAGTTTTCAACAGAGCACCATCAGGTTGACGCTGGCTGGCTGGGACAGTGGGTGCACTAGGCAGTGTGGCTGGGCGCCAGGCTAACCAAATGTTGATGCCCGCCCAAATCGCTGCCTCACCAGTGTGCATACTCGTGCCCTTCCCTGGCAGGTTGGCAAGGAGGGCGTCATCACCGTGCAGGACGGCAAGACGCTGGAGAATGAGCTGGAGGTGCGCTGCGCTGCGCTGTGCTGTGCTGCGCTGCGCTGTGCTGTGCTATACATCCTTTTCGGCATGCTGTGTATGTCCACTGCCCGCAAGGCTGCTCTGCCATGCACGCGTATCCATGCACGCGTATGCGATATCCAAGCTACCACTCTGTGGTTGGCGGCGTCCGGCCAGCCTGCCAGCAGTTCAGTCAGCCCCTCCTCCACCTCCCCTGCCTTCCCCTCCCCTTCACCCCTTCACACGCCTGTTGCCGCCGCCCCCCCCCGGCCCCCCCCCCCGCGCAGGTGGTGGAGGGCATGCAGTTTGACCGCGGCTACATCTCCCCCTACTTTGTGACCGACCAGAAGACCATGAAGTGCGAGCTGGAGGACCCGTACGTGCTCATCTGCGAGAAGAAGATCAGCGGGTGCGCCGGTTAGAGCGGGGTGTACTTCTCAATCTGGTCAGTGCATTGCGGGCTCATCTGCGAAGAAGATGAGCGGGTGCGGCGATGAGAGGGGGCGCGTGTTGGATCGGGCCCAGTGACAACGATTTTGCGCCGTGATTGTGGCAAAATGCGGCCTTTATCATCGGTCTTGCCTCTCTCACCGCCCCCAACCTTGCTCTCCTGCTGTGCTGCAGCATCGCCAGCATCATCCCGGTGCTGGAGCAGGTGCTGAAGACGCAGCGGCCGCTGCTCATCATCTCCGAGGACGTGGAGTCGGGTGCGCGGCTGTTTGGTTCATTTTAGTTTAGGGTTCTGTTCAGCACCAGCACCAGTCATAAGGGCAGGCAGTCACGCTCAGGCTTGAGTGATGATGCGCAACACCGACCGGGCAGCTGCATGCCCGCTATGTTGCTCCCTGAGCCCTGGACCCCCTCTTACCTGCGCCTGCCCTGCCGCCCTGCCCTCCTCCCTCCTCCCGCAGAGGCGCTGGCCACCCTGATTGTGAACAAGCTGCGCGCGGGCGTCAAGGTGTGCGCCGTCAAGGCGCCCGGCTTTGGCGACAACCGCAAGGCCAACCTGCAGGACATTGCCGTGCTGACCGGCGGCACGGTGAGCGGGGAGGGCATTGGGTATGGCTCGAGTGGCCTGGGCGCGGCGGGCCTGGGCGGCCTGATCGTGGTGTTCTAGTGAGTGGCAATCCTTAGGAATGTGCGTGTTGTATGAGGCGAGGAAGGCCTGATCCAAGCCAGCCCTTGTTACCAAGTGCACCTCGCCATTCCTCCTCCTTCCCCCTCCCAGGTGGTGAGCGAGGACCTGGGCTTCAAGCTGGACCAACTAATGCAATCCATTGTTTGTATTATCACAGCTCTAACCTTGCTCCCCTTGCCCATGACACTCCAGGTGGTGAGCGAGGACCTGGGCTTCAAGCTGGAGAAGGTGGATGCCTCCATGCTGGGCACCGCCAAGAAGGTGGCCGTCAGGTGCGGGGCGTTTATAGCTACAATGGCTGGGGCAGCATTTGCACACTTGCTTGCAATGAAGGCTGCCTTGCGGCTGGTCATGCCAGGCAGCCTCAGGCTGCGCTCCTGCTCCCTCTCGCCCGGTGCTTGCGCTGCGCCGTCCACCTTGCCGGCGCTTGACGCATCCTCCCATGCACGTGTACCGTCCTGCCCCCTTACCACACCGGTTTCCCACGCCCCTATGTTCAACTGCCCGCAGCAAGGACGACACCGTCATCCTCAACGGCGGCGGCTCCAAGCAGGGCATCGCTGAGCGCTGCGAGATGATCCGCCAGGTGGGCGGGCGGCAGAATGGGCGAACACCCCTGCACCTGGGTGGGCAAGGACGACCTGCACACTGGCCTTGATCAGCAACCCCTGTCCGCACACACTTTTTTGGTTTCGCACGCACAGTGGCCAGCAGCGGCAATTATGCGAAGGAACATTTCCTGTCCAACACTTGACTGTCTGCACCCCTCGTTCTCTCTCTGCCCACTCCCAAGCAGGCCATGGAACAGTCCATCAGCGAATACGAACTGCTGCTCAGCCGCCCCACACAAACTGTTTTCCTGCATGCATTTATCTCACAATGTCCTCCCACACAATTGTTTTTTACATTTCCACAGGCCATGGACCAGTCCACCAGCGACTACGACCGCGAGAAGCTGCAGGAGCGGCTGGCCAAGCTCAGCGGCGGCGTGGCGGTGCTCAAGGTGGGCTTGGTTCTGGTGATGTGCGGGTGGCTGGGCCCAACAGGCGGGTGGGCAAACGGACCAGGCTGGCACAGGAACTCTGCCGCAGAGCAGCAGCGCAGCAAGGAGGACACGGAGGACTGCCGCCCCCCAGCCGCTTGGTGCACTTTGTACGCGGCACATTGGCGCTGAAACGGCTGCTCAGCTGCCGCACACTTTGCACCCATCAAACGTGCCACTTTTTGCTTGCCGCCCCGCGCAGGTGGGCGGCGCCTCCGAGGTTGAGGTGGGCGAGAAGAAGGACCGCATCACCGACGCCCTAAACGCCACCAAGGTGGGCTGATGATGGTTGGGAGTGATGTTGCAATTTACACTCGCCCCCTGCCGTTGCATCACCACCTGCGCCTCCTGCCTCAACCCCCCGCCCTGCCTCTGAATCCCTCCCTGCCTCCCAACACCGCCCACTTGCAGGCCGCGGTTGAGGAGGGCATTGTGCCCGGCGGCGGCACCGCCCTGGTCTATGCCTCCCGCACCCTGGAGTCTGTGAAGGACAAGTGCGAGAACTTTGACCAGAAGGTAAGCCTTGTTAACCTTCATATCGGCTGTGTGTGAAACTCTCTGGAGTCTGTGAAGGACAAGTGCGAGAACTTTGACCAGCAAGTCAGCCTTCATTTGTTGCCATCTGCGCACCCTTTTGCTCTGCTTGCTTGCTGTGCTGCTCCGTGTTAGCCACAGTGCGAATTTACGCGACTGCGGCGGCGTGCTGCAATCCCCTTCAGAAACGCCATGCACATGAGCTCGCCTTTGTCCTCAGTTTCGACTGCCACTCATCCCGCTCACCCCCCCTTGCTGCCCTCCTGCCCACCATCCTTCCTGTACAGGTGGGCGTGGAGATCATCCAGCGCGCCATCCGCCGCCCCGCCAAGACCATTGCCAACAACGCGGGCCTGGAGGGCGACGTGATTGTGGGCAAGCTGCTGGAGCAGGTGAGGGGCTGGGTGGCTTGCTGCTGCTGCTGCTGCTGCCGGGCCAGCATGATGGGCCAGCGTTGTGGTGTCTGGACAGAGATTGCTTGCCATGCTGCCCCAGGGCTTGCCAGTGCGGGCATGCGTCCCTGTACCTTCTATCCTGCCATGCCCCAATTGGTACCATTTGTCATGTTCCAGCACCGCTATCATGTTCCAATCCGCCTGCCCAACGCGCCCATTCCATGCCCCCCCTCACCCGTGCAGGAGGGCGACGAGGATGTGGGCTTCAACGCCGCCGTCGGCCGCTTTGAGAACATGGTCAGCGCCGGCGTCATCGACCCCATGAAGGTACACTATTCTCATGTGCTGTCTGGATGTTGGGGTGCTGGTTGCCACCACAGCTGGGGCTCGGAGCCGGCGTCATCGACCCCATGGAGGTGCGCATAGCAAGCCGCCTGGGTTGCGTATAGCGAGCCGCTTGGGTTGTGCGTAGCTAGCCGCTTAGGTTGCCATAGCTAGCCCGTTACGTTGAGCTGTCATCATCGACCCCTTGAAGGTGCGCCGCTGTCTAGCAACGCCGTTGCACACACCAAACCTGAAATGCAGTTGTGGCCAGGCGGGTCGTCCTGCCATCGCATGCCGCGTTGCAACACCAGCTAGCTCAGCGCGCCTTGCCTTGCCATCCCGACCCCCGCAGGTCGTGCGGACGGCGCTGGTGGATGCCGCATCCGTGGCCTCGCTGCTGACCACCGCCGAGGTGAGCGTGCGCTGATGGCTTCTATTTGTGCATGCGCGCTGTCGGCGGCTGCGCTGCTGATGACCCTTCCCAACCCTTGCTTCATGGCTTCCCCCCTGCGCCTGCGTACGCGCATTGTCAGCCATGCCTGGCTGCCACTGGCTGCTGATGCGTGTCCATCTGTGGCGCTGTCCTGTCTCCCCCTGCAGTGCATCATCACTGAGGCACCCAAGGAGGCGGCGCCCGTGGCCCCCGGCATGGGCGGCATGGGTGTGTTTGTTTGATCAAAGCTGAACTGGGTTCTGCGTGTGTCCTGCGCGCAACTTGTTTGCCCTGCCGCCAATGGCACCGATGCTCTCGAAATGCTGATGGCTGCCCATGGAGTTTGTCCCGTTGGTGAGAGCCGTGCTACTTGCTTCCGGGCTGGCCGCTCCAGCAAGGTGTTTTGATGCAACTCGCCTCACCTGCCTGCTCTCCCTCCCCCCTTTGTGCTTGCAGGCATGGGTGACTTCTAAGCGCCCACGGCTTTGCCAACCTGAGACACGCAGCAGCTCCTAGCAGCAGGGCCGGGAGAGCGGCCCCTGGCGGCGCCAGCAGCCCCCTTTGTGGGGCGTGGCACCAGCCCTGGGATAACCGCCCGCCCTGCACCGCACCCCAGACCCATCAGCCTTCTGTTGCTGGGCCGCCAGCCGGCACATTGGCCGCGGCTGGCGCGCCCCGCGTCAGCGATAGCCCCGTCTCCATTCAGCAGCCACCCCTTGGTGCACGGCAGCAGGCCAGCTTGCAGCCTGGGATGAGGCAGGCCTCTTGCACAGGGCTCCTGCCCTTGTGCAGTTGCCCCGCCTGCATTTCTGGCAATCCAGCAATGCTGCCTGCGCCGTGTGCACAACAGCAGGCACCCCACCCCCACCCCTTATGTCCGGGATGTGCCGGCACGACAACCCTTGATTGACGCGCCCGGGCGCCGCGGATTTGATTCCTACTGCACCACCCAAATCCACCCAAAATGAACTCCCTATTGCACTGTAACCCATCAGGCTCTCAAGGCCGGCACCGAGGGTCGTGTTTACACGTTTGGGTGTGCAGCCAAGGAACAGTGTTGCGGGTGCAGCTGCACACGCAGCAGGTGAGGGAACGGGCCAGCGGCAGAGCGGAACAGAAGGGCAGGCAGTGCAGCGTCAATGGGTGCAGTGCTGGGAGAAGGAGCGTCAAGCGGGAGGGAGGACAGGCCACAGCAGTAACAAGGTCACAAGAGAGGTACAACGCATGGCATGGAGGTGCAGCGCAGCTGCAGCTGCCCTACCGCGCCACCACCTGCCGCACCACCACAGTGAAATCCACTTGCGGCAGGCTGGTGGCATCTGCCGTCACGCTTGCCTCCAGGCCCAGCCCTGCCAGGGCCCCCCGCACAACGGCGCACGGCAGCACCAGGTAATCGGCTGCAAGCTCGGCCTTGGGGATGGGCGCGGGCAGCGGCTGGCCCACCTGCGCAATGGGGGCCGGGGAGGGCGGCATGTTGGGCATGCCACTGGCTAATGGTGTCAGGCCACGTTGCGTACCCAGAAGCCCTTCACAGCCTGACTGCTAGCCCTGCCAATGCTCTGAGCCGACAGACCCACCAGCAAGCAGCAGCGGATCAATGCAGCACCACGGCAACCCACCCAATGCCCTTCCGCACCTGCGGCGGCATCTGGTTTTGGCTGAGCCGCGTCAGCCACCTGAACTGCGTGTCTCGCAGCACAAACGTGCCGCTGCGGAGAGGGACATTATGGGCAAAAGCAGCGCAGAAAGCATGAGGGCGCAGCACAACAAGCTCCCAAATAAACAGCTATCGTCGCGGCCCTGATGGGCAGCCGTCATGCTATGCATGCCTTGAAGCAAGCAGCTTGCACTGCCACTGCAGTGCAAGGGGCCCCACCGGTGGTTGGTGCGCAGGTTGTCCACGCTCTTGCGGAACACCTCCGCCCAAAACTCCTTGCAGATGAACTTCATCACATCCAGCTGCGGGCGGGCAGACAACAGGGCAGACGAGAGTTCAGGGGAGCGTGGCAGGACAGCTGGCCTGCCTGAACTGTGCTGACATCCAGCTGCGAGCGTGCAGGCAACAGGGCAGGTCAGCGGCACACAGTCTGACGGCTGCAGTTTGAGAGACCAACTGGCATGCCATGCCATGGCAGCGGACCGAGGCAAGTCGGTGCTGCTCCAACCACCGCCCTCGCACCTGCTCCAGCAGCGGCGACCGCTCCTTTGCATAGCGCTCCACCAGCTGCCGCCCCACCCGCTCGCCGATGGCATCCAGCGCCGCCTGTTGTTCAGACGAAGGGGCGCAAAGGGGACAGCCGTGGCAACCAGGGCAACCAGGCATACTGCACCGCAAGCAAGCTGCGGCAGCGGCGGCGGCGGCGGCGGTGAGCGGCACTGACCTGCAGCGGGGGGCCCTGCAGCTGCCTGCGGTAGTTGTTGACCAGCTCCAGAGTGAGGTAGTCTATGCAGGACTCGGCCACAGCCCGCTTTGCCGCCGGTGTGGCCGACATCGGCCCGGGCACTGCGTGATTGTCTCCTGTGGCCTTCTAGTGTGTTAGATCGGTTCTTCCTGACTCGATTCCGCCCTGCTGATCGCTGCTGGGCCACGCCTTTAGGCGAGCGCCGTGTGGGCTCAAAGGCTGGAAGCCAAGACCGGCCTGGAGAGGCAGAAAGAAAGAGCAGATAAATCGGAAGTATGGATCTGAAGGCAGCGCGGCCTGCAGGAGCATCCAATGCTAGGCACGCGTAGCATGCCGCTGCGCCGCAGGCGACCGTCCGCCATGCCTCTTGTTTCTGCAGCCTTCCCGACGTCTTGCTCCCAACCCACTGACAACTTGCGCAACATTGCATGTGCAACGCACAGCTCGCACAAGCTGCTGGAGTGGACGCTGGCCTTCTCACCCCGCCCCACCGCCGTGCGCACAGCAGGGGAGTTACAGGTGGCTGCTGGGCCGAATAGCGCGGGCCACCTGAATGAATGCGGTGTGGAACACAGTGCAAGCAAGCCGGTGCACCCGGCTGGACCGTTGCAAAATTGAGGGACAGGGGCAGGGGCGGGAGCAGCTGAAAATGGGAGCGAGCGAGAGCGGCAGCGGCTAGCAGGAGCTGAAAAGCTTGGAAAACAGGCGGAACAGAGGGCACAGGGTTATGGCACAGAGGGTCAGGAGTGCAGCAACAGTGCGTCAGGCGGGAGCAAGTGCAGCAGGCCAGCGCCAATTGGCGCCTGCCGCCACAGCGGTGGCTGTCACAAGGCCCACCAACGCCCACCGCCGCACAGCAGTGGGCAGCCTGGGCGGGCGCCACCTGTCCAGGCTCGCAGGGCTGGCGCTTGCAAGCCAGCGGCGCCAGGCTGCCGCCACGGCTGCTAGGCGGGCATCAATGCTGGGGTTGTTGTTGGGTGGGGGGACGAAAAAATATGACCTGCGGGCACGAGAGATGGGAGGGGAAAACCGTTGCACTAACTCTGCTGCCACTGTTGTTCATGCCTCCTGCCCCCGCTGCCCCTGCCCGATCTGCTGCCTGGCCTGCGTTGTGCCGCCGCCCTGCCCCGCTCACCACAGCTGTGATGTTGTCCTGCGAGCCGCGGGCATACGCCTCCATGCACAGCGCGCGCGCAGCGTACTCAGCGCCCGCCGCCCGCCACTTGAGCGCCAGCTGCGTTGCCTCCTCGTTGTCCACAGCGTCCCACAGCCCATCGCTGGCCAGCACCAGCACGCGGTTGGCTGCAGGGGAAGGCAGGGGTGGGGGCCACAGTGGCGCTTGGTGGCTGCTTGCATGTAGCTTGTGGGGTAGCATTGGTGGGAGGATGCACAGCAGCAGTCGCTGGCCAGCACCAGCACGCCGTTCGCTGCAGGGTGGATTCGTGGCGGAGGTGCGTTGAACGCAAGGGGTCGCCAGAGCGTACAGTGGGTGGGTGTGAATGGCGGACCGCGCATGAGCAAGGGAGCGGCTGCACGGTGCTGGCAAGGCATGCCCATTGGTCCAGCCCACCTTCCGTGACCACGTCCTGCCAGATCTCCGGATGGGGGATGATGAACTGCAGGGGGGCAGGCAGGGCAGGCAGGCGGACAACTGCTAAAACCTGCATGCAAGCTGCAGGGCTATGGTACAGCATGCCACAGGCCCCTCTGGATGGTGCAGCTGCCAACACTGGCACACAATGCGACCGCATGCACAGCTTAGAACCAGCCAACCAAACACCCGCCCCACCCACCTGCTTCATCATGCGGTTGCCGAACGAGCGGCTGACCGCCAACACGCCGCCCACGCGCCACGTGCCCGCCCACACCACCGCGCCGCCGGCACCTGCAGGCGGGAGTGCAGGGCACGACGGGTGGGTTGCTTGTCAAGGCAGGCAGGTGGGCGGGTGGCGGAGGTTTGCATGCGATGTGGCAGCCATTGCACGGCAGCAGGGCGACCACGAACAGCCACAGCAGTGGGGCGATGGCCCCACACCCACCCTCGATGCGCCCCCGCTCGTCGGCCCGGTTTGGCTTGTGGTCTTTTGACAGCGCCTGTGCCGTGCGGTTTATGGAGATCACGGCTCTGCAGGTAGACAGGGGGAGCAGGAAGGGCTTGGACCGTCGCGATGAAATCGCAGCATAGAGCATCAGCAGTGATTGCAGATCAAGCACCACCGCATAACAGCAGCAGCAGTTGCGGAGGGAACAGCAGCAGCACAAGGTGAGGCACTGCCACACAGCACATCATGCCACCAGCAGGGGCAGCATGCACGCTAGCAGCAACGCTAGTAGCAGCGACCGTGCATGCCCCGCGCCTGCTGTCCCCAACGCCACCATCCACAGCAGCTTTACCAGCAACAGCAACACCTTTCCAATCAACTGATCACAGCAACAGCAGCAGCATTGCCCGCACCTGCTGTCCCCCACGTGCGCCACCACCAGCCGCTGCCCCAGCAGCACCGCGGTGACGGCGGTGCAGCCGTCATCCCGCTGGTGCTCCGCATCCAGTTCCAGGTACTGCCCGTCCGTTTCCTGCATGATGTAGAGTGTATTGCATTACGGCAGGTTGAGAACATGGTGGGGCCAAGGGTGGGGCAGGCACCCAGCTCCGAATACTGCCCGTCTGTTTCCTGCATGGGGGCAGGTGTATAGGGCCTTTGTTTTGGTTGTGTGGGACCTTGAGTTCCAGGTACTGCTTGTGTGCGTCCAGCACAGCGACTTAGTTACCGTACAGCGTAATGAGGCAAAGGCATCAACCACCTTCACAGCCAGCACGCTGTGGCCGCATATCGCACTGTGCTGGCCACAGCTCTTGCACGCAGCTCAGGCGTGCTCCTGCCAGGGGCACCCCCTCGATGCTACCCACCTGGTATGCATCCTCCACCGCGCGCGCCAGGTTGCTGCCAAAGTGCTCGTGCCCAAACAGGTTCTTGAACAGGTGGTCCCGCACAAACTTGGCCGCCATGGGGCCGCCGTGCCTGCAAGCGGGTGGGGGGTTTCTGTTTAGAGCGCAATAAACACAGCAAGCGCAGAAGAATGCATGTTCATACAGCCGCCGCCTCGCGTGCATGCGGCGGCGCTCTGCGAGCCTCACAACACGAAGGTGCAGCAGACCCATGCAACCAACTGCCGCCATGCGATCACGCCCTTCTACACACCCGTCGAACACGCCGAACGCGCCCACATCCTGCCCCTCCTCGTCCTTGTGAAAGGCGCAGTAGCTGCAGCACAGGGAGCGCAGCAAGTTAGCTCGATCCGGCTGCCCACTGCAGCCAGCACGACGGACGGCTGGCGGGCGCACAGCGGTTCCCGGGCACAGCGGTGACAGCGCAGCCAACACAGCATGCGATGCAGCAAGGCAGGGGGAAGAGGTTGCACAGGCCTCACCATGTGTCCTCATTGATCGACCGCTTGCCGCGGCAGGTGGCCCACCCTGCATCCACTAGCCCATCTGGCCTGCAGGCCAAACACAGCAGCACTGGTTCGGTTCTTCGCAAGGCAGCAGGATATGTGCCTGGCTGGCAGGAGGCAAAGCGGGCGCACACACCAATGGCCGCCGGCTGCACACATCGCATCGAATGGGTGCAAACTGCTGGCTAC
>VFQQ010003183.1_pt1 | contig 16434 bp, 12 predicted proteins | sample 3512341 | NCBI WGS metagenome assembly VFQQ01 (sample SAMN10412373, study PRJNA504923) | tailings metagenome | isolation source: Relicate 2 Philex TSF1 revegetated site | place: Philippines: Tuba, Benguet | collected 2017-08-29 | reverse complement strand
CTGGATCGCGCGCAGCGACACGCCCGAGATCTTCACCGCCGCCAGCCTGCTGCTCGTGGTGGCCACCGCAGCGCTGATGCAGGCGGTGGGGCTGAGCATGGCGCTGGGCGCGTTCCTGGCTGGCGTGCTGCTGGCCGAGAGCGAGTACCGGCGCGCGCTGGAGACCGACATCGCGCCCTTCAAGGGCCTGCTGCTGGGCCTGTTCTTCATCGCCGTGGGCATGAGCATCGACTTCGCGGTGGTGCTGCGCCAGCCGCTGCTGATGGCCGCCGTTGTGGCGGGCTTCGTGTTGCTGAAGGCGGCGCTGCTGCTGGCCATGGTGCGGCTGATGCCGATCCCGCGTGTGGAAGCGCCGGTGTTCGTGATCCTGCTCGCGCAGGGCGGTGAGTTCGGCTTCGTGGTGCTGCAGACGGCCACCGGCGCGCAGGTGATCCCGGGCGCACCGGCCTCCTTCATCGTCGCCGCGATCGCCATCTCGATGCTGCTCACGCCCCTGCTGCTGGTGCTGGCCGACCGGCATGTCGCGCCGCGACTGGCGGCGCGTGCCGAGGCCAAAGCGCCGGCCGAGATCAGCGACGAGCAGCATGCGCCGATCCTGATCCTGGGCTTCGGGCGCTACGGCCAGATCGTGGCGCGCCTGATCAATGCCAACGGCCTGGCCGCCACCGTGCTCGACCACAGCGCCGAGCAGGTGCAGGGCGTGCGCCGCTTCGGCTGGCCCGCGTTCTATGGCGACGCCACGCGCCTGGACCTGCTGCGCGTGGCCGGCGCGGCGCAGGCGCGCGTGATCGTGGTGGCCATCGACGACGTCGGGCAGAGCCTGAAGGCGGTGGACATCATCCGCGAGAACTTCCCGCAGGCCACCATCGTGGCGCGTGCTCGCAACGCCACGCACTGGTACGGCCTGCACGAGCGCGGCGTGGCGCACATCGAGCGCGAGACGCTCGATGCGGCGCTGATGAGCGGCCGCACCGTGCTCGAGCTGATGGGCTTCGAGCGCCACACGGCGCGCAACTCGGCACTGCGCTTCCGCCAGCACAGCATCGAGCTGCTGCACCAGATGGCGCCGCACCAGGGCGACGAGAAGAAGCTCATCGCCGTGGCGCAGCAGGGCCGCCGTGAACTCGAGGAGATGTGGCAGCGCGAGCGCGAGGAACGGCGCGCAACCGCCGCCCGGCGCGGCGAAGGGTTCCAGGCCGGCAGCGACGACTGAGCCGCGCCCCCTAGTTGCCCGGCTTCTGCGGCTTCCCGAACGACAGCGGCGCCGACACGAACAGGCCCCACTTGATGCTGGCGTCGCCACTGCTGCGGCTGAGGCTGATGCCCGCGCTGAAGGGCGTGGTCTTGGCGTCGTCCGGAATGGTGCGGATCAGGTAGATCGGGATCTCGGCGTCCAGTTGGTCGGTCTTCAGATCGTGCTTGAGCTTGAGGCCGAGGTCGAAGGCCGGCATGTGTTGCCGCAGCTCCAGCGTGGCCAGCCGGCTGTAGCTGCGCACCGGCGCGCCCCAAGAGCCGGTGAAGCAGCTCACGAGGCCGGGCGCTGCGGTGGAAGGATCGACCGGGCAGCGTGTCTCGCTGTCACCGTTCTTGAAGCTGCGCTGGCTGTCGTGGCCGAACACCATCAGCGTCTTCCAGTGGCTCGCCGGGTTTGCCAGGAAGGCCCAGCGCACGCTCAGGCTGAGCGCCGTGTAGCTCTTCTCGACCTGGCTGGCGGTGGTGGGTGTTGCCGCGTCGGTGGTGTAGTAGCTGCGGCTGTCCTGGGCCGCGGTCAAGCCCAGGGCGAAATCGTTCAACGTGCCGGTGCCGGGCAGTTCGAACGGTGCGTTGGTGAGTTGCCAGCCCAGCTTCACCGAGGTGAGGTTCTTCAGCTTGTCCACGCTGTCCACCAGGCGGGCCGAGCCGCTCTTGTCGGTGGGCGCGGCAAAGATCAGGCTCACCCGGTTGCGGCGGCCGATCAAGGCGCCGTCCAGGTCCATCACGTAGCGGAAGCTCAGCGTGGAGTCGGCACTGCCGGCGCTGAAGCCCACCGCGTCGCCGCCGAAGAACGACTTCACGTCGGGGTTGGACTGCAGCAGCTGGCGGAAGGCCACGGCCTGGCCGAGATCGGTGTGGGTGATCCCCGGCTGGGCCTTGATGATGTCCAGGCCGAGCGCGGCTTCGCTGAGCTGCTTGTCGATCCTGTCGGCATCGGCCACATGCTGCTCGAAGTCCACCAGCGCGGCCAGTCCGTCGAGCACACGGCGCTCGACACAGGTGTTGTCCTGGCCCGGGCATTCGCGCCGTGCCAGCGCAACATCGACCAGCCTGTCAGCCATCCTCTGTGCCTTCGAGATGTGCTGGCGCAGCGCGTTCGGATGCTCTTGCGCGCGGCGCGCCCACTGCCGGGCTGTCTCGCCGACGGCCACACCGTCGGCGCCGCGGCCCAGGTTGTCGTAGCCGGGCAGGCTGATGGCGGCCGCGGTGCCGGCGTCGCCACGTTCGAACGCGGTCTGGTGCTTGACGCGCAGCTTGTCCACCCGGTCCTGTGCCTCGGCGGAAGCCTTGAGCACGGTGGCCTCGATCATCTTGAGTGCGCCCCGGCAGGCTGTGCTGCCGGGGCCGCGGCTGCACTCGCTCCGGGCCTTGCGCGCCAGCTCCAGCAGCTCACGCCAGCGCTGCGGCGCCGGCGCCTCGGTTCCCGCGCCCGCGATGCGCGCTGCGAGATCCTCGACGAGTCCAGCGAGCTCGTCGCTGGCCGCGGCGGGCGGCGCCCCCACAGCCTGCAAGAGCCCCGCGAGGACGACGGGGGCAAGGGTCCGCAAACGCAGGATCGGCATGGTTCTCCTCCAGGGTTGTGCCGCAACGGCGGGCGCGATTCTCGGGGCCGCTGGCCCACGCGGCATCGCCCCGCCTGCGTACGGCGGAGCGGCGTCCCGGGCTCAGGCTCTAGACTCGTGCCCAGGGAGACAACGGCCGGCCCACGATGCTGACCACCGAATCGGTCCTTGCACTCGCGCCCGACGACGCCTCGGCCAAGGCCGCACGCGGCCTCGTGGCGGCCTCGAAGTGGCCGCTGCGGGGAGCCGACGCGCAGGCCGTGTGGGGCGAGTGCCAGGGCAGCGGTAGCAAGCCCTACCAGACGCAGGTGGACCTCAGCGGCCCGGCCTTCCGCTGCAGCTGCCCAAGCCGCAAGTTCCCCTGCAAACATGGCCTGGCGCTGTTGCTGATGCGCGTGCAGGACGGCGCGGCGTTCGCCGCCGGCCCGCAGCCGGCGTGGGTGAGCGAATGGCTGGGTTCGCGGGCGGAGAAGGCGCAGAAGCAGGAGGCACGTTCAGCCGCCAAGGCCGAGGCGCAGGCCGACCCTGCCGGCACCCCATCGGCCCGCGCCGCGGCCCAGGCAGCCGACCAACGCGAGGCACGGCGCTGGCAGCGCATCGAGGCCGGTGGCCAGGAGCTGGCGCGCTGGCTGGCCGACCAGATCACCCAGGGCCTGGGCGCACTCAACCCCGGCAGCGCCGCGGCCTGGCAGACGATGGCCGCGCGCCTGGTGGACGCGCAGGCGCCCGGCCTCGCACAGCGGCTGCTCGACGCTGCCGCCGCCATCGACGGCGCGCCCGAGCACACGCTGGCGCGCCTGGGCCTGCTGCACCTGGCCTGCGAAGGCCTGGCGCGCCGCAGCAGGCTGCCGCCCGCGGAACAGGCTGACCTGCGCACGCTGCTCGGCTGGCCGCTGGAGCGTGCCGACGTGATCGCGCAGGGCACGCAGGTGGCCGACCGCTGGTGCGTGCTCGGCGTGGCGCACGACGAGCGCGAGCCCAAGCTCACCGAACGCCGCGTCTGGCTGCAGGGCCAGGTCAGCGGCCGGCGCGCGCTGCTGCTGGAGCATGCCTTTGCCGGCAAGGGCTTCGAGCAGAGCTGGGTGCCGGGCATGGACGTCGAGGCCTCGCTCGTGTTTTACCCCTCGGCGGCGCCGCTGCGGGCCGTGGGCGAGCCTGCCGCGGTCCTGGGCCTGGCCACGCTGCCCAACGCCGAAGATGAGTGGCAGCGGCTGGCCGAGCGTGTGGCGGCCAACCCCTGGGTGCCGCTGCACCCGCTGCTGTGGCGCGACGCGGTGCTGGCCCAGGCCGATGGCTGGTACGCGGTGGCGGGCGGGCGCGGCCTGCCGTTGGCCCTGGCCGATGCCGACCTGTGGGCACTGCTGGCACGCGGGGGTGGCCGGCCACTGCATCTGGTGGGTGAATGGGACGGCCGGCGTTTCATGCCGCTCACCGCCTGGGGCCAGGCCGGCACACCGCCGCTGTGGCAACGGGGCCTCGCATGACGGCCTGGGCCACGCTGCTGCCACCGGCGCTCGTGGGCACCGAACGCCATGGCGGTGCCTGGCCGCCGGTGGGTGCCTGGCCCGAAGCGGTGGCGGCACTGGTGGCACAGGCCGTGCCGGCGCAGGCGCCACGCGCCGCCGGGCTGCTGCGCGCCGCCGCCGCGCTGGCGGTGGTACAGGCCGCCGCGGACTTTGGCCGCCCCTGGGCCGGCGCCTTGCCAGCCCCGGCCGGCGACGAAACCTTGCCAGCGGCACCGGCCGATGCCCTGCACGGCTGGCTGCTGCACGAAGGCCCGGCGCGTGTGCAGCACGAGCTGCTCGCGATGATCGCCACCCGCGGCCAGCGCCTGCCCGAGACCTGGCTCCCCACCGCGCTGGACCTCGGCCGGCGCAGCCTGGCCCTGCGCCCGGCAGTGGCTGCGGTGCTGGGCGTTCGCGGCGCCTGGCTCGCCGCCCAGCGCGACGACTGGCGCTGGGCCGTCGGCATCGACCAACCGAACGACGAACAGCGCTGGGCCGAAGGCACGCTGGAGCAACGCGCCGCGCTGCTGCGCCGCCTGCGCGCTGCCGAGCCGGGCGCAGCGCGCGAGCGCCTGGCCGCCGCGTTGCCCGAACTGCCCGCCAATGAGCGTAGCGAACTGGTCGCCGCGCTGGCCGTCGCGCTCAGCGATGCCGACGAGCCCTTGCTCGAATCGCTGCTGGCCGACCGCAGCCGCGAGGTGCGCCAGGCTGCGTCAGCGCTGCTGCTGCAGCTGCCCCGCAGCGCCTTCGTGGCACGCGCCACCGCACGCATCGAGCCGCTGCTGCGCCGCGAGCGTGCGCTGCTGCGCGAGCGCTGGGTGATCGAACCACCGGCGGAGACCGGCAGCACCGACCCACCTCGCCCGAAGCACGAAAGGCTGGGTGAGCGCGCCTGGTGGCTGTACCTCGCCGTGCGCCAGGTGCCGCTGGCCTGGTGGACCGGCCACACCGGCCTCGCACCCGCCGAGCTGCTGGCCTGGGCTGCCGACGGCGACTGGGCCGAAGCGCTGCACCGCGCCTGGCGGGAGCGCCTGCTGGCCTCACCCGAGCCCGCCTGGTGCACCGCGTTCCTGCGCCACGCTCCGCAGGGCGCCGGCCGCCACGACAAGGCCGAGCTGCTGGCCCTGCTGCCGCTGCCCGAGCGCGAGGACCATTGGCAGCGCGAGCTCGAACGCGAAGGCACGCTCGGCGACGAGCTGCTGGTGCAGCTGAGCCCGGGTTGCCCGCCGCCGCAGCACCTGTCTCTGCCGCTCTCACGCGAGCTGACCGCGGCCGTGAAGGCGCGCCTGCTGCAGCGCGGCCTGGCCACGGACTGGCCGCTGCGCGACGCGCTGCCGCAGATCGCCGGCCTGCTGCACCCGCAGGCGCTGCCCGCGCTGCACGAACTGCCCAAACGCGACGACGACCCACCCTCCGCCATGGAGCTGCTGCACACCGTGCAGCACATCGCCACCGCACGCGCCACCCTGCATACCGCACCCACGAGGAGCCCACGATGACCGCCACCGCCGTGATGCGCCAGCACGCCGAACAGCAGTTCGCCGAAGAGCTGGCCGAACTCGCCAGGCACGACGCCCGCACGCGGCCCGAGAACTGGGCGCTCTCACCCTGGGCCGTGCTGCGTTACCTGATGGGCGGCAGGCTCGACAGCGGCTTCGAGATCAGCGCCAAGTACATCGGCAGCGAGAGGCTGATGGAAGTGGCCGTGGCCACGCTCGCCACCGACCGCGCGCTGCTGCTGTACGGCGTACCGGGTACGGCCAAGAGCTGGGTCAGCGAACACCTGGCCGCGGCCATCAGCGGCGACTCCACGCTGCTGATCCAGGGCACCGCCGGCACCAGCGAAGAGCAGCTGCGCTACGGCTGGAACTACGCGCAGCTGCTGGCCCATGGGCCTTCCGAGGCCGCTCTGGTGCCCAGCCCCCTGATGCAGGCCATGAAACGCGGCAAGCTGGCGCGGGTGGAAGAGCTCACGCGCATCCCGGCCGATGTGCAGGACTCGCTGATCACGGTGCTGTCGGAGAAGACGCTGCCGATCCCCGAACTCGGCAGCGAGGTGCAGGCGGTGCGTGGCTTCTCGGTGATCGCCACCGCCAACAACCGCGACAAGGGGGTCAACGAACTCTCGGCGGCGCTCAAGCGCCGCTTCAACACCGTGGTGCTGCCGGTGCCGGCGAACGAGGATGACGAGGTCGCGATCGTCACCAAGCGGGTGGGCGAGATGAGCCGCGCGCTGCAGCTGCCGGCCGAGCCGCCGGCGCTGAAGGAGGTGCGGCGCGTGGTGCAGATCTTCCGCGAGCTGCGCAACGGCCGCACCGAAGACGGCAAGACGCAGCTCAAGTCGCCGAGCTCGACGCTCAGCACCGCCGAGGCGATCTCGGTGATCAACAGCGGCCTGGCCCTCGCCGGCCACTTCGGCGACGGCGTGCTGCGCCCGCGCGACATGGCCTCGGGCCTGGTGGGCGCGGTGATCAAGGACCCGGTGCAGGACGCGGTGGTGTGGAACGAGTACCTCGAGACCGTGGTCAAGGAGCGCAGCGAGTGGAAAGACCTCTACCGCGCCTGCCGCGAAGTGGCCTGAGCTGCCCGTGAGCGAAACCCGCGTCTTCGGCATCCGCCACCACGGGCCGGGCTGCGCGCGCAGCCTGCGCGCCGCCTTCGATGCCTGGCGGCCCGAGGTGGTGCTGGTGGAAGGCCCGCCCGAGGCCGATGCGCTGCTGGTGCACGTGCCGGCGCTGGTGCCGCCGGTGGCCGTGCTGAGCCACGCGGTGGACGACCCGCAACGCGCCGTGTACCACCCCTTCGCGCGCTTTTCGCCCGAATGGCAGGCGTTGGCCTGGGCCGCGGAACGGGCCGTGCCGGCGCGTTTCATCGACCTGCCGCAGGCGCACGAACTGGCCTCGCCGCGCGAAGCCGAAGCCGACGACGACACACCGCGCCAGGACCCGCTGGGCGCCTTGGCCGAAGCCGCCGGCTTCGAGGACGGCGAAGCCTGGTGGAACCAGCAGGTGGAAGAGCGCAGCGGCGCGGCCGGGCTCTTCGACGCGATTGCCGAAGCGATGGCCGCGCTGCGCGGCGGTGAAGCACCGCTGCCTGGCGACAGCCGCGAGGCATGCCGCGAAGCCCACATGCGCCAGTGCCTGCGCGCCGCGCGGCACGAGGGCTTCGCACGCATCGCCGTGGTGTGTGGCGCCTGGCACGTGCCGGCGCTGCGCGACGAAGCCGCCACCGCCAAGGCCGACGCGGCGCTGCTCAAGGGCCTGCCCAAGGCCAAGGTGGCCACGACCTGGGTGCCCTGGACCTACCGCCACCTCACCCGCGCCAGCGGCTACGGTGCCGGCGTGCGCTCACCCGGCTGGTACGAACACCTGTGGGCCAGCACGGCACGCAGCGGCAGTGAACGCGCCGCCGGCTGGCTGGCGCGGGTGGCCACACTGATGCGCGAACGGGATCTCGACTGCTCTTCAGGCCACCTGATCGAGGCCACACGCCTGGCGCAAGGCCTGGCCGCCCTGCGCGGCAGGCCCACACCGGGCCTGGACGAACTGAACGAGGCCACACGTGCGGTGCTGACGCTGGGCGACGACACCGTGCTGGCCTTCGTGCACGACGCACTCGTGGTCGGCGACCGCCTGGGCGAGGTGCCACCCAGCGTGCCCACGGTGCCGCTGCAGCGCGACCTCGAAGCACAGCAGAAGACGCTGCGCCTCAAGCCCGAGGCGCTGCAGAAGACACTCGACCTCGACCTGCGCCAGCCCGCTGACCTGGCCCGCAGCCGCCTGCTGCACCGCCTGGCGCTGCTCGGCATCCCCTGGGGCACGCTGGCCAAGCTGGGGCGCGGCAGCCGCGGCAGCTTTCACGAGCTGTGGCAGCTGCAATGGCAGCCCGGGTTCGCCTTGAGGCTGATCGAAGCCAGCCGCTGGGGCCAGACTGTGGAGCAGGCCGCCACGGCCTGCGTGCTGGAGCGCTGCGCCGGCCTGCCGACGCTGGCCGAACTCTCCAAGTGTGTGGACGACGTGCTGCTGGCCGACCTGCCCGCCGCGGTGCACGCCGCCACGCAGGCGCTGCAGGACCGCGCCGCCACCAGCGGCGACGTGCCGCAGCTGCTGGCCGCGCTGCCGGCGCTGGCCAACGTGTTTCGCTACGGCAACGTGCGCCAGACCGATGCCACGCTGGTGGCCCATGTGCTCGACGGCCTGGTGCTGCGCGCCGCCATCGGCCTGCCGCTGGTGGTGCAGGCGCTCGATGACGAAGCCGCCGGCGCGCTGCGCGAGCAGCTGCTGGCCGCTCATGCCGCGCTGCGCCTGCGCGAGGCACCCGAGCCGCAGGCCGCGTGGCAGCAGGCCCTGCAGCAGCTGGCCGACAGCCGCAGCGCCCACGCGCAGCTGCAGGGCCTGGCGCTGCGCCTGCTGCTCGACGAAGGCCAGCGTGAAGCCGCCGACGCGGCGCGCGCGATGTCGCTGCACCTCTCGGCTGGCAGCGAGCCGGCCGCGGCGGCGGCGTGGCTCGACGGCTTCCTCAACCGCAACGCCGTCGTGCTGCTGCACGACGGCACCGTGTGGCAGCTGCTCGACGACTGGCTGGCCGGCCTGAGCGACGAACACTTCGTGCGTGTGCTGCCGCTGGTGCGCCGCACCTTCTCGGCCTTCGGCCCGGGTGAGCGACGTGACCTGGCGGCGCGTGCGCGCCAGGGCGCCGGCCTCACCACAACGCCGGCTGCACCGGTGGACTGGCCGGCCGACAAGGCCGCGCTGCCACTGCCCTGGCTGCGGCGCTGGCTGGGGGTGCCCGCATGAACGACGACAGCACGCGCCTGCGCCGCTGGCGCCTGGTGCTCGGCACCGAAGCCGAAGCCGCCTGCGGCGCGCCGCTGGGCGCCGATGCCGAGATCGACCAGGCCCTGGCCGCGCTGTACGAAGCCGATGGCAGCGGCCTCGGCGGTGACCGCAAGGGTGGCCGCGGCGCCTCGCGCCCGGGCGTGGCACGCTGGCTCGGCGACATCCGCCGCTACTTCCCTTCGCAGGTGGTGCAGGTGATGCAGCGTGACGCGCTGGAACGCCTGAACCTGCGCGACATGCTGCTGCAGCCCGAGATGCTCCAGGCCGCGCAGCCCGACATGCACCTGGTGGCGCAGCTCGTGGCGCTGGCCGGCGTGATCCCGGCGAAGACGAAGGACACCGCGCGCGCCGTGGTGCGGCATGTGGTGGACGAGCTGATGCAACGCCTGGAAGAGCCGCTGCGCAGCGCCGTCACCGGCGCACTCGACCGCAGCCAACGCAACCGCCGCCCGCGCCATGCCGAGATCGACTGGCACCGCACCATCCGCGCCAACCTGCGCCACTGGCAGCCTGGGTACCGCACCGTGGTGCCGCAGGTGCTGCACGGTTACGGCCGCAAGGCACGGCGGCCGCAGCGCGAGGTGGTGCTGTGCATCGATCAGAGCGGCTCGATGGCGCACTCGGTGGTCTACGCCAGCATCTGCGGCGCGGTGATGGCCTCGCTGCCGGCGGTGAGCACGAAGATGGTGGTGTTCGACACCGCGGTGGTCGACCTCTCCGACAAGCTAGACGACCCGGTGGAGCTGCTCTTTGGCGTGCAGCTCGGTGGTGGCACCGACATCAACGGCGCGGTCGGCTACTGCCAGAGCCTGGTGCGCGAGCCGCGCAACACGATCCTGGTGCTGATCTCCGATCTCTACGAAGGGGGCGTCGCGCCACAGCTGCTGCGCCGCGCCGCGGAACTGGTGGCCAGCGGGGTGCAGTTCATCACGCTGCTGGCGCTCTCCGACGAAGGTGCGCCGGCCTACGACCGCGAACTCGCGGCGCAGCTGGCCGCCCTGGGCGTGCCGAGCTTCGCGTGCACACCCGATGCCTTCCCGGCGCTGATGGCGGCGGCGATCCGGCGCGAGGACGTCAATGCCTGGGCGGCAGCGCGTGGCCTCGTCACCACCCGTGCTTGAAACGGCTTGACGGCGGCGGCAGCGGCGTCAATGCTTCCCCCGACAAGAGAGCACCGACACACCCCGATGCCCACCCTCACGCTCCACTTCCACCCGCTCTCCTCCTACTGCCACAAGGTGCTCATCGCGCTCGACGAACTGGGCATCAGCGCGGAGAAGAGGCTGCTGAACCTGGGCGACCCCGCCGAGCGCGATGCCCTCCTGGCGCTGTGGCCCACCGGCAAGATGCCGCTGCTGGTGGATGAAGGGCAGGTGGTGCCGGAGACCAGCATCATCATCGAGCACCTGCAGCGCCACCACGCCGCGCCGGGGCGCCGGCTGATCCCGGCTGACGCCGATGAAGCACGCCAGGTGCGCCTGTGGGACCGCCTGTTCGACCTCTACGTGATGACGCCGATGCAGGCCTTCACCGACGATCTGCTGCGCCAGCCCGAGCAACGCGACCCGCTGGGCACGGCGCGCGCACGCGAGAGGCTGTTGATGGCCTACACGATGGTCGAGCGGCAGCTCGAAGGCCGCGGGTGGATCGCCAGCGGCAACTTCAGCATGGCCGACTGCGCAGCCGCGCCCGCACTCTTCTACGCCTTCACCTACGTGCCGCTGCCGGCCGGGCACGAGCGACTTGCCACGTACTTTGAACGTTTGCTGCAGCGCCCTTCGGTGGCCGGTGCCATCGACGCGGCACGCCCGTGGTTCAAGTACTACCCGGGCCGCGCCGGCCTGGCGCGCCGTTTCTTCGACCCCGCCGCGGCCTGAACAGGCGCGCTGGCCGCGGCGCAAACCGGCCATACTCCGGCAGCGCCATGCCCGCCCAGCCCAGCCCCGACACCGACGGCAACCCGCCCGCGCGCTGGCTGCCCGCCGACGACCCCCTGCGCCAGCGCCTGCACGACGAAGCCCACGCACGGCCGGCGGCGCGCATCAGGCTGCCGGCGCTGGTGCTGTACGTGGCGGTGCGGCACGAAGGCGTTGAACGCGGTGCTCAGTGGGCGCACCTGCGCCGCCTGCCGGGCCACGAGGGCCTGCCGGCCGGGGCCCTGGACGGCCAGTTCCTGCGGCTGAGCCTGCCCGGCGGCACGCTGAAGTGGGAGCGCCACACCGAGTTCACGCGCTACTCGGTGGTGCAGGCGCTGCCCCAAGACTGCACCCTGGGCGCGGTGGGTGCTGCACCGGCGCGCGCGCCGATCGTGGAGCCCGCGTGGCTGCGCAGCATCCCGGGCCAGGTGCTGGTGGCCATCGAGCTGGTGATGCTGCATGGCGACATCGAAGGCAGCGCCTGGGTCGAGCCCGCGCGGCGCTGGTTCGGTGACCACCCGGTGGCGGCATCGCGCATGGGCCGCGACGGCCACTCCGCCGTGATGACCGACTTCGTGCTGCGCGCCGACGGTTTCGAGCGCATGCTGGTGGTGGCGCCCGCCGGGACCAGCGAGACCCGCGCCGGCCGTATCTCCCAGCGCCTGCTGGAGCTGGAGACCTACCGCCTGATGGCCTTGCTGGGGCTGCCGGCGGCCAAGGCCTTGCTGCCCGACATCGCGGCGGCCGAGACGCAGCTCTCGGCGCTGACGGCGCGCTTCGAGGCGCGCCATGCGGAATCGAGCAGCGACGAGGCCCTGCTCGACGAGCTGGTGACGCTGGCCGCGCGGCTGGAGCGCGCCACCGCCGAGGGCGCCTTCCGCTTCGACGCTACGCGCGCCTACGACACGCTGATGCAACAGCGCCTGGCCGAGCTGCGCGAGTCCTACCTGCCAGGCCAGCAGACGCTGGGCGAGTTCCTGCAGCGCCGCCAGGCACCGGCGGTGGCCACGGTGGCTGCCACGGCGCAGCGCCTGGCTTCGCTGGCCACGCGCGTGGAGCGTGCCAGCGGCCTCTTGCGCACGCGGGTGGACATCGCCACCGAAAGCCAGAACCAGCAGCTGCTGGCCCGCCTGGCACAAGGCCAGGCGTTGCAGCTGCGCCTGCAGGCCACGGTGGAAGGTCTGTCGATCGCGGCCATCTCGTACTACGTGGTGAGCCTGCTGCTGTACGGCGCCAAGGCGCTCAAGGCGGCGGGGCTGCCGATCCACCCCGAAATCGCCGCCGGTGCGCTGCTGCCGCTGGTGGTGCTGGGGGTGTGGCGCAGCACACGCGGCATCCACCGCCGCCTGGCGCAGCGCGGCGGCGCCGACTGAAGCCTTCGTCTCAGACGCCCAGGTAACCGGCGAGCTCGCTGCTGCCGCGCAGCGCGGCAGCCTCGCCGTGCAGCACCACCTGGCCCTTCTGCAGCACCACGGCGCGGTCGCTGTGCGCGAGCACACGGCGGTAGTCACGGTCGACGATCAGCGTGGCAATGCCACTCGAGCGGATCTGCTCGATCACCCTCCAGATCTCGGCCACGATGAGCGGCGCCAGGCCTTCGGTGGCTTCGTCCAGGATCACGAGATCGGGGTGTGTCATCAGCGCGCGGCCGATGGAGAGCATCTGCTGCTCGCCACCCGAGAGCTGTGCTCCGAGGTTGGCCTCGCGTTCCGCCAGGCGCGGGAAGGTCTGCATCACACGCGCGTAGGTCCAGTCGTCGCGGCCGTCGCGGCCCTTGCGCGCGGCCATGACGAGGTTCTCGCGCACGCTGAGGTTGGGAAAGACGCCGCGGCCCTCGGGCACGTAGGCGATGCCGGCGCGTGCCATCTCGTGCGGGCGTGCGTTGGAGAAGTCGCGGCCGCGGAAGTGGATCACGCCGTCGCGCTGCACCACGTGGCCCAGCAGCGTGCGGATGAGCGTGCTCTTGCCCATGCCATTGCGGCCGAGCAGGCCCAGCGTCTGGCCGCGTGCGATCGACAGGTCCACGCCGTGCAGCACATGGCTGCTGCCGTACCAGGCGTGGATCTCGCGGGCGTCGAGCAAGGTGTCGGCCGGCGACATGTCAGTGGCCCCCCAGGTAGGCGGCCTGCACCTCGGCGCTTTCGCGCACGGCCTGCGGCGTGTCGCTGGCGATCACGGCGCCGTTGACCATCACCGTGATGCGGTCGGCGATGCGGAACACCGCGTCCATGTCGTGCTCCACGAGCAGGATGGCGTGGTCTGACTTCAGCTCGGCCAGCAGCGCGAGCATGCGGTCGGTCTCCTCGGCGCCCATGCCGGCCAGCGGTTCGTCGAGCAGCAGCACCTGCGGCGCGGTGGCCAGGCACATGGCGATCTCCAGCTGGCGCTTGCCGCCGTGGCTCAGCAGGCCCGCGGGGCGTTCGGCGAACTCCGCCAGGCCCACACGCGCCGTGACCTCGCGCGCCATGGCGTTGCTGTCCACGCAGCGCATCGCCGGCTGCCACCAGGCCCAGGGTTTCTGGGCGCGCGCCTGCGCCGCCAGGCGGCAGTTCTCGTGCACGCTGAACGTCGGGTAGATGGTGGTGCGCTGGTAGCTGCGGCCGAGGCCCGCCTGGGCGCGGCGGGGCTGCGTCCAGCCGGTCACGTCTTGCCCCAGCAGTTCCACGCGGCCTTCGCTCGGCGGCAGTTCGCCGGAGAGGATGTTGATCAGCGTGCTCTTGCCGGCGCCGTTGGTGCCGATGACGGCGTGCACCTGGCCGCGCTGCAGCTCGATCGAGACACGGTCCACCGCCACCAGGCCGCCCCAGCGGCGTGTGATGTCGGTGCCCTTGAGCAGCACGCTGCTCATCGCGGCAACTCCGCGCGCCGCCGCGGCGTGCGCCCGACCAGCCTTTCACGCCAGGCGGCCGGCAGCCCCACCAGCCCCTTGGGCAGCAGCGCCACGCTGACGATGATGGTGATGCCCAGGCCCAGGTGCCAATGTTTGGCGAAGTTGCCGAAGAGGGCCTCGCTCTTGAAGAACTCCTGCAGCAGCGCAAAGGCGAAGGCACCGATCAGCGCGCCGCGCAGGTGGCCGATGCCACCGAGGATGATCATGATCAGCACCGAGCCGCTGAGGTGCCAGCTCAGCATCTCGGGGTTGACGTAGGCGTCCTTGATGGCGAACAGGAAGCCCGCACCACCCGCGATCGCACCGCTGATCGTGAAGGCCGCGAGCTTGTACGGGTAGGTGGCAAAGCCCGTGGCGCGCATGCGCTGCTCGTTGACGCGGATGCCCGCCAGCGCACGCCCGAAGCGGCTGGCCAGCAGCAGCGCCAGCAGCACGAAGGTGGCCAGCAGTGCGAACCAGGTGAAGCCGTACACCGCCAGTGCGTTGTCGAGGGCAAGGCCGGCGAAGGCCGGCTTGCTGTAGAGGTAGATGCCGTCGGTGCCGCCGCCCAGCGGCGTGTCGTGGAACACGTAGTAGGCCATCTGCGCGAAGGCCAGCGTGACCATGATGAAGTACACGCCCTTGGTGCGCAGGCTCAGGGCACCCACCGCCAGCGCGTACAACCCCGCGGCGCCGATGCTGGCGCCCAGCAGCAGCGGCAGCGAGCCGTTGCCACCCTGCGGCGACAGCAGCACCGCCACGTAGGCACCGATGCCGAAGAAGGCCGCGTGCCCGAAGCACACCAGCCCCGTGCCGCCCACCAGCAGTTCCAGGCTCAGCGCGAAGATCGCGTAGATCATGATCTTGGTGACGAGGTCGATGCCGTAGCTGCCCGACACCAGCGGGTACAGCGCCAGCGCGGCGAACGCCAGCACCACGAAGATCAGCTTGCCGCGCGGGATGCTGCTCATCTCATCCCGCCTTGAACAGGCCGTCCGGCTTCCAGAGCAGGATCAAGGCCATCAGAACGTACACCAGCACCCCCGCCGCCTGCGGCAGCAGCACCTTGCCGAAGGTGTCGACGAAGCCGATCAAGAGCGCCGCCAGCAACGCGCCGCGGATCGAGCCGATGCCGCCGATCACCACCACCACGAAGCAGATGATCAGCACCTGGTTGCCCATGCCCGGGTACACGCTGCTCACCGGTGCCGCCACCATGCCCGCGAACACCGCGATGGCCACGCCGGCGGCAAACACCACGCGGTAGAGGAAGGTGATGTCGATGCCCAGGCTCTGCACCATCTCGCGGTTGACGCTGCCTGCGCGGATCATCATGCCCAGGCGTGTGCGCGTGAACACCCACCACATGCCGGCCGCCAGAGCCAAGCACACGCCGCTGATGAAGAGGCGGTAGACCGGGTAGGTCATCACGTCGCCCAGCGGGATCGTGCCGGCCAGCAGCGGCGGCACCGGCACGCCGTGCACGTCGTCACCCACGACGAGGCTGCGCGCCTCCTCGAACACCAGGATCAGGCCGTAGGTCATCAGCACCTGCTGCAGGTGTTCCCGTTCGTACAGGTAGCTGTAGAAGGCCCATTCCAGCGCGTAGCCCAGCGCCACCGCCAGCACCGTGCCCACCGCCAGCGTGGCGAAGAAGCCGCCGCCGAAGGTGGCGGCCACCGGCGGCGCCAGCGCGAAGGCCATGTAGGCGCCGATCATGTAGAAGCTGCCGTGCGCCAGGTTGATGACGCCCATGATCCCGAAGATCAGCGTCAGGCCGCTCGCCACCAGGAACAGCAGCAGCCCGTACTGCAGCGAGTTCAGGCATTGGATGAGGAAGGTGGCGAGGTCCATGGTCTTTCAGGCGCGAGCAAGCGCCGGGCCTGCCGCTCTCGGTGCAGCGGGCCCGGCAGTGACCGCTGCGCGGTCACTGCATGTTGCAGCCCTTGCCGGGGTCGGCCAGGCCCTTGACGGCGATGCCGGCCGGCTTGTTCTCCTTGCCGGCCACCTGGCGCAGGTAGATGTCCTGCACCGGATCGTGGTTCTTGCCGAGCGTGAACTTGCCGCGCGGGCTGTCGATCGTCGCCTTGCGCACGGCGGCCGCGAAGTCGGCCTTCTTGCTCACGTCACCCTTGGTGGCGGCCAGGCCGATGCCCAGGATCTGGCCCGCGTCATAGCCCTGCACCGCGTACACGTCGGGCTGCAGCTTGTAGGTCTTGGCGTAGGCGAGGCGGAAGGCCTTGTCCTTGGGGATGTCCAGGCCGTCGGCGTAGTGCAGCGTCGTGAGCAGGCCGTCGGCATCGGCACCCTGCGCTTCGAGCGTACCGTCGGTCAGGAAGCCGGCGCCGTAGAGCGGGATGCTCTTCTTCAGGCCCGCGCCGGCATAGTCCTTGACGAACTTCACCGCGCCGCCGCCGGCGAAGAAGGTGTACACCGCATCGGGCTTGAGCGAGGCGATCTCGGTCAGCAGCGCCTGGAACTCCACGTTCG
>VFQQ010003182.1_pt1 | contig 16435 bp, 22 predicted proteins | sample 3512341 | NCBI WGS metagenome assembly VFQQ01 (sample SAMN10412373, study PRJNA504923) | tailings metagenome | isolation source: Relicate 2 Philex TSF1 revegetated site | place: Philippines: Tuba, Benguet | collected 2017-08-29 | reverse complement strand
TGCAGCGGCGGTGCGGGCGGCCCTGTTGGCTGCAGTGCGTAGCAGCAGTGAGGGGCTGAGGTGAGCAGGGTGTTGAGCAGGGGGGGCCAAGCTGATATCACAACCTCTTCAGTTTGCCTGCCAATTACAGAGTGCTGCGGCGCGCTCTTGGTTGCTGCGCCCATTTGCCAACTGTTTCCAGCAGGCATGTTTGTCAAGCCCAGCAAGACCAACATAGATTCTGCCTCAACACACGCTGCACTATCCTATTGCAGGGTGGATGCGCTGACGATGGTGTGCTGCCACCCGCGCACCACGACGCTGCCCACTGCGTTGGAGCTGGAGGTTGCGGCTGAGGCTGTTCGGCTCACACTCAGGTGAACCGAAGGAGGGGCGCTAGGCATATTGCAATCGGTTGCTAGAGGCAGATGGGCATTGCGGCTGAGGCCGTTCGGCTCACATAGAGGTGGGCTCACAGGTGGGGCGGGAAGGTCCACTACAGCTCAAGTTGCACGCAAGCACGGTCTGCCACAACAAGTGGTGACATACCTGGACTCAACACTTCCAGGCTGTGTTGTCGTTCCCTCATGCAGGTGCTCCAGCTCCTCCCTCAAGCACAAGACCCTCTTCCCTCTGGGCCGCTTGCAACCTGACAAATTTGGCCCTTATTCCACCGTGCCTTTATTCCTCGAGCAGGTGCTCCAGCTCCTCCCTCAAGCACAAGACCCTAGGCCCCCTGGGCCGCCTGTTCATGCGGCAGCGAGGCGCGGTCGGCACAGCGCTGTCCCGCCGCGACGTGGCGCCGGCTGTCATGCGCGCTGTGGTTGCGCAGCGTGACTGGCTGCACTGGCTGGGGGCCACGCTGCTGGGAAGCCTGTACCCAGGTGAAGGTTGTTCCATTTGGATTGTCAATGGTTCGCCCTTGTGGCGTGCCGCATGCCGCATGCAGGCATCAGCACTCTTGCTTGTGACCCACTGCTTTTACTGAGCTGCCCGGGGCCGTCTTCGTACGCTTGCATATGACTGCCGCACTGCCTCACTCACTGCATGCAATGTAATCATTTCTAAGTGCAGGCGCATCGCACGAGCGCAGCTTCATGGCTCTGGAGCTCCTGGGCCTGCTGCTGGACGCTTTTGGGGACCTGCTCAACCCCGCGCTGGTGAGCTGGTTTGCAAGCAATCCCACTTTGCTGTGCTTGGCGTGTTTGCTGGTCGTTTATGCGCAACCTCGGACCTGCCCTGCAGCATTCCCATCTTACCTTGCCCCTCACTGCATGCCACATCGCTGCAACGCTGCCTGGAACCTAGTGTGCAGACTGGCTGCCTCAGACACGCTCTCTCAACCTTGCTGTTGCCCCACCGTTCTTGCCTGCAGCCGCCGCCCTCCTGGGGCCCAGGGCTGGCCGCGCTCAAGCCCAGCCAGTTCCAGCCCTTTGCGCCCAGCTTCTGCAGCGAGGGCACGGTGCAGCTGCTGCTGGGTAAGCAGGGTACTAGAGCAGCACCAGCATGCACGCTTGAATGGCACGCAAGTTCGATGCAGCGGCATGCATGGATTGTGCATTGCCCGCTGAAATCTGCACGCGTTGACCCTTCAAGCCAGACGCACCTGCATGGGTATGCACTTGAGCCGCCTGCTAATCTAAGGTTTTGCAACCGTCATGCAGCCGCTGCTCTGGACTCCTGGGAGCGTTTGCGGGAGGCGGCCGCTGCGGTGCTGCTGCGCCTGCCCACCCCACTGCCTGGCGCTGCCACCCCCGCTGAGCTCCAGCCGCGGCTGTGCCGTGGGCTGCGCCTGCTGGGCTGCCCCCGCGGCCGTGAAGCAGACGCCGGTGCGCAGCTGGTGCTGCTGCTGCTGCGCAAGTATGGCGGTGGCTGGGGCGCCAGCTGCAGCGGCGGCGGCTGTGCGTGGCTGCTCGACTTGGCGGAAGGGACGGTGCAAGCCCCGGCTGCCGGGGAGCAGCAGGCAGGGGACGAGGCCGGACAGCAAGCAGCAATTGCAGCAGGCACAGCAGGCCAGCAGGCGGCTGCACAGGGCGCATCATTGCAAGATGATCAGCAGGCGGAGGCACTCTGGTGCTTCCTGTCCAGCGGCTGCCTGCTGCTGGAGCAGAGGGTGCAGCTGGCTCAGCAGGACATGCTGGCCGCCTGCAGGTGAGGCACAGGGCCTTGTGCAGCTCGCTTGTTGTGCAAACTTGCTGCAGCGCATAGTCTCAACATTGTCACTGCTGCAGAAGCCCTGCGGTTGCACCATCTGCTGAGGAGCAGAGACACGCATGGTTGCATTCAAGCCCATGCTGGTCTGCATCCCTCGCTTTGTATCGCAGGAGCGGCCTCGCGCTGGGCGTGCTGCTTGCGCTGCGGTGAGCCCCAGCGCACAGCACGCAGCGCGGTGCTTTGGTTGCTAGTGTTTTATGCACCCATGTGAACGAATGATTGTGCAACGCGTCTTGGTGCGTAGGGTGTGGCCCCGCAACAGCCTTGCTGAAGCCTGCAGCACAACCTGTTGTTCCACTCTTCTGTGCAGCTATGCTGTGCCTCATGTGCCATGGCGCCGCCTGGCAGAGGCGCCGCCCCGCCTCGGCCGCGATTGGGGGGAGCTTGTGGCACGACTGCTGGGCCTGACCTATGCCATGTCGGAGCTGACGCTGCCGGTGCTCAGCAAACCACAGGTGGGTGGTGTCGCGGTGGGCGGCTGTGGCTGATTTGGCGCCCGCACGGTAAGTTTGCTGTGAACAGTGCATGAGGAAGTGTGCACACTATGTGGCAGGCTTCTCTATGAACGCAGATGCTTTTGAGTAGCCTCTATGGAAAAAAATGTTCACTGCCGTGCCCGGATCCTGCCACAGCTGTGCCCTGATTGGCTCACTGCCGTGCCCGGATATGGCCACAGCTGTGCCCTGATTGGCTCACTGCTGTGGGCAAATCCGGGCACCGCTGTGGGCAAATTCATTGAGAGGGACTTGCCATCGAATTGATCCTGCTGGATTGCTGAATGCCCCGTGCAGGACCAGAACACGGATGCTGCTGATGTGGACGCCGATGGCCTGGCTTGCTGTCCACTGCCACCTGGATTTGAATCGAACCCGTTTGTCTATTGCAGGACCAGAACACGGACGCCGCTGACGTGGACGCCAATGCCGTGGCTTGCTGTCCACTGCCACTTGGCTTTGAATCAAACCCGTTTGTCTATTGCAGGACCAGAACACGGACGCTGCTGATGTGGATGCCGATGACATGGCATTTGATGAGGAGGAGCAGGCAGCTGCGGACGGGGAGGGCGGCGATGCCCTGGGGCCGCGCGCGCAGGCAAGCTGCTGGTTGCATGAAAACAAACAGGAACACAGGCTCGGCAGGCTGGCATCCTGTGTGCCTGCTTTGCTTGTCGTCACTCCGTTTCTTCTGATCTTGCATTTATTGCCTGTCCGCAGATCATCAACACCGCTTGCTGGCAGAGCAGCAAGGAGTGCGGGCTGCTGCTGGGAGCGCTGGCACGCGCGCTGCCCATCGGTGGTAAGCTGCTTGTTCTAAAGGTCGTTTGTGTGTTATCCAAGCATGCTTTGGGATTGTGCTCCTGCTGGGGACTGCCCATTGGGGTCAGGTCACTTGCGCTGGAATGGATAAAAGACCGCTTTGTGGATTCCCAAGCCCTGCTCCATGCCTACGTATTCGCATACAATGCAGGCTCCACTGGCTTGCTCAGCCCCGAGCAGCTCAGCTTCATGGCCGACTACTTCACCGATGCTCTTTGCTGCCTGAAGCACAACGGCGCGGTGGACAAGACACAGCAGGGCTTTGCCGCGCTCTGCGAGCAGTGAGTGACATGTACTTCAGTTGTTGAGCGCCTTGCAACTTCTCCTAAGACTTGGCAGTGCCATTGCTCTCGGCCTTAGAAGCCAGTAATGAATGGCGGCCTTCTGCCAACCCACCTGTCCACTCCGCAGGCTGCTGCAGCAGGCCGACCCTGCGCTGCGCCAGCTGCCACAGCGCTGCCTGAACCGCCTGCTGGAGTATGCTCGCCGACCAAACCAGGGGCGGGGCGACATTGTGCGGCGGTCCGGTGAGGCTCTGCTTGCCGTAGTACTTGTTTGATCAGGTCGGTGCCCCCGTGATCCAGGCAGCTGTAATGGCACTGCTGCGACGCACCGCTGCGCCTGCCACACACCTGTTCAGCCCCATCACTCGTCTTGCTATTCGCCTTGTGTCCTTGTGCAGCCGGACTGCCCTTTGCGGTGGTGGCCATCTTCTACTCGGAGCCCGAAAACAGCCAGAAGGTGCGGGCAGGGCTGCCTGCTGCAGCTGTGCTGGGCGCTCCGCGCCTGCCTGTGGGGCGATCAGCACTGTCCAGTAGCATGCTAAGAGCCCAACGATCAGACAGACATCCTGATTAAGGTCTCATTGGGAGCACAGGCACTGAATTTGCGTCTACTCCACTCCTGCTGCAGGTGCTGCTGCAGCGCGGCATGGCGGAGCTACTGATCACCGCCAACGACACCACCGCTGAGTCGTGGCCCAGGCAGGACTGCAAGATGGTTTTAGGCAATGTTATCTGGCTGTGCTGCTCAACCCGTGCTGCTGCAGCGGCTGAGCTCACTACGCTCCAATGCGATAGGCTCCAATGCCTGCCTTGGATTCTCGTTCCAATAGATTTTGCCACCGCGCCTCGCAGGGTGCACGCGCTCAACTGCATGCGCGCCGCCTTGCAAGACCCGCGCTATCTACCTCTACTGGAATGCATGTTGCAAATATTGCAACATCTAATCAGACATGACTTGACCATCCACCTCGCAGGGTGCACGCGCTCAACTGCATGCGTGCCGCCTTCCAGGACTCAAACCTGGCAGTCGACACCTCGGCCTTCCTTGCCGAGGGGCTGCAAACCGCCATTCTGGGCATGGCCGCGCCGCAGTGGGAGGTGAGCTGCTGCTCGGCCTTTTGAGTGGCCAACTGTCTGGATGATGCAAGCAAAACAACATGACAACTGTGGTCCTAGCAGGGGAGAGCCTGCTGCGCACGTGGTCAGTTCACCTGCTGGTCCCCTGCTTGCTACTGCAGGTCCGCAATGCCGCCTCATTGTGTTACACCGCCCTGCTGGTGCGGGTGCTGGGCTTCCGCAACGCCGCGGGCAAGGTGAGTCGAGGTTGGCTGTTGAGACCTTGCTGAGTAACCTGCCTAGGAAAGGGACAGTGCCTCCAAGGAAATCCCAGAGCAAGTGGTGGCAGCGCCTGCCTGTAGAGCAAATGACATCTAAACGCCACTTGCTCGTCGTCTGAGCCTGGCTAGCTTACCCTATGCCATGCGTCGCAGGGCACGCCCGCCGCCAAGCGGGCACCGACAGCCCCCGACTTCTTCGCTCGCCACCCCCAGCTGCACCCCTTCCTGCTGCGCCAGCTGGCAGCAGCCACGGCAGCCCTGGAGGACGCTGGGGAAGCAGGCAGTGCTGCCATTGGCGGCAGCAACAGCAGCGGCGGCAGCACCGCGGTGCATCCCGCCATGTTCCCTGTCCTGGTGCTGCTGTCTCGCCTGCGCTCCTCGCAGCACAACCGCCTGGTCGGCACCAGCAGCATCAGCAGCCTGGCCGAGCAGCAGCTGTCGCCAGCTGCCTTTGCGCCGCTGCTTCAGCGCTGCGCAGCGGCCCGCCCGGCAGCCGTGCGTGCCCTGGCTGCCGAAGCGCTGCCGCCGCTGCTGCCGCCAGAGCGCCAGCCGGCAGCAGCGTCAGCGCTGGCCGAGGCAGTTGCAGAGGGGGTAGCGGCAGCAGCAGGCGCCGCCCGCGGCGTCGCAGCTGCTGCGCTGCGCCCATCATTCAACTCGCTCCACGGCCAGTTGCTGCAGCTGAGGGCGCTGCTGGAGGCAGCCGCATCAACAGATGATGCAGAAGCCGCAGCCGCACTGCTGGGTGCAGTGTCAGAGCCACTCACCAAGGCCGCGCCGGCAGCCTGCATGCTGGGGAGCGGCAGCAGCGCAGGCGGCAGCCTGGTGCCAGCGGCAGTCAGCTTGGAGTATATTCGCGCGGCTGCTGCTGCCGCCGAGCTGCTGCCGCTGGCACAGCGGGCAGAGGGAGAGGAAGCGGCTGAGGCAGCAATGGCTGGGGCGGCCTGGCTGGGGGCGGTGCAGCGGCGCTGCTGGGTGGAGATTGAAAGGTGGGTGGGGTTGGTGCATGCTGTGCGCGGCTGCTTGTGTGTGAAGTCACAGCTTTAGGATGCGTTTGGATTACGCTTGCACGAACAGCCCACGCACGTCGGCAGGGCTGCTTGCTCGCATGCAGCCCACTTTGCGCCGCGGCCCTTCCTGTCACCCATTCACGCCTGCTGCACCCTGCTTTTTCTGTCCTTCCTATCCACTACCCCAGGTCTGGCCTGGTGGAGCCTCCCCGTGACTACTGCAGCCCCATGCTCAGCTTCGCGTTCAAGCACGCCGCACAGCTGTGCCTCTCCCTGCTGCTCCAGCAGCTGCGGCAGGGTAGCCGCGACTCAGCGTTTGCGGCGCTCGGCAGCGGCAGCCTGCTGTCGCAGCTGGCCACGGCGCTGCGGTCCCAAGTTTACGAAGTGCGAGGTGCGGCTCTCAAGGTGCTGCTGCGGCACCTGCAGCAGCAGCCGCAGCAGCCGCAGCAGTCGGCGGCAGCCAGCAGCCAGCAGCCCCTGTTCACAGCAGCGCAGCAGCGCCAGCTGCGCTCCCTGCTGAGTCAGCAGCTAGCGGAGGAGACGCACCACAAGGCACAGCGGCGGCTGCTGGCGCTGCTCGCCCTGCTGCCACCGGGCACTGGGGAGGCAGCAGCAGCAGTCGGCGCGGCTGGTAGTGCTGTTGCAGCAGAGTTTGCTGCCATGCTGGCTCGAGCCACACAGGCAGCAGACAGCCGAGTGAAGCAGCATGCTGTGGAATGCTTAGGTCCGCTGCTGGCGCAGCTGCAAGCTCAGCAGGATGGCATGCCCGCTGGCGGCAGCAGCGATGGCGACAGCGGCAGTGCAGCCACACAACTGCTGGAGGTGGCAGGCGACTGCGCCCAGCCGTGGCAGCTGCCGGAGCTGCGTTTGGCAGCGGCTGCGGCAGTGGCCAGCTCTGGCTTGCTGCAGCTGAACCCAGCTCAGTCCGAGGCGGCGGCAGTGGCGGCAGCAGGCGCCTGGCAAGTGCTGCTGGTGCTTTTAGAGGATGAGGATGAGGACGTGCGAGAGGCTGCTGCACGGGCAGCCAGCACCACCATGGCAGCCTTCGCAGGCGGCAGCAGCAGTAGTGGCAGTGGCAGCAGCGACAACAGCGGTGCAGAAGCGGGCGCAGCAGGCGCAGCGGGCGCAGCAGGCGCAGCAGATGAGCCGGCCTCCCCATCAGACGAGCGAGTGCTGCGGCGGCTGTTCCCCTCCCTGGCTGCCCACTTCGGTCCCCACCCGGCCTTGCTGGCGCTGCTCCGCCGCCTGTGCTGCCCGGAGGCTGCGGCGGCAGCAGCGGCGGATGCTTCGACAGGGCCCGGCAGCTCTGCTGGTACTGTGGCACAGCCCGCAGCAGCAGCAGCAGCAGCACGGTCGGCGCAGGAGAGGGAGCGGGAACGTGCTGCCAAGATTTTCGACCGCGAGCCGGACAACATGCACGAGGAGCCGGTGCTTGTGGCCCAGGTTAGACGAGCTGCTGCAGCAGCAGCCTCGTGCAGGCAACACGTTCTGACTCACTCCCCTGCTCGTGATTCATGCTGGATGATAAGTTTGGAACTGCTGCCTGCCATCCACCTCAAGTAGTATGCTGACGCACATCTCTTCTCCTTTTCTTCCCTCCCTGCAGCTGGCGGCACTGAGCTTGGCCCACCTGCTCCCGCAGGCGGACGAACCAGCAGCAGCCGCAACTCAAGCCTGGGCAGCCGCGGCCCTGCGCCAACTGCAGCAGGCGGCGGCGGCGGTTTCAGAGGACGGCGGCATGCTGCATGATCCAGACTGCTTTGCCGACCTGTATCGCTGCTGGCTGGCGCTGTGGGCGGCTGCCCACCTGCCTGCGGGCGACCCAAGCTGGGCAGCAGACATGGCAGCAGCCGTGCAGCAGCTTGCGGCAGCAGCCGAGGCGGCGGCGCAGGGCACGGTGCCGCAGCTGGCGGCAGCAGCGACGGCAACGGCGGCAGCGTGGCAGCTGCGCGTGGACGGCGATGCAGCGGCAGCAACAGACAATGCTTCAGCCGGCTTGTGCTTCCTTGTCTGATCTGATACGTGGCCTGGGATGTGAATGCTTGGAAGCTGAGCAGGCACATGTGTGGCAGGGTGGCAGCGCTACCGCAGCAGTCCAGCGTGGCAGGCTGCTATGAAAACACGTCGATCTGCTTTACAAGGAGAATAAAGCAAGGAAAGCGGAGGCACACACGGTTGGCCACGCTGGTCAGGATAGCAGCTGCCTGGAGCAAAGCACATAGCCGTTGCCCGCTGCGGCAGAATCTTCCCTGGCGCCGCTGGCGGCCAGGGAGGTCGCACAGCGAGCGTGCAGGGTGGCAGTCTTGCCAGCGCCCTGATATCGAGCATGGCTGCACAAGAGTTTGATGCAGCAGACAGAGCACCAGAGAGTAGTGGGCAGAGCTGTCGCCACCCTCGCGGCAGCCAGGAAGAAATAAAGCCGATGGCGCTGCCATGGGTGGCAGGCTGCCGCCATCATCGATCCTCCATACCCCCTGTTGCGCTCAACATCGCCAAGCCACTGCTAAGGAGTGCAGGTGAGAGAGCGGGGTTGTGCCGGGTAGGGCCGTGCCTGCTGTGCCAGGCGCCGTTGTTGAGGAGTTTACCTCTGATGCGGTTTGAGCGCCCTGCGTGCTGCACGAAGCAATACAGCTGAACTTTGAATCTGGTGTGCCCTGTGCTCCCTTTTCGATAGGACGCGCTTGAGGCAGAGGACCAAGCCGCCGCGCACACTGCCCGCCGGGCTTGGCCCGAGGCCAGGTCAATCCAGTTCACTCCCGAACGCTGCTATGCCGGCAAGGACAAGTGCGAAGCTGAGTGTTGCATCGTGGAAGGCATGATGCTGCTTTGAGAGAAATGCAGCCGGAACGAGCAGGGCGAGTGGTGCTGCGCTTCGAGGACGCGCATCGAGTTTTGATCCCTCGGATGACGGCTCCTTGCGCACGTGCACTGCCTGCCATCATGCCTTGCCAGTTTGCCAATCCCAGTTTGTTGCTGCCGAACAGATAGCCCTTCTAGCCACGATTTTGGTTCGTGCTCTGAGATTGCAGTCACATGTCCAACGAGTGCGCATGACGCTAGCCTGGCTAACAGCGCGGTGCATCATCGTGTTTGGAGCCATGTAACCGCCCAGCTTCCACAACCTGGAGGGACGCACTGCCCCGATGTACCTCTTTCCTTCCAACGGCTTGCATGAACTGAAGCAGGCCACCGCTGCCTCAACTGCGAGAGGGGAGCCTGCCGCCGCTACATGCAAACGCCGCTCCGCCGCTGCCATCATGCCAGCAGCGTCTTTGGTTGTTTGCGCCTTTTGGGTTTCTTCTGTCTGGATCGCATCCCATGGAAGCATGGGTAGTCTTGCAGGCTGACTCACAGCAGCTGTTATTTGCAAGGACCTCGGGAAAGCATGGTGGCGAAGCTGCAGCCGAAGCCGCGGGCGGTGACCCGCGGCGGCGACCCGCGGCGGCGACCGGCGGCGGCCGCCCTGCGCCGCCGGCCGCAGCACCGCGCCTTCGTGATCGGACCCACGCACATGAAGTGCCATTTGGGCGGCCGCGGCGCCGCTGCCTGGCTTCCGGCTGCAAGCGCGTGAGCGGCCGCGTGCCAAGGCGGCTTAAATATGCACCGGAGACGCCCTGCAGTATCGCCAACACCACAAGTATATCAACCAAGCTCTCAGCAGCCGCCCAACACACCTCCCGCCCCGGGCAAGATTGCCTCCCAACCGCCCGCCGATCTCAGACACTATGCGCCGCTCCCTCCCAGCCCTGCTCCTTGGCCTGGCCTGTGCTGCCCTGGTCCAGTCTCGGACTTCCAGGCAAGTGATCTACAGTATTCCCAGCACCAAGCACATCGCTGCTGCCCAGCCACTGGTACCAGCTTATGCGCCGAGCGCAACCCCTGCCCCTTGCCCACACCTGCTGCACTCCGCAGCACACAGCCTGATGTCAACAAGCTCCACCCCCCAACGTCAAACCCTCCTGCAGCCAGCAGAGGCAGAGCAGTGCCTGGCGGACCTGGCGCCCTGCCACATGGACGAGCGCTGCTGCTCCCACCTGTGCGACTATTACAGCCCAACGGAAGGCGCGCTGCCCAAGCTGATGTGCGTGCCGGCATCAGCGGCGGGCCTGCACCGCCGCCGCCTGGCGGGCGCAGCACCCCAGGAGCAGCAGGTGGCGGCCCGGCAGTGCCTGCCAGACCTGGCGCCCTGCCGCAAACCATACGAGTGCTGCTCAGGCGTCTGCCGCTACTGGACGCCCCACGCCGAGCTGAGCCCCCGGCTGGTCTGCCTGCCCAAGTTCTACCCTGCCGACGCCGAGCCCTCCCAGCCCGCCCGCCGCCTGACTGGAGCTGATGGTGCTGACATGCCACATGGCGCTGACATGCCGCACGGGCACCGCCCTTGCAAGCGTGCTGAGGAGCCGTGCAGCGAGCACTCGGAGTGCTGCAGCTGGCTGTGCGTGGCCGACTGGCACGGCAACAAGACGTGCCTGCCGGTGCCCGTGTGAGGGCAGGCGCCTTGTCGAGCTGCACGTGGTGCCCTCCCACCGCCTGCCGGCAGCGCAGCGCCACCCACGCAGATTGTACAGTATGCAGAACTGAGCCTCGTGTGCTGCCTCTCTGCAGAGCATGCTCCCACCTGGATTTCATCGACTGATTCAACCCGATTGGTGCTTCATGATTCCAAATGAATCCTGATGTAATGCAACCCTCATAGCCTACAGCCCGCAGTCTCACCAATCAGTGCCACATCTGCTGTGGTAAGCAGGCAACAACAACATCAAGGGGCCCAGTGCCACCGGCCATTGGCCGCCACAGTGCTAACCGTCACAAGCTGGGGCAGGGGGGCCTGCTGACCGCTTCGCTGCCTGCCTGAGTTGTCGTGCCAGCCCCAACCTCATTACGCCAGCTGGATGGGTGCTCAGCCATGGCCATCTCATGAAGTCTCACACCGTGTTGGCCGACCAGCTGGCGCCGCCCGGCGCATGAGCTCATAACACGGCGGCCCCCACGAATGGCCCTGTTCTCTCCCCATCGTTACTGCCATGACCCGCTCGCTCCTGCTGGCCGCCCTGTGCGGCCTGCTGCTCTGCAGGCAAGTACAGCCCGCGCCGCGTTGCTGCCTAAGCCCGCCGCTGCCTGTGCCGGCCGCGCTGCTGCATTGTGATGCACTGCTGATGGTCGATCTGCGGTCGCCGGGTCGCCGCCGGGCCGCACCAGCCCGCTTTCCCGCCGCCGCCGGGGGTGGCGGCTGCCACCAAGTGCGCCACCAACAGGAGCCGGACTTGAGTTCAAGTTCGCCCCCGAGTCGCCTCCCCACTCTGCAGCGCCGCCGTCGCCCAGAAGGTGACCAACCAGTGCGAGGAGGACTGTGCCGATGACCTGCGCCCCATCTGCGTCAGCCACGTGGACACAAACTGCAAGCCGTCCTGGTGGGTGCCGTTTGATCGCCGGCGTTTGCTGCGAGCCGTGCCTCTTGCCCCTTGGAGGCTGCTGCCTTGTCTGCAACATCTGTGCACCGCGTTGGAACGCTGGGTGGCTCCAGATGCTGCTGTTGCAACTTGCTGCCGCATCAGCATCACCTGCCTGAGTGCGCTCAGCCGCTACCTTACATGCTCGTTGCGAACCGCCACACCGATCGCCCCTCTGCCCACCACCTGCACCCCCTGAGCTCATGTTGCCAGTCGCAGTCCCCGCGATGCTGCAACCCTCACGCCCTCTCCACAGTGCTTTTTAGATCAAAGTTTGTCAAGTTTGTGTTGCTCACCGCTGCTCCACCCCTGCATGCAGGTGGGGCGAGCTGGACCGGTGCAAGAGCCTGAAGGGGTACGACCGCGTGCGCCGCGTGATGCCCAACCGCTGCAAGTACAACTGCATCAAGGACCAGTACCACTGGGAGAAGTGAGTGCAGGCCACTTTGCCACACTGTGCTGCAAGCGCATCTGAGCAGACCACTTTGCGACACTGTGTTGCAGTGGCAATAGAACTGGCCAGTACTCTTGTGGGACGCAGCTTGGCGATGCTGGTGTGTGCAGCCTGCGGTGTGGCACCAAGCTGCCCCTGCTCCCTGCGCTCCGGCAACTTCTGGCTTCCGCCAGATGCCTGCCAAGCGTGCTGCTGACACGGCCGATCCTTCACCTACGCTGCTCTGCAGGTGGCGGGTGGTGCGCCGCAAGGTCAAGGTGGGTGCTGCCGCTGCTGCTGGCCTGCTTTGCATTCGTGGGATTGAGACCCATCGCACGCATGGCAGCCATTATTTGCCATAAAGGCTGGGCACAAGCTGTCTCAGCCTGCTTTGTTCAACTTTGATTCAACTCTCTTCCATCCCTACGTCTGCAGCTGTCCAAGTACTGCAAGAAGCAGTGGAAGGAGCGCGGCTTCGCGGCTGACGAGAAGTGCCAGAAGTGCTGAGCACGCTGAGAGCGCTGTGGGCCCTGCTGAGCATGCTGCCGTGGGCCCTAGCTGGTGGCCTGCTGAGCATGCTGAGCCTGCCAAGCTGGCGGGGCTGCCAAGCCTAGGTTGTGCGGCACGGCGTGACGCCTGTGCGACAGCGGCACAGCCTGTGCCCACAGCAGGCGGTCATGAGGCCATTCAATGAGTCTGAGCTGTATTGAGTATCAATCGCCCACGCGATAGTGGCGTGGCGCGACTCTGCATCCCCTGTGTTGAAAGATATCCACCCCTGCCCCGCTTTCTTCTTCCGAAATGGTGCACCAAACCGTGAGCGGCAGCTCGAGTTTGCTTGCGCTGCACTGCCCGGCCTGCCGCTCTTCCATATTTACAGCCCACACTGTGCGACGACATCCGCTTGTAATATATTGCATGAAAATGAAAACACCAAGGTGCAAGGCAGGGCACGGCAAACTGTACAGGTGCCAGGCGGCACGGCAAGGCAAACGGGATGCATGCTAGTCAAACAAACGAAAAATGCGGCGGAACGGCCACAACTCGCTAAGTTACAGATGCAATGTGCAACAAGAAGTCATTTACAAGCAAACATATTGGCTAGGCAATGCCCAGCAGCTGCATGAGCTCTTCCACTTCTGCTTGGGCATCCTGCTGCACAGGCGTCGCAGGGGCTGCCGCGCCCACAACCAGCTGCGGTGCGCCGGCCGGCACGAGCCCTGCTGGTGCGGCGGCATAGGCCATAGGAGCAGCGGCAGCTGCATGCATGTGCACCACTCCAGCAGGCATACCACATGCTGCCTGCACGCTGTAGCCCGCGAAACCGGCAGCTGCTGTCGGCTGCTCCCAGGCCGCCGCCTGCCCCCAGCACGGCTGTGCCGCTGCCTGCGGCTGCTCAAAGTGTGCAGCTGCCAAATGGGCCTGAGCGGTCCTCACTGACTCCACTGCAGCATAGCCAGCACAAGCAGCCGCGACCTGCACCTGCTCGCCCAGCTGCGCCGCTGCGGTTGCCAACGTCCCAGCATCCCAAGCCGGCATCGCCACCGCTGATGCAGGCGCAGGCGGCAGCAGGGCCGCAGGCCGCATCGCTGCAGCGCCGGCACGCACCCACGCCACCGAGTGTGCCAGCTGATCTGGCGCTGCCGCAGGTGCAGGGTGCTCCCAGCCCGTCTGGCCTGCTGCCAGCTGGCGCTGGAAAGCCTGCTGCTGCTGCCTCAGCAGGCCGCCAGCGTGGCAGCATCTATTGGCGCTTCCTCCTCGTCTTCCCAATCGCCCTGAGGGTATAGCAAGCTGCCCTGCTGAGGCACTGGCGGCCGCGCCGCGGCTGCTGCCTCTGCAGCTGCTGCCGCCACTGCCGCCACAGGCGACGGCGGTTGCATGTGATGCGCATCCAGGCCGGCCTGATGAGCAGGCTGCCACTCCGGCTGCTGCTGCTGCTCGCGCTGCAATGCTGCCGCCCGAGCAGCCTGCTCATCTGCCTCCATTTTAGCCAGCATGCGCTGGTAGCCCTCCTGCTGCTGCGGCCGCTTAGCCGCCTGAGCCGCCCGCTCCTCTGCCTGCTCTCGAGCCCAAAATTGCAGAAGCAACTCCCGCTCCTGCTGCTGCAGCAAGTCCCCCTGCTGCTGCTGCTGCTGCTGGGCTGCCTTGCTGAGGCCAGCCCCTGCCAGCATCTGCAGCAGCTGTGTGGACAGCTGCTCACGCTCCTCCTCAACCTCCTGCTGCTGCCGCCGCTGCTCCTGCTGCGTCTGCTGCTTCCACTGCTGCAGCTGCTGCAGCTGTTCCCGCTGCTGCTGCTGCCGCTGCGCAGCCGCCTGAGCCTCTCGCTCCTCTGCCTCTGTCTCTGCCTCTGCTTCTGCCTGCTGCGCCCGGCCAGCTGCCGCCCCGCTGCTGCCGTGGGCAGCAGGCCGGGGGCCGCCTCCCAGCTCCGGCCAGGCCTCTTGGCTGAAGTCTGGTGTGGGGGCACGCTGCGGCTGCTGTGGTGGTGGCTGCTGCACCTCCTCCTCTTCCTCCTCCTCTTCTGAGTCTTCCTCAGCTGCCTCAAGTGCTGCTGAGGCTGTACGAGTCCAACCCGAAACTGATGAAGAGGCTGCACTGGCTGCCGAGCCGGCCCGTGCCAGCTGCCGCCCTGCTGAGCCATGTGCCCCTGCCGTGCTGCCGGCACGCGCCGCCGGTGCAGCCGCCAGGCTGCCGCTGCTGCGCCCGCCCCGTGCCCCCGCCAGCTGCGCACGTGCGGCAGCCGCCGCAGCCCACGCCTCTGCAAGCTGCTGCTGCGCAAAGGTCTGGCCGCCGCCGGCTCCGCTGGACTGGCTCTGGCTGCTGGTGGTTCGGCTGAGGTGCTGCCACCCAGCTGTGCATGGGGCGCAGCAGATGCCTTGATGGAGGCTGCAGTGGCCTTGCGAGGCACTGCCTGCCCGCCTGCTGCAGCTTGCCCCGCAGCCCCTGCCGCCTTGGCCTGCTTGGCTTTGGGTTTGGGGCCCTTCTGCTGCGCTGGCTGGGCCGGCGCGTTGGGGGGCTCCTCCTCTTGTGCCGGCTTGCGAGGCTTCACAAGCTCCGCTGCCTCCATGCTGCCTGCGGCAAGGGACATGGGGCAGGCGGAGGCTGGGAGTTGGCAACCGAAAAGCTGCGAATGGCATGGTGTACGTGTTGGGGCAGCAGGGGCTGCGCAACAGCTATGGCCAACTAACTTCCACCGGTCACCGCCATGCCATGTCCACGCCATGCCCATGCCATGTCCACGCCATGCCCATGCCATGTCCACGCCATGCCCATGCCATGCCGGTCATGCCATGCCATGCCATGCCATGCCGGCCATGCCATGCCCAAGCCCATGCCTCGTGCCAGGCGTGCCATGCCATGCCGATCACCATGAAATGCCTGCATCCCCTACATCCCCATGCCATGCCATGCCCATGCCATCTGTGCAGACCCTGAGGCCAATTTCCAGCCAATTTCTGCACGCCGCACCTGAGCAGCCGGCCTGCGGGCATGCAGGGGTGTGCTTGATGTGGCCGTTGCGGCAGAACACTTGGTCAGGGTGGTTGCGAGCCCACATCTACAAACGGCAGAGGGACCGCACAACCAGCACAGGGTCAGACTGCAGGGGCAGGCACGTCCTTTTGAGTTTTGGGCGGCATGTGGCTGGCTAGCACTGCAGCAAATGGGTGAGGCGGCCTAGCCCCGCTTACTCCCTATGCGCTTCTCTGCTGTTCTGCATTGATTGCAGGCATCCAGCCGAACCCCAGCATGCAAGATTCATGCCTCTCAGTCATCCAACACCGCCAAGGATTCCCACCCACGGCATGCACTGCCCCACCCCCTCTGCCGCGCACCCGCCCGCGCTCTTGCTGCCGCCTGTCCTTCACCAGTGTGCGGATCTCCTTGTCCATGTGGTCAGTCACACACTGCAGCAGAAAGGCAGAGCTTGGATGGGAACGGGGCGGCGAGCGTGACGTTCAGCTGCGCATGGCAAGCCAACATGGCAAGTTGGAGGGCAAGCAAGAGCGCCCATGCGCAGCAGCACGCATCAAGGCAGCAGGTGAGTCCTGTCATCCGCCCCAGCACACACCGCTGGGTGAAATGCCCGAGTGCCGCAGGCACTGCACCGTGCTGCGGCACAGCAGGAGAAGGGTGGGAGTTGTTTGCAGTTGATCGTGTGTGCATGGCACATGTGCCGAGGCAGCAAAGCGGCATGGCTGTCATGCAGGCAATACAGTAAGTTGAGCTGTAAGTGTGGGCCCCATTAGGCATGTCTGAACCACGCGCAGCGACAGCATGCCTTTCTTTGCGGCCCAGGCGTGAAACACAGAACTTCCCCCAAACCGCCCACTTTCGATGCGCTCCTCCTCATCTGCAAAGCTGCTGGCGCACAGCCCACACACCGACATATCCGCTTTCTGCTGCTGACATCCCTTGTC
>VFQQ010003179.1_pt1 | contig 16440 bp, 16 predicted proteins | sample 3512341 | NCBI WGS metagenome assembly VFQQ01 (sample SAMN10412373, study PRJNA504923) | tailings metagenome | isolation source: Relicate 2 Philex TSF1 revegetated site | place: Philippines: Tuba, Benguet | collected 2017-08-29 | reverse complement strand
ACGACCGATGATCCTAACCAGTTGATCATCAACTTTTAAAAACCGGACAGTAGTGGTCGATGATGTGAAATGTGCGGGCCGGGCACGCCCGCCGCCGCAACGGGGTCAGCCGGCGAAGAAGGCCTGGATCCGCTGTATCGACTTTACCAGTACGTCGACCTCGGCCTGGGTGTTGTAGACGTAGAAGCTGGCGCGGGCGGTGCTGGGGAGGCCGAGCTTCTTCATGAGGGGCTGGTTGCAGTGGTGGCCGCCGCGGAGGGCGATGCCGTCCTGGTCGGCGAAGGTGACGACGTCGTGGGCGTGGGCGTCGCGCAGGGCGAAGCTGACAATGCCGGCGCGGACGGTGCCGGCGCGCGGGCCGAGGATGCGGATGCCGGGGACCTCGGAGAGCTTCGCGTACGCATAGGTGGCGAGCTCGTGGTCGTGGGCGGCGATGGCGGGGCGGCCGAGTCCGTCGAGAAAATCCATGGCCGCATGCAGGCCGACGGCGTCGGCGACGTTGGGCGTGCCGGCCTCGAAGCGCTCGGGGGAGGGCTTCCAGCGGGCGCCCTCGTAGTCGACGCTCACGACCATGCCGCCGCCGGTCTCGGCGGGCTCCATCGTATCCAGAAGTTCGCGACGGCCGTAGAGTACGCCGATGCCGGTGGGGCCGGCCATCTTGTGACCGGAGAAGGCGAGGAAGTCGCAGCCAAGGGCGCGGACGTCGACGGTGTCGTGGCCGATGGACTGGGCGGCGTCGATGACGGTGAGCGCGCCGACGGCGCGGGCGCGGGCGCAGAGCTCGGCGGCGGGGTTGATCGTGCCGAGCGTGTTGGAAATGTGGGTGAACGCGAAGACCTTGACCTGCGGGGTGAGCAGGGTGTCGAGCGCGGCGAGGTCGAGTCCGCCCTCGGCGTCGGCGCCGACGACGGGCACGTAGCGCAGGGTGGCGCCGCGGGCCTTGGCGAGCTGCTGCCAGGGGACGAGGTTGGAGTGATGCTCCATCTCGGTGCAGAGGATGACGTCGCCCGGGCCGACGCGCGGGGCGAGGCCGGCGGCCACGGTGTTGATCGCCTCGGTGGTGCCGCGGACGAAGACGATCTCGGCCTGGTCGGCGGCGTTGATGAACTTCGCGGTGCGGACGCGGGCGGCCTCGTAGCTGTCGGTCGAACGCATGGAGAGCGCGTGCAGGCCGCGGTGGACGTTGCTGTTGTCCCGTTCGTAGTAGCGCACGAGGGCGTCGATGACGGCGCGCGGCTTGTGGGAGGTGGCGCCGTTGTCGAGGTAGACGAGCGGCTTGTCGTTCACGGTCTGGTGCAGCGCGGGAAAGTGGGAGCGGACGTCGGGAAAAGAGGACATGGCGAAACGGGAGGAGGTGGAGGCGAAGGTGCGCTTGCGGAGCGGAACGGACAACGCGGGGGCGGAGCCCCTGCCCCGCCGCGACTCAGGAGACCGGATGGTCGGGCTGCTTCAGGGCGTCGAGGGCGGCGTGCCAGGCGAGAGTCGCGCACTTGATGCGGGCCGGGTAGGCATGGACGCCGGCGAAGGCGGCGACGTCGGAGATCTCCTCGGGCGCCTGGCCGGTGGTGACGATGTGCTTGAAGTCGTTGAAGAGGGCGGCGGCCTCGGCGGCGGACTTGCCCTTGAGCAAGGTCGTCATGAGGGAGGCGCTCGCCTGGGAAATGGCGCAGCCGGAGCCGTCAAAGCCGATCTCGGCGATGCGGTCGCCGTCCATGCGCAGGTAGACGGTGCAATTGTCGCCGCACGTCGGGTTGTCCCCGGAGGCCACGCGGGTCGCGGTGGGCAGCTTGCCGCGGTTGCGCGGCCGTTTGCTGTGGTCGAGAATGACCGCTTGGTACAGGTCGGTGAGATCGGACATGGCGAGAACCGAGACCGTAAGCGGGAACGTCCGGCGAATGCAAATCGGCAGACGGGATTGGGAAGCGCCGGGACCGGCGCTCGGTCCCAGGTCGAAAGTCGGAAGGTCGAAGGTCCAAGGCAGCCAAGAGCCCCTGCACAGGGAACATCTCTGCGCACGGAGCCCGCCTAGGCGGGCCGGTGGCAACCTTCGACCTCTCGACTTTCGACGTGAGACTCTTTCCTACACGGTCAGCGCGTGGCGGCGGGGGGCGGCGACGAAGGTGGCGTCGAATTTCATGGCGATGACGCGCAGGAGGGGGACGCCGGCAGGCAGGACCTCGAAGCGGTCGCCCTCAATCTGGAGCAAGCCGTCGGCGGCCAGCGGTTCGAGGGCTTCCCACTCGGCGGCAAACTGGTCGCGGACGTCCTCGCCGACCTCGCGGGAGAGTTCGCCGAGGTCGAGGCGGCGGTTGCACATGATGCCCATGATGGCGGTGCGGCGCAGGCGGTCGTCGGCGGTGAGGCGGTAGCCGCGCTCGACGGGCAGGCGGCCGGACTGAAGCGCGGCCTTGTAGTCGAGCAGCGACTTGTGGTTCTGGCGGTAGGTGTCGGCGGTCTGTGAGATCGAGGAAATGCCGAAGCCGTAGAGCGAGGCGCCGGCCCGCGTGCTGTAGCCCTGGAAGTTGCGATGGAGCGTGCCGGCGGCGAGGGCGCGGGCGAGTTCGTCGTCGGGGCGCGCGAAGTGGTCGAGGCCGACGTCGACGAAGCCGGCGCCCTTGAGGCGGCCGTGCAGGAGGGCGAACATGGCGAGCTTCTGCTCGGGTCCGGGCAACTGGTTGCGCTGTTCGAAGATGCGCTGGGCGGGCTTCAGCCAGGGCACGTGGGCGTAGCTGAAGACCGAGAGCCGGTCGGGATCGAGCGAGAGCACATCGTCGACGGTGCGGTCGAGGGAGCCGGGCGTCTGCACCGGGAGGCCGTAGATGAGGTCGACGTTGATGGAATTGACCCCGGCGGCGCGCAGCCAGGCGAAGGCCTGGGCGTTGAGTTCCTGCGGCTGGATACGGTGGATGGCGACCTGGACGGCGGGGTTGGTGTCCTGCACACCGAGGGACGCGCGGTTGAGTCCGAATCCGCGCAAGGCCTCGATCTGCTCCTCGGTCAGGCGGCGCGGGTCGATCTCGGCGCTGATCTCGGCATCCGGGGCGAACGTGAAGCAATCGCGCACGAGGTCGTGCAGGCGGGAGAGCTGGTCGGCGGTTAGGAAGGTCGGCGTGCCGCCGCCGAGGTGCAACTGGGTCACGCGGCGGAACGGATCGACGCGGGCGGAGACCAGGCGGAGCTCGAGTTCGAGGTCGTCGAGGTAGCGGTCGGCGGCCTCCTTGCGGCGGGTGATGATGGTGTGGCAGCCGCAGTACCAGCAGCGCGATTCGCAGAACGGGAGGTGGAAATAGAGGGAGATCGGCCCGGAGGCGGCAAGGTTGTCCTCGGCGACGGCGAAGTCGGCCTCGGCGGAGCCGAAACCCTCGTGAAACCGCGTGGCGGGCGGGTACGACGTGTAACGCGGTCCGGGGATCGCGTACTTGCGGATCAAGTCGAGGTCGAGCGGCGCGGCCCCGGCGGCGAAGCCGGGGTCGGAGGCCTGAATGTCGGGCAGGCGGATCATGGCAGGTGACGGGAGCCATGATGACAGAACCCCGGTGCGCCGGCTCGGCGGGGCTTGGCGGAGGGTGCGCATATTTTGCCCTGAGAGGGAGCCGTGCCGGCCGCCGTGGCCTGTACCGACCTGTGGATTTAGCCCGCCTATTTCACATCATCGACAATGTTTTTCTTGGATCACAGAGCGCACGGAGCTCCGACACAGAGGCCACAGAGGAGAAATCCTCCAATCCGAATTTTCGGCACAGAGTTGGTTCGATTGTCATCCGCCGTAAACCTCCCGCACACCGTGTGGCCTCCCTCTGCCTCTGTGTCGGCGCTCCGTGTACTCTGTGAAACCGGTTTGGGTTGTTTATGTGGTGAAATTTGCGGGTTAGAATTTTAACGCAGGGTCGCAGAGCCGCGAAGGGCGCGAAGAATACAAGGACGTTAAAAGCAAATCCTTGCGCTCTCTGCGTCTTCGCGCCTCTGCGTTAACGCCTGACGGTTGGAGGTGATGCGCCGGGCACGGCCGCGGCGACAACGAGCGCGCCATCACGGGATCACGAGTTCCATCCCGATGCGCAGGCTGGTGTTGGCGCCTTGCGGGAGGAGTCCGGGGTTGGCGGCGACGATTTCCTGGATGCGGGCGTTGGTGGGCGTGCCGTAATACTGGCGGGCAATGCTGTAGAGGCTGTCGCGCGGGGCGACGACGTGGCGGCGGCCGGAAGTGGCAGGCGGCGGCGTGGCGGCGGGCGGGGGACGCGTGGGCGGAGCCGGGGCCACCGCGGCGGTCTCGAGCGGCGGGCGCGTCGGGATGACGGCGCCGGCGTCGGCGGCGGAGAGGTTGGCGATGGTGCCGCGGCTCGCAGGAGCAGGCACGCCGAGGCGGGCCTGGGCGAGTTCCTCCTTGAGCTGGACGTTCTCGCGCTTGAGCTGCTCGACGACCTCGTAGAGATCGTTGCGCAGAACCTGATTCTCGAGCGGCTGGGCGGGCAGGGTGCGGGCGAAATCGCGTGTGGCGGCCTGGATACGGCCACGCACGAGGTCGGACTTCTGGCCGTTCGGTTTCAGTTCGAGGTATTTCCGGTAATGATAGATCGCGGCGAGCGGATCGCGGATCTGCTCGTGATAGATTTGCGCGGCGTCGAGGTGCGACTCCGGAGCGTCGCCGCTGCGCTTGTCGATCACGCGCAGGAAGGCGGCGAGCGCCTCCTGATTGCGCCCGCTGCGCAGGAGCGTGAGGCCCCGCGTGCGATCGGGGTCGTCGATCTCGGCAGTCATGCCAACGCCTTGCGGACGCTCGCAGGCGACCGCGAGGAAAAGCACGGCGAGCGAAACGAACAAGGACTTGAAGTGAAACCGCATCGGCGAAGGAAAACGGGGTTGAAGGCGCCCCACCCTCCCCTAAGTCTCGCGAACCGACTTGCGACTCAAACTCTAAATGGCTCTCGCACCCAAATCCGCACTGGCCCGCGCCCGCGCCTGCATCCGGATCGAAATGGACGCGCTGGATGCGAGCGCCAAGGCCCTCGATGGGGAGTTCGTGCGCGTGGCGCAAACGATCGACACGGCGGTGCGGGGCGGGGCCAAGCTCATCTTCTGCGGCGTCGGCAAGTCCGCCCACATCGCTCAGAAGCTCACGGGCACCTTCAACAGCACGGGCGTCTCCTCTTGTTTCCTCGACGCCACGCAGGCGCTGCACGGGGACGTCGGTCTCTGCGCGGAAGGCGATGTGGCGATCCTCTTGAGCAACAGCGGCCAGTCCGAGGAGATCCTGCGCCTGCTGCCGCTTCTGCGTCGCTTCGGGCTCACGATCGTCGCCTTCACGGGCACCCCCGACTCGGATCTCGCGTGCAACGCCGACCTGCGCCTCCTCTACGTCGTCCCGAAGGAGGCCTGCCCGCTGCGGCTCGCGCCGACCGCGAGCACGACGGCGGCGCTCGCGCTCGGCGATGCGCTCGCCATGGTGCTGCTCGAGGCCCGCGGGCTCACGCGCGAGGACTTTGCGAAGTTCCACCCGGCGGGCAACCTCGGCCGCGTGCTCCTGCTCCGCGTGAAGGACATCATGCGCTCCGGCGAGCGGCTGCCCGTCGCCGCCGAAAGCGTGACGACGCAGGAGGCCATCCTCGCAATGACGCGCGCCAAGAGCGGCAGCATCGCCCTCGTGCACCCGCGCACGGGCCGGCTCAGCGGCATCCTCACCGACGGCGACTTCCGGCGCAGCGCGCTCACCGGACCGGACTTCCTCGCCAAGCCTGTATCCACGTTCATGACACGCTCGCCCAAGACGATCCGCGAGGATGCGCTCGGCGTGGACGCGCTCCGCCTGTTCGAGGCGCACAAGATCGACGATCTCATCGTGGTCGACCGCCGCGGCCGGCCCGTGGGCCTCGTCGACGGGCAGGATCTGCCGAAACTCAAGATCGTGTGAAGCCGCCCCTCCGCATCGGCATCGTCGGGCTCGGCGGCTACGCCGGCTCTCATCACCAGGCCGTCCTCCGGCTCGAGGAGAAACACGAGGCCCGCCTCGTCTGCACCTGCGACCCGCAGGCGGAACAGTTCGCCACCGAGCGCACCCTGTGGTCGTTCGGACCGCGCGGCGTGCGGGTGTTCGACGACTACCGCGCGATGCTCGCCGCCTGCGCGGGCGGGCTCGACCTGCTCGTCGTGCCAACGCCGATCCCCCTGCACGCCGAGATGCATCAGGCCGGCGTGGAGGCCGGGCTCGCCGTCTACCTCGAAAAGCCGCCCACCCTCGACTACGTGGAACTCGAGGAGATGATCCACCACGACCGCGTGGCCCGGAAGGCGACGCTCGTCGGCTTCAACTTCATCATCGAGAAGCCGCGGCAGGCCCTGAAACAACGACTGCTCGCCGGGGAGTTCGGCGCGCTGCGCGAGGTGCACCTCGCGGCGAGCTGGCCGCGCCCGCGCAGCTATTTCGAGCGCAACGCCTGGGCCGGCCGCCTGCTCGGCGAGCACGGGCGCCTGATCCTCGATTCCTGTTTCGGCAACGCGATGGCCCACTACGTGCACAACGTGCTCTTCTGGGCGGGGCCTAACGACCTGATGTCGTGGGCGCATCTCGAGGCGGTGCGGGCGGAGCTCTACCGCGCCCACGCCATCGAGGGGGCGGACACCTTTTTCGTCGAAGCGCACACGCCCGAGGGCGCCGTGCTGCGCTTCGCTCTCTCGCACGCCTGTGCGGGTCCGAGCAGCCACGGGGAAACGGTGGTCTGCGAACGCGCGACCCTCCGGTATGTGGTGGGCCACTCGATCGAAGTACGCTGGCTCGACGGCCGCGTGGAACGCCAGTCGCTCGAGCCCTTGGACACATTGTACGAGAACCATCTCGAGTACTACGCCTATCTGCGCGGGGAGCGGTCGCGCCCGGCCACGACGCTCACCGACTCGCGCTCCTTCGTGATCCTCAACGACCTCGCCTACGTTTCGAGCGGCACGATCAGCACGATCCCGCCGGCGCTCGTCTCCGCGGTGCGCAATGAACAGGAGCAAAAGGACTACCTGCAGGTCGCCGGGCTCGCCCGCGCGCAAACCGATTTCCTTAAACACGGACACTGGCCCGGCGCCCACGGCTGGGAACGGCCCGCGCCACCGTCCGCCGTCGGACTGGCGGACCTGTCGCGATTGCGCGGCGTCGTCGAAGCGATGACGGCCGATCGGGGTTAACGCGCGTACTTCGTATCGACCACGATCCTTCCTGGGTCACCCATGATCGCGGCGTAAAGCCGCTCCTACTGCTGCCGAAACCAAGCCTAATTTCTGCCTCGGCCGTTTTTTCGTCGTCCCCAAACGGCGATTCTTGGCTATGGTATGCCTGTTATGCCCACGCCTCCCTTTGTCTACCAAGACCCCTTCCCGCTCGGCAAAGACGAGACGGCCTACCGCCTGCTCTCGAAGGAAGGCATCTCCACCGCCACCTTCGAGGGGCGCGAGATGCTGAAGGTCGCGCCCGAGGCGCTCGCCTTCCTCGCCGCCCAGGCGTTGCGCGATTGCTCCTTCCTGCTGCGCACGAAACACCTCGAGCAGGTCGCGGCCATCCTCAAGGACCCCGAGGCCTCGGAGAACGACCGCTACGTCGCATTGACGCTGTTGAAGAACGCCGAGATCGCCGCCGAGGGCATCCTGCCCTTCTGCCAGGACACGGGCACGGCGACCATCGTCGCGAAGAAGGGCCAGCAGGTCTGGACGGGCGCCAACGACGCCGAGTGGCTCTCGCGCGGCGTGTACGACTGTTACACCAAGGAAAACCTCCGCTACTCGCAAACCGCCCCGCTCGACATGTGGAAGGAGGTCAACACGGGCACGAACCTGCCCGCGCAGATCGACCTCTACGCGACGGAGGGCGACGCCTACGAATTCCTCTTCGTCGCCAAGGGCGGCGGCTCGGCCAACAAGACCTTCCTCTTCCAGGAGACCAAGGCCCTGCTCAACCCGAAGAGCCTCGAGGCCTTCATCATCGACAAGATGAAGCACCTCGGCACCGCCGCCTGCCCGCCTTACCATCTCGTCTTCGTGATCGGCGGCACCAGCGCCGAGGCCTGCCTGAAGACCGTCAAGCTCGCCTCGACCAAGTACCTCGACACCCTGCCCACCACGGGCAACGAACACGGGCGCGCCTTCCGCGACGTCGAGATGGAGAAGAAGGTGCTCGCCCTCGCCCAGCAGACGGGCATCGGCGCCCAGTTCGGCGGCAAGTACTTCGCCCTCGACGTGCGCATCATCCGCCTGCCGCGCCACGGCGCCTCCTGCCCCGTCGGCCTGGGCGTCTCCTGCAGCGCCGACCGCAACATCAAGGCGAAGATCAACCGCGACGGCATCTGGCTGGAGCAGCTCGAAACGGATCCCGGTCGCTTCATTCCGGCGGGCGAACGCACGATCAAGAGCGAACGCGTCGTGCGCATCGACCTGAACCAGCCGATGGAGACGATCCGCGCCGAGCTGTCCAAGCATCCGGTGACGACCCGCGTCCTGCTCACGGGCCCGCTCGTCGTCGCCCGCGACATCGCCCACGCCAAGCTCAAGGAACGCGTTGACGCCGGCCAGGGCCTGCCCGACTACTTCAAGAAGCACCCGGTCTACTACGCCGGGCCCGCGAAGACGCCGAAGGGCTACGCCTCCGGTAGTTTCGGGCCCACTACGGCCGGCCGCATGGACGCCTACGTCGATCTTTTCCAATCACAGGGTGGCTCGATGGTCATGCTCGCGAAGGGCAACCGCGGCCCGCAGGTCACGAAGGCCTGCAAGGAGCACGGCGGCTTCTACCTCGGAAGCATCGGCGGCCCCGCTGCGATCCTCGCCAAGGAGAATATTCGCAAGGTCGAGCTGCTCGAATACCCCGAGCTCGGGATGGAAGCCGTCTGGAAGATCGAGGTCGAGGACTTCCCCGCCTTCATCCTCGTCGACGACAAGGGCAACGACTTCTTCGTCAACGGCTGCGGCGCCTGCCTGCCGGGCAAATCCTGACGGCCGGCGCGCCGCCGCAACCACAACTCGATCACTAAGATTGGGCCACAAAGAGGCTCAAAATGCACAAAAACTCCGGAAATCCCGGTAGCATCTTTTGTGATTTTTGAGCCTTTTTGTGGCCAATCGCAGTTCCTCCCGGAGGAACAAGATTCAGCATCCCCTACCTTCCCATGTTCTCCCTCCTCGGCAAGACCGCCGTCGTCACCGGTGCCGGCTCCGGCATCGGCCAGGCCATTGCCCGCACCCTCGCCCAAGCGGGTGCGCAGGTGTGGGTCGTCGATCGCGATGCCGCCGCCGGCGAGGCCACGGTCGCCTCGATTCGCGCGGCCGGCGGTGCGGCCGACTTCGCCGCCCTCGACGTCGCCAGCGAGATGGACGCCCTCGCCCTCGCCGGCCGGCTCCCGCCGCTCGACATCCTCGTCAACAACGCCGGCATCGGTCACGTCGGCAGCCTGCTCGAGACCCACGCCGCCGACCTCGACCGGCTGCACGCCGTCAACGTCCGCGGCCCCTTCAACCTCTGCAAGGCCTTCGTCCCCGCCATGCTCGAACGCGGACGCGGCAGCGTGATCAATGTCGCCTCGATCGGCGGCATCGTCGCGGTGCGCGACCGGCTCGCGTACACGGTTTCCAAGCACGCCGTCGTCGGCCTGACCCGCGCCCTTGCCCTCGACCACTCGCACACGGGCGTGCGTTTCAACGCGATCTGTCCCGGACGCGTCGAAACACCCTTCGTCAAGGCGCGCCTCGCCGAGTACCCCGATCCGGAGAAAGCCTACCGCGACATGGCCTCGACCCAGCTGACCGGCCGCATGGCCCGCCCCGAGGAAATCGCCGCCGCCGCCCTCTACCTCGCCAGCGACGAGGCCGCCATGGTCACCGGCTCCTGCCATTTGGTGGATGGCGGGTGGAGCGCAGGGAAGTAACTCCAAGGATGAAGTATGAAGGCAGAAGGATGAAGGACCGGAGATGAGTAAGTCTGACGATCTGAGGGTGCGGACACGGGCGTACGCGTTGCGAGTGGTCCGGATGTTCGTCGCATTACCCAAGACGTCGGAGGCCCAGGTGCTCGGTAAACAGGTACTGCGGTCGGGGACGTCTGTCGGGGCGAATTACCGGGAGGCTCAGCGAGCACGCTCGAAGGCAGAGTTTGTCTCAAAGATCGGCGACTGCCTCAAGGAGCTGGACGAATCCGCCTACTGGCTCGACCTGCTCATCGGCGCCGAAATAGTCTCCTCTCGGCGTCTGGCTTCTTTGATCGACGAAACCGAACAGTTGACTGCCATCTTCGTCACCATCGCCAAGAAGGCCAAAGGCTCCCTCTAATCACTTCATCCTTCATACCTCATCCTTCATCCTTCTCCTCATGCGCCTCATTCGCTTCCAAGACTCCTCCGGCAAGATTCACTACGGTTCGCAGCAGGCCGAGGGCTCCGCGTTGCTGCTCGACGGCGATCCTTTTGCCGGACTGAAGGCCACCGGCCACAAGACGGAGGTCGCCAGGCTGCTCGCGCCGGTCGTGCCGACCCAGATCCTCTGCGTCGGGCTCAATTACCGGCATCACGCCGAAGAGACGAAGGCCAAGATCCCCGAGCGGCCGATCCTGTTCGTAAAGGGCATCAACACCCTGCAGAACCCGCACGACCCGATCCTCATCCCCACGCACCTCGCCAGCCACGAGGTCGACTACGAATGCGAACTCGCCGTCGTCATCGGCAAGGCCTGCAAGAACGTGAGCCGCGAGCGCGCGCTCGACTACGTGCTCGGCTACACCTGCGCCAACGACGTCTCCGCTCGCGACCACCAAATCAAGCTCGGCGGCGGCCAGTGGTGCCGCGGCAAGTTCTTCGACACCTTCGCGCCGCTGGGTCCCTGCCTCGTCACACCCGACGAAATCCCGAATCCGAACGCGCTGAAGATCGCCACGATCCTCAACGGCGAGCGCGTGCAGGACTGGACGACCGGCGACATGATCTTCGACGTGCCGGCCCTGATCGCGTACCTGAGCGGCAGCACGACGCTCGTCCCGGGCACCGTCATCCTCACCGGCACGCCCCACGGCGTCGGCATGGCGGCCAAACCCCAGCCGCGCTGGCTCAAGCCCGGCGACGAAGTCACGATCGAGATCGAAGGCATCGGCCGCCTCACCAACCCCGTCGCCCTCGAACCCTGAAGCTCGACGACGTCCGTACGACGCGCCCCGTCCAGCGCCCCGCGGTTCGCGCCGCCCGATGTTCGTATTACGAACCTGGCGCCTGTGACCTGTCGGTGTGGTCGAGCGCGGCCGACCTGGCGTGGTCCTGAATCGCAGACGCCCATGTCCTCCCTTCGTTACGCGGTGCTGGGCAACTCCGGATCCGGCAAATCGACGCTCGCGAAACGTCTCGCGGAAGAACACGGCCTGCCCGTGCTCGATCTCGATACGATCTATTGGGATCCCGTCGACGTGACGAAGGAGCGTCCCTCCGCGGAACGCGAGGCGGCGCTCGAACGTTTCCTGGCGACCCACGACAGCTGGATCGTCGAAGGCTGCTACGCCGATCTCATCGGGCTCGCGCTACGCCGGCGGCCCGCCCTGATCTTCCTGAACCTCCCGGAGGAGGCCTGCCGCGCGCACGCCTTACAGCGGCCGCACGAGCCGCACAAATTCGCCACGAAAGCAGAGCAGGATGCCCTCCTGGAGCCCCTGCTGGCCTGGATCGCGGATTACTACCGGCGGGAAGGACCCATGTCCTGGCAGGCGCATCGCGCACTCTACGACGCCTATGACGGGCCGAAGCGGGAGTTCACTCGCGTCGTTTCCGCCATCGAACAGGGTTCTTTTCGGTCACAAAGCACACCGGGCTCCGACCCAGAGATCTCGGGGTAGCGATCCTCCGATCCGGGCCGGGCGCATCTTATCTACTGCCGGGACGAGAGCCGTCCGCCAGCCATCGCGGCGTGAAGCCGCTCCTACGCGATCCTGACGAAACCTACGCCAGGCGGGATCTGCCGGGCGGCTTCATCCTCCGGGCTTGGCCTGAGCGCTCCGTCGGCTAGAACCAAGGCTCCGTCATGTCCAAGACCCTTTTCCAACGCATCGTCGACCGGGAGATTCCCGCCCGGATCGAGCACGAGGACGAAGTCTGCGTCGCCTTCCACGACATCCAGCCGCAGGCGCCCGTCCATCTTCTCATCGTACCCAAAAAGCCGATACCGCGGGTCGGCGAGGCCGGCACCGGCGACCAGGCCCTGCTCGGACACCTCCTGCTCACGGCCGGCACGCTGGCGCGCAAACTGGAACTCGCCCGCGGCTTCCGGCTCGTCGTCAACCACGGTCCGGATGCCTGCGAAAGCGTGCCCCACCTGCACGTGCATCTGCTGGCGAAGCGTCAGATGACCTGGCCGCCGGGATAGCCCCCATGGTTCACCGGACGAAAGGTGTAGGAGCGGCTTTACGCCGCGATGGCTGGGAGACGGCGTTCATCGCGGCGTAAAGCCGCTCCCACCGGTCGAACATGCGGACTAACCGCGCGCCTCGAAGCGCCCGTCGGCGCGTTTCACCACGCGCCGCTTGAGTTCGAGCATCATCAAGGCGGCGGACAAATCAGCCGGCGAACGCCGGGTGTGTCCGGCCAGTTCGTCGAGGGAGAGCATCGCCCCGCCCGAGAAGGCGGCGAGCACGGCCCGCTCGCCCTCCGAGAAGCCGGAGTCGTCGTTCGACGAAGCGCCCGCCGGCGAAGCGGGGGCGATCGGGGCCGGGCGCAGGCCGTCGAGGTAGTTCAACTCGGACAACAGGTCGTCAACGCTCGTCAGCAGAATCGCTCCATCGCGAATCAGTTGATGACACCCGGCGCTGGACGGCTGGTCGATGCGGCCGGGCACGGCGAAGAGCAACCGGCCCTGCTCGCCCGCGAAGCGCGCCGTGATCATGGAGCCGCCGCTGACATCCGTCTCGATCACCACGACGGCTTCGCAGATGCCCGAGACGATGCGGTTGCGCATGGCGAAGGACTGGCGGTCGGCGCGGCGACCGAAGGGAAATTCCGAGAAGATTGCCCCGTGTTCCTCGATACGACGGTAGAGGTCGAGGTTCTCCGGCGGATAAACGAGGTCGATCCCCGTCCCGAGCACGGCCGCCGTGCGCCCCCCGGCTGCCAAGGCGCCCTCGTGCGCGGCCGTATCGATGCCCCGCGCAAGACCACTCACGATGCAGAAACCCAGCCGGACCAGCTCCCCGGCGAGCCGCTTGGCCACCGCCTGGCCATACAAGGTGGTCCGCCGGCTGCCGACCATGGCCACGCAGGGTGCGTCCATCGCGTAGCTGCCTTTTCGATACAGACCGATGGGCGGATCGGAAATCTCGCGAAGCAGCCGCGGATAGCCGGGATCGCGCGTGGTCACGAAGGCCGCCCGCGCCTGCGCCATGCGGCGCTCCTCGCGCACCAGGTCGAAGTGCGCCCGCCAGTCCACCAGCGTTCCGCTGATCGCCGGCCCCACGCCTTTGACTTCCTCGAGCCGGCGGGCCGGCGCCGCCAGAACCTTGCGGGGGTCGTCTCCCCATTCAGCCAGGAGACGGTTCAAGGTGATCGGGCCGATGTTCGGCAGGGCGTTCAGCACGAGAAACGCCTGGGATTCCGTCATGGCAGGGCAATTGTCGCCTTCTTTTTGCATCAACAAGCGCTGACGCGTTGCCGTCGTCCCGTAAAGCGTCGGTTTTCGGACGCAGGCCATGGTGGCGGGAGCATCCTGCTCGCGCAGATCCGGTTCGCAGAACGGGAGCAGGATGCTCCCGACGCTTTAAGAACAGACTGAACCGGGCTTTCCGCTCCGGAGCACGGCGGGCAGGAAGGCCAGCAGGTCGGAGGTCCTGACGGCGACCTGGCCGACGGAGCGCGCGAGCGCATCGGCTGCCTGGCCATGCCAGACCACGCCGCGGCAGGCCGCCGTCAACGGATCCGCCGGGGCCTGCGCCAGCAGGCCGCCGATCAGACCGGCGAGGAGGTCACCGCTGCCGCCGCGCGCCAGCACCGGGCCGCCGGAGAAGCTGTGGTAGCTCCGCCCTTGGTGGCGAATGCACGTTCGCGGTCCCTTCAGAGCGATCACGAGACCGGACGCGTCCGCGGCTTTCCCCTCGATGGCCGGACCGATTCGCGCCCATTCGCCAGCGTGCGGCGTCAGGACGCGCGGCGCCGTGCCCGCCCGTACGAGGTCGGGTTGCAGCGCGTCCGCGTCGAGCACGAACGGAAGGCGGCTGCGCGCGATGACCTCGCCGACCCAGGCGAGGGTTTCGGGTTCTCGGCCGAGGCCAGGCCCGACAAGCAGGGCGGAGGCGCGGTCGAGGCGGGCCGCGAGCAGATGAGTGCCCTCCATCGCCAGGCCTCCGTCGGGCGTCTCCGGCCAGCCCACCCACATGGCTTCGGGTGCTGCCGCGGCAAATGCCGGGGCGAACGACTCCGGGACGAAGGCGGTGACAAGCCCGACGCCGCTGCGCAAGGCCGCCTGCACGGCCAAGAGAATCGCACCGGGGAACGACCGCGAGCCGCCGATCGCGACCAGGTGCCCAAAGGTGCGCTTGTCCACCGCCGGCGACCGCAGTCCCGGCAACGGAGCGAGGACGTCGCCCGACAACACCCAGTCACGACAATCCGGATACAGCGGCCCGGCCTCGAAGCCGAGATCGACACAGCGGAGGCGTCCTGCGTTCGGCTGCTCGAGGGCCGGCGCCTTCACGAGACCGGTGGCGTAGGTGAAGTCGGCGGAGAAGGCCCCGGCCTCCCCAAGTCCGCTCGGCAGGTCGACGGCCGCGCGCAACGTCGCGGACAACCCGGCGGCCTCGCGGAGCCAAGCGGCCGCCGCCCCCTCCAGCGGAGGGCGAAACTGAAAGCCGAACACGCCATCGAGCACGAGATCGTAAGACGCCCCCAGACCTCCGCGGCGCACGCGGCGGACCCGTCCGCGGGCGGCGTGGGCGAGTTCCCGCCAGGCCCGTGCGGCCAGCGGCTTCATCGAGCGATCGCCGCCGACCAAGGCCACGTCGAACATCGCGGCTTCGTGACTCGCCGCGATCGTGGCGGCGGCGAGCAGGGCGTCGCCGCCGTTGTGTCCCTTGCCTGCGAGCACGAGCACGCGACCCTTCGCCGGAAAGCCACCGGCTTCCTGAAAATCCGCCAGCACGGCCCTGGCGACTCCGGCGCCAGCCGCACACATGGCCGGCCATTCCCGGGATTCGTCACCCTTGAAAAATTGCAGTTCGAAACGGCGGGCCTCGTCGCAGGACAGGACCGGGTGCAGGTGCAGCAGGCCGGGCGCACTCACAGTCCGCCCTCCCGCTCTGAAGCCGGGGACGGCGGCAGGTAATTTACCTTGGGCGCCGGGGAGGCCGGCTCTTGTTTCCACGGGCCCGTCGCCCCTGTCACCGGTTCCTTCGGGGCGAGACGGCCCTCGAGCCGCGCACGGCGCTGCTCGTGCGGCTCGGTGAAGCGCAGCGGCGATTCGCGCGGCGGCCGCGCATCCGTCCAGGGCCGCGTGAGCTGCGGGATCGAGCGGAAATAGAACCCCGAAGGCGAACGCAACACCTCGAAGAAGTCGGTGAAGTCGCCCGTCACCGAGTTCCAGAGCGCGACCTCGGTCGCCTCGTTCTCCCACAGGGCATACCCGCCCCACTGCGAGAAAACCGCCTCGATCACGGCCAGACTTGGGCGGTCGGCGAGACTGGTGATCGACCGTTCCTCCGGCTCCGTTTTCCCGGCGGCGGCCGGAGCGGTTGCCACTGCGGCCGGCGGAGCCACGACCTTCGGCTCGACGGCCGGCGGGCGGCGCTCCCGCTGAAAGCCGAGCACGGCGAGCACGCCGAGAACGAAGCCGACCATCACCCACGACGGCGTCTTCGAAAGCTCGGCGCGCGACGGCGGGGGCGACTCGTTATCCATGAAGGCAAGCTAAGGCGCGCGCAGGACCGCCGCAACCGCCATGGCGGAGGTTTCGTTGTGCGAGAGCGAAACCTGCACGTGGGTGCCGCCCACGTGGCGGAGCAGGGCCTCGCCTTTTTCGTCGAGACGGACGAGCGGTTCGTGGCGCAAGCCGTGGTAAACCGAGATCGATTTCCAGCCCAGTTCCGCCCCGATGCCGGTGGTGAAGCACTTCGACACCGCCTCCTTGGCAGCGAAGCGCGCCGCGAGGTGTTTATGCGGAAACTTCATGCCGAGGCAGTAGGCCTTCTCCTCCTCCGTGAAGACCCGGTTGAGGAAGCGGTCGCCCTGCCGTTCGAGCACGCCGCGGATGCGCTCGATCTCGATCAGATCGCAACCGAGGCCGAGCAGAATGCCACCGGGGGGCAGATCGATGTTCATGAACCCAAGCTGTCCGCGGCGGAGCCTTCGGGGCGAGCAGAAATCCGCGGGGGCGTGGAAACGCGGCGCAACTCGGTTTCTTGCACGTTAGAGCATTTCAAATAAAGTTGTATCCTTCCGAGGGGGCGTCAGGATGGAGGGA
>VFQQ010003177.1_pt1 | contig 16449 bp, 13 predicted proteins | sample 3512341 | NCBI WGS metagenome assembly VFQQ01 (sample SAMN10412373, study PRJNA504923) | tailings metagenome | isolation source: Relicate 2 Philex TSF1 revegetated site | place: Philippines: Tuba, Benguet | collected 2017-08-29 | reverse complement strand
CGCAAGCTGCGTCACCCGACGCGAAGCGAGCACCTGCGCTCCTTCCTCGACGAGTGATACCAGAACCCCCGGCCCAGGCCGGGGGTTTTGCTTTAGGCCTGCCTGGGCGCCTGACGCTGCTCGCTAAGACTGAAGTCAAACTGCCATCCGTGGCTCACAGGGCTACACTGCAACGGACACTGGTTGCGAAACGAGGCCGTTATGCCGCGCTTGCCGGCCATTTTGTTGTTGTGCCTGGCGTATTGGACGACCCCGGCCCTGGCCCTGACCCTCAGCGAGGAGGAACGCACCTGGCTGGCTGCCCAGACGGAGCTGCGCCTGGGCGTGGACACCTCCTGGCCCCCGTTCGAGTTCCGCGACGACCAGGGCCGTTACCAGGGGCTGACCGCTGACTATGTCAGGCTGATCGAAAGCCGCCTCGGCCTGAGGCTGCAACCTGTCGAGCCGAGCAGCTGGAGCCAGGTGCTGGAACAGGCCCGCGCCGGCCAGCTGCATCTGTTGCCGGGCGTGATGTCGACGCCCGAGCGCCAGAGCTATCTGGTGTTCACCCGCCCCTACCTGGATTTCCCCATCGTCATCCTGGCTCGCAACGGCGGGCCGCAGCCAAGAAAGCTCAACGACCTGTACGGCCTGAGAATCGCCGTGGTCGCCGACTACGCCCCGCACGAACTGCTGCGCCAGCAGCACCCGGACCTCAGCCTGCTGCCACTGCCCAGCGTCGCCGCGGCGCTGCAGGCACTGGCCACCGGCCAGGCGGACGCGCTGGTCGGCGATCTCGCATCCAGCGTCTGGAGCCTGCGCCAGCTCAAGCTCGACGGCCTGTATATCAGCGGCGAAACGCCCTATCGCTACCAACTGGCCATGGCCGCGCCGCGCGACCACGCGATACTGGTCGGCATCCTCGACAAGGTCTTCGCCGAGCTCGGCCCCGCCGAAATCGCCGCACTACAGGCCCCCTGGATCGGCAGCGTGCTGGACAAGCGCAGCGCCTGGCGCGAAACACTGCTCTACGGCCTGCCCGCACTGCTCGGCCTGCTGGCCATCATCGCCATCATCCTGCGCATCAATCGCCGACTGAAAAGCGAGATGCGCAACCGCGAAGCACTGGAGCAGGAACTGCGCAGCCGCGAGCAGCACTTTCGCGACCTGGTGGAAAACCTCTCGGCCATCACCTGGGAGGCCGAATCCAGCGGGCTGACCTACACCTACGTATCGCCCCATGCCGAGAAGCTGCTCGGTTATCCCCTGGAAAACTGGCTCGAACCCGGCTTCTGGCAGCGCCATCTGCATCCGGATGATCAACAGCGCGCGCTGCGTCGCTGCCTGGAGCAATGCACCGCGGGCGAAGATCACACGCTGGAGTATCGCCTGCTGGCGGCCGACGGCCGCGTGGTGTGGGTGCGCGATACCGTCACCCTGCTGCAGCGTGGCGACCAGCAGGTGGTGCGCGGCCTGATGATCGACATCAGCGAAACCAAGCAGACCGAACAGGCCCTGCGCCTGTCGGAGCAGAAGTTCGCCTCGGTCTTCCAGCAGTGCCCGGACATCTTGGTCATCGCCCGCCGCGCAGACGGCGTGCTGCTCGAGGTCAACGCCGCCTTCACCGAGCACACCGGTCTCAGCGTCGAGCAGGCCATCGGCAAGACGGCTACCGAACTGGATATCTGGGGCGTTCCCGGCATCGGCCCGAAGCTGCTGCTGGGCCTGCAGGACCAGAACATGCGCAACCTGGAGATGCCCTTTCGCCGCGCCGACGGCAGCCTGTTCACCGGCCTGATATCGGCCGAAGCCTTCCAGCTCGCCGACGTGCCCGCGCTGGTCGTGGTGGTGCGCGACATCAGCCAGCTGAAGGCCACCCAGCAGCAGTTGCAGATTTCCGAGGAAAAGTTCGCCAGGGCCTTCCACGCCTCGCCCGACGGCCTGCTGATCAGCCGCATGCGCGACGGTTTGCTGATAGAAGCCAACGAAGGCTTCAGCCGCATCACCGGCTACAGCTTCGACGAGGCTGCCAGGCAGAGCACCCTCAGCCTCGGCATCTGGGCCGACCCGACGGACCGCGAACGCATGGTGCAATCCATCCGCGAGCACGGCAGCGTACGCGACATGATCGCCCGGGTGCGCACCAAGAGCGGCCAGCTGCGCCTGTGCGAGCTGTCGGCGCAACCCTTGCCCCTTGGTGGCGAAGACTGCCTGCTGACCATCGCCCGCGACATCACCGAGCGCCAGCAGATGCAGGAAGAACTGCAGCAGGCCGCCACCGTGTTCGAAAGCACCGCCGAAGGCGTGATGATCACCGACCTCGAGCAGCGCATCACCGCGGTCAACCGCGCCTTCACCGAAATCACCGGCTATGCCGAGACCGAAGCCCTTGGCCAGAAGCCCAGCCTGCTTGCCTCCGGCCAGCACGACCAGGCCTTCTACAACGCCATGTGGCATTGCCTGGCGAGCAACGGCCACTGGCAGGGCGAGATCTGGAACCGGCGCAAGAACGGCGAACTCTATCCCGAGTGGCTGACCATCAGCGCGGTGCGCAACGCCGACAACCAGATCACCCATTTCGTCGGCGTGTTCGCCGACATTTCCAGCCTCAAGCACGCCCAGGCCCGCCTCGACCACCAGGCCCACCACGACCCGCTGACCGGCCTGCCAAATCGCCTGCTGTTCGAGAACCGCCTGCGCAGCGCGCTGGACGGCTCGCGCGCCGAAGACCGCGCCGGCGCCGTGCTGTTTCTCGATCTCGACCGCTTCAAGCAGATCAACGACAGCCTTGGCCACCCGGTTGGCGACCAGCTGCTCCGCGCCATCGCCGCACGCCTGAAGCTGCAGCTGCGCGATATCGACACCGTCGCCCGCCTCGGTGGCGATGAATTCATCATCCTGCTGCCGGGCCTGCAGCAGGCAGCGGATGCCGAGCAGGTGGCGCAAAAACTGCTCGACTGCTTCAGCGCCCCGTTCGATATCGACCATCACGAGTTCTTCGTCAGCGCCAGCATCGGCATCAGCCTCTACCCCAAGGACGGCGCGGATGTCGCCACCCTGGTCAAGAACGCCGATGCCGCCATGTACCAGTCCAAGGCCAAGGGGCGCAACCGCAGCGAGTTCTACACGCGCTCGCTGACCTTCCAGGTCAACGAGCGCATGGCCATGGAACAGGAGCTGCGCCGCGCCCTGGAGCGCGACGAGCTGCGCCTGTTCTACCAACCCAAGTACTGCCTGCGCAGCCAGCGACTGGTCGGCGCCGAAGCGCTGGTGCGCTGGCCGCACCCGGTGTTCGGCGACATCCCGCCGGATCGCTTCATCCCGGTGGCGGAAGAAAGCGGGCTGATCCTGCCGCTTGGCGACTGGGTACTGCAGGAGGCCTGTCGCCAGTTGCAATGCTGGCAGGACAGCAACCAGGGCTTCGGCCCATTGTCGGTCAACCTTGCCGGCGCCCAGCTGCACCAGCCAAGCCTGGTTTCGCGCATCGGAGAGCTGCTGCAACAGCACGGTCTGGCGGCCGAGCTGCTGCAAATGGAGATCACCGAAAACTTCATCATGAACCAGGCCGGCGATGCGCTGGACATTCTCCATAGGCTCAAGGAACTCGGCGTACAGCTGGCCATCGACGACTTCGGCACCGGCTACTCCTCGCTCAGCTACCTCAAGCGCCTGCCGCTGGACGTGTTGAAGATCGACCAGTCCTTCGTCCGCGGCCTGCCGGACGACCCGCACGACCTGGCGATCACCCGCGCCATCATCGCGCTGGGCCAGAGCATGCAACTGACGGTGATCGCCGAAGGGGTGGAAACCAAGGCCCAGGAACTCTGCCTGGCCGCCGAAGGCTGCCTGCAGATCCAGGGCTATGTGATCAGCCGCCCACTCTCGGCTGAAGCCTTCACCCGGAAATTTCTCCCGCCAGGTCAAGCGGTTGGCGCTGGCGAGAACGCGTCGGTATAATCCGACGGCCTTCTGGGGGCCTATAGCTCAGTTGGTTAGAGCAGAGGACTCATAATCCTTTGGTCCACGGTTCGAGTCCGTGTGGGCCCACCACCTTCAAAGCCGCGCATTGCGCGGCTTTCGTGTTTTTGCACATCTCAAATGGCCCCCTCCTCACTCGCCTCCACGCTCGGAGAAGCTGCGTAGCCATTGCCTACGAGAAATGTAGCCCAAGAGCTACAAAAAACGATCACCAGGCGTATCCTGTAGCCCACGAGACATTAATTGATTCAAGCTGCTTGTATGGCTGTAGCCCAGGAGCTACATTTTCCGGCATTACTTCGATTTTTGACGCTCAGGGGCTACAAATGACCTCTCTCTACGACGTTTCGGAAATGCTGAAACAGGCGCGCGGTGACGCGAAACTGAGCCAGGAAGCACTGGCCAGTCGTGCTGGCGTCTCGCGCACCACCGTAGCCCGTATGGAAACCCTGGCCAAAGGCGATATGAGCGTCTCGGTGCTGATTCGCCTGCTAGAGGCGGCAGGCTATGACCTGAAGCTGATCAAGGCCGGACATCAGCGCACGATTGAAGACATCCTCGACGAGCAACGATCAGGTAGCGCTTGAGCATGATCCTCGACGCCCACGTCTGCTCAAGACGGGTGAGCAGGCTCTATCGAAAGCACGATGAAAAAGAAATGATCAAAGCCGCGAAGAACGAGCCCGCCTGGCGCGACGTAGCCAAACATATGGTGCATGCCTGGAACGAAGGCATTGAAACAGTCCGCAGCCCCAAGGCCGCCCCGCACTTTCGTGGCCTCGATAGCGCCATCGAAGACGCCGGCTTCTCCGGCCCGCGCAAACCTGAGCGCAGCAGAGAAGTGATTGGCCGCTCCGAATTACTGGCGAAGAAGCGCTGACTGCCGCCCCGGCAAGCCAACACTCAGCGCGACAGTCAAACGAGCATCAGGCGATTAGACAGTGAGCCGAATAAGCTGCATTATCGGCTCACTTAATGAGCCGAATAGGCTCGCTAATCGGCTCATAGATGAAATCCTTTATGAAGGACCCGCTCTGGATCTGGCAGCAGGCCGACTGGCCGCACTTCAGTTGGCAAGCCGAAGCGCTCGCCCCGCTGTTGCGAGCCTGCAGCCAAGCTCAGGGGCGTTTGTTGGGAATGCTCGGTGCCGTGGGCAGTGACACCGAAGTGCAGAGCAGCCTGGATGCCATGCTGCAGAACATCGTCACTTCTTCGGCCATCGAGGGCGAACAGCTGAATGTCGGCTCCGTGCGTTCATCACTGGCGCGGCGCTTGGGGCTGAACGAAGAAGGCCGTACCACCTCGCGCTCCGAAGGCCTGGCGGAGCTGTTGCTCGATGCCACCCGCGCGCATCAAGAGCCGCTAGACGAGCAGCGACTGTTCACATGGCACCGCTGGCTATTCCCCAGCGATGACCAACTACTGGCTCGGCCACTGCGCATCGGCGCACTGCGCGGCGAAGAGCCCATGCAGGTAGTTTCCGGTCGCATAGACCGCCCTACGGTACATTTCGAGGCCCCTCCCCGCGCTGGGCTGGAAGCGCAACTGACGGACTTTCTTGCCTGGTTCGAGAACAGCCGCAGCGATGCCGGCCTTGACCCCTTTCTGCGCGCCGGTATCGCACATTTCTGGTTCGTGACCCTGCACCCCTTCGATGACGGCAACGGTCGCCTTACCCGCGCCATTACCGACTTGGCATTGGCTCAGGGTGAACAGCAGGCCATTCGCTTTTACGCGATGTCCGCGAGCATCCTCGACGACCGCGCCGGTTATTACCGCATCCTCGAAGCCAGTCAGAAAGGTGGGCTGGATATCACCAGCTGGCTGCAGTGGTTTCTCGCAACCTTACTCAACAGCTTGGAGCAGGCCCTTGCTCGTATCGACCGCGTGCTGATGAAGGCTCGCTTCTGGCAGGCACACCGCAGCCAAACCCTATCGGCGGAGCAAGTCAAAGTGCTTAACCGCCTGCTCGATGGCGGCGAACGGGGTTTCGAAAACGGTATCAGCGCAGCCCAGTACCAAGCCGTGGCCAAGGTATCCAAAGCCACCGCAACGCGCCATCTGAGCGACCTGCTGGAAAAGGGCTGCATCGAGCGACTGCCCGGCGGAGGGCGTAGCACCCGTTACCAGATAGCACGCTGAGCACCTAAGCCGAGCAGGTCAGGCCCTGGTGCGTCATCGCGCCATAGGACAATGGTCGCGCTCCCCTTGAGCCATTGAAAGCAATTAGCCATTATCCGGATGTGCCAGACATCTGGATTTCGGCACACCTGCTCGCCCAGCCATCAAGCAACTCTGCTCAAGGAAGAAAATGGATTACAGCCCGATAGTCGCGCAGGTCTGGGGCATGCTGACCTGGTTTATCCCGGCGGCCCTGCTGATCGGCCTGCTCAAATCGCCCTGGGCCAAGGGGCAGATCGGTGAACTGCTGGTGCGCCTGTTCGCCCATTGGCAGCTGGACAAGCAGACCTACCGCCGCCTGCACAATGTCACCCTGAACACGCCCGACGGCACCACGCAGATCGACCACGTATTCCTCTCGCCCTACGGCATCTTCGTGCTGGAAACGAAGAACATGAGCGGCTGGATCTTTGGCAGCGAGAAGCAAGCGCAGTGGACGCAGAAGCTCTACAAACGCACCTTCAAATTTCAGAACCCACTGCGGCAGAACTACAAACATCTCAAAGCCCTGGAAGCCACCCTGGACGTCAGCCCCGAGCACCTGCATTCAGTCATCACCTTCGTCGGCGGCAGCACTTTCAAGACCGAAGTGCCGGCTAATGTGACTCAGGGCATCAGCTTTATCAGGTATATCAAGTCGTTTCAGCAACCGGTATTCAGCGAGGCCGAAGTCGACGCCATGCTGCACGCCCTGCAAACCGGTCGCCGCACACCAACTCTGGCTACGCACCGCGAACATGTGCAAAACCTCAAGCGCCGGAGTGATCCGACAGCCGAACGGCAATGCCCTAAGTGCGGCAGCGCGCTATTGATACGCACCGTGAAATCGGGACCGAAGGCGGGGCAGCAGTTTTGGGGATGCTCAGGCTTTCCGAAGTGCAGGACGATGCAGAGCTTATAAATGCAAGGGCAGCAAAGAATCGTGGTCTGTCCCCAAATTCATTTAGCATCTGCTCCGCGCCCCCCGCACTCATAACTTCTACCAGCATGGTGGAGGGCAACCATCGTGTAGTCCCGGATCGGGGACAGATTTATTTTCCTATGCAGTGGTGCACCGCTCTGGGTGCGCCACTACCCGTCGCCTTAGTTCTTACACGTTGTCCCCACCACTACTGCCAGCCAACTCCTCCTCAAAGCGCTGCACAAAGCTGCTCAAGCTAATGCCCAGCACCTGACAGATATCCCGTAGCTGTATCAGATCCAGCCGACGCAGCCCGCGTTCTACGTCGCTGACAAATGACTGTGGGCGATCAAGCGCTTTGGCGAAATCGTCCTGAGTCAACCCAGCCTCGACCCGACACTGTTTGAGCAATTTCAAGAAAACCAGATTTTCGTCTCGATAGACCGACTTTTCCACAGGAGGCGCATCCGTCCGTTGACAGGACAGTTACGGTATATCTACTCTCCAGATATCTGATTTTCAGATACTAAAAGCTAAGCAGCCGGGAGGCCTTATGGAAGATGCCTTTATTCCCATCGTACTGATGCGGCATAACCGCCCGCTACGCGGGGTGATGATCGACCGTCAGCCGTGGGTCTGTGCCCAGGAGTTTGCACGGTTGCTGGGCCATCGCCACCCAGAGCGGATCTGCCGGCTGATGGATGCCGACCAGGTGCGGAAGGTTCATTTCCAGCTGGCCAGTGGGCAATTGGAGACAGTGGACGTGCTCAGTGAGTCGGGCATCTACAGGGCGTTGTGGCGCTTCTCGCATCCGGAGAACCGTCATCTGCGCCGCTGGCTTAGCCATGTGGCCTTGCCGGCGCTGCGCGACAGTACGGCGCGGGCCGATCATGAGCCATCCCGCTGCCTGATGGCCTGGGATAACCAGCAGGTCAATCTGCTGGAGTGGCAGGGTGAGCTGTGGATCGCTCTGGGTGAGTTGCCGCGCTTCCATCGACAGCCTAACCCGACACCGCACCAACCCCGATCGTGGTTGGCGCGCTGGTGGCGTGGGCGTTTTCGAATCGGAGCGGCGCGCTGAAAGCAGAACAAGTGGTGACAGAGCACCGCCTGTTCGCGGCCATCAGCATGGCACGTATGAAGTAGCCCGTTGCCGGGAAATCAGGGACAGGGAAATCAGCAGGGAAATCAGGGACAGATCACGATTTACAGAAAATGACCGTGGCCAACACATCGCGCTTCACTGTGCGGCGACTACAAACATAAATGCACTAACCAAACGTCTGCATAAAAGGCCCGGCACATTGCCTGATTGCCGCGACCACATGCGGTGCCTGCTCGCCCAGCTCGGTTGAGCGCGCCAGCACTCGTTCCAGCGCTTGTAACTGCTCGCGGATCACTTCTTCTGGCCGCGCCACCTCACAGACCTGAGCGAATTCCAGCAGCCCCTGTCGCGAGGTGAAGAAGGACTTGTTACCGACCAGTTCCAGCGCCAGTACGTCCTCTGGGATATAGGCGGTGGTGTTGACGATGTCGTAGGCCGGCGCCAGCCGCGCATCGCGCTGGGTCGGGTTGGAATAGAGCAACCCGAAGTTCTTCAGATGGGCATCGCCGTTACCGATGATGCTGCTCAGGGTCACGATGGCGAATAGCTGTGCCAGCGAGCCTTGCACCTGCTCGGGCGCACAGAACAAGCGGATGGCCTTGGCGATGGCCGAATAGCTCTTGCTGTACTTTTGCTCCGCACCGAGCCCCATCAATGCCGCCATGTCCTCGAAGCCGATGGGGTTGAGTTGTTCATCCCGGTCGAAACGGCGCATGACGAAAAGCTTGGCGTTTTCGGAAAGGTAGAATTCCGGCACCGCAATGCCCGCCTCCTTGGCAATGGACATGCAAAGGAACTCGTTGATCGCCAACCCCGGAAACTCATCCCGACCGCTTTTGATGATCAGCTCTGAGGTTTTCGAGGTGAAGCGCTGCGGCGCGGAATCCTGATGCTCCGGCACCAGCACCTTAGGCTGCACGCCCGAAATGCCAGCGCGCAGGATGTAGCGATCCACCAGGCCGGCAAAAATATCTTCAGCACCGTCCCAGGCGAGGATTTCTTCCAGCTTTTCTCCAGGGAATTGCTGTCTGCGCAACAACGCATCTACCTCAGGCGAACTGACCGCCACACGCCCGATAGGCGCACTGCTGCCAGATAGTGCCAACAGCAACATCGGGTCAACGTTCGCCACTTTGGCCAGACGGTTACGTAGCTGCTCCAGGACGTAGCCTTCAGGCAGGTTCATCTGGAAGATGGGGTGCAACTCCCGATGGCGGTAATCATCCAGACGTACCGGCATCAGCAAGCTGATCGCTGCCTGCATCTTGGCGTACTCGTGGTAGCGGAACAGATAGTCACCGGCGCTGGTAAGGATCTTCCCGCTGTCGCCCTCAGGCGTTGCAACCCGCAGCACGGCCGTCATCAGTCGAATACTCCGTGAATTTCATCCAGCGTGGGCATGGCTGCCGGCACTACATTGAGTTCAGCGTCGAGGGCGGCCAGCACGCGCGCATAGGCCATCATCCCAACCGAGAGGTCGCCCTTCTCGACGGCGATAACCTTTTGCCGGGTGATGCCCGCCAGGGAAGCCAGCTTGGCCTGTGTCAGCCCGCGATTCAGACGACGCTGCCGAAGCTGATCGCCAAGTCGCAGCGTGATGAGGGAATGGTCCATGTCCTATATACGCAACAAGCTACATTGAATGTAACGTATACAGAACTAACGGAGAAATCAAAGCGAATTAGACTGCTCGGCCCAACCGGGCTCCGCAGCAATAGCGATCCACCACCAAACACTGTTCTCGGCTGCGCTGGGGATAGCTTTCCAGCTCCTGCTGGTAGGTCGTTACGACGTTTGGCTCCCCTCTCCCATTTATTGGGGGCACGCCTAGTGGAGAGGGGCTGGGGGAGAGGGCAGAAAACACCGCAAAACTGCCAGTTTCCCCCTCTCCGAACGCAGCCCGCCCTAACCCTCTCCCCGGAGGGGCGAGGGGACTGATCGCGTTCCACCGTTTCTTATGTGAACAGCATTAGCGCATTGCGCGGCTTTTGTATCTCTTGCCCGAACAGCGCCTCTTTTATCTGCGCCCCACCCAACCCTCTCACATTTTTCCCTGAACCTTTCCCCTTTCCGCCCGGTCGGCTTAAAGAACCGTCGCGCTCCGCGGCGCCAGCAAAGGATGCGCGATATGCCGAACCGCGCCAGCAGGATCGACGTTTCACAACTGCAACTCGAACAGCTATGGCAGCGTTACCAGCGGGTGCGCGCTGCCACGGAACGGCTCTGCGAGCCGCTGGAGCGTGAGGATTACGTGATCCAGAGCATGCCGGACGTCAGCCCGCCGAAGTGGCATCTGGCTCATGTCACCTGGTTCTTCGAGGCCTTTGTGCTGCAGCCCTTCCTGCGCGGCTATCGTCCGCTGGATGAGCGCTACGACCATCTGTTCAATTCCTACTACAAGACCCACGGCACGCCCTTCGAGCGGGCGCGGCGGGGGTTGTTGTCGCGGCCGACGGTAAGCGAGGTGTACGCCTATCGCAGCCATGTCGATCTGGCCATGGAGCAGTTGCTCAACCGGATGGTCAGCGACCTCGACGACGAAGTGCTGCAGCGGGTCGAGCTGGGGCTGGAGCACGAGCAGCAGCATCAGGAGCTGCTGCTGATGGATATCAAGCACATTCTGGCGCAGAACCCGTTGCGCCCGGTCTATCGCCGCGACCTCAAGCCGGGCGGCGCCGAGGCGAGCGAGCTGCGCTGGATCAACTTTCCCGCCGGCTTACGCCATGTCGGCCATGCCGGCGACGACTTCGCCTTCGACTGCGAGCGGCCGCGCCACCGCGTGTTCGTCGAGGCCTTTCAGCTTGCCAGCCGGCCGGTGAGCAATGGCGAGTACCTGGCGTTCATCCGCGATGGCGGTTATCGCAGCACCGCGCTGTGGCTGGCGGACGGTTGGGACCATATCCAGCGCGCCGGCTGGCAGGCGCCGCTGTACTGGCAACGCGACGGCGACGACTGGCTGGAGCTGACCCTGGGCGGCCCGCGCGAGCTGGATCTGGATGCGCCGGTCTGTCACCTGAGCTACTTCGAGGCCGAGGCCTTCGCCACCTGGGCGCAGGCGCGTTTGCCGCGCGAGGAGGAGTGGGAAGTGGCCGCGCAGGACGAGCCGCTGTGGGGCAACTTCGTCGAGAACGATCATCTGCAGCCGGTGGCGGCGGGCACGAGCGCCGGCCTGCAGCAGCTCTACGGCGATGTCTGGGAATGGACCGCCAGCGCCTACCGGCCCTACCCCGGCTTTCGCCCGCTGGGCGGCAGCCTGGGCGAGTACAACGGCAAGTTCATGTCCGGGCAGATGGTGCTGCGTGGCGGCAGCTGCGCCACGCCTGAAGACCACGTGCGCCCCACCTATCGCAACTTCTTCTACCCCACGATGCGCTGGCAGTTCTCCGGCCTGCGCCTGGCCAGGGAGCTTTGAGCATGGCATTGGCAATCCGTACCCACGAACAGTCGATCAGCCCGGAGCAGCAGGCGCTGCGCGAGGAAGCGCTACGCGGCTTCGCCGCCCGACCGAAGGCGATGTCGCCGAAGTTCTTCTACGATCACCGCGGCTCGCAGCTGTTCGAGCTGATCTGCCAGCAGCCGGAGTACTACCCGACGCGCACCGAGGAGACCATCCTGCGCCTGGCCGCGCAGGATATCGCCACGCTGGCCGGGCGCAACGCCAGCCTGGTAGAACTGGGCAGCGGCGCCAGCCGCAAGGTCCGCCTGCTGCTCGAGGCCCTGCGCCCGACGCGCTACCTGGGCATCGATATCTCCCGCGAATTCCTGCAGGTCTGCACCCGCCGCCTGGCCGCGGACTATCGCTGGCTCGAGGTGCACGCGCTGTGCGCCGATTTCAGCCAGCCGTTCAAGTTACCCGCCGAGGCGCTGGGGCAGCGCCCGTTGGCGTTCTTCCCCGGTTCCAGCATCGGCAATTTCGCCCCGGATCAGGCCCGCGCCTTTCTGCGCAACCTGCACCAGGCCCTGCCGGCGGGTAGCGGCTTGCTGATCGGCGTGGATCTGGTCAAGGATCGAAAGGTACTGGAGCGCGCCTACAACGATGCGGCCGGGGTCACCGCGCTGTTCAACCTCAACCTGCTCGAACGCATCCGCAACGAGCTGGACAGCGATATCGACCCGCGCCGCTTCCAGCATCGGGCTTTCTACAACGAGGCCGAATCGCGCATCGAGATGCACCTGGTCAGCCGACAGGCGCAGCAGGTGCGCATCGAGGATCGCGTGTTCGACTTCGCCGCCGGCGAGACCCTGCACACGGAGAATTCCTACAAGTACACGCCCAGCGGATTCTGCGGCTTGGCAGATGAATGCGGCTTCGCCGCTGTCGCCATGTGGCGCGACCCGGCGCAGCTGTTCAGCGTGCATTTCTTGCGGAGGGAGTGAAGGACGGCAAAAAACCCACCGTAGCGTAGGGTGGGTTAGCGGCGCCGAATGCCGAGTATTCCAGACGCAGATGAAGGTGGTGCGCCGCAGCCGACACTGCGAGTCGATCGGCAATGTCACAGGCGGCTAACCCACCCTACGAGAGCAGCGCTCGGCGCCGCTTGCCCAAACACATCAGCCAATAAGGCCTCAGCGTTTGGCGATGATGTACACCGCATGCACGATGCCGGGGATGTAGCCGAGCAGGGTGAGCAGGATGTTCAGCCAGAACGCGCCGCCAAGCCCCACCTGAAGGAAGACGCCCAGTGGCGGCAGGAGGATGGCGACGAGGATGCGGATAAGGTCCATGGGAGTACTCCTTGTAGGTGGTACTGTCACAGACCCGGTGCAGCGCCCTGCAGTTCAGGTTGCGTGCCTGATGCGCTCATTCTCGGCAAGGCCAGACACCACAGCCCGCTCCCTCCCGTACCCTGCCGGCCGATTCGGGCAGGCCGGCCGCTGCGAAATCAAAGCCGCACGTCGAGCTTGTCCAGCAGCAGTTCGCTCGGCAGGTCGGCGCTGACCAGTTGATTGCGCCCGCGCTGCTTGCCGCTGTACAGGCGGCGGTCGGCGGCGCGGTACAGCTCGGCAGCGCTGCGTCCGTCCTGGGGCCAGGTGGCCAGGCCGAAAGTGGCGGACAGCGTGATCGGCTGGCCATCGTATTGCAGCGGCTGCTCGGCGATCTGCTGGCGCAGCTTGTCCACCAGCGGATCGGCGCCAGCGCTGTCGGTATGGCGCAGCAGCAGGCCGAACTCCTCCCCGCCCAGGCGCCCGAGAAAATCGGTGACGCGCAGGCGCTGCTGCAGGATCTGACAGATGTGCAGCAGCGCCAGGTCGCCAGCCTCGTGCCCCCACCGGTCATTGACCTGCTTGAAATGGTCGACGTCGAGCAGCACCAGCACCAGATGCCCATCACTGCGCTCGGCCTCCTGGATGGCGCGCTGCAGGGCGTGCTGGAAGCTGCCGCGGCTGGCCACGCCGGTCAGCGAGTCGGTCTGTACCAGGCGTTCCAGCTCCTCGTAGGCCTGCATGCGCAGGCCGTCGTAGATGTGCACGAAAACCAGGATCAGCACGCCGCAAAGTGCGGCGTTGCCCAGATCGATCAGGCCGAGGGTGTCCAGCTTCAGATGGTTGTCGGTGAAGTACAGCAGCAGGCCGGCGAACATGAACGGCGCGGTGAGCAGGAAGGCGCGGCGCTTGCCCAGCAGCAGGTAGGCCAGCAGCGGGATCATGTACAGCCAGACGAACGCTGCCGCCGAGGCGTCCGGCATGACGATGATGTAGAGAATGAAGCAGAAGGTCGGGATCAGGTACAGGTAGATCCACAGATACAGATGCCGCGCGCGCTCGATGCGCCAGGCGCCGAACAGCAGCAGCGCGGTGCACAGCACTTCGAGGATGGCGAAGGGGTAATTGCCGGCCAGGCTCTGCAGCACGGCGAAGCCGCCCAGGGTCAACCCGGTGGCGAGCAGGATGGTGCGCATCAGCGCGCGCTTGCCCGACTCGCGTAGCCCTTCGCAATGCCCCGCGCCCACGTCCCTGTGATCGTTATGCTTGCCATCCAGCATCTTCGCGCCCGCGTCATCCCAGAAAGATGCGCACCATTGCGCATCCCGCAACTATAGCCAGCATTGCATGACAGGCATGGCCGCTGCCAATCCTCTACCGCCCCCGCACCGGCTACCGACGCGCCTTGCCGTCGGCTTCAAGCCCCTCCCATAATCGCCGACACCTGAATTCGGACCTTCGCCCATGGCCATTTCCCGTGACGACCTCGACCAGCACGGCCTGATTATCGGCGTGTCGCCCGAGCGCTTTCGCGCCGTGGCCATGCCGCTGCTGTTCGACCACCTCGACGCCCAGTGCGAGGGCACCATCGCGGTCAATCGCCAGGCGCGCATCGTCTGGATCAACGACAAGTACGCGCAGAAGGTCGGCATCAGCGATCCGCGCAGTGCGCTGGGCAAGGAGGTCGAAGAGGTGCTGCCGGCCAGCCGCCTGCGCGAGGTGGTGGAAAGCGGCCAGCCGAGCATGCTCGACCTGATGGCCTTCGGCGACGAGCACTTCGTGGTCACCCGCATTCCCCTGCGCGACGAGGACGGCACCCTGGTCGGCGCCCTCGGTTTCGTCCTGTTCGACCGCGCCCGCCATCTCAAGCCGCTGATGGCCAAGTACGCCAACCTGCAGACCCAGCTGCTCGCCACCCAGCACGAGCTGGCCAAGGCGCGCCGTGCGCGCTACACCATCGCCGGTTTCATCGGCGCCAGTGCGGCGGCCAGCGAAGTGAAGCGCCAGGCGCGCCGTGCTGCGCAACTCGACGCCACGGTGCTGATCCGCGGCGAGACCGGCACCGGCAAGGAGCTGCTGGCGCAGGGCATCCACAACCTGTCGCCGCGGGCCAATGGCCCCTTCGTCGCGGTCAACGTCGCGGCGATCCCGGAAACCCTGGTCGAGGCCGAGCTGTTCGGCACCGCGCCGGGCGCCTTCACCGGCGCCGAGCGCAAGGCGCGCATCGGCAAGTTCGAGGTGGCCAACGGCGGCACGCTGTTTCTCGACGAGATCGGCGACCTGCCGCTGCCGCTGCAGGCCAAGCTGCTGCGCGTGCTGCAGGAGCAGGAGGTGGAGCCGCTCGGCTCCAACCAGGTCAAGCCGCTCAACGTGCGGGTGATCGCCGCCACCCATATCGACCTGGAAGCCAAGGTGGCGGCCGGGCAGTTTCGTGACGATCTGTACTACCGCCTCAACGTGCTGGCCCTGCGCGTACCGCCGCTACGCGAACGCGCCAGCGACATTCCTGCATTGATCGAGCATCTGCTCGATGACCTGGCCAACCGCTCCGGCCTGGCGCCGATGGAGCTGACGGACGATGCCCTGGCCCTGCTCTGCGCACAGCCGTGGAAGGGTAACGTGCGCGAGCTGCGCAACCTGCTGGAGCGGGCGCAACTGGCGGTCGATGGACGGCTGGATGGCGAAGCGTTGCGCGCTCTGCTGGTCGATCCCGTCGCGCCGAGTGCGCCGGCGCCCGTTGCGCCGGTGCTGACGGGCACGGCGCAGACCCTGGCCGAGCAACTGGCGCAGGCCGAACGCCAGGCCCTGCAGGCCGCGCTGGCCGCTACCGACGGCAATCGCCAGCTGGCCGCCGAACGCCTGGGCATATCCCGCGCCGGCTTCTACGCCAAGCTGGCGCAGCATGGGCTGGGGCGAAAGGGCTGAGCTCTGGTCGCTGGTTGCTGGTCGTGGGAGCAGCTTCAGCCGCGATTGTCACCGGACCGGAAATCGCTTCGCGGCTAAAGCCGCTCCCACAGAAAGCGTGGCGGACTGCAATCGCGTAGTCCGGATGAAATCCGGGGGCAGGCGTCGCAAAAGCCCCGGATTGCATCCGGGCTACGGTATTGATTGCTGGTCGTGGGAACGGCTGGGCGGCACTCCGCTTCAGCCGCGATTGTCACCGGGCCGGAAATCGCTTCGCGGCTGAAGCCGCTCCTACAGAGACCGTTGCTGGCCGCAATCGCGTAGCCCGGATGAAATCCGGGGGCAGGCGTCGCAAAAGCCCCGGATTGCATCCGGGCTACGCAGCGGCGCCGACGAGGGGCGTTAATCCAGAAATCTGGACATGTGCGCGCCAGCCAAGTCCATTAATTTGGACCAATCCAGAAATCCAGACACGGGTTCACGGCTCGGTTGGCCATCCAGACCTCGCGCGTAATCGCGAAACCTGCGCCAAACGGGCCTTGCAGGGCCTTCGCCGAAAGTCCTATGCCGGTCTGGCACGACTCTGGCTCTATATCCGGCAAAGCTGCGCTGCCTCCAGCGCGCTTTCGCAGACAACGGCCCTGAGCCGGCAGAACAACAACAAAAGGAACCACCCATGGGTACCCTCGGTATTCTG
>VFQQ010003176.1_pt1 | contig 16453 bp, 17 predicted proteins | sample 3512341 | NCBI WGS metagenome assembly VFQQ01 (sample SAMN10412373, study PRJNA504923) | tailings metagenome | isolation source: Relicate 2 Philex TSF1 revegetated site | place: Philippines: Tuba, Benguet | collected 2017-08-29 | reverse complement strand
GCGAGACCGCTTCGCTGACCAGGTCGCAGATCCTCAGCGCCGCCGCCCAGAACTCCCTGGGCCTGGCCAACGCCCAGCCCCAGACCGCACTGGGCCTCCTCCGCGGCTAATCCTCCTTTCTCTTCAGCCTCAACCACCTCTCGCTGACCCTCTCACCGCCCCGGGGCCTTCGCCCCGGGGCGGTTTCGTTCTGCGGCGCTCGGCCTCACCGTGCCGATGGAGTGGAGCATGGCCCGGCCGGTCCATACTGACGCCAGACCTCGAGTCTCCCGAGCGACGTCGAAGTCTGCCCGCCCCGCACGCACCCCACGAAGCAACGTGCTCGAACCCGTGGGGCGTCTCCCGGTCGTACACGCGTTCCTCTCGTTCCTGCGTGTCGAGTGCGGGTTGGCTCGATCCACCATCACGGCCTATACACGCGATCTTCGCGACCTCATCGCGGACATCTCGCCAGGCGCCACCGATCCAGCCGCGGCCGTCTGTTCCGTGTCGGCTCGGCGACTCCATGAGCACGTCGCGTCACTCAAGAGCCGTCGCAACCTCTCGGCGTCCACGATCACCCGGCACCTGGCCACGCTGAAGGTCTTCTACCGATTCCTCCACGCCACAGGGCGCATCACCGAGAACCCGACGGCCCACCTGGACCGGCCGACGCGCTGGAACAAACTCCCCCGTGTGCTCTCACCTAGGCAGGTAAAGACGCTTCTCCAGGCCCGGACCGGCACGGGCCCTCAGGTTCGCACGAAGCGCTCAGCCCCCCCCTCAACACCCCCCGCAACACCTCCATGCCCACCGCGACTCCACGATCACACGCCCCCGGGCACCTCGGCCGCGATCACCGCCGCACTCCGACTGCGTGATGCGGCCCTGCTCGACCTGCTTTACTCCTGCGGCCTGCGCGCCAGCGAGGTGGCGGACCTGCGCACCGAGGACTTCAAGCCCGACCTGGGCGTGGTCATGGTCACAGGCAAGGGCAACAAGCAGCGGCTGGTCCCTGTCGCCGCTCCCGCGGCCAAGGTCATCCACGACTACCTTCACGCCGGGCGTCCGGTCCTGGCCAGGGCGGGCCTGGACCGCGGGCACCTGCTGCTCTCCAGGACCGGACGGCCGCTGGAGCGGGTGGCGGTCTGGCAACTGGTGAAGCGCGGGGCAGCCGATGCCGGGCTCGGCCACGCCCACCCGCACATGCTGCGTCACTCCTTTGCCACTCACCTGCTCGCCGGCGGGGCTGACCTGCGGGTCGTGCAGGAGTTGCTCGGGCACGCCGACATCGCCACCACGCAGATCTACACCCACGTCGACCGCAGCCGTCTGAAGGACATCCACCGGACCTACCACCCGCGCGGGTAGCCCCTTCGTTCTCGGACCTGGTCGCGGCCTGTCAAGACAGGATTAAACTCACCACCACTCCGTTTCACGGTGGGTGCAGGCAGCGGCAGTACAGTGTGGCTAGGATCTTTCACTTTTCATTGAAACTCGATCTTCACAGATTCCTGAATCTCTACCACATCTCAACTCCAACTCTCGCGTCCCGGACCAAACAACATGAACGACTTCCGCAGAGCACCTTCGCCCCCGGAACATCCGCACCTTCCCGGCACCGATACCGGGCTTCTGGAGGCGGTGGTGGCCGGCAAGGCGAGGCTGACCGACCGGCAGGGCCTGGACCTGCTGCTGGGCATGCCGCTGGCGGAACTGGGACGATGGGCCGACGCACGCTGCCGTCACCTGCACGGCGACTACGTGCGGACGTACGTCATCGACCGGAACATCAACTACACGAACGTGTGCACGGCCAAGTGTACGTTCTGTGCGTTCCGGCGTGACGGGGGCGAGCACGACGCGTACACGCTCGAAGCGGAAGCGATCCACGAGAAGATCGAAGAGCTGGTCGCGGTCGGGGGGACTCAGATCCTGATGCAGGGCGGAATGAACCCGGCCCTGCCGCTGGAGTGGTACCTGGACCTGCTGCGGGGGATCAAGGCCCGCTTCCCCCGGGTGCACGTGCACGCGTTCTCGCCGCCGGAGTTCGTGGAGTTCGTGCGGTTCTTCGACCCGCCCGGCGGGACGTTCGAGGCGAAGGTGCGCTGGGTGATGGTGCGCCTGCGCGAGGCGGGGCTGGACTCGCTGCCCGGGGGCGGCGGGGAGATCTTCGCAGAACCGGTGCGGCGCAAGATCGGGCTGGGCAAGTGCGACGCCGAGTCATGGCTGACGACGATGAGCGTGGCGCACGAACTGGGGATGTTCACCAGCGCCACGATGATGTTCGGGCACATCGAGGGCCTCGCCGATCGCGTGCACCACATGGCGCTGGTGCGCCGGCGCCAGGACCTGGCCCTGCGTCACGGTGCCGACACCGACGGGGCCCGGGGGCACTACGTCTCGTTCATCACCTGGCCCTTCCAGCGCGAGAACACACCCCTGGGGCGGGTGCCCGACTGGGGCAGCGAAGAGTCGGAACTCGAGCAGGAGTTCCCCGGCGACGCGGTCGCCCGCGCGGCATTCGAACGGGGCGCCTCCCTCCCGCCCGGTCTGCGCGACGCCGACGTGTACGACTTCGCTCGGATCGACCGCACGGCCTATCCAACCGCCCACCTCTTCGGGCGGCGCGTACGACGCTCCGGCGCCACCGACTACCTCCGCACGCAGGCCCTGGCTCGGCTGTTCCTGGACAACATTTACTCGATCGGGGCCTCGTGGGTGACGATGGGCCCGCACGTAGGGCAGGTGGCGCTGGCCTACGGCGCCAACGACATGGGCAGCGTGATGATGGAGGAGAACGTCGTCTCCAGCGCGGGAACAACCTATTGCCTCGATGAGCCGGTGCTCTGCCGTCTCATCCGCGGTGCCGGGTTTATTCCCGCACAGCGGAACAACACGTACGACGTGATCCGCTTGCACGACGGGTCCGAGGGCTCCGCTCCGGATCTGGATGTCACCGACTGGTCCCGCCATCGCGCCCGACAGATGCACCAGCAGGCCCCGCGCGAGTCCCGCGCCACGCTGAGCATCGGGCAGACCGACTGACCCGCCCGCCCCCACGCGCTCCACTCACTATCTCTCGGGCAGGCTCAATCATCAGCGGCCGCCACCACGCGGACCGTCCTGAACTTGGCCGGATCGAAACCATCCGCGGAGCACCGGGGTCAGAAATCGCTCCGCATCGGCGTCGGGCTCGTCCAGCGACCCTGCCGCACGCTCGAGCACCCAGCCGCCCGCCTCCCGACGGCATTCAACCCACCCGGGGGCGCTGAGCAACACCGGCTCGGGCTTGTCGGGCCCGGTCAGGGTGACGATCAGCGGGCCGGGCACGCGGGTCAGCAGGTAGAACCGCTCGAAGGTCTCTTCGACCTGCACCGCCACTTCGACCCTCGCGCCGTCCCTCGGCCACACCTGCACCACCGGCCCCTCCACGCCCAGGCGTCGCCCGCGCACGCGCGCCCAGGGCGTCCCCCCCGGGTCTCCCCAGTAGAGCGAGACATAGACGCCCCCGCGGTCGACGACCACCTCATCAGGTGCGGTAACGATCTGGCCGTTCCACGGTGCACGATCCCCGGCACCGGCGGCAAAGTCCGCGAACACGGCGTAGATCCCACCCGACAGGGATGTCGCGTACCGGGCGACACCGCCATCACCCGCGACGTACAGCCGCCGTGCCCCGGCGTGCTCACCGGCCGGGTCGGCAGGACGGGCAGGCTCGCCGGGCTTCGTGCCCAGTCGCACCCAGCCCGTGCGGCGATCGGACCAGACCTCCGCGGCGTCCGGCGGCAGATTGGCCTGCGCGGGGATCCCCACGCCCATGCCGCGCGAGATCGGAGCCGCGGAGGATTGCGGCGTCATACTCGGCACGCTCAGAGTGCAGCCACCGAGCATCAGTATTGCAACCGCGCCGAGAATGAACACTCCCGGGATCAACCACGACGCCCTGGCCGTGTGCCGATACATCACTTCGTGTCCATCGTCACCCTCGCGGCGTTCACCCTCAGCAGGAACTCCTTGGCGGATGACGAGGCATTTTCGAGCAACACCGGGGCATTGTCCACCACCCACTTGTTGGACTCCAGGCGGGCTTCGATGTACGAGGGCTTCTTCAAGATGCACCTGACGTCGTTCGCTTGATCGTCCCTGAAGACAACCTCGAAGTCAACGCCCGGGTCGTTCAACAGATAGAATCGCTCCACCTTGTCACTCACCTCGATGGCCACCTCGAGGTAGATTGCGTCCATGCCGGCGACAGGACCGCCGCCGGTGATGCGTCGCCCACGCAGCCACGGCCACGAACCCCACTCTCCCATGTCTTGCCCAACGTGCTGAAACACGCCGACGGCCAGAATCCCCCCTGACTCCACGCTCACAGCGGGCTGTGAGCGGTGAAGCCGGACTTGCCAGTCCTTGGGCTGACCGTTGCCGAATCGGGCAAGATCGCCGGCGAGGACCGTGAACCGCGTCTTGAGAGGCTTTACACCGATCGCCCGCAGCAGAACCGGCTCAGCACCGGAGCCACCGATACAGGTGTGCGCTTGCTGCAGGTTGCACCGATGACACGCACCTTTCGGGTTCTTGTCGTCGTACTGGCACGGTTGGCGCGACGACCACCCGATGATGTCATTCGGCAAAGACTCAGGGAGCATCGCCGCAATCTGTGCGTCCATTGAAGGGGCAGGAGGGGACTGGCACCCTGCCTGGCCCAAGGCCCAAGTGAGCACCAAGATCATTGTGACCACCGGAATCACCCGAGCAATCCGGCCCTGGATTCCGCACCACACACGCCGGTTCCTTGATCGAGTCACGGTCAACCTCCCACGAAAGCTGGACTCCGAATTCAAAGCCACGCATCGACATGCCACGCCATCGAAGCACCTGCCTGACCCATCACGAGACCCGCACACACTGCAGAGGCCTGGGAATTGGGTACCGCTGCTTGGGCAGCACGGCCGACAGGCCCGCGCACGCCGCCAGCACCAGCACCGGGATCACCGGGTTGTACACCATGCCGTAGTACCGAAAGAGCAGCACGCTGAGCACCACGAACAGCAGCGTCGATCCGAGGATCACTGCGGCCACCGCCCAACCCGCGCGAAACCACCACCCCACCCAGCAGCCTATCAGCCCCGCCGCCGCGCAGTACGCCAGCGTTTGCCAGTGGGTGGGCCAACGGATCGTGTCCGCCGTCGACAACATCTGCTCAACCACCAGCGGTTCCACCCACTCAGGGGATATCCACTCTCCGTCAGCGGAGTAAATGGCCTCGCGCCGGTCGGCAGGAAGTGTCCACGGGTCCCCCAGGAACACCACACGCCCGGCAACAACCTCGCGCAGATCGACCAGCGGCATCGTCAGAACGGAAGAGAGCGTCACCGTGGAATTCCGGAGCAGCGTGAGCCGAGGAACAACCACCTGCAGGACCGCGACCAGCCCTTCCGGACCGGCATACCCCGCGGGACGCCGGACGACATTCGTCACACGGAACTCCTCGGTGCTGACCAGCCGGGCGCGTGCGCCGGGAGTGGTCAGGCCCGACTCGCGGTAGCGAACGCGGAGCAGATTCACGCCTTCGACGACCTCGACCTCGGGTGTTTCGGCGCGGTGGCGCAGGCTGCAGTAGGCCGCCAGCGCTATGGAGGGCTGCACATCATCGCCCGGGGGCTGGAAGGCCAGTTCGCTCCACACCCGTCCGTCACCAAAGCCGCGGACCATCGGCGCGGAGGGCGCGCTGCGCTGCAAGGTCGGGCTGAACTCCGATACGGGCAGAGTCACGTGGCTCGGTCGCCAGTCGCCCGGACGCCGGATCCACACAGGGACGCCTCTGTGCTGCGCGACGGTGATCGCCCGCAATAGAGCGTCGGCGTGACGGTCGGCGATGTAGTTCGGAGCGAGAACCACGACCCGTGCTCCGGCCTCCGCCAGGCGCTCCACTGCACGCGCGTGGAGGAGTCTCCAGCTGGTCGGATCTTCAGGGCTCTCGATGGGCACGCGCGCATGGCTGGAGAGTGCCACAAGATCCTCACCCGGGCGGTAGGCCACATACCGGACACTCCGAAACCCGGCGTCGGCTTCCGGCGTGCTCGGCACCAAACGGGGAATAGCCGCGTCGAACCAGACCTGCACCTCCGAGAGCCACGGCATAGGCCAGTCGATGGGGATCTGCATGAGCAGCACCACCGCGGCCAGCAGCCATGCCCGCACCGCAACAGGGAGCCTCCGCGCCATGGTCACTACGCCCGACCGCACGCGAGATACCCAGGTCAGGTGTGCCGCAGCGCGCGGTCGGCACTCCAGATACCTGCTGATCTCCTCGCGCAAGGCACCGGCCGTCGGCGGGCGGTCTTCGCGGCGGCGCGCCAGAGCCCAGAGCATGATCCCGCGAAGGTCGGCGTCCAGGCCGTGCACGATCCCGGCTGGGTCGGCCACGTCCCCCCGACGGACCGTCCGCAGGATCCCGACGGTATCGAGCCCCTCCAGGTTCAGCGGGTGGCGCCCGCAGATCAGTTCGTAGAGGATCACGCCCAGCGCGTAGATGTCGGCGCGGTGATCCACCGATTCCGGATCGCCGAGGGTTTGCTCTGGGCTGAGATAGGCCGGTGTGCCCACCACCTGCCCGGATTCGGTCCGGCGCACGCCGGGCGACATCAGCGCGGCGGCGTGGGCGATCCCAAAATCAATGACATAAGGGTGGCCTTCGACATCGACCAGCACATTCGAGGGCTTGAGGTCGCGGTGCACGACGCCCGAGGCATGGGCGTGCGCAACCGCGTCGCAGATGCTGGCGAAGAGCCGCAACCGGGACTCGGTCCCCAGGCCCTCGTCAAACGCAAATCGCGTCAAACTCCGCGCTCCCGGAACATACAGCATCGCAAAGTACGGCTCGGGCTCGGCGGACCCGGGGGCGTCGAAGTACCCCGCCCCGTACACGTGAGCGATGTTCGGGTGCCGCAGTTTCGCGATGATCTCCGCTTCGTCGATGAACCTTCGTCGCGCGCTCTCGTCGGCGCGCCCTCCGCGCATCACCTTCAGCGCAACCGGGCGCCTCGGCGACTCCTGCAGCCCTTCCCACACCTCCCCCATCCCGCCGTGCTTGATGTACCGCGTCACCACGTAGGCGCCGACCCGGCGACCCACCAGATCCCGTGATGGTGTGCTGGCCCGCTCGACTGACTCCACGTACCGACCACCCGAGCAGTCACCACTCGACAGCGTGACCTGCACCGGCTCGGTTGCCCCGGGCTCATGTCCCCGGGCCAGATCATCCCCTGCGGGCTCTCGAGTGCCCGGAGCGCTTCTGTCGGGTTGATCCCCGGATCCCACGAAATGGCCTCCCGACGATCGGACACCGAGAAACCCTCGCGAACAGAGGCCCCCTCCCCTCCTCTTTCTGAACCACCCCATCCACCCGATCCCCAGACTCACACCTGCCGCACACATTGTGATGAAACAGGCAACGAGTGACAAGGGTGAATAAGGGCTATCATTGCCCCCATTCGCAGGAACACGTGAACACAACCCAAACACGCCCAAAGGGCAGCAGCGAGGTGGCTATGAAAGCGATCGACATCCGGCCCGGGCAGGGCGTGAAAATCGACGGCAAACTCTGTGTCATCACCGGGTACGAGTTCCGCAACCCCGGCAATCTCCGGTCGTTCGTAAACCTGAAGATCAAGGACGTTCAGCGCGGGGGAGTCGTTGAGAAGCGCTTCCAGCCTTCCGAAGACCTGGACGTGGTCGATATGGACCGCCGGGAGATGGAGTTCCTGTACGCCGAGGGTGCCGACGGCGTCTTCATGGACACCGAAAACTACGACCAGTTCACACTCAGCAAGGCGGTTTTGGGTGATGCGCTCAAGTTCCTGCGCCCCAACGCCAAGGCGGTCGTGCTGTTCTCCGAAGAGCGTGCCGTGCTGGTCGAACTCCCCGCCGCGGTCGAACTGACCGTGAAGGAGTGCGCGCCGGGCGTCAAGAAGGCAACCGTCACCAACGTCATGAAGGACGCGATCATGGAGACCGGCCTGGCCACGCGCGTCCCCGATTTCATCGAGATCGGAGAGACGCTCCGCATCAGCACCGAGGACGGCTCTTACCTCAGCCGTGCCAAGGACTGAGCCCACACGACCCTGCACCCCACGCACAGCGTTTGGCCGGCCCCTGTCACCGCACCCTCCGGAGCGCGCGTGCCCGCCCCCCCGCTGCTGATCCTGCTCGGCCTGCGCGGATCCGGCAAGTCCACGGTCGGCGCAATCGTGGCCGCTCGGCTCGGCACACCGTTCACCGATCTGGACGACCGTACCGCGGCCCTCGGCGGCGCGCCGTGCGCAGAACTCCTCCGCACCCACGGCCAGGAAGCCTTCCGACGCATTGAACTGCGCGCGCTGCAGGCCGAACTGGCACGCGAGGAACCACGCAAAGCCCCCGCCGTCCTGTCGCTGGGCGGCGGAACCCCCACGCTCGAAGCCTCGCGCCTGCTCCTGGCCGCCGCGCGAGACCGCGGGCTTGCACGCCTGGTCTACCTGGCCGCCGGCGCCGACACCCTCCGGCAGCGGCTTCGCGGCACGGATCTGGCCACTCGGCCCGCACTCTTGGGCGAAGACCCTCTGGCCGAGATCGAACGCCTCCAGGAAGATCGCGACGCGCTCTACCGGGAACTGGCCGACCAGACGATCCAGACCGACACGCTGACACCCGACCAGATCGCCGAGCGCCTCATCGCCGGGTTGGTCCTGTCAGACTAATGGCGCCGGTCTTCCGAATCGCCACGGGCCCGAACTCTCGCACCGCAGGGTTCACGCTCCGGGTAGGCTGCGGCAATGCCGCTCTCGCGCTTCGTCAGCCGATTCGGGCTGGTCATCGCACGGGTCTTTCGCGCAACCGCCCCGGACCCATTCGTCATCGCGCTGCTGCTCCTGCTGCTGACCTGCATTCTGTCGCTGACCTGGGGCGATTTCGGCCGCACCGGTTCTCACGCCCCCGGCTCGCTCGCCGAACGCCTGTGGCTGCTGGCCGACTGCTTCCGCGACCCCGGCAGCGGACCGCACATCTGGTCGCTGCTGGGCTTCGCGATGCAGATGTGCCTCGTGCTGATCTCCGGGCACGTGCTCGCCTCGGCACCGCCGGTGCAGCGGGTCATTCAGGCTCTGGCGGACCGCCCACGCCGTGCTCCGGCCGCCGCCGCGATGGTCGGGCTGGTCGCCTGCCTGGCCGGGCTCATCAACTGGGGGCTGGGCCTGATCGTCGGCGCGCTGCTCGCGCGGGAGGTCGGGCGCAGCCTCGCCCGGCGCGGCATCCCCCACCACGCCCCGCTCATCGCCGCCGCGGGCTACTTCGGCCTGATGGTCTGGCATGGCGGACTCTCCGGCACGGCCCCGCTGGCTGTTACCACCGCCGAGAGCGCGGCGCGCACGCTCCCGCCGGACCTGATGGCCCGCCTGGTCGGGGCGGGCTTTGCCGACGGCATCCCGCTCGACCGCACGCTGCTGACCGGGCTCAACCTCTTCATCACCGCGGGGTTGGTGGCGATCGTGCCGCTGGGGCTGTGGCTGCTCACGCCGCGCGACCCGGCCGAAATGACCCCGACGCGTCTCGAAACGGAGGGCGTGCCCGATCCGCGGACCGCGCCCGAGAGTCAGGGCCATCGTGGCGATAATGCCGAGGACCACGCCGGGCGCATCCCCGCGGCGCTGGAGCGCTCACGCCTGGTCGCGTTGATCCTGGCGGTGGCCCTGGCGCTGGGGCTCTGGAAGTTCGCTGCGGGAGGATCGGTGCTCCGCGCGGGCCTGAACGAGATCATCGCGCTGATGCTCGTGCTGGGCGTGATCGCGCACGCCTCGCCGCGCCGGTTCGCCGCGGCTGTGGACAACGCCGCCGGCTGCTGCGGCGGCATCATCATCCAGTTCCCCATCTACGCCGCGATTATCGCCGTTATGGTCCAGAGCGGGCTGGCCGCGACGCTCTCGGCGTGGGCGTCAGAAGCCAGCGCCGCGACGCTGCCGCTGGCGACGTTCTTCTCCGCGGGTGTGGTGAACCTCTTCATCCCCTCCGGCGGCGGGCAGTGGGCGGTGCAGGGGCCGATCGTGCTGCGCGCAGCGCTCGACACCGGCGTCGATCCCGGGCACGCGGTCATGTGCATCGCCTACGGCGATCAGATCACCAACATGCTCCAGCCGTTCTGGGCGCTGCCGCTGCTGGCGATCGTGCGCATCCGCGCCCGCGAGATCGTCGGCTACTGCGCGGTGATTATGGTCGCCGGCATCGCGTGGACCGTGCTGGGCCTGTGGCTCTTCATGCCGGGGTAACCGCCCCGCGCGGCGGCGACGCCCCGCCGCCCGCACCCGTCACAACCTCCAGCAGCCACGCCGCGAAACGCTCCTTGGACATCGCACCCGGCGTCGGCACCCGGCGCCCGTCGGCGCCGATCACCACCGCCTCGACCGTCTCCGCGTCCATCGTTTCCAGTGGGTTGGCGACCACGTAGTCCACGCCCTTGCGGCACAGTTTCTCCTCCGCACGCTGGAGCAGGTCGGCGCGGGCCTCCAGCGCGAAGCCAACCAGCGTCTGCCCCCCTCGCCTTCCCGCCGCCGCCTCCGCCAGCAGGTCGGGCGTGGGGCGCAGGGCCAGCGTGACCGGACCGTCACTGCGCCGGAGTTTGCCCCCGCCCGATTCCACCGCGGGCGTGAAGTCCGCCACCGCCGCGGCCATGATCAGCAGGTCCGTCGAGGGCATCTCCGCGCGCAGCAGCCGGCGCAGGTCCTCGCACGTCGTGAACCGCTCGACACGCACTCCCAACCCCAACGACGGCACAACCCCGACCGGCCCCAGCAGGAGCGTCACCACCCACCCACGCTCCGCCGCAGCCCGCGCCAACGCCACCCCCATCCGCCCCGACGAGCGGTTCCCGATGTACCGCACCGCATCGATCGGCTCGTGCGTCGGCCCAGCGGTGATCAGCACCCGTCCCGGCACGCCAGCGGCCGGGTTCTCGGCGTTCTCGCGGTCACCCATGCGTCTGATCCTTGCACGCCGCCAGCCACCACCTCCGCCTTCCACACTCCCCACGATACCCACAGACCCGCCGTCCTGACTCGGTCTCCCCAGCCACGGCGGACCTGCGAAATCAATACCTATTTGCATATTCGTATTTTGTACGGAATGTTCTCGGCATGGTCTTCCTCGACCTCGCGGGCGCCGAACTCGCCGGCGCGGACATGGAGGTCGACACGTGCCTCCTCGCCCTTTCCGGTGACCAGTCGTATTCCGGTAAGCCCGCCGAGTACACGGTCGTCGACGAGTTCGTCCGAGCCGTGAAGTCGCGGATAACCGCATGCAGGAGCGGGCTGACGCTGCACGCCGTCGCGATTCCCGGCAATCACGACTGCGATTTTCAGTCTCAATCAGCAATGACGGGGGTGCCTTGTTGATCAGGCGGGGCGTGACGATGCGTATCTCCTTGAGTCTGAGGAAGTCGGGGTCGAACTTGGGGACCGAACAGGTGACGCCGTACCCACATGGGCGCGTTGCAGCGTCGTACCGCAGGCCGAGGAAGGAACACTGGAAGGGGGCGTGCGCCGCCTCTGCGGATTGGCGGGCGCGACGGACCAATCCGATGCCGCACCCGGCTGGGCGGGGTGCTTCGGCACTACTACCAGCTGGCCGCGTGAAGCACGATCGTACCGCCGCTGGTCAAGCCTGCTTGACTAGCGACCGATACTGGTCAAGACTTCTTGACTAGCAGAGGCCGCTGGGAAAGGGGGCTTTCATAGCCATGCCACGAACGACCGGGACATATCGGGTGACCAAGATCGGCGGGGAGGGAGTGCGGGCGTTCGTGCCCGAACCCCTGCCGCCCAAGAACCCGCCGCTCGTGCTCGACGAGGCGATGGCGGCGTTGCACGCCGAGGCCGTCGCGGCAGTAGGGCAACTCGGCGTCGCCGGCGCGATGGTGCCCAGCGCCGAGTGGTTCCTCTACGGCTTCGTCCGCAAAGAGGCGCTGGTCTCGTCCGAGATCGAGGGGACGCAGGCGACACTCCAGGACGTGGTCACCTATGAGGCGACGAAGCGGGCCGAGCGCCCCGACGACGTGCGCGAGGTCTGCAACTACGTTGATGCGTTGACCTTTGCGCGCGAGCAGATCGCCAAGCCGAAGGGCCTGCCGCTGAGCACACGCCTGCTGTGCGAGGCGCACAAGCGACTCATGCGCGGCGTTCGTGGTGCTGACAAGCAGCCCGGCGAGATCCGCCGCTCGCAGAACTGGATCGGCGGAACACGGCCCGGCAACGCACGGTTCGTGCCGCCCCCGCCAGAGGAGGTGCCCGCGCTCATGGCACAGCTCGACACGTGGCTGCACTCCGGCGATGCTCTGCCGCCGCTGGTGAAGGCCGGGCTGGCGCACGTGCAGTTCGAGACGATCCACCCGTTCCTGGACGGCAACGGCCGCATCGGACGACTTCTCATCACGCTGCTGCTCGAGCACTGGGGATTGCTCAAGTCCCCGATGCTGTACCTCAGCCTGGCGTTCAAGCGCCGGCAGCAGGAGTACTACGCACGCCTCGGAGATGTGCGGACCGAGGGCGAATGGGAAGCATGGACGAGGTTCTATCTTGAGTGCGTCCGCGAGGCGGCCGACGACGGCGTGCGTGCCGCTCAGGCGATCTTCGCGCTTATCGGCAAGGACCGTGCGCGGCTCATCAAGCACGCGGCGGTCACCGTGCCCGCGGTTCGCCTGCTCGACCTGCTGCCCTCGCGCCCGGTGGTCACGCTGCCGCTGGCGGTGGACCTGCTCGGCGTCAGCAAGCCGACGGCGATCAAGGCCATCGAGGCGCTCGAGTCGGTCGGCGTGCTGAAAGAGACCTCCGGCAAGCGCCGCGACCGTGTCTACGCCTACCAGAAGTACCTCGACGTGCTCACCGACGAGTGAGCCGCCGTGCTGAACAAGCGGCTCGCGTCGGCCACACATGCAATCCTCCCTGGTACGGTCTTTGTCGCACTGTGCGTGGACTTCCTGAGCCGTGGCTGTCGACGCCAGCCATTGGTTGCACCTGCTACGGATGCCGGTAAATCTCGCCCTCGTACTCAAAGCCCCGAGGCAGGACCCGCACCACGATCGCCCGTCCCTTGTACTCACGGCGGATCACGGCCCCAGGCTTCGGGAACGTATCGGGGCGGCCCGCGTGGAACGACGCCGCGACCGTTTGCCCCGTTCCGTTCGTAGCTGCGTCGGCGGCACGCGGGGCGCTCAGGCGGATCTCCGCGTCGTCGGCCAGTTCCAGCGCCCGCCGTCGTGCCCGTTCCGACAGACCGCCCTCGCGGAGGGCCTGCATCCGCCAGACGATCCGCTTGACGAGATACTGCTTGTGGTTCGTCCGCGTCGGCTCGCCGAAGACCTCGGCGTAGCGCTGCTTCAGTTCGGGAACGGTGAGTCGGCCAAGGGCCTTCACCGTCGCGGGAATGTCATCGGGCGTGTGCTTCATCGGGACTCTCCGGTTCGCAAAGCGTCAACCAAGCGGACGATCAAGTCGGACCGGTCCCGAGGGTTCAAGTCCATCTTCCTCTCTTTCTGACGGGGCCGAGATGTTGCCCGACTCGCCCATGCGGCGGGCATCCTCGCGCTGGCGGTGGATGCCCTTCGCCAGGATCTGGGCGATAGCGTGCAGCCGCTTGGTCGGGTTCAGCAGGTGGGAGTGCGCGAGGTCATCGCGCTCGGCCCCCTCGTCGAGGTCGATGGTCATGCGTGCGTCCGTGCGCGAGCCCGGTGGGGCCAGCGATGGTCAGTTGTGCCAGCCCGCCGGGCGGCAGGCCGTTAACCACCGTCTACGCGAACGGCGCAAAATGTGGCGAAGTTCTGTCACTGAGAGAATCGTTCACGACCATTGACTCAATGCTTCGGACTCCATAGCATAATAGCCGATGCCATCCGTCCCACGGTCCAACCTCTCCACCGCTGAGAAAATCCTGGCCGGATTCGCCAAGATCTCGCTGGTGATGCGGCACGAGTCTTGGCGCTCGGCGGGAGAGCGCGGCCTCACGCCGACGCAGGCTCAGATTCTCTCTCTGCTTGCCTCGACACCAGAACCGCTTGGGCTGACGCAGGTCGCTTCGCGCATGGCGGTCAGCCTTGGCACGGCCAGTGAGGCGATCTCGACTCTGGTGGGCAAAGGTCTGGTGCGTAAGGTGCGCGCCGCGGATGATGCCCGAGCGATCGTGCTGAATCTCACCAGTGCAGGAACACGGGAAGCCCTGCGGGCCGGCGAGTGGCCTTCGCCGATGATCGAAGCCGTCGAGGCGTTGCCCGAGCACGAGCGGGCAGCGTTGCTGCGTGGACTGATCGGCATGATCCGCGAGATGCAGGTGCTGGGATCAATCCCCACTGCGCGGATGTGCGTCGGCTGCACGTACTTCCGGCCGAACGAGTACCCCGGCACGCCGAAGCCGCACCACTGCCAGTTGATCGACGCGCCCATCGCGGACTCCGACCTCCGAATCGACTGCACTGAGATGGAACCCGTTGCCGAGGAGGTGCGGCCCAAACTCTGGAGCGTCTTTGTGAACGGCACGCCTCTCGACAACCACGGACCGGGCCATCGGCGGAGCCCATCGAAATCCCGCCGGTCCAATCACGTCAGTAAATAGGAGCACACCATGAGCACGAAAGCCACGTTCTACCACGCCGGTTGCCCCGTCTGCGTCGCCGCTGAACGCACGGTTGCCGAGGGCCTCGATCGGTCGAAGTTCGACGTCGAGATCGTCCACCTCGGCGAGCACAAATCCCGCGTTGCGGAAGCCGAGAAGGCCGGCGTCAAGTCGGTCCCCGCGCTTGTGATCGGCGGGCAGGCCTTCCACATCAACCACGGCGCGGACCTGTCCGTCCTGAAAGCCTGAGCCCTCGCGTGTTCGAGCCAAGCGGGCACCGACACCCTGACACCATGTCCCGGCATGGCGTCAGGGTGTCGTGTGGCCCATTCTGATGAAATCCGCCAAACGCAGCGAATCGAGAGTTGTCCATGGTCCACCCAGACGGCCCGACCAATCCCGCCCGCCAACTTCCGCTCACCGAGCCTGCCCGGTCCGATGCGACGGACCGGCCGATCGATGAGAGCATGATCCGAACGCTCGTGGATACCTTCTACGACTCGGTTCGTGGCGACGATCTGCTCGGCCCGATCTTTGCTCGCCATGTCGCGGACTGGTCCTTGCACCTGCCGAAGATGTACACGTTCTGGTCCACGGTGGTGTTGCGCACGGGGCGCTACGCCGGGCGTCCGCTCGAAGCGCACCAGCGTTTGCCCGGCTTGACGCAAGCCCACTTCGATCGCTGGATCGCGCTGTGGACGCAGACCGTTGCTCGCGTCGTGCCCGCGCCCTCACGGGATGCGTTTGTCGTCCCCGCATCGCGGATGGCCTCTTCGATGAGTTCGGTACTCCTGCGCGGCGACGCATTGGCATGAACGATCAGCCCGGACACGCGGATCAGGCTGGTGTCGCGCAGCCGGTCGCGTCACTGGCCGTGTTTTACGCGGGCATCCTTATCGACGTGTCATTTATCGCCACCCCCGCGAAGTTCCTCGTCCAGTCGATCACGCTCGCGCAAGCGCTGGATGTCGGGCGATGGACCTTCCGCGTCTTCGGATGGGTCGAACTCGGGCTCGTCATCTTGATGCTCGTGCTCGGAAAACGCTGCCGCAGCATCGGGGTGTGGGGGCTGATCATCGCGGTGCTGGTGGCCGTCCTCTGTCAGTTCCTCTTTCTCCGCACCTTGCTCGATGCGCGGCTTGGCACCATCCTGGCCGGAGGTGAGCCGCCGCCGTCACAACTCCACAATCTCTACGGCTTGATCGAAATCGGCAAACTCGCGGCGCTGCTGTGGATCGGTCGGGGCCATCCCGCCCGATCTGCCTCTGGCTCGTTGCACTGAGGTTCTCGCTTTCGGCACCGTTCCGATCCCTGTTCACCCCCGATCGGAACCCCGCGTCAAATCAGCGGGGGCGCTAACCGAGAGAGTCAGAGAGTTTGAGAGGTTCTGGCGAGAGGCCGACCGGAACCCGGCGGGTTCGGGTCGCTCGCCCGATGGGCCGCGCCAAACCGAGAGCGCGGCGGCCAATCCGGACTCGCGTTTGACCCCGGAATCTCCGACGATTCCGCCACCCCACCCGGACGCCGGAAACCGGCCGGGCCGTAAAGCAAAACCGGCCCGCTTTCGCGGGCCGGCCAGAAGCTCCGATCGGATGGGTGTCTCGAACTCGGCATGCTTTCGGGGGCCGTTAGCGCCGTACTCGAGATCGAGATAGCGAGTTCGGGGCCCGCCAGGCTGGACGATTGATCTCCGGTTGAACAGGGGGTTCGAACGCGACCTCCTCGTTGAATGGCTGGTGTTCAACATGGTCCGGTGCGGCTGTCTCCTCTGGTCGCCGTAGTGACCTTTCCCCAGTTGTCGTACCAGATTCTATGAGAGTCCGAGCGCGGTTGCACCCCG
>VFQQ010003175.1_pt1 | contig 16458 bp, 12 predicted proteins | sample 3512341 | NCBI WGS metagenome assembly VFQQ01 (sample SAMN10412373, study PRJNA504923) | tailings metagenome | isolation source: Relicate 2 Philex TSF1 revegetated site | place: Philippines: Tuba, Benguet | collected 2017-08-29 | reverse complement strand
CGGCTTGCGGAACTGGCGCACCATCTGGCGGCGCAGCAGGTGGAAGATCTGGCTCGCGCTGGTGGGCTGCACCACCTGCATGTTGTTGTCGGCGGCCAGTTGCATGAAGCGCTCCAGGCGCGCGCTGCTGTGCTCGGGGCCCTGGCCCTCGTAGCCGTGCGGCAGCATCAGCGTGAGTCCGTTGACACGCCCCCACTTCACCTCGCCGCTGGCGATGAACTGGTCGATCACCACCTGCGCGCCGTTGGCGAAATCGCCGAACTGCGCTTCCCAGATGACGAGCGTGTTCGGCTCGGCACTGGCGTACCCGTACTCGAAACCGAGCACGGCTTCTTCCGAGAGGATGGAGTCGATGACCACGAAGGGCGCCTGGCCGTCGGCCACATGCTCCAGCGGCACGTAGGTGCCGGTGTCCCACTTCTCGCGGTTCTGGTCGTGCAGCACGGCGTGGCGGTGCACGAAGGTGCCGCGCCCGCAGTCCTCGCCCGAGAGGCGCACGGCATAGCCGCTGCTCACGAGCGATGCGTAGGCCAGCGTCTCGCCCATGCCCCAGTCGACGTTGATCTCGCCGCGGCCCATGGCGCCGCGGTCGGCCAGCACCTTCTCCACCAGCGGGTGCAGCTTGAAGTTGCTGGGCACCGTGGTGACCTTCTCGGCCAGGCGCTTGATCTCGGCCAGCGGCAGCGCGGTGTCGGCGGAATCGGTCCACTTCTTGCCCAGGAAGGGCGCCCAGTCGACGGCGTACTTGCTCTTGAAGTTCGTGAGCACCGGGTCCACGGTGTGGCGACCCTCGTCCATGGCGGCACGGAAGGCCTTGACCATGTCGTCGGGGCCCTGCGCCGGCAGCACGCCCTGCGCCACCAGCTTGTCGCCATACAGCTTGCGCGTGCCCGGGTGCTTGGCGATCACCTTGTACATCAGCGGCTGGGTCAGCGAGGGCGTGTCCTGCTCGTTGTGGCCCAGCTTGCGGAAGCAGATGATGTCGACCACCACGTCCTTGTTGAACTGCTGGCGGTAGTCCATGGCCAGGCGGGTGCACAGCACGACGGCCTCGGGGTCGTCGCCGTTCACGTGCAGCACCGGCGCTTCGATCATCTTCACGACGTCGGAGCAGTACAAGGTGGAACGTGAATCGCGCGGGTCGCTGGTGGTGAAGCCGATCTGGTTGTTCACCACCAGGTGCACCGTGCCACCGGTGTAGTAGCCGCGTGTCTGCGCCAGCGCCAGCGTCTCCATCACCACGCCCTGGCCGGCGAAGGCGGCATCACCGTGCACCAGCACGGGCAGCACCTGGTCGCCTTCCTTGTCGCCGCGGCGCTCCATGCGCGCCTTCACGCTGCCTTCGACCACCGGGTTGACGATCTCCAGGTGGCTCGGGTTGAAGGCCAGGCTCAGGTGCACCGGGCCACCGGGCGTCGTCACGTCGGAGCTGAAGCCCTGGTGGTACTTCACGTCACCGGCCGGCAGCTCTTCCTTGGCGGTGTGGTCGAACTCGGCGAACAGGTCCTTGGGCATCTTGCCCAGCGTGTTCACCAGCACGTTCAGGCGGCCGCGGTGGGCCATGCCGATGACGATCTCCTGCACGCCGTTGGCGCCGGCGCGCTGCACCACCTCGTCCATGCTGGCGATGAAGCTTTCGCCGCCTTCCAGGCTGAAGCGCTTCTGGCCCACGTACTTGGTGTGCAGGTAGCGCTCCAGGCCTTCGGCCGCAGTGAGGCGGTCGAGGATGTGCTTCTTCTCGGCCGCGTTGAAGCTGGGCTTGCTGCGGATGCTCTCCAGCCGCTCCTGCCACCAGCGCTTCTCGGCCGGGTCGGTGCAGTGCATGAACTCGGCGCCGATGGTGCCGCAGTAGGTTTCCCGCAGCGCCTGCACGATCTCGCGCAGGGTCATGTTCTCGGCCTTGCTGAAGTACGTGTTGGTGGCCGAGAAGCTGATGTCCATGTCGGACTCGGTCAGGTCGTAGAACGCCGGCTCGAGTTCGGGGATCTTGGGGCGCTCGGTGCGCTTGAGCGGGTCGAGGTCGGCCCAGCGGCTGCCGAGGAAGCGGTAGGCGGCGATCAGGCTCTGGACATGCACCTGCTTGCGCGCCACCGCGAGATCGGCCTCGCTGGCCTTGAGCGCGAAGGCGTTGGCCTTGGCACGCTGCGCGAAGCTTTCGACCACCGGCGCATGGGCGACATCGCGCGCCTCGGTGCCGTCGGTGGCGGGCACGTGCTGCAGGTTGTCGAAGTAGGCGCGCCAGTTGTCGGGCACGCTGCCGGGGTTGTCGAGGTAGGCCTCGTACAACTCTTCCACGTAAGGGGCGTTGCCCCCGAACAGGTACGAGTTGGACCTGTACTGCTGCATCATCTTTCGCTCACCTTCCGCGCCGGTTTCCAGCGCTCCGATGGGTTGATCAACCTTCCGCGTCCCGGCTTCACCGGTTGGCGGATTAGCGACCCGTCTTGCAGCAAACGTCTGATGCAAGGGGACGGGAAGGACCTGTGTCTTCGTCGGCCGCGACTGTACCACCGCGGGCCTGCCCGCCCGAGGACGGAATACCACGTATTGGGCGCTCCCAACCCTGTTGTTTTGCTGACAGCACGCGTCGTGGTGGCGCCACAGTCGCGGGTGATGCCGCCCCGCGTGATCCTGCTGCACCCCGAAGCCCCGCCCAAGCCCGCCCCGGGTGCGGCCTGCAACGGCTGCGGCGTGTGCTGCGCCGCCGAGCCCTGCCCCGTGGGCATGCTGGCTTCGCTGCGCCGCCACGGCGCCTGCCGCTTGCTGCACTGGGACGGCCGGCACTACCGCTGCGGCGCGCTCATGGCCGCGGGCCGGCTGGCGCCGCTGCTGCGGCGCTGGATCGCCGCCGGCACCGGTTGCGACAGCGACCTGCTGACCCAGGGCTGAAACTGCGGGCAAACCCTTGCCCCTGAGGACCCGAGAGCCGCGCTCGGCGCGCCTAGCATTGCGCCTTCGTTTTTTCACGCTTTCCAGGAGCGCGACCTCATGAAACTTCAAGCCCTGCTGGCCGCGGCCACGCTGGTCACCGTCTGTGCGCTGCCCGCACAGGCCCAGACCCTGCGCTGGGCGGCGCAGAACGACATCCTCACGCTCGATCCGCATTCGCAGAACCATGCCACCACGAACGCGATCCTGAGCCACGGCTACGAGACGCTGGTGCGCTACACGGCCACGTACCAGATCGAGCCGGCGCTGGCCACCAAGTGGACGCAGATCAGCCCCACGCAGCTGCGCTTCGAACTGCGCAAGGGCGTCAAGTTCCACGACGGCACCCCGTTCACCGCCGACGACGTGGTGTTCAGCTTCGGCCGCATCAAGCAGCCCACGAGCACCACCGCCATCTACGTGGCCGGCGTCAACGAGGTGAAGAAGGTCGACGACCACACCGTCGACTTCATCATGGGCGGCCCGAACCCGCTGGTGCTGCGCAACGCCACCAGCTTCTTCATCATGAGCAAGGCGTGGGCGGAGAAGAACAACACCGTCAAGGTGCAGGACTACAAGGCCAAGGAAGAGAACTTCGCCAGCCGCAACGTGATGGGCACGGGCCCCTACAAGATCACCGGCTGGACGCCCGAGCAGCGCGTGACGATGACCATCAACAACGACTGGTGGGACAAGCACACCAGCAACGTCAAGGAAGTCATCTACACCCCGATCAAGAGCGACCCCACGCGCGTGGCGGCCCTGCTCTCGGGTGACGTGGACATGCTCACCGACCTGCCCACGCAGGACGTGGCCCGCCTGCGCGCCGACCCGAAGCTGAAGATCGTCGACGGCCCCGAAGTGCGCACGATCTTCCTGGCCCCCGACGTCGGCAGCCCGGAGCTGAAGTACAGCAACGTCAAGGGCAAGAACCCGTTCGCCGACAAGCGCGTGCGCCAGGCCCTCTCCATGGCCATCGACCGCGAGGCGATCAAGCGCAGCACGATGCGCGGCCTGTCCATCCCTGCCGGCGTCATGGTGGCGCCGGGCGTGAACGGCAATGCGCCCGACATCGACATCGTCACCAAGTACGACCCCGAGGGCGCCAAGAAGCTGCTCGCCGAGGCCGGTTACCCCGACGGGTTCGAGGTGCGCTTCAACGCACCGAACAACCGCTACGTGAACGACGAGGAGATCGCGCAGAACATCGTCGCGATGTGGGCGCGCATCGGCGTCAAGGCGCAGCTGATGGCCGAGAACATGGCCACCTTCAGCCAGAAGTTCCAGAACTTCGACTCGAGCCTGTACATGCTGGGCTGGGGCGTGCCGACCTATGACTCGCAGTACATGATCCAGAGCCTGGTTCGCACGCGCACCACGGGCGCCGACGGCAACTTCAACTTCAGCAGGATCAGCGATCCCACCATCGACCGCCTGACCGACGCGATGAAGACCGAGACCGACGTGGCCAAGCGCAACGCGCTGATCAAGGAGGCGCTGGTGCGCATCCGCGACGAGGTCTACCTGATCCCGCTGCACCACCAGATGCGCCCCTGGGCCATGAAGGCCGGCGTGACCACCGTGCACCGCTCCGACGACCGGCCGGAGGCGCGCTTCACCAGCGTGCGCTGAGCCCACCCGCTTCGTTTGCCAGCATCGGCCCGCGGGGTTCGCGCCCCGCGGGCCGATACTTCTTGCATGGCCACATCCCTCACCCACCTGCAGCGGCTGGAGGCCGAGAGCATCCACGTCCTGCGTGAAGTGGTGGCCGAAGCCGAGCGGCCGGTGATGCTGTACTCGATCGGCAAGGACTCGGCCACGATGCTGCACCTGGCGCGCAAGGCCTTCCACCCGGCGCCGCTGCCCTTCCCGCTGCTGCACGTCGACACGACCTGGAAGTTCCGCGACATGTATGCGCTGCGCGAGCGCGTGGCGCAGTTGCCCGGCGTGCAGCTGCTGGTGTTCCAGAACCCCGAGGCGCGCGCCCTGGGCATCAACCCCTTCGATCACGGCTCGCAGCGGCACACCGACAGCTGGAAGACGCAGGGCCTGAAGATGGCGCTGGACCAGCATGGCTTCGACGCCGCCTTCGGCGGCGCACGGCGTGACGAGGAGAAGAGCCGCGCCAAGGAGCGCATCGTGTCGCTGCGCAGCCCCGGCCACCAGTGGGATCCGAAGCGCCAGCGGCCCGAGCTCTGGCGCCTGTACAACACGCGCCATCAGCCGGGCGAGACGTTGCGGGTGTTCCCGCTGTCGAACTGGACCGAACTCGACGTCTGGCAGTACATCCTGCACGAAGGCATCGAGGTGGTGCCGCTGTACTTCGCCGCCGAAAGGCCCGTGGTGCAGCGCAGCGGCACGCTGCTGATGGTGGACGACGAGCGTTTCCGCCTGCTGCCCGGCGAAGCGCCGGTGATGAAGCGGGTGCGCTTCCGCACGCTCGGCTGCTACCCGCTCACCGGCGCGGTGGAGTCCGACGCCACGACCCTGCCCGCGGTCATCGCGGAGATGCGCGCCGCCACCAGTTCCGAGCGCCAGGGCCGCCTGATCGACCATGACGGCGCGGCCTCGATGGAGCAGAAGAAGCAGGACGGGTACTTCTGATGGCTGACGGCGCACCCCAGGACCTGCTGCGCTTCATCACCTGCGGCAGCGTCGACGACGGCAAGAGCACGCTCATCGGCCGCCTGCTGTGGGAGGCGAAGGCGGTGTTCGAGGACCAGCGGTCCGCGCTCGAATCCGACTCACGCCGTGTCGGCACCCGCGGTGGTGACATCGACTACGCCCTGCTGCTCGACGGCCTGGCCGCCGAACGCGAACAGGGCATCACCATCGACGTGGCCTACCGCCACTTCACCACCGCGCGGCGGCGTTTCATCGTGGCCGACACCCCGGGGCACGAGCAGTACACGCGCAACATGGTCACCGGCGCCTCGACAGCCGACCTGGCGGTGATCCTCGTCGACGCCCGCAAGGGGGTGCTGGAGCAGACACGGCGGCACGCGCATGTGGTGGCGCTGCTTGGCATCCGCCACGCGGTGCTGGCCGTGACCAAGATGGACCTGGTCGGCTGGTCGCAGGAGCGCTTCGAGCGCGTCGCCGACGAGTTCAAGGCGCTGGCAGCGCGCATCGGCCTCGTCGACGTGTGCGCGATCCCGGTCTGCGGCGTGCACGGCGACAACGTCGTGCAGCCCAGCCGGCGCATGCCCTGGCATGGCGGGCCGACGCTGCTGCAGCAGCTGGAGTCGGCGCCGCTCGACGAGACAGCGCTGCAGGCCGCAGCGCTGCGCCTGCCGGTGCAGGCCGTGATCCGCCCGCACCTGGACTTCCGCGGTTATGCGGGCACGGTGGTCAGCGGCACGGTCAGGCCGGGGCAGCGTGTGCGCGTGCAGCCCTCGGGCCGCGAGACCACGGTACGGCGCATCGTCTCCGCCCACGGCGACCTGCAGCAGGCGGTGGCGAACGAGGCCGTCACGCTGACCCTGGCCGACGAGCTGGACATCTCCCGCGGCGACCTGATCAGCGACGCCGAGCAGCCAGCGGAGGTGGCCGACCAGTTCCAGGCCACGATCGTGTGGCTGCACGAGGAGCCGATGCTCCGGGGCCGCGGCTACCTGGTGAAGATCGGCACCCGGACGGTGGGCGCCACGGTGCTGCGGCTGCGGCACCGGCTCGACGTCACGACGCTGGCGCCCACCGAAGCGCAGCGGCTCGAGCTCAACGACATCGGCGTGGCCGAGATCGGCGTCGACCGGCCCATCGCCTTCGACGCCTATGCCAGCAACCGCGACACCGGCGGCTTCATCCTCATCGACCGCCTGAGCCAGGCCACCGTCGGCGCCGGCATGCTCAACTTCGCACTGCGGCGCAGCCAGAACCTGCACTGGCAGGCGCTCGACGTGGACCGCGCCGCGCGCGAGCGTCTGAACGGGCACCGCAGCGGCGTCGTCTGGCTCACGGGGCTGTCGGGAGCGGGCAAGTCGACGATCGCCAACCTGCTCGAGAAGCGCCTGCACGCGCTCGGCGTGCGCACCTACGTGCTCGACGGTGACAACCTGCGCCACGGCTTGAACCGCGACCTCGGCTTCACGGCCGAGGCGCGGGCCGAGAACATCCGCCGCGTGGCCGAAGTGGCCCGCCTCATGGCCGACGCCGGGATCTTCGTCATCGCCGCCTTCGTGTCGCCGTTCCGTGCCGAACGCCGGGCGGCGCGGGAGCGCCTGGCTGACATCGGCTTCACCGAGGTCTTTGTCAACACGCCACTGGCGGTGGCGGAGCAGCGCGATCCCAAGGGCCTGTACCGCAAGGCGCGCCGCGGCGAGTTGAAGAACTTCACCGGCATCGACTCGCCCTACGAAGCCCCGGACGCGCCCGATCTGGTGCTCGACACCACGCAGTTGGTGCCGGAGGCCGCGGCAGAAAAGCTGTTCCAGCACCTGGCTGGGGCAGGCCTGTTGTCGCGCTGAACAAGGGTTTTCACCATGAACGCCCCGGACCCCCGCGATCGCGGGGGCGAGCCAGATTGACCCCACCGAGGGCGGTCGTTAAGGTCTGTGAACCGCGTATGACGACGGCACCACGAATGCCGCAGGCGGGAGTCCTGGTTCATCCGTCAACCCTAACCTCGGATCTCCATGAAAGCACAGAACACTTCGACTCTTGACCCCGGGCAGGTCGCACTGCGCCTGGGCATGTGTGCCGCCGCGTTGGCAGGAGCCGCCGGCACCGCGCAAGCCGCTGTCGTCACGTTCAACACGCCCATCGCCGTGCCGAACAACTTCGACGGTGTCTACATCAACCTGCTGACCGGTGCCACGGGCACGTCCGGCGGCAGCGTCGCCGGCTGGGACTTCAACCCCTACAACTCCGGCACGGCGCTCAGCTTCTTCTGGAGCGCTTCGCCCAGCCAGGCCAGCGGTGTCGCCTCCACGACCACCGGCCCCTACCTGGATCTGGCCGGCGGCTCGCTGATCTCGGCCGCTTCCACGTTCGCGCAGGTCACGGCAGCCACGGCCACGGCAGCGTTCCAGGTGCCTGGCACGCACACGCTGGGCTTCCGCTTCTGGAACGAGAGCGCCGGCGCCGTCAACTACGGCTACATGTCGCTGACGAGCGCCGGTGCCAACGGCTTCCCGCTCACCATCAACAGCTGGAGCTTCGAGAACACCGGTGCGGCGATCGCCGTGGTGCCCGAGACCTCGACCACGCTGATGATGTCGATGGGCGCGCTGGCCTTGGGCGCGCTGAACCTGCGCCGCCTGCGCCGCGAGCGTCGCGCACTGGCTGCCTGACCGGCGCCTGATCGCCCAGCACCGCGCGGTCACCCACCGAACCGCGCCCGCGCCAGGGGATGGCACGGGCGCGGTTTTGTCATGGTTGTTGAGTTTCCCCACCGGCCCATGAGCGAAGCCCTCGCCCGCAAGCTGCTGCTGATCGGCTGGGACGCTGCCGACTGGCAGATGATGCACCCCCTGATCGACGCCGGCCGCATGCCACACCTGCAGCGGCTGGTGGAGCGCGGCGTCATCGGCAACCTGGCCACGCTGCAGCCCGTGCTGTCGCCGATCCTCTGGACCTCGATCGCCACCGGCAAGCGTGCCTACCAGCACGGCGTCACCGGCTTCGTGGAGCCCACGCCCGACGGCACCGCGCTGCGGCCCACCGCCAGCAGCACCCGGCAGTGCAAGGCGTTGTGGAACATCCTGGCCCAGGCCGGCAAGCGCTGCCAGGCGCTGGGCTGGTACGCCAGCCACCCCGCCGAGGACATCAACGGCGTGTGTGTGTCGCAGCTCTTCCACGTGGCACCACCGGGCTCCACGCCCGACGACTGGCCGCCGCAGCCGCGCGCGGTGTTCCCGCCCGAACTCGCGGCCGACCTCGCCGAGTTGCGTTTCCACCCCGCGGAGGTGAACGCGCAGATGCTGCTGCAGTTCATTCCCGCGGCCGCGCAGCTCGACCAGCGCGACCCGGAGGTCAGGCGGCTGCTGAGTTCGCTGGCCCTGCGGCTGGCGGAATGCATCTCGCTGCACGCGCTGACCACGGGCCTGATGGAAGAGCAGCCCTGGGACTTCTGCACCGCCTACTACGACACCATCGACCGCGTCGGCCACGACTTCATGGTCTTCCACCCGCCACGCATGCTCGACGTGCGGCACGACCTCTACGAGCCGCTGAAGGGCGTGATAAACGCGGTGTACGAGTTCCACGACCAGATGCTCGGCCGCCTGGTCGAGCTGGCCGGGCCCGAGGCCCATGTGATGATCGTCTCGGACCACGGCTTCCACAGCGGCGCCTCACGCCCCACCGGGCCGGGCGACCCGGCACGCTGGCACCGCAACTTCGGCACCTTCCTGCTCGCCGGCCCCGGCATCCGCCAGGACGCCACCGTGCACGGCGCCACGCTGCTCGACATCATGCCCACCGTGCTCACGCTGTTCGGCCTGCCGGTGGGGCGCGACATGGAGGGCAAGGTGCTGGTGAGCGCTTTCGACAACCCGCCGGCCATCGAGCGCATCGAGTCCTGGGAAGCCGTGTCCGACCCGGTGTACGAAGCCCGCGAGCGCGACGCCCCCAGCGACGACCCCGAAGCCGCTGCCGCGGCGGCAGCCTCGATGCAGCAGCTCGTCGAACTCGGCTACATCGAGGCGCCGGGCGAGGACGTCGAACGCGACATCGTGCGTGCGCGCGCGGCGCAGAAGTTCAACCTCGCCTGCACCTGCATGGACGGCAAGCACCCCGAGCGGGCGCTCAAACTGGCGCTGGAGCTCGCCGCCCAGTTCCCGCAGGACGCCGCGTTCCAGGTCTTCGCCGGCCAGGCGGCGATCTCCGCCGCCGACGCCCCTGCGCTGGCGCGGGTGTGCGAGGCGCTGGCGCGGCTGCAGCCGGCGCATCCGCAGCTGCCCATGTTCCGCGCCTTCCAGGGCTGGCTGGCGGGTGATGTGCTGTCGGCCCTGCAGCACTTCGAGCAGGCAGCGCGCGAAGGGGGCGACAACGCCTGGCTGCAGTGCCGCATCGGCCGCGCCTACCTGCGCATGCGCATCTGGCCGCGCGCCGAGCAGGCCTTTCGCAAGGCACTCACGCTGGAGCCCGACAACGCCGAGGCGCACTATGGCCTGAGCGTGGCTCTGCCGCGGCAGGGGCGCGTGGAAGAAGGCGTGGAGAGCGGCCTGAAGGCCATCGCACTCGCGCACGACTTCCCGCTGGCGCACTTCCAGCTGGGCGCCATGCTGGCGCGGCTGGGGTGGTACGAACGTTCGCTGCAGGCCTTCGAACTCTGCCTGAGCATCGTGCCGCACTTCGCGCTGGCGCACCGCTACGTGTCGCAGGTGGCGGCCAAGCTGGGCGACAGCGAACGCTCGGCAAGGCACCGCGAGGCGGCGCGGCGCGCGTTGGCCGAAGGCCATTCGCAGCCGCAGGTCGACTGAGGTTCCCGTGCAGCAGCAACCCGACTTCGCCACCGTGGTCAGCGGCCTGCCACGCTCGGGCACCTCGCTGATGATGCAGATGCTGCACGCGGGTGGCCTGCCGGTGCTGGCCGATCAGCAGCGTGTGGCCGACGAGAACAACCCACGCGGCTACTTCGAGTACGAGCCGGTCAAGCGACTGCGCAGCGACCGCTCCTGGCTGCCGCTGGCGCGAGGCCGCGCCGTGAAGATCATCCACCTGCTGTTGCACGATCTGCTGCTCGATGGTTCGATGCGTTACCGCATCATCTTCATGCAGCGCCCACTCTCCGAGGTGCTGGCGAGCCAGCAGGCGATGCTGCAGCGCGAAGGCAGGGCTGGCGCCGACCCGGCCGTGCTGCGGCGTGCCTTCGAGGGCCAGCTGGCGCAACTGCACGCCTGGCTGTCCGCACAGCCCGATGTGCGCGTGCTGCACGTGGACTACCACCGGGTGCTGGCCGAGCCGCTGGCCGTGGCCGACGCGCTGTGCGGCTTCCTGGCGATCGAACTCGACCGCAACGCCATGGCCGGCGCCGTCGATCCGGCGCTGCACCGCCAGCGCGGCTGAGCACGGCCGGCCTCAGCGCCGGCGCATCGCACCGCCGGCCAGTGCCAGCCCCAGCAGGGCCAGCGCCGCGCTGGCCGGCTCCGGCACGCTGCCTCCGGCGCTGGGCACGCCGTTGAAGGCCACCTCGCGGATCTCGATCTGCAGGCTGGAGCTCAGCACGTCGAGCTGCACACGCCTAACGCCACTCACGGGCGCGAAGTTGTACACCTGCGCCGCGAACATCGAGACGGCGTTGAACACGCCCGTGCTGGCCAGCGTGGCCCCGGCGTCGTCCTCGAAGCTGAGCCTGAAGCTGCGCACGCCTTCGTTGAGGATGTTGATGTCGTTCCACAGGGAAAAGCTGTCGAGCTCGTACAGCGCGTCCAGCGTCAGCGTGATGCGGCCCGTGGTGGCGCCAAAGCCCGAGGCGTAGCCGTTGAAGGGCGAATCGGCGGTGATGCCGTCGACCATCTGGTTGATCGAGAACCCCCCGTACTGGCCGAGCGTGGTGCTGGCGCTGATGTGCGGCGCACCCACGGGTGCGGCCTGCGCCAGCGCGGCGGCGCCCAGGCAGCATGCCGCCGCGGCGCGGTTGATGAAGGTGGACAGTGCGGTCATGGCGGCCTCCAGGCGCAGGTGGTGACACCCGGTCTACGCAGCCCGCCGGCGGCAGAAGGCTCACGCCGCCTGCACGCGCCCCTTCACGATGCGCCCACCCTGCATCAGCAGGTGGATGTGGTTGGCGGGGTCGGCCAGCACGGCGGCATCCTCCGTCGGCTCGCCATCCACCAGCAGCAGGTCGGCAAAGGCACCCTTCACCAGCTGGCCGATGTGCGCCTCCTGCCGCATCAGCCGCGCCGCCTGGATCGTGGCCGACTGCAGCACCTGCACCGGGCTCATCGCCGGCGCGCGCAGCAGGAACTCGCGGTTCTGGCGCGCGTGCATGTGGCCGAGCAGGTCGGTACCGAAGACCACGGGCACACCTTCGGCCAACGCCAGGCGCACGGCCTCGATGCCGCGTGACTGCACGCTGGCCAGCTTGGCCAGCATGGCCTCGCTCCAGCCGAGCCTGGCGCCCTCCTCGGCCAGGGCTTCGTAGGTGGCAAGCGTGGGCACCAGGAAGGCGCCATGGCGCTTCATCTCGCGCACCGTGGCCTCGTCGATCAGGTTGCCGTGTTCGATGCTGCGCACGCCGGCCTGAACAGCCCGTGTCACGGCACGGGGTGAGTAGGCATGGGCCAGCGCGTAGAGGTTGGCGGCCTCGGCCTCATCGACTGCGGCGCGCAGTTCATCGACGCTGAACTGCGTGCCGTCGATCGGGTCGGTGGGGCTGCTGACGCCGCCACCGGCCATGATCTTGATCTGGTTCGCGCCGTTGCGCACCTGCTCGCGCACGGCGCGGCGCACCTCGCCCACCCCATCGGCGATCGCACCCGCAATGGCCAGGCCGGCGCAGGAGCAGAAGAGGCCCTCGCCGCGCACGCCCTTGGGCCGCATGTCGGCATGGCCGCCGGTCTGGCTGATGGGCTGGTTGGCGATGAACAGGCGCGGGCCTTCGTACAGGCCACGTGCCACCGCTTCCTGCAGGCCGAAGTCGGCGCCGGCAGCGTCACGCACGGTGGTGAAGCCGCGCCGCAGCATGTCGCGCAGGATGTGGCTGCTCTGCGCGCCGGTGAGCGAAGCGGGTTGCAGCGCGAGCGCGAAGAAGTCGTGCGAGGCCGCGGTGACGTGCACATGGGCGTCGATCAGCCCCGGCAGCAGCACGCGGTTGCCGGCGTCGATGATCGCCGCGTCCTCCACCTGCCAGGGCTCCTGGGTGACGGCGGTCACCCGCTCGCCTTCGATCACGACCGTGCTGTGCGGCAGCAGCCGCCCCGCGGCGCTGTCGAACAGCCGTGCGTTGACGATCGCCTGCCGGCGTGCGCTCACGGCGCTGAAGCCGCCGGTGCTGCGCTCGAAGGTGCCGATGCAGCCGAAGCCGGAGCCGCCGGCGGGATCGGCACCGTGCCGCCGATCATGATGCTGCCCATGCGGCCGATGGGCAGGCCCACGCCGATGCTCACGCTCGAGCACCCGGCCAGCACGGCCAGCAGCACACCCCAGGCGACGGCGCTTGTGAGCTTCATGCGGGCAGCATAGCGCCCAGACCGAGGCGTGTGCGCGCTTGTTGCAGTTCGCGCGCCAGCCGCGCCACCAGTTCCGCTGCCGGCACCACGGCCTTCACGCCGTTGATGCCCTGCCCGCAGCCCCAGATGTCCTTCCAGGCCTTGCTCTTGCTGCCTTCACCGCCGCCGAAGTTCATCTTGCTCGGGTCGCTCTCGGGCAGGTTGTCGGGGTCCAGGCCGGCGTTGCGGATGCTGGGCTTGAGGTAGTTGCCGTGCACGCCGGTGAAGAGGCTGCTGTAGACGATGTCGTCGCTGCTGCTGTCGACGATGCACTGCTTGTACTCGGCCGAGGCGCGTGCTTCCTCTGTCGCGATGAAGGCCGAGCCGATGTAGGCGAAGTCCGCACCCATGGCCAGCGCGGCGAGCACGCCGTCGCCGGTGGAGATGGCGCCGCTGAGCGCCAGCGGGCCGTCGAACCACTCGCGGATTTCCTGGATCAGCGCGATGGGGCTCTTCACGCCCGCGTGGCCGCCCGCGCCGGCCGCCACCGCGATCAGGCCGTCGGCGCCCTTCTCGATCGCCTTCTTCGCGAAGGCGTTGTTGATGATGTCGTGCAGCACGATGCCGCCCCAGCCGTGCACGGCATCGTTCACATCGGTGCGCGCGCCGAGCGAGGTGATGACGATGGGCACCCTGTACTTGGCGCACATCTGCATGTCGTGTTCGAGCCGGTCGTTGCTCTTGTGCACGATCTGGTTGATGGCGAAGGGCGCGGCCTTGCGGTCGGGGTTGGCGCGGTCCCAGGCGGCGAGGGTTTCGGTGATCTCGGCCAGCCACTCGTCGAGCTGCGAAGCCGGCCGCGCGTTCAGCGCCGGCATGCTGCCGACGATGCCGGCTTTGCACTGCTCGATCACGAGCTTCGGGTTGCTGACGATGAACAGCGGCGACCCGATGATCGGCAGCGGCACCTGATGCAGGACCGGGGGAAGCGACCGGGAGCGAAAGGACATCAGAAGGCCTCCAGCGCCATCGCGGTGACGGCATCGGCGCCCTCGACGATGCTGTCGCGCAGCGCCGGGGCCTTGTTGAGGATGTGGTCGCCGTAGAAGCGGCAGGTGATGATCTTGGCCTGCATGAAGGCGGTGTCTTCGCCCTTGTTTCCGTTCGCGAGCGCGTCTTCGGCGGCGATCAGCGCGCGCGCCATCTGCCAGCCGGCCACCGTGGTGCCGGCGAGCACGAGGTAGGGCACGCTGCCGGCGAACACGGCGTTGGGCTGGGCCTTGGTGGAGCCCGCCACGAACGCTACTGCATCGAGGAAGGCCACACGCGCCGCGCCCAGGCGCTTGGCCATGGCGCGGCAGGCCACGCTGGCGCGGCTGGCCAGTTCCTTCTCGGTCGCTTCGATCTGAAGCGCAATGGCCCTGGACACGGCGCCGCCGTCACGCGCGGTCTTGCGGCCGACGAGGTCGTTGGCCTGGATCGCCGTGGTGCCTTCGTAGATGGTGAGGATCTTGGCGTCGCGCAGGTGCTGCGCCGCACCGGTCTCCTCGATGAAGCCCATGCCACCGTGCACCTGAACGCCCAGGCTCGCCACCTCGAGGCTCATTTCGGTGGACAGGCCCTTGATCAGCGGCACCAGGAATTCGTAGAAGGCCTGGTTTTGTGCGCGGACCTCCTTGTCCGGGTGCGCGTGTGCGGCGTCGTAGGCGGCGGCGCCCACGAAGGCCATCGCGCGGCACGCCTCGGTGTGGGCGCGCATCGTCATCAGCATGCGGCGCACGTCGGGGTGGTGGATGATGGGCGCGGCGGTGTTGAGGCTGCCATCCACCGGCCGGCTCTGCACCCGGTCACGCGCGTACTGCACGGCCTTCTGGTAGGCCCGCTCCGCGAGCGCGATGCCCTGCACGCCAACGCCGAAGCGCGCCGCGTTCATCATGATGAACATGTACTCGAGGCCGCGGTTCTCCTGGCCGATGAGGTAGCCCACGGCACCCCCGTTGTCGCCGTACTGCAGCACCGCCGTCGGGCTGGCCTTGATGCCGAGCTTGTGTTCGATGCTGACGCAGTGCACGTCGTTGCGCTTGCCATCGGCCAGCACCTTGGGGCAGATGAACAGGCTGATGCCCTTCACGCCCTCGGGCGCGCCGGCCACGCGCGCGAGCACGAGGTGGACGATGTTGTCCGCCATGTCGTGCTCGCCATAGGTGATGAAGATCTTGGTGCCGAAGAGCTTGAACGTGCCGTCGGGCTGCGGCTCGGCACGCGTGCGCACGAGGCTCAGGTCGGATCCGGCCTGCGGCTCGGTGAGGTTCATCGACCCGGTCCAGCTGCCGTCGATCATCTTCGGGATGTACAGGTCCTGCTGCTCGGGTGTGCCGGCGGTGAGCAGGGCCTCGATGGCACCGTCGGTGAGCAGCGGGCACAGCGCGAAGCTCAGGGATGCGCTGTTGACCATCTCGGCGCACGCGGTGTGGATGAGCTTCGGCAGGCCCTGGCCGCCGAAGTCGGCCGGGTGCTGCAGGCCCTGCCAGCCGCCTTCGGCGAACTGGCGGAAGGCGTCCTTGAAGCCCGGGCTCGTGGTGACCTTGCCGTCCTTCAGGAACGAGGGGTGCTTGTCGCTCTCGGCATTGAGCGGCGCGACCACGCCTTCGTTGAACTTGGCGCACTCCTCGAGCACGGCGGCCGCCGTGTCGAAGCCGGCGTCTTCATAACCCGGCAGCGCGGCCACCGCGTCGATGCCGGCCAGGTGCTTCATCAGGAACAGCATGTCCTTGACGGGTGCGCGGTAGCTCATGGTGTCTGTCTCCTGCAGATACGACAAGGGCGCCCTTCTGTTCGATCGGGCGCCCTTGCAGGGGTGGGGCTCAGAGCGTGTTGATCAGCTCGGGCACGGCGGTGAAGAGGTCGGCCTCCAGGCCGTAGTCGGCGACCTGGAAGATCGGCGCTTCCGGGTCCTTGTTGATCGCGACGATGACCTTGCTGTCCTTCATGCCGGCCAGGTGCTGGATCGCGCCGCTGATGCCGCAGGCCACGTACAGGCTGGGCGCGACGATCTTGCCGGTCTGACCGACTTGCCAGTCGTTGGGCGCGTAGCCGGCGTCCACCGCGGCGCGGCTGGCACCGAGCGCGGCACCCAGCTTGTCGGCCAGCGGCGTGAGCACCTCGTTGAACTTCTCGCTGCTGCCGAGCGCGCGGCCACCGCTGACGATGATCTTGGCGCTGGTGAGTTCGGGGCGGTCGAGCTTGGCGATCTCGCTGCCCTGGAAGCTGCTGCTGCCGCTGTCGGCGACGGCCGCCAGGCTCTCGACGGCAGCGCTGCCACCCGTGGCCGCCGCGGCATCGAAGCCGGTGGTGCGCACGGTGATGACCTTGATCGCGTCGGCGCTCTGCACGGTGGCGATGGCGTTGCCGGCGTAGATCGGGCGCTCGAAGGTGT
>VFQQ010003173.1_pt1 | contig 16467 bp, 17 predicted proteins | sample 3512341 | NCBI WGS metagenome assembly VFQQ01 (sample SAMN10412373, study PRJNA504923) | tailings metagenome | isolation source: Relicate 2 Philex TSF1 revegetated site | place: Philippines: Tuba, Benguet | collected 2017-08-29 | reverse complement strand
TCTTCGCAAACGCGCTGATTGCAGGCGCGCTATCCAAACCGCATAACCGCTATAACACGCGCTTGCTGTGGGTTCTCCCCCTTGCTGCAGGCGCAATCCTGCTCGGATCGAGACGTGATGCTCGCGAGGTACCGAAATGACTGAGTTCAAGTCGCACGTGGCTGTCCTCTTGCCATGTTATAACGAGGAAATGTCGGTCGCCCGGACAATCAGGTCCTTTCGTGCCGCGTTACCCGATGCGGTCATCTATGTCGGTGACAACAACAGCACCGACCGGACGGTCGAGATTGCCCTTGCCGAGGGTGCGACTGTCCTGACCGAGCGGATGCAGGGCAAGGGCAGTGTGGTTCGCCGGATGTTCGCCGACATCGAGGCGGACTATTATGTCATCGCCGATGGCGACGCCACCTATGACGCAGCGGCCGCGCCGACACTGTTGGAAAAGGCGATCCGCGAGCACCTCGATATGGTCGTCGGCTGCCGGGAAGAGCAAGATATGGGTGCCTATCGCCATGGTCACCGGTTTGGGAACCAGTTGCTGACCTACACGCTCAGCGCGTTCTTCGGCCGCAGTTTCAGTGATATTCTATCGGGATACCGGGTATTCTCGAGACGATTTGTGAAATCATTCCCCGCCTTTTCAGACGGCTTCGAGATCGAGACGGAAATCAGCGTTCATGCCCTCAGGATGCGAATGCCGACCGGCGAGGTCGCAACAAGCTATTTCGCGCGTCCGGAGGGATCGGTCTCCAAGCTGGCGACCTATCGCGACGGGGTCAGGATCCTGTCCACCATATTCGATCTGGTGCGGCAGGAGCGGCCGCTGTTCTTTTTCGCAAGTATTGCGCTGACACTGGCGATCGTCTCCATCGCCTTGGCGATACCGCTCGCCGACACCTATCTGCGGACCGGTCAAGTGCCCCGTTTTCCGACCGCCATCCTGAGTTCGGCGCTGATGATCGTCGCCTTTCTGTTCGCACTCGCCGGACTGATTCTGGATACCGTGGTTCGCGGCCGACGAGAGACCTTGCGGATGGCATATCTGGGCGTCGCGATTGCCGGACCAAAAATTCGGGCGCCCGCCACTTTTGTGCAAACGCGCTCGTCCCCGAAAACCAAAACAAGAAAATGAGGGGAAGCGCCCTTCGCCACGCACGCCAAGGCGGCGGTGCCCCTTTCAGTCCGATCCGGACATGGCAGGGACAGCGTGCCTGAAATGGTCCGCAGCGGCCGCCAGGCGCAAGGGGGCCTCGTCCGCTCATTCGTAAAATTCGCCATGACAGGAGCGGCCGGATTTGCGGCGGACGCCACGACACTCTGGATCCTGCTGGCGACCACGGAGCTGGGCCCCTATTTTTCAAGGGCCATCAGCTTCCCGACGGCGCTCTGCATTACCTGGTATCTCAACCGCATCTGGACCTTTGAACGAAGAGATCAGGCGCATCTGCCGCAATCGGTTCGCTATGTGCTCGTCCAGCTCGTCGGCGCGCTGGTGAACATGGCGGTCTACATGTTGTGCATCGCATTTGGCCCGCCCGTCCTCGAGCACCATCCGGTCGCGGCGCTGGCGATTGCATCAGCGGTTGCGATGACCGTGAACTTCCTGGGCTCGCGGCATTGGGCCTTCGCCGGCGAGCGATGATGGACTGCAAAACGCCTACCTCTACATGATGCAATTTCAGGCTTTCCATGACGCGCGCGGCCTGTCCGCCGAGCATCCCGGCGTAGTCGAGGGCAATGTGCCCGGGCCCCGATCGTTGCGACAAACGACTGCAGAACCCGATCGGTGATAGCCACCCCACCGAGGCCAGACGAGGCCACGCCCCAAGCCAGCCTTCCGTGGCTGTAGCGCGGGTCGGGCGGAAGGCGGGGGTTGCTGCGCCGTCTCGATATTGGAGGCCGGCATTTTGTGAAAACGGCGCGTGAGGCCGGGGTCGGCAAAACCCCGACAAAGGCGACGATCGAAGATATTGTCGCGAGGGCGCCTCGGGCTGCTGTGAGCGATGTGAGAGGATGGCGTCCCACGGAACTACGTCATCGTGTCCCTTGCCGATCGAATAAAAACAGATTGCGTGAACATTCCGATAACCGACGGCAACAGTGCAGCTACTTTACGCACTGGTCCCGGGGACGCGCGAGCTCATGTCCGGATCGGATGGGTGCCCTTGGCCAGGCCATAGCGCGCGCACCAGCAGGCGCGACAATCTGCCGCAGCGTTGCGTGTGCGGCCAGTTCATAGCCGCCGCAGAACCCAAGCATATCCTCGAAGCTTGCAATGGCCGCAATATCCGCATCCAGATCGCCAGCAACCCAGAGCGATGCATGCGAGAGCAGGCCGACCCGCTCGCCCACACTTCGGACCAGCGAAGCCGTCCCGGCCACCTTGCGCTCAGCGACGACAAGATTGAAGCGGCCATCGCAATAGCTGCGCTCGACATGGCCGAGGCGGGCGGCAAAACCCAGCGCGGCGAGGGAAGAGGCCAGTTCCTCGCAAAAGCTGCGGAAGCGCGCCGCGATATCGCCGTCGGCGCGATGCCAGCCCTCGTAGCGGCTGACGTTGAGGATGCCGGGGCGATGCGCCACAGTCGTGCCGCCGCTCGCCCGCACATGCACAGGCCAGCCGCGGCCCGCGCTTCTCGCCGCCGCCGCTGCAAAACCGGGCAGTGCCGCAAAGCGGCGCGTCGTCACCAGGCATTGACTGTTCGTCCACAGGCGCATTCCGCACGCCCGGGCCTCGCCTGCCAGCAGCGCATCGAGACGGCGAGAATCCGCTTCGATGGCCGCCTGGCCGTCGCCGCGTTCGACGACGGCGCCGGGCGCAATCGCGGCCGCCAGCTGCTCGATGGTGGGAGATATCAACCCGCTCAGCCGATATGCGCCACCACATCGCCTGCCCGCACTGCGGTTTCGGCGGAGGTGAGGATCCGGATGGTCCCGGACGCGGGTGCAAGCAGCTCGAAGCTCGATTTCTCCACCATGATCTCGGCGATCACGGTGCCCTCACCCACAATCTCGCCATCGGCGTAGAGCCAGGCGGAAATCGCCGCCTCGTCGTCCGCGCCCCACAGGCCGGCGGGAATGATCACATCGGTCATTGGCGATCGGTCTCCATCATCTGGCGCGCAGCAGCTTCCACCTTGTCGGCATCGGGCAGCACGAAATGCTCCATCACGGGCGTGAAAGGCACCGGGATGTCGGGAAAAGCGATGCGCCGGGGCGGGGCGTGAAGCTTGATGCCGGCCTCGCAGACACTGGCAATGATCTCCGCGCCCACGCCATAGCTCAGATAATCGTCGTCGACGACGAGCAGACGTCCGGTCTTGCGCACCGAGGCGCGCACGGTTTCGCGGTCGAGCGGTGCGATGCTGACGAGGTCGATCACTTCGGCCGAAATGCCGCCGTCGGCCAGCCGATGCGCTGCGTCGAGCGCCTGATGGACCGAAAGTCCGAGCCCGACCAGCGTGATATCCTCGCCCTCGCGCGCGCGCCGCGCCTTGTCCAGCGGGAGGACGTAATCGCCCTCGGGGGCATCGGTGATCGACCGCTGCACTGTGCCGAGCCAGCCCATGCCCTGCAGCGCCTTGTGGTACATGAAAATCACCGGATTGGGATCGCGGATCGCCGCGATCATCAATCCCTTGGCATCATGCGCGTTCGACGGAATGACGACCTTGAGACCGGGCAGATGGCCGAAGGTGGCGTAGAGCGTCTGGCTGTGCTGCCCGGCATCGCCGTATCCGCCGCCGACGCTGGTCATCAGCACCATCGGACAGGCGACCTGCCCGCCCGAAAAATAACTTTGCTTGGCGGCAAGATTGTAGATTGCGTCCATGCACACGCCGAAAAAGTCGACAAACATCAGCTCGACCACCGGCCGCATGCCAGCCGCCGCAAGGCCTACCGCCGCGCCGATGAAGGCGGTTTCGGAGATCGGCGTGTCACGCACCCTTTCGCTGCCGAAGCGATCGAGCAGCCCGGTGGTCGTGCCGAAAACGCCGCCGAGCTTGGCGATATCCTCGCCCATCACCAGGACATTTGCATCGCGTTCCATCTCCTGTCCGATCGCCTCGGCGATCGCGCGGGCAATCGTCAGGCGGCGAACGGGTCGGGCGACAGTCGCGATATCAGGCGAAGACATGGTCAAAGGCCTCCTCTGGGTCGGGATAGGCGGCGGCGCGGGCGAAGGCGAAGGCGGCATCGACCGCCGCCCGCGCTTCGGTTTCCGCGGCATCGAGATCGGCCGCCTCGAAACCGTCAGCAACGAGACGCGCCCGGTAGGCGGGGATGGGATCGGCCGCCTTCAGCCGCTCGACCTCGCCTGCCGGTCGATAGCCTTCGGCATCGCCCATGAAATGTCCCTCGAGACGGCAGGTTTCGATCTCGATCAGCGAGGGCCCCTCGCCGCGCCGCGCGCGCGCGATGGCCTCGCCGGCGACCGCATGCACCGCGTCGGGATCGTTACCCGGAACAAAATGACCCGGCATGGCATATGCGGCGGCACGGTCGGCGTTGCGCGCGACCGCGGTACAGTCGCGCTTGGATACCGAGATACCATAGGCATTGTCCTCGATCACGAAGACCGCCGGAACCTGCCACACCGACGCCAGGTTGAGCGCTTCGTGGAAAGCGCCCTGGTTCGCGGCGCCCTCGCCGAGGAAGGCGACCGCCACATGGTCCTCGCCGCGCAGCTTGCTCGCCAGGGCGGCGCCGACGGCCGGCCCCAGTCCCTGCGCGATGATGCCCGAACAGGCGAAATTCACGCGCGCGTCGAACAGGTGCATATGTCCGCCGCGGCCGCCCGACAAGCCGCTCGCCTTGCCGAAAATCTCGGCCGCCATCGCGCTGAGTTCAACGCCCTTGGCAATCGCGACATGGTGCGGGCGGTGCGTCGCGGTGACCGTGTCGGCAGCGCGAAGATGGGCGCAAACACCGACCGCGCAGGGTTCCTGCCCGTCCGACAGATGCATCTCGCCGGGCAATGGCCCCTTGGCCATGTTGAACACGGGTGACTTGCCCTCGAAGTAAGCGGGCTTGATCAGCGCTTCGAAGTGGCGGCTCTTGACCATGGTGGCGTACATCCACAGCCGGTCGCTGGCGTTGCTCGCGCCGCTCATCGCGCAACCCACCCGCCGTCGATGACAAGTTCGACCCCGGTCACGAAGCGTGCCTCGTCGCTGGCGAGGTAAACCGCGCCCATCGCTATGTCCTCGGGGCTGCCGACGGTGTTGAGCGGACAGAGCGAGGCAACCGCTGCCCAGGGATCGTCCGCCGGAATCGAACCTTCGCGCACCCAGCCCTCGACCGCCATCTCGAGCATCGGGGTGCGAATGCAGCCGGGGTGGATCGAATTGCACCGAATGGGCAATGCGTGCACCGCCCATTCGATTGCAAGGCTCTTGGTCATGTGCCGGACCGCACCTTTCGAGGTGTTATAGGCCAGCTGGTCGGGATATCCGACGAGTCCCGCGATCGAGGAAATGTTGACGACGCTGGCTGGCGCGCCCGCCGTGCCGCCACTCGCCAGCAAGGGTTGCAGCGTGCGGCAGCCGAGGAACAGGCCATCGACATTGACCGCCATGACCGACCGCCAGTCGGCGAGGCTGTGCTCGGTCATCGGTTTGACGAGTTCGACGCCGGCATTGTTGACGAGGATCGACAGCCGGGGACCGATGCGCTCGGCGGCAGCCCGCCAATCTTCCTCGCGCGTCACGTCGAGCGCGAGCGGGTCGGCGCCGATTTCGGCGGCCAGCGCCTCGACTCCGGCGATGTTGATATCGGCGGCGAAAACCTGCGCACCCTCCGCCGTCATGGCCCGGGCTATGCCTGCCCCGATCCCTTGCGCCGCGCCGGTCACCAGTGCGATTTTGCCCTTCAGCCTGTCGGCCATCATTGCTCTCCCATGGTCTTGAAACGGACCTAGGCGAACGCGGCGGTGCTGACTTGCGTCAGAAAGGCGGCTTATTTGGGCTGGAGGGAACTTGCGGCCGAATGCGCCGCCGCGTTGCGCCAGGCCCGCGGCGACATGGCGAACGCCGCGCGAAAGGCATGGCTGAAATGCGAGGCATCGGCAAAACCGTGCCGCATCGCGATCTCGGTAATGCTCAGATGTGCCAGGGTATGATCGGCCAGATCGCTGCGCGCCGATTGCAGGCGCCGCTCGCGGATCCAGGTACCGACGGTCACCCCGAACTCCTCGAACAACCGGTGAAGATAGCGCGGACTGAACCGGAAAGCCTCGGCGACCGTTGCCGCCGAAAGCGACGGGTCGCCGAGGTGCGCGACGATATGGTCCTGGACGCGGTTGAGCAGCGCACGCCGAAAACTGGTGCCCGCAAGCCGTTCGGGTTCGGGCCGAAAAGCGGCCGCGACGAGCTCGACCGTCGCGCGCAGCACCGCGCCGCGGTCCTGCGGCGCGACCGTATCGACCGTCCGGTGGATCTGGCGCAGGTGCGACAGGAGGATCGCGCCGAGACCCGCGCTGCCGTCGACGGTCAGCCCGCACATATCCTCGATGCCAGGCACGATGGTCTTCGCCATGCGGTGCGGGATCATGATCGACAACTGGTGCAGCTGGTCGCTGTTCTGGAACATCGCCGGGCGCGTGCTGTCCCACACCGCGATCGTATCAGGGCGGACGACCGATTCATTGCGCCCCTGGCGCAGCAGGCAATTGCCCTCGTCGAAATAGAGCAGACAAAAATAATCGTCGGTACCGCGGCGGACATCGTCATGGGTGCGATAGCCGGTCACCGGGTCGCAGATGATGTCGGTGAAGACGAAATCGTCGATCGCGCGGCGGCGCAGTTCGGCGTGATAGGCCTCCGAACCCGCGCGGCTCAGGCCCCAGTGAAAATGGGTGCGGTCGAACACTTCCTGAAACCCCGGCAGTTGGCGCGGTGGCGGCAGGGAAGCGGACGTCCAGCGTTCTTCGCTCAGCAGCATGGCACTGCCCCTCTCTCCGACTGCGCAGGCTAGGACGTTCCGACCATCGATGCAATCGCTGCGCTGCGGGGGTTCGCGCCGATACAAAAGGCTGTGCGCATCCAAACAAATCCTGCCTCAAAACCTCGCATTTTCGAGCGGTACGGCACTGCCCCGCCAGTTCGCGCTCAGCCAAATTTTGCGCCGCTTGGAGACATGCAGTTGCCGCTGCCGCGCCTAGAAGGGGCGAGAACAGGGCCATCCAACGCAGATGGCCCGCGACCATGGAGGGGAATCATGTCTTACCAGTTTCGGACCCGGCTTTGCATGGCTGCGGCGACCACTGCCCTCGCCGCGACCACCCCCGCCCTGGCCCAGGAGACTGCGGCATCCGAGCAGGGCGGCGTCGGCGAAATCGTCGTCACGGCGCAAAAGCGCGCCCAGAACCTTCAGGATGTGCCGATCTCGGTGACCGCTTTCGACGACACGGCGATCAGGGAAGCGGGCTTTACCAACAGCCTGTCGATCGGCGACCAGGTTCCCAATCTCGAGATCAAGACCTTCGGCGGTGTCCCCAACATCTTCATCCGCGGCGTCGGCAACAATGACTTCAACGCCTCGTCGATCGGTCCGATCAGCATCTATCGCGACGATGTCGTCGTTGCATCGACCGGCAGCCAGATATTCTCGCTGTTCGATCTCGAGCGGATCGAGGTGGTGCGCGGCCCGCAAGGCACCTTGTTCGGCAAGAATACCACCGGCGGCGCGATCCAGTTCTTCTCCAAGCTTCCGGACGATGCGTTCGAGGGCAACGCCCGTGTCGGCTATGGCCGGTTCGACCTGTTCGAGGCCGAGGCTGCGGCCAGCCTGCCGCTGGCCGAGGGGCTATCGGTGCGCATCGCGGGCATTGTGCGGCGCCGCGACGGCGAAAAGACCAACCTCTTTACTGGCGAAGACGCGATCAACGTAGACGAGGCCGCGGCGCGCGCGATCATCCGCTGGCAACCGTCCAGCGACACCGACATCCGCCTCTCGGTCGGCGGCGGGCGCGACCGCAGCGACTATCTGGAAAACAAGCCCGTCGGAACGATCAATGGCGCCGACCTGTTCGGCTATACCGATCCCTTCCCGGACAATGCGAACCTGCTCAACTTCAACGGGCCGTCGCGCAATTACAGCGACAATGTCTTCGTCAACCTCAGCGTCGCGCATGACTTCGGCGATTTTTCGTTCCGGTCGCTGACGGGGTACGACAAGAGCGAGGTCGACAACCGCGTCGATGTCGATGGCGGGCCGCTGCGCATCGACGAAATCGTGTTCCTGACCGATGCCGAGCAGGTCACGCAGGAATTTCAGCTGTCCTATGATCGCGGACCGCTCAATGCGATCCTCGGGCTCTATTATTTCCAGGAAGACCTCGACGCCGACAGCGACGCCGACCTGCTCGGCGAACTGACCTTTGCGCAAGGCGCGCTGCCCCTCATCACGCGTGCGACGCGCAAGAACCGGGCTTATGCGATGTATGGCCAGGCCACTTACGCAATCATCCCCACGCTGCGGCTGACGCTCGGCGGGCGTTATACGATCGACAAGGTGCGCGCGACGCATCGCGCCGACCTCGTCGAAGGCTATTTCGACGCCGACATTCCCAATGGCGCACCACTGCCGCTCGTCCCGTTCGCGGCGCTGCGCGACACGTTCAAATCCTTTTCGTGGCGCGTGGCGGCCGACCTCGACGTCACCGACGATATCCTCGCTTATGCGAGCATCGACCGCGGCTTCAAGGCGGGCGGGTTCAACATCGGCATCATCACGAGCGTCGCGGAACGGACGCAGGTCGATCCCGAATATCTGACCTCCTACGAAGTCGGATTGAAAACCACACTGCTTGATCGCCGCCTGCGGCTCAACCTGGCCGCATTCTACTATGATTATACCGACCTTCAGGTCTTGTCGGTCAACCGCCAGGCAGGGAGTGCAGTGCCGACGCTCGGGCTCGACAATGCTGCCGACGCGACGATCAAGGGGATCGAGGTCGAAGCAACCGCGGTGCCGACCGACTGGCTCGACCTTGGGCTCAACATGGGCCTCCTCGACGCGAAATATAAAAATTATCTGTCGGGTGCGATCGATCCGGTGACCGGCGATCCGCGCGACTTTTCGGGCAATCGTATGCCGGGCGCGCCGAAATTCACTGCCTCGACCTTTGCCCAGGTGACGATCCCCGTCGGCGATTTCGAAACCCGCTGGCGCGTCGAGTATAATTATACCGGCAAGAAATATTACAACAATGCCGAGGACGAGCTGATCAGCTCGGGCGAAGGCTACGGCCTCCTCAACCTGCGCTTTGCCTTCGCCAACCCCGACCAGGGGTGGGAACTGGCCGCATGGGCGAAGAACGTCACCGGCAAGGCCTATATCGTCGATGCCACCGACACGAGCGGCTTCGGGTTCGTGCCTCGCTATTACGGCGAGCGCGCGACCTATGGCGCCGAACTTTCCTTCCGTTTCTGATCAAGGACGCACGCGCGATGCTGGACGAACATCTGACCACCCCCGACATGATGAAATGGGCGACGCTTGCCGACGGGATCGATTTCACCCTCCTCTATTCGAGCGCCGAAACCGGCCGCTGGACCGTGCTGTTCCGCGCCCAGCCAGGCAGCTTCTTCGGTCCGCATCGCCACCTTGGCGCAGGCGAATATTATGTGATCAAGGGCCGGATGAGCTATCGGATGGGCGAAGCGCGAGCCGGAACCTATGGCTATGAGCCGCTCGACGTGATCCACGAACATACGGCCTTTCCCGAATATACCGAGCTGCTCTTCACCAATTACGGGCCCGTTGCCTTTCTCGACGAAAAGGGCGAGATTTCATCGATCCTCGACCATCGGTTGCTCGAGGATCTGATGGCGGCCGCGTGACCGATGAATGCAAGCTATGACGACATCTATGCGGCCAGCCTCGCCGATCCCGACGCATTCTGGCTCGAGGCGGCAGCAGCAATCGATTGGGACATACCGCCCGGACGCGGATGGGTCGAGGGTCAGGGCTGGTTTGCGGGCGCGCAGCTCAATAGCTGCTTCAATGCCGTCGACCGCCATGTCGAGGCGGGCCGCGGCGACGATATCGCCGTCATCTATGAAAGCCCGGTAACCGGAACGCGCCGGCGCATCAGCTTCGGCGCGCTTCGCGATGCCGTCGCGCGCACCGCGGGAATGCTGGTGGAACTCGGCGTCGCGAGAGGCGACCGCGTCGTCATCTATATGCCGATGATCCCCGAAACGCTGTTCGCGATGCTCGCGTGCGCGCGGATCGGCGCGGTCCATTCGGTCGTCTTCGGCGGTTTCGCCGCGCCCGAGCTCGCGAAGCGCATCGATGATGCGGCGCCCCGCCTCCTGCTGACCGCCTCGTGCGGCATCGAAGGCGGCCGGATCATTCCGTACAAGCCGCTCGTCGACGCCGCGCTCGCGCTGGCAAGGCACCGCGTCGAGCATGTTGTCCTGTTGCAGCGCCCGCAATGCCCGGCGGAGCGCGTTGCGGACCGCGATCTCGACTGGGCGACACTTTTTGCAACGGCCGAACCGGCCGACTGTGTGCCGCTCGCCGCGACTGATCCGCTCTATATCCTCTACACGTCCGGGACGACCGGAATACCGAAAGGCGTGGTGCGCCAGAATGGTGGGCACGCGGTCGCACTGGCCTGGAGCATGCGGCATATCTACGGCGTCCGGCCGGGCGAGACCTTCTGGGCGGCGTCCGACGTCGGATGGGTCGTCGGGCATAGCTATATCGTCTATGGTCCGCTGATCGCGGGGTGCACCACGCTTCTCTTCGAGGGCAAGCCGGTCGGAACGCCTGACGCCGGTACCTTCTGGCGGACGATCACAGAACATCACGTCGACGTGTTCTTCACCGCGCCAACCGCGATCCGCGCGATCCGCAAAGAAGATCCCGACGGCCGCTTCATCCGCGATATCGGCACCGGCCGCTTGCGCGCGATGTTTCTGGCCGGCGAACGTGCCGATCCCGACACCTTGCGCTGGGCGGAAGATCAGCTGGGGGTGCCGGTCATCGACCATTGGTGGCAGACCGAGCTTGGCTGGCCCGCCGTCGCAACGTGCCTCGGGCTTGGCGATACGCGCCGCCGCGCCGGGAGCGCGGGCCTGCCCGTTCCGGGTTTTCGCTTCGCGGTACTCGGCGACGACGGCCAGCCCGCTCCCGCCGGGGCGAGCGGCCATGTCGTTGTCGCGGCACCCCTGCCTCCCGGCTGCTACTCGGCGCTCTGGAACAATATCGACGGGTTCCGGAGCGCCTTTGAAAGTTTTGCCGGTCATTATGAAACCGGCGATGCCGGCCATATCGACGACGACGGTTTCCTTCATGTCATGGGCCGCACCGACGACATCATCAACGTCGCGGGCCACCGGCTCTCGACGGGGCAGATCGAACAGATCATCGCCGCGCACCCCGCCGTCGCCGAATGCGCGGTGATTGGGGCCGACGACAGCCTCAAGGGCATGGTCCCGCTTGCATTTGCAGTGGTCAAAAGCGGTACGGTCGCGGGCGACGAGCTGCCGGATGAACTGATCTCGCGCGTTCGCGCAGAGCTCGGACCCGTAGCAGCGATGAAGCAGGCGATCATCGTCCAGGCACTTCCCAAAACGCGGTCGGGGAAGATTTTGCGCTCAGCCATTCGCGCGATTGCCAACGGGCAGGATGTCGGCATCCCCCCGACGATCGAAAACCCTGCCGCGCTGGCGGAAATTGCGGCGTTGCTCCAAGGGAGACGGCAAACGCCGCACCCCGGGCGCTGAAGCCTATGGCAGCCGCGCCGAGAGGTTGCGATTATCCCGGTTCATCGCCACACTGCCGGTCAGGGGGAGTGTTATGGCGAACAATTGGGCGCGCGATCGGGCTACCTGCTTTTACCTGTGGGGCGGTGCGGGCGGCCTTGTCGTGGTCGCATTCGGGTTCGGCTGGACCTACGCGGCTCCCATGGTACGCGGCACCTTTGCAGCCCCGTGGTTCGTGCATCTGCACGGGGTTTCCGCTTTTTTGTGGCTTGCGGCGTTTATCGCACAGGCAGCCCTTGTACGCGGCGGACGAACGCTTCTCCACCGTCGATACGGTCGGCTGTTTTGGCCGTTGGCACTGGTTATTTGGGCGAGCGGCATCGCGACCGCCGCATGGGCGGCCGAGCGCGATATGCCCGCGACCGGCTCCGCCGCATCGTCGGCGCTGGCGGGGACCACAACGGGCCTGACGCTTTATATGCTGCTGGTTATGGCCGCGATTGCAGCCCGACAACGACCCGACTGGCACAAGCGCTTGATTGCCCTTGCAACCATTCAACTGCTCTGGCCGGCGTTTTTCCGGCTCCGCCACTGGTTTCCGTCAGTTCCGGATCCCGAGATCTGGTTTGCCCTGGTGCTCGCCTATTCCCCCATCGCGATTGCGGCGGCGCGCGACCGCGTAAAATATGAACGCGTCCACGCGGTGTGGCTGTTCATTGCACCCGCAATCGTTGCCGAGCAGATTGCCGAAACTATCTGGTTCGATCGCGGCGCGCAGCGTGCACTGGGAGAGTGGCTATATGCCCTGCTGGTTTGACTCTTCACAACGCTTGCCACCTGTTCGCGCCATCGCGTGTCGAAGGAACGGAAGCGGTGATCGCCACCCCAACCTTACGTCCAGGGGGCAGATTGCGCGGCTGGGTCGGTGCGGACCGCGCAAGCGCGCGGCCATTTGCCAAGGCTCGATGCGGTTCTTGCTATGCGGGTCGAGCCGGGCTGCTGGCGGAAGTGGTTTGGTTTTGCGCTGGGATGAGTGAAGCGATAAAATCCGAGGCCGAGGTTTTCGCCGGGAGAAGTTGGATGCGCGTCGCCGCCTGCCTCATGATAGCGATGTTTTCATCGCTCGCGCATGCCCGGGAAGGTGCGGCGCCGATCATCGATATGCACATGCACGCGTGGTCCCTTGACGAATTCGGCGGGCAAAGTGTTCCCGGCTGCATCGGGGCCGAGGGCGTTGAACTGCTCGGCATCGACCCCGGAGAACCATTCGATTTCTCGGCTCAGACCGACTGCAAACGGATCGTGCATTCTCCGCCAAACGACGAGGCGGTTTTGGCAGAGACCTTGGCCGCGATGAAACGCCTCAACATCGTAGCCGGAGTGATTGCCGGCGAGGGACCGGTCGTCGCGGCGTGGCGAAAAGCGGCGCCCGACCGGTTCATCCCCGCCGCGAATTTCTTTACCGGCCCCCAAGCACCGCCTCCATCGCATGTTGCGGCACTGGAAGCGCAGGTCGAACGCGGCGAGACCCGGGTTTTCGCAGAAATTACACCGCAATATCGGGGAATGGCGCCAGACGACCCATCGTTAGCGCCCTTTTACGCGATGGCGGAACGGCTCGACATCCCCGTCGGCATTCATATGGGTTACGGGGCGCCGGGCGGGCCTTACTGGGTCTACCCCCGCTATCGTGCGGCACTAGGCAATCCTTTGCTGCTCGAAAGTCTGCTGGTCCGACATCCGAAGCTTCGCGTCTATGTGATGCACGCCGGGATGCCGATGACCGATGAGATGATCGCGCTGCTGTTCAGCCATCCCCAGGTCTTTGTCGACATCAGCGCCGACAATTGGGGCGTGCCCCGCGCCGAATTTTATCACCACCTGAAACGCCTGGTCGATGCCGGATATGGCAAACGCATCATGTTCGGTAGCGATCAGATGGTTTGGCCGCAGTCGATCGAAGTAGCTGTCGACAGCATTACCGCCGCGCCCTTCCTGTCCGAAGCGCAGAAACGCACATCCTCTACAATAATGCGGCCCGCTTTCTTCGGCTGAGCAAGGCCGAAATCGATCGCCACCACCAACGCTAGATCGAACAGCGGCCCGGTTTGGACAAAACATTTCTGGCCATGCAGACGGGTACTGTTAGTCGTAAAGCCAAGGTGCGCCAACCGATGCCCTCGCAACAGGGTGAACGGCCGTCGATTAGCCCCGGTCTGCCGCCACCACGTTCCCCTCAGGATCGCTTCTCGATCGGGAACCCTTCGCCATGTGAAGCTTTGGTAGACCATGCTGCATCATGTTTCCCTTGGAACCGCAAACCTTGATCGCTCGCGCGCCTTCTATGATGCGGTGATGAACGAGCTTGGCCTTCGCCGAACGCTCGATGTCGCCGAGGCCGTGGGTTACGGAGCAGGAATAACGTCATTCAGTCTCAACCTGCCTGCTAATGGAGAACCGGCGACGGTTGGCAACGGCTCGCATGTGGCGTTCGAAGTGGAAAATCGCGCCGCCGTCGACGCATTTTACCGCGTGGCGTTGGAAAATGGCGGCCGAGGCGACGGTCCGCCCGGTCTGCGCCCGGAATATGACGGGCATTATTATGCTGCATTTGTGCGCGATCCCGATGGAAACAAGATCGAGGCGTTGACCTTCGCTGCTGGTTGACGCCCTCGCGGCTCTCCAGGCGAAATTGAACGGAGGGTGGCTACCTTACCGATTGTCGAAGCATCGGCATGCGGCGCGTGAACCCCGATCACCTTTCCGTCGCCACAGATAGAACAGCGCGCGGATCGACGGGCGCGCTTGGCCGGGATGACCTACCGCGGTTAAGAAGCGTGCTGCAGACTGCGCCGCAATTAGGCATGTCAGGGCTGTTTACCCGACCGGCGCATTTCCTCCTCCGTCTTGTGCCCGTCGGAACGACCGGTAAGATCGGGGTCGGACAGCCGGCCCGATTTCACTTCGTCGGTTGGGCCGGGAGGAGCGTCAGAGGCTTCCGCGGTTTCCGGCCGAACGTCAATCGCCCCGACAAGCTGATCGAGCTCGATCTCCGCAGCGCCCCCGCCGCCGCCCTGGCCCGTTCCCGCCGGGCCGCGCTTGATATTGTTGTCGTGGGCCGCGTTGCCAAAGGCACCTGCAGCTTCACCTCCACCGCGCGGCGGCGCTGCGGCTATCTCTTCGCGTCGATCGATCTGCTCTTCGGACCTGTTCCCGCGATCGGCACCCACGTCCTGTTTCCGGTCGGCCATAGTGCATCTCCTTGTCTCAATCGGTCTTCGCTGCCCGTGCAGCACATGCCGGAAAGACGCGGCGTGGCGCGATGCTGTTCCACGCCCTGCAAAGCGCGAAGCAGAAAAATCGCGCAAAGTTGATCGAGGATAAGAAGATGCAGCGAGCCCCGCCGGAACCAGCCGCCGCTCTCCGCGTCGACTTGTCACCCGCGGGAAGCAAGGGTGATCGGACGCACACTCGAGGCGAGAACAAGACTTGATTTACGACAGCCTTGACGGCCTGCTGCGCGTATTTGTGATGAGCCTCGGCGCTTATGCAGGACTTATTCTGCTGCTGCGCCTCAGCGGCAAGCGGACGCTCGCCAAGCTCAACGCCTTCGATCTCGTGGTAACCGTCGCGCTTGGTTCGACGCTGGCTACCATCATCCTCACAAGCGACGTCGCGCTCCTCGAAGGGCTCGCAGCCTTCGTTGCCCTGATTGCGCTCCAGTTCGTCGTCGCAGCGCTGCAGACACGGTGGCGCAGGGTGCGCCGACTGGCAAAGTCGAGCGCTCGTACGCTGCTCGTCGACGGCATTGCCGACCCAGAAGCTCTTCGCGAGGAGCGCTTGACGCATGATGAGTTGATGAGTGCGGCACGTAGCGCAGGGTTCGGTGACCCAGCCGATATCGCAGCAATTGTTCTCGAACCCGACGGCAGCCTCTCGGTCGTCGCGCTCAAGCGCGCCGGTAACCGCTCGGCCTTGCCAGCCGACGCGAGAGCCACCCGATGATGATCGGGAGCACAATCGACGCGGCCTGCGGCCGCACCGGAGGAGCCGAAGAGTCGCCTCGAAGAAGCAGGAAGTGCGGTTGGGCCCCTTATCCAAACGACCACGTCAGCATCTCTCGGCCCGTTTGCGCGTTGGTACAAGGCGGAAAGAACACAGGAGAATTAGCAATGGCAAATCTCGAACAAGTGCGTGAACATATGGAAATAATCGGGGCCGATGGCGTCCACATCGGCACCGTCGACCGGGTGGAAAATGGCCGGATCAAGATGACGAAGGCCGACAGCGGCTCGCATGGCGACCATCATCACTATATCTCGGGTGGCCTTGTGGCGGGCGTCGAAGGCAACCAGGTGCGCCTGTCGGCCGCGGGCGACGCGGCGGTGCTCCTCGAGGAGGAAAAGGGCGGCGAACCAATTGCCGACAAGCGATAATAGCTCGCTGACCCAAGCTCCCAAAGAAATGGCTCTCGTCCGATGATGCCCAGGAAAAGCTCTGAATTTAACGAACAGGAAACAGAGGCTGGCGTCTCGTCCTATGTCGCTGACGACGCGCGCGGCGGAGAAATCATTCTACGCACGCGGCGTCGTCGGCTTATCTTTGTAAGCGGTCTGGTCGCATGGGGATTGTTTGCGATTTTCGCGCTTTTTGCACGGTAGGACGATCAAAAGACGCGCGTCTCGGGCTCGGTTCGCCGCATATTCTCGCACCCGACCAATAAAGCAGTGCTGTCCCGGCCAAAAGCGGT
>VFQQ010003172.1_pt1 | contig 16468 bp, 9 predicted proteins | sample 3512341 | NCBI WGS metagenome assembly VFQQ01 (sample SAMN10412373, study PRJNA504923) | tailings metagenome | isolation source: Relicate 2 Philex TSF1 revegetated site | place: Philippines: Tuba, Benguet | collected 2017-08-29 | reverse complement strand
CCAGCCGCGAACCCCTGGCGCCGCGCGCGGTGACGCCGGCGTTGAAGTTCGTGTAGCTCGGCACGCGCTCGGTATTGAGGGTGTTCACGTAGACCGCGTCGTAGTACTGCCCGCCGAAGTTGAAGTCGAAGAGACCGCGCGTGTACATGAGGTCGAAGTTCACCGTCAATTCGGGCGTGTTGCCCTGGCTGAGGCCCTTCTGCAATTCGTAGGAGAACGCCGGCGCGCCGCCGTTCGGGTTCGGGATCGGCTCGAAGTAACGCGAACGGGGATCGTTCGGGTTGGCGTGAAACGAGGAATACGGGACGATCAGGTTCTCCGCGAACTCCGAGATCTGGTAGGCGACCGCACCGGTGACGCGCAGGCCGTCGATCGGCGTGCGCCAGTCGTAGCTGAACTCCGCACCATAGGAGTCGATGCCGCCCACGTTGCGGAAGGTTGTCGCGCCGGTCACTCCCTGCAGGCCGCGGGCGATGAGCTCCTCCTGCGTGAGCGCCTGGGAAAGGATGCGGTCCTCGTACTGGTTATAGAAGAGCGAAAGGCTCGAGCCGAAGGAGCGGCCGGAGTAACGCATGCCGAGGTCGTAGTTCTTCGCGCGCTCGGGACGCAGGTCGGTGCTGAAGTCAACGTTGGCGATCACGTTGTTGGCCGGCGAGGCGAGGTTCTCGGCGAAGCTCGTGAAGAGCTCGATCTGATTGCTCAGCTTATAGCTTGCGCCGAGCTGCGGGAGAAAATTGTCCTCATAAGTGATGTCGCGGACCACACGCTGCTGGTCGAGCGGTTTCCAGTAGTTCTGGGTGAAGAGGATGCCCGCTGCATACTTGTCGACCGTCAGCGATTTCGCGCCTAGCGTGAGGGTGAGACGGTCGTCCATCAGGCGAATGACGTCCTCGATGTAGAACATCGTCGAATCGGTGATGAAACGCTGGTCGTAGTTGTTGAACAGAATCTGATCGTAGAGGAACCAACCGTTGGGATTGCCACCCACGAGGTTGTAGGTGGGGCGATAGGCGCTCTGGTCGTCCTTCTCGTACCACAGGCCCGCGGTGACCCGGTGGCGGCTGGTCGTCCAGACGCCGGACAAGTTGATGCCATAGCGGAAGCCGCCGAAATCCTCGTCGCGGCCGACGGCGCCGGGGATGCCGGGAGTGGCGTTGGCGAGCGTCGTCGAGGTCGGGGCGATCAAGGCGTGCCCGTTGCCGAACTCGGACGGAGTGACGGCGGCATTGAGCGATTCGCCCACGTCGAAGAAACCGTTGCCATTGGCGTCATTGTATCCGACCGCGATGGCGCCGGGCGTGCCGAAGGGAACAAGGTTCCCCGAAGTATCGCGGTAGGCGAAACGCGGCCAGATGTCGTCGCGAAGAATCCGGTTCGGATTATTGGCCGCGAGGTAAGAGTTGACGATCTGCGTCCGCGCGTCGCTGCGCAACACAGGGAAAGTGCCGTAGTTGGAACGGTCGTGGTAATAGGAGGACGCCTTCACGATCATCGACTCGTTGACGGTAAAATCGGCAGCGCCACGGAACAGGCTGTCCATGCGACCGTTGCGGAAGAGGCGATAGTACTGATTGTAGATGCCGTCACCGAGCACTTCCTGAGGGCCGAGATAGGACACCGCGCCATACTCGCGGGCGCCTCCGGTGTAATTGCCCATGAGGAAGCCAGCAAGCGCCGTGGTCGGGGAGAGGCCGGCGGCCGCGGCCCGCTCGGCGACGTTGTTGGGGAAGTAGTCGGTGTAGCCGTTGGCGGCGAGCAGGCGAAGGTTGTTGTCGCCGGAGGCGGCGTAAATCGTGCCGACGGCACCCGGACCATAACCGGCATAGGGATCGCCCGTTTCGAGGGCGCGCCAACGGTCCCACTGAATCGAACGGATATCGTAGTCGTCGCGGTCATTCCACGTGTAGGCCAGCATGAAGTTGGCCCGCGGCGTCTCGTAGCGGATCTTGCCCTCGATCTTGCGGCCTTCGCTCTCGGACGGGATGCCTGCCGAGTTGAAAGTGAGCTGGGAAGAACTGACAAAGGCAGTGAGCCCAGGCAAAACTTCCCCGGTGTCGAAACGCGCAAAGGCGCGCCGCATGTTGAAGTCGCCCACGCTGTACTTCACGAGCGCAGAAGGCGTGCGGGACGGATTCGACGTGTAGTACTTGATGGCGCCGCCGAGCGCCTCATAGGCCGGCGTGGTCACGTCGCCCGTACCCTGGGAAACGCTGATCGTGCGCAGGTTCTCGCCATCGACAATGCGGCCCGCCGGCGTGCCGTAGCGCGGGTTGTTGCTGCCCATCGGAATGTCGTCGATCGTCACCGCGAGTGCGTTGATGCCGAATGAGCGCACGCGGATGTCGTTGCCGAATTCGTAAAAGCCGAACGGGTCGGTCGAGCGAATGTTCACGCCGGGGACGAGGTTGAGCAGCTTCTCGACCGACATGCCGGGCAGCGCAACCTTGGCGTCGCTCGCGGTGATGGCGTTGGTCGCGCGGGAAACGCCGCGTTCGCTGACGAAGAACTCCATGAGCTGGATGGCCTCGCCTTCCGGCGGCGTGGAGGTCGCGGCATCCGGCGCCACCGGCTGGGCGAGAGCCGATGCGACGAACGCGGAGGATGCAATTAGCGTTGAAAGGGCGGCACCCCGTGGCTTGTGTCGCCGGGCTCGGATCTGGTGGTGGATGATTGGATGCATGGTGGTTGATTCGACACCTCTCACCTAGCAGTCCCGATACCATCGCCGGTCCGAGCCCCATGAATTCTTTAGATGGGGCCTCGCGTCGGAAGCGGAGCGCCGGGATGGATCCGGCACTCCCTCGTCGCCGTGGAAAGCATACTTCCGGACCGTTCAGAACCGGCCGCCGACCGAGAAGATCACCGTGCGTCCGTAGTCGGCGGTCACGCTGCCGTTGAAGGCGCTGGTGCCTCCGCTGGAGGTGAAGAAGTACTGGTCGAACAGGTTGTCGACGTTGACCGAGGCGCTGAGGTTCTCGAAGCGGGAACCCGGCTTTCCGCGCACCGCGAGACTCGCCCGGAAGGTGGTGTAGGAAGGCACCTTTTCGGTGTTCATGGTGTTGGCCCACACGGCATCGTGGAACCGTCCGCCGAAACTGGCGTCGAGCAGCTTCCAAGCATAACTGACGTCCATGTTCACCGTGAACTCGGGCGTGTTGCCCTGGCTCTTACCCTTCTGGAGCTCCGTCGCGAACTGCGGCGCGCCGCCCCCGTCGCGAGGAATCGGCACGTAGAACGGGGAGCGGTCGTCGTTCGGGTTGCCCATGAAGGCCTGATAGGAAACGCGCAGATCCTCCTCGAAGATCGAACGCTGGTAGGCCGCCGAACCGGCAAGGCGCAGACCGCGGACGGGCGTGCGCCAGTCGAAGCTCACCTCGGCGCCGCGGGAGTCGATGCCGCCGACGTTGCGGTAAACGCTCGTTCCGACGACGCCGGCGATGCCAAGCGCGTCGAGTTCCTCCTGCGTGAGCGGGACGGTGAGCAGCCGCTCCTCGTACGCATTGTAGTACAAGGCAAAGGTCGCCCCGAAGTTGCGCGTGGCGTAGCGCACACCGGCTTCGTAGTTGGTGGCCTTCTCGGGCAGCAGCCCCTCGCTGAAGCCAAGGCTCGTGATCACATCCTGGGTCGGCGCAGCGATGTTCACAGCGTAGCCAGCGAAGAGTTCGGTGCGATTCGAGAGCTTGTAACTGACGCCAGCCTGCGGGAGAAAGTTGTCGCGATAGGTGACCTCGTTCTTCGCGTAGTGCTGGTCGACCGGTCGAAACCACATCGAACCGTCGATGAGGCCTTCGACCGAGCGCTCGGTCTTGAGGGACTTCGCGCCAAGCGTGACCGTAAGGCGCTCCCCGAAGTACGTGCTCACATCCTCAACGAAGAGCATCGTGCTGTTCGTTTCGAAACGCCGCTCGTAGCTGTTGAAGAAAACCCGGTCGTACAGAATGCGGCCGGTCGGGCTGCCTTCGAACAAGTCGTACTGGGGACGGGTGGTGTGTTGCACGTCCTTCTCGAACCAGAGACCGCCGGTGAGCTTGTGGTTGCGCACGGTCCAGGACATCTGCGGGAAGACGCCCCAGCGGAAGCCGCCGAACTCTTCGTCTCGGGACGTGGCTCCGGGCGTCGCGGTAATGGCATTCTGGAGCGTGGTGGAGTCCTCCGGATTGATCAGAGCATGGGCATTCGCGCCGGTGGCGGTGAAGGCCGTGATGTTCTTCGCGGGGTCGAGTCTTTCTCCGAGGTCGAAGATGCCGTTGCCATTCGTATCGATGAAGCCGACCGGCAAAGCACCCGGCGTCCCGTAGGGCACGAGGAAGGAGCGGGTCGCATCCATATAGGCATAACGTGGCCAGATGTCCTCGCGAATGGTGCCGTTGCCCTGACGGTAGGCGCTGGCGATGTTGCCGAGGACGGTCGAGCGCGGCACATAGGCGGTGCCGTAGTACTGCTTGTGCTGGTAATAGGTGGAAGCCTTGGCGACGATGGAATCGCTCACGCGGTGGTCCGCAATCAGACGGCTGAAGCCGTCCATGCGACCGTTCTTTCCGTAATAGTAGTACGAAGAGTTCGGCGCGTCCCCGAGGTTGACGGAACTGTCGAGCGTGGTGCGCCGGACCGCCTTGCGACCGCGGTCTCCGTAATCCTTCATGAGCGATCCCGTCAGCGTCGAATTGCCCGTGGTGTACTCGGCATAACCGAGCCGGGCGAATTCGGTCAGATCGTTGCGGACCGCCGCGGTGTAGGTTCCGGGCGAATAGCCCGCAAAGGGGTCGCCGGTCTCGATCGCCCTCCAATAATCCCAGCGGATGCTCCGGGCGGAGTCGAAGTCGTCGCGGTCGTTCCACGTGAAGGCGTAGGTGAGCGACGTGCGCGGGAGTTCCCAGCGCAGCTTCACGTCGAGCTTGCGGACCATGCTGTCGTCCGGCATGCCGAGCGTCTTGAACTTCATGTCGGAGGCGCTCACGAAGCCCGTGAGGCCCGGCAGCATTTCCCCGGTGTCGACCCGCAGGTACGTGCGTCGGTAATCCCAGGAACCGAACATCTGCTTCGCCTGAATCCCAGCCTGACGCCGCGGGTTGGTCGGATAATACTTGATGGAGCCGCCCAGCGCCTCGAAAGCCGGCGTGGTGACATCGCCCGTGCCCTGGGAAACGCTGATGGTGGACAGGTTCTCGCTGTCCACGATGCGTCCGGCGGGCGTCCCATAGCGGGCGCTGTTGCTGCCCATGGGAACGTCGTCGATGGTGACGGCCACGACGCCGATGCCGAAGGAGCGCACGCGGATGTTTCCGCCCTCGCCCGCGTGGCCGAACGGATCGCTCGAGGTGATGTTGATGCCCGGAACCATGTTCAGGGCCTTCTCGATCGTAGCCCCGGGCAGGGAGATCTGGACGTCGCGGGGTGTGATCGTGTTGTTGGCCCGGGAGACGCCGCGCTCGGCGACGAAGAACTCCATCATCTGAATGGCCTCGTCCTCCTGGGCGCCGGTGGCGGCGTCGGAGATGGAGGTGGCCGGAACGGGCTGGGCAGTAGCGCGCGCCGCAAGGGCGCCCGCGAGGATTAGCGTTGATACGACGATGGCGGACTGCCTCCATCGCCGCGCCTGGCTCTGCACGGTGGTGGTCGTTTTCATGTTGGTGGCGGACGTAGAACACCCGACTGCCAGCATGGGGGATACCACCGCGGAGCCCGGCGCCATGAAACTTTTGCACGGCCCGGCTGAATCCATGGAACGGATACATGGCGCGCGGGAGGTTCCGTCCTGTCCGGCCAGCGGTCTCGACAATTCCGTTACAAACGGCGTCAAAGCCCCGTGAAAAACCTACGGCGGAAGCCGTTCCCGCCGTGCGCCGTTGCCCGCGGCGGGCCCCGCCTCCAGCCTCCCGCCATGAATGCCTTCTCCGGCTATCCCTATCTGGTCGGATTCCTCGCGGCCTATTTCGCTTCCGCCGCCGGCGTCTGGGTCTGGCAGCTCCGCCTGCGGCGCGGGCGCCCGCCCGTATCGGACAAACTGCTACGCGGACCGGGCGAGTCGGCGCGACGGCGGCTCGACCGGCTCGACCGCCTGGTCTTCCTGCACGTCGCGGGTGGCGCGCTCGTCCCCCTGCTCGCGGCGACCGCGGGGCTCTGGCTGGTTTCCGGACTCGGCCCGGGCGCCCGCCTCTTCGCCCTCGTCGGCCTGCTGGTCCTGCTGGCGGGGAGCCTCTACGGCTCGGCCTGGTGGCTGCTGCGCCTGCTGCGCGAACGGCATGAACTGCGCCGGCGTTGGTTCGCCGCGCGCGCCGTCGCCGAGGCGATCGAGCCGCTGCAGACGCGTGACTTCCGGGTGTTTCACGACGTCCCGGCCACCGAGGCCACCCCGCCCTTCGTCATCGATCACGTCATGGTGGGGCCGTCCGGGGTATTCGCACTCACGACGATCGCCCTCGACAAGCGGAAGGGCCGGCCGGGCCTCGACGAGCACAAGATCGTCTTCGACGGACACGAACTGATCTTCCCCTGGGGCGACGACGCCCGCCCGCTCGGACTCGTGCGGGAGCCCGCCGCCTGGCTCGACCACTGGCTCGTGCAGCTGCTCGGCCGCCGGGTGCCCGTCCAACCCGTGCTCGTGTATCCGGGCTGGTGGGTCGAGGATCAGGCGCCGCAGGCGCATGTTCGCGTCACCAACCCGCTTCAGGTGGCTGCGCTGGCCGCCCGCCGGGAGACGGCCCTTACCCAGGAGCAGATCGATCTGGTGGCAAAACATCTCGAGGGCCGCGTTCGCGACGTGGAGGGCTGATCCGCCGGCCGGCCCGAACGAGGGACGGCCGCGAGCCGCACCGCGCAACTCTGCCCTTGTGCCACGACGGATTTGGGGCTTCGTGTAGGCACTCCTCCATGTCCACACCCGTCGAAAACGTCGTCATCGTCGGCACCGGATGCGCCGGCCTCACGGCCGCGATCTACACCGCCCGCGCCAACCTCAATCCGCTCGTGCTCGAAGGCTCCCTCCCCGGCGGCCAGCTCACGACGACTTCGGAAGTGGAGAACTTCCCCGGCTTCCCCGAGGGCGTCGACGGTTTCATGCTGATGGACAACCTTCGCAAGCAGGCGGCCAAGTTCGGCACCCGCTTCGAGCAGGCCCTCGTCCAGTCCGTGGATTTCTCCTCGTCGCCCTACAAGCTGGTCTGCGCCGATCGCACCCTTCTCGCCCGCAGCATCATCGTCGCCACCGGCGCCTCGCCGCGCATGACCGGCGTACCCGGCGAAAAGGAGCTCTACGGCGGCAAGGGCGTCACCACCTGCGCAACCTGCGACGGGGCCTTTTATCGCAAGATGGACGTCGCCGTGATCGGCGGCGGCGACAGTGCGGCCGAGGAGGCGCTCTTCCTCACGCGCTTCGCGAGCAAGGTCTACCTCGTCCACCGCCGGGATACGCTGCGCGCCTCGAAAATCATGGCCGATCGCGCCACGTCGCACGAAAAAATTGCCTGCGTCTGGGACAGCGTCCCCGTCGCCGTCGAAGGCGTCGCTCAAGGTGCCGTCAGTGGCCTTCGCATCAGGAACGTGAAGACCGGCGACGAGTCCGTGCTGCCGGTCAAGGGCATCTTCGTTGCGATCGGCCACGTGCCCAACACCGGCCCCTTCGCCGGAGCGCTCGACGTCGATGCCAACGGCTATTTCGTCCCGCAGGCCGGTTCCCAGGTGAAGACGAAGGTGCCGGGCGTCTACGTCGCCGGCGATTGCGCCGACCACGTCTATCGTCAGGCCATCACCGCCGCCGGCATGGGCTGCCAGGCCGCCATCGAGGCGGAACGCTGGCTCGCCGAACACGGCGGCTGAGGCAACAGGCCCGCCCGCGCGCGGCACGATTGTCGCGCACGGCAACTTCGCGCTTTTCCCGGACGCCCCCACACGCCCATTCTCCCGTCATGCCTGCGCCCGGCCACCGCCCGCCCGATTCCGTCGAAGAGGCTCGGGAACGACAGCGTCTCGCCGCGCTCGAAGGCTATCGCATCCTCGACACGCCGTTCGAGCCGGCGTTTGACGAGCTCGCCACCCTGGCCGCCCGCATCTGCGGCACGCCGATCTCGCTGGTCTCGCTCGTCGACGAGCACCGGCAATGGTTCAAGGCCGCCGTCGGTTTGCCGGTCCGCGAAACGCCGCGTTCCCTCTCCTTCTGCCACCACGCCATCAAACGGCCCGACGAGGTCATGGTGGTCGAAGACGCCGCCCACGACCGCCGGTTCGCGGACAATGACCTCGTCACCGGCGCGCCCCACATCCGCTTCTATGCCGGAGCGCCGCTCGTCACGCCACAAGGCATGGCGCTCGGCACCCTGTGCGTGATCGATCGGCACCCCCGGAGCCTCGCGTCCGAACAGGAAGAGGCGCTTCGAGTGCTCGCGCGCCAGGCCGCCGGACAACTCGAACTTCGCCGTACAGTCGCCGCCCTTGGCGCAAGCGAGGAACGTTTCCGCCTGCTCGCCAATGCCATCAGCGATGCGTTGTGGGACTGGGATCTTGGCACGGATGTCATTTGGTGGAGCGAGGGATTCGAGACGCTCTTCGGTTACAGGCGCGCGGAGATCGAGCCCACCTCCGAGTGCTGGACGACCCGCCTGCACCCGGAGGATCACGACCGGGTCATGCGCGAGATCGACGCGTTCATCGCCGCCGGCAAAAACCCCTGGAACTCCGAGTACCGTTTCCGCCGCAAGGACGGGACTTATGCCCTGGTGCGCGACCGCGCCAACGCGATCCGGGACGAACAGGGACGTGCCCTTCGCCTCGTCGGCGGCATGACCGACATCACCGACCAGAAACGACTCGAAGCCCAGTACCTGCGCGCCCAGCGCATGGAGAGCATCGGCACGCTCGCCGGCGGCATCGCCCACGACCTCAACAACGTGCTCGCCCCGATCATGATGGGGCTGGAGATGATGAAACGCGACGCCTCCCCGGCCCACGCGCGACTGCTCGGGACGATCGAGGCCAGCACGCGGCGCGGCGCAGAACTCGTCCGCCAGGTGCTCACCTTCGCGCGCGGCATGGACGGACAACGCGCCGCCCTCCGTCTCGACCCGCTGCTGAAGGAACTCGTCAAGATCGCCGCCGAAACCTTTCCCCGGACCATCACGATCGAGCGCGACATCGAGACCGGCCTGTGGCCGATTCAGGGCGACCCGACCCAGCTCCACCAGGTGCTGCTCAACCTCGCCGTCAACGCCCGCGACGCCATGCCGCGCGGCGGCACGCTCACGTTCGGCGCGGCCAATCTCGTCATCGACGAGCAATACGTGCGCACCAGCGCCGAAGCCTCGCCGGGACAGCACGTCGTTGTCTCGGTGTCCGATACCGGCGTCGGCATCCCGCCGGACATCCTTCCGCGCATCTTCGAGCCCTTCTTCACCACCAAACCTGTCGGGGAAGGGACAGGACTGGGACTCTCCACCGTGCACGCGATCGTCAAGAGCCATGGAGGCTTCGTCACCGTGCAAAGCGAGCCGGGCAAGGGCACGACCTTCCGCATCCACCTGCCGGCCGATCCCGCGCTCCGCAGCGCGAGCGAACACCCCTTCGTGGCCAGGATCCCCCGCGGAAACGGCGAACTCATCCTCGTGGTTGACGACGAAACCGCCGTCCGCGTCGTCACCCAGCAAACCCTCGAGGCCTTCGGTTACCGGGTCCTGACCGCGGCCGACGGTGCCGAGGCCGTCGCCGTCTTCGCCAGCCACCACGACGAAATCGACCTCGTGCTCACGGACATGGTGATGCCCGTAATGGACGGTGCCACCGCCATCGCCGCGATCCGGCGGATCCGGCCATCGATCCGGATCGTCGCCGCAAGCGGTTTCAACGCGATGCGCAACGGCGCTCCGATCGTCGTCGAAGGCGTTCACCACAACCTTTCGAAACCCTACAACGCCGACACGCTGCTCACGCAGATCCGGCGCGTGCTCGACGAGGCCTGAGCGCGGCCGCGCTCAGGCCACCAGGCTCGCCGCGCTTCCGGCTTCCGCGGGGCGGATCCGCTTCGCCACCGCCGGCACCGTCGCCGGCGACTGATAGCGCCGCATCGCCTGTCGCCACCACGGCGCGATCTCGTCGGACGGACGAAGCCACAGCTCGCGATGCAGCCGGTCCATCGATTCGGCGTCGGACAGCAGCGCGACCTTGTCCTTCGCCGTTAAGGCCTGCGGCCCCTCGCGCAACAGCAATTCCTGACGCACCTCGAAATAATCCCGGATCTGTTCGGATCGCCGTGTCCGGTCCCGGAGCAGGCACCGGTGCAACGCATTGAGGTAGGGATCGAGCACGGCGCGCATGAGACCTTCATCGCCCTCGAGCGACTCCGCCCATCCGTGAGCCGACTCCCGCGAGGCGAGCGCTTCATCGAGTTCGCGAAGCTCGGCCGGCGGATCCGTCTCCTCCGGCGTCACGAACCAACCGGCCTCGCGCAGGCGCCGCCCCAGCGACGCCTCGCCGCTCAGGGCCGAAAAGGGCACCGACAGGACCATGCCCGCCAGCACCGGCGCCATCCACGGAAACAGGCCTGGCGCGAGCGCGAGCAGCGCCGCGCCCCAGCCGAGGCCGAGCAGCGTGTGGCCCGCATGCGTGTGGAGCGGCTCCCGCCACTGGATGCCGCCGGACGCCTGCCGCGACTGTGTCACCCAATGCACGCCCTGCCCGAGCACCGTGAGCACGACGAACTTGGCATGGAAGAGCATGAGTACGGGAGCCTGCAGCACCGAGAACAGCGTTTCGCAAAAAACGCCTCCGAGCAGACGCCGGCGGCCGCCGTAGCGCTTCGCCTCGGCCGGGCGCAGGCAAAGATCGAGCACCGCCAGCCCCTTCGGCAGGAAAAGGAGAAAGAAGGTGTAGGCCGCGAGCGCCGCCGCCTGCGCTCCCGCTCCCACGCCGAGAGCCCCGGCGAGGCCCGGACTCGGCAGCCAGCTGAGCCCGGTCCGGCCGAAGCCGATCACCAGCAACGTCCCGAGGACGAGCGACGTCAGCCAGAGGAGGGACGAGCCGTAGGCGAGGATGCCCAGCCCGAGGTGGGTCCGGCTCAAGCCATGCAGGCCGCGCGCAAACAAAAGCCAGAAATGCTGAAGGTTGCCCTGGCACCAGCGCCGGTCGCGCTTGGCCGAATCGATGAGGGTCGGCGGGCCTTCCTCGTAGCTGCCGCCGACGTCCGGCAAGCTCCACACCGCCCAGCCGGCGCGGCGAAGCAGGGCGGCCTCGACAAAGTCGTGGCTGAGGATGCGCCCGCCGAAGGGCTCGCGTCCGGGAAGCTCAGGCAGAGCACAATGCTCCATGAACGGGGCCACGCGGATGATCGCATTGTGCCCCCAGTAGTTGCCCTCGCCCTGCTGCCAGTAGTTGAGCCCGGCCATGAAGACCGGTCCGTAAACCCGCGTCGCGAATTGCTGGATACGGGCGAAGGGTGTCTCGGCGCGCGCCAGCGCGGGCGCCGTCTGGATGAGCCCTGCGCCGGGGTTGTGCTCCATCAGGCGGACGAGCTTCACGATCGTCTCCCCGGACATCACGCTGTCCGCGTCGAGCACGATCATGTAACGGTAACGACGTCCCCAGCGGCGGCAGAAGTCGGCGAGGTTGCCGGCCTTGCGGTTCGAGTTCACGCGGCGGCGGCGGTAGAAGATCCTTCCGCGCGCGCCGAGTTCGCGACTCAGCTCGACCCAGCCGGCCTCCTCCTCGATCCAGCGGTTGGGATTGGTCGAGTCGCTGAGAATGTAGAAATCGAACGCAGGCAGCCGGCCCGTGCGCTCGACCGAGCGATAGATGGCGCGGAGCCCCGCGTAAACGCGGCGCACGTCCTCGTTGTAGATCGGCAGGACGACGGCTGTCGGCGCGAGGGGCACGCCGGCTTCCTCCTCCGGCGTAAGCGTCTTTGTGAGCAGGCACGGATCGCCCTCGCCGCGCCGTGCGAGGAATCCGAAGACCGCCTGCGCCGTGCCGAAGGCGATTTGCGCCATGAGGACCGTGAAGAGCAGCCAGACCACGAGGCCCCAACCGGCGAGCGGCAACCCCCACAGGAGGTCGGCAAGCAACAGGGAGGCCGCCCCGGTCACGAAGACCACGAAGGTGAGCAGGCCCATGCGCCGGCGCGTCAGGCGCGCGGGCGTAAGGCGGTCGACGGCGTTTTTTCCGGAGGGCGGCGGAGGAGGAGGCGGCGGCGGCATGTCAGAAACGAACCGTTACGAACGCGAGTACGAGCAACCCGAGAAAGAGCCCCCACATCACCAGCCCGCGCAGGACGGGCCACTTGTCGAAGGTACGCCAGGTCCCGTCCGCCATCCCCGAGATCGGGCCGAGATCGATCGGACGCGGGCCCATGTTGACGAATTCGAGGTCGGGTCCGGCGCGCAGGTAGGTCGCCCGCAATTCCTCCGCCAGCTCAGGCGGCATCGGACGGTAGTCGAGGAAGCTCTCCGGCGACCGCCCCGGAAGGTCGGCGAGATACAGGCCCGCCCGCCCGCGCGCATGACGGCGCGCCGGCGGTTCGTGCTCGTCGACACCTGCGCGACGTTCGATCCATGCCTCCATCTGGAGCAGGGCTTCCTCCGCGGCGAGCGAGGCCGGCGCACGGTCCGGCTCGCGCACATGGCGCCGCGCCGCCGCCTCGATCACGCGCGCCGTCAACGCATGCAGGAGCAGACGGTTCGAGATGCGATGCGCACGGAAATAGTTTTCCACGCGCTCGTAGGCCTCGTGCCAGACGTCGGGATCCAGTTCCTGCAGGGAAGCGTTCATGGCGTCCACGGGTACACCCAGGTTTCGGTCAACGGCTGGCCCTGCGCGAGCAGGCGCGCCCTCAGTTCGACCGTGCCGGCATCCTCCGCCGCCTCCACGTGCACGATCAGACGGTAGGAGAGATCGACGTCGTTGCGCACAACCTGCCGATACACGACCCGCGCCCCGGGCGGCTCGGCAATCTCGGCGGTGACCTCGGTGCCGGGCCCCGGCTGCGCCTCGCCCGGCAAATCGAAGTCGACGACGAATTTCGTGAGCCGCGGCCCGGCCAGCGCAACCGTCTGCCGGGTCGCGCGCACCCACCCGGGCGGTCCGCCCCACGTGGGGTTGCGGGTCCACTTCAAGCGCCAGGCAAGCTCGAGCGGACGTCCGGGTTCAGGTGGAGTGTCGGGTGTCCAGTACGCGACAATGTTGTCGTGATACTCGTCGTTCGCCGTCAACTCCACCAGCCGCACCTTGCCCGCCGGCCACTCGCCCACCGGCTCCATCCACAAACTGGGGCGAAGCTCATAACGCCCCTCAATGTCCTCGTAGCTGCGAAAGTCGCGGTCGCGCTGCAGCAGCCCGAAGCCGGCCAGCGCGGGCGCGGCGAAATCCGTGCGCCGCACCTCCCGCACGTTCTGCAGCGGCCGCCACAGACGCGTCCCGGCCTCCGGCGCAACCAGCAAGCCGTCGGAGTCGTGGACCTCCGGCCGGAAGTCCCCGTACCGACTCGGCGATCCTTCGCCGTACCAGAACATGCTCGTCATCGGCGCCAGTCCTGCTGTCTCAACCGCCTGCCGGAAATACAAGGTCGTCCTGACGTCCACGATCGTGTCGTCCCCCGGCTTCAGTTCGAAGGTGTACGCGCCCGTGACACTCGGGCCCTCGAGCAGGGCGTGCAACGTGAAGCTCTGCGCGTCCGCCCCCGCCGGCTTGCCCAGCCAGAACTCCGTGAACTCGGGGAATTCCTCCGGGGCCGGCCCCCCGGAATTGATCGCCAGCCCTCGCGCGGAAATCCCGTAGCGCTGACCCTTGCCCAGCGCCCGAAAATAGCTCGCCCCGATAAACGAGACGAGTTCGTCCCACTTGCCGGGCTCGTTCAGTGGATGCAGCAACTTGAATCCCGCAAACCCCAGACCCCACCGGCTGAAGAAGGGCACGTTGAGATCCTGGTAATCGAACGCCTTCACCGAAAAAGGCACCGGCTGCACGTGCGTGTCTGTGAACTCGTGAACCCTCACACTCCGCCGGAACAGGTAGCCCGCATGGAAGAACTCCACACGGTACGGCACCGACTCCGCTCGCCACAAGGCGCTCTCCGGAACGAAGCGGATCCGCCGATAGTCGTCGTAGGTCATCTCCCGGAAAAACGCCGGGATTCTGCCCTGATCCGCACGGTGCGGCTGTCGAGCCCGCTGTTCGGCGATCGAGCGCACGTGAGCGTGATCAACCGAGGCACGCTCGACGGCGCCTTCGAGCGGAGGGAGGACCAGCAGGAGTCCAAGGAAGGTAATGCAAACAGGACGCGACATGGAAACGGGCCGGGCCTCTCCGCAGCGGGCGACACACCCGTGTCGTCTGCCACCGAGTCGGCATCCGGTGTCGCAGGGACACGCGGTTTCCTCGGGGGTTTCCCCTCAGCCCAACAGACCCCGCCGTGCGCCACTTAAACACTACGTAGAAATTTCATTCTTAGAATAATTCCAATTATTACTTGAAACTTAGAACCATTCCAATTCATCGTCTCCCTTCCTTCTCGAACTGCCACTCATGTCGTCCACCCCCACACTCTCCGACTCCCTCGCGCAAAAACTCGCTGACAGCGGTTTGCGCAACACCCCGCAACGGGAGGTCGTGTACCACGCCTTGCTGCAAAAACGCGACCATCCCACGGCGGACGAAGTCTTTGCCCGCGTCCGACCCGAACTGCCGGGCATCTCGCTCGCGACGGTCTACAACTGCCTCGAAGCCCTCGTGCAATGCGAGCTGGTCCGCGCCGTAAACTTCGAACGCGGCCCCACCCGCTACTGCCCCAACCTCCGGCCCCACGCCCACTTCCACGACAACGCCACCGGCGCCACCTACGACGTCGACCTCCCCCCCGACTTGCTCGACAGCATTCGCTCGATCCTCCCGCCCGGCTACCAGCCCGAGGCGGTCGAGATCACGTTCCGCGGGAAAGCGGTCTCTGGCACCGCGTCTCGACCTTCCTAATTCCTCCTTCCCCCTTCCTTTCCATGCACACGCTCGAACTCCGCGACCTGCACGTCGCCCTGACCGAACAGCCCGACAAGCCCATCGTGAAGGGCGTCTCCCTCACGATCAAATCCGGCGAGATCCACGCCATCATGGGGCCCAACGGCACCGGCAAGTCGACCCTGTCCAAAGCCATCGCCGGCCATCCCGACTACACGATCGTCGGCGGCGACGTCCTCCTCGACGGCCGTTCGATCCTCGAGATGGAGCCCGACGAACGCGCCCGCGCCGGCCTCTTCCTCGCCTTCCAGTACCCGAGCGAGATCCCTGGCGTTTCCATCGCCAACTTCCTCCGCGCCGCCGTGCAAGCGCGCCTCGCGGAAGGCGAGGAACTTGAGGCCACCGCCTACTACAAGCGGCTCTACTCGAAGATGGACCTGCTCAAGATCGACCGGAAGTTCACCTCCCGCGCGGTCAACGAGGGCTTCTCCGGCGGCGAAAAGAAGCGCTGCGAAATTCTTCAGATGGCCATGCTCGAGCCGCTCTTCGCCCTCATGGACGAAACCGACTCCGGCCTCGACATCGACGCCCTCAAGGTCGTCGCCCAAGGCGTCAACGCCATGCGCAGCGACCGGTTCGGCGTGCTCATGATCACCCACTACCAGCGCCTGCTCGACTACATCGTGCCCGACTTCGTGCACGTCATGATTGGCGGCCGCCTCGTCAAGAGCGGCGACAAGTCCCTCGCCCTCGAACTCGAGTCCCGCGGCTACGACTGGATCAAACAGGAATTCGCCCCGGCGAATTCCTGAACCTCCAACGCCCAACTTCGAACCTCCAACGCCCAATCCTCCGGGCGGAATCCTGAACGAGGACCCCGCAGCCCACGCTCCTCCTCCTTCATCATTCATCCTTCATCATTCTTCCTTCCCATGAAGCCTCCCACTGACACCGAAACGCTTCCCGTCGCGCCCGAGTCCGAGGCCGTCGAGAATCCCGTCGTCGGCATCGACCAGAGCATCGGCAACTTCAGCTACGACGTGAAGTACGCGTTCGACGCCGGCAGCGGCCTCACCGAGAACACCGTCCGCTACATCTCCTCGGTCAAGCAGGAGGCCCCCTGGATCCTCGACTTCCGCCTGAAGGCCTACCGCACCTTCCTCGAGAAGCCCATGCCCACCCACTGGGCCACGAAGGACCTCGAAAACATCGATTTCGACCGCATCCGCTACTACCTCGCGCAGGGCCAGAAGCCCAAGCGCACCTGGGACGAGGTCCCCGACGACATCAAGAAGACCTTCGAGCGCCTCGGCATCCCCGAGCAGGAGCGCAAGTTCCTCGCCGGCGTCGAGGCCCAGTTCGACAGCGAGGCCGCATATTCAAACGTCAAGGACATCGTCGCCAAGCAGGGCGTCATCTTCCTCAATTCAACCGAGGCCCTGCGCGAGCACCCCGACCTCTTCCGCAAGTGGTTCGGCAAGGTCATCCCGACCGGCGACAACAAGTTCTCCGCCCTCAACAGCGCCGTGTTCTCCGGCGGCTC
>VFQQ010003171.1_pt1 | contig 16470 bp, 31 predicted proteins | sample 3512341 | NCBI WGS metagenome assembly VFQQ01 (sample SAMN10412373, study PRJNA504923) | tailings metagenome | isolation source: Relicate 2 Philex TSF1 revegetated site | place: Philippines: Tuba, Benguet | collected 2017-08-29 | reverse complement strand
CGCCCGGGGGCCGGCTGCAGGACTGCCCCTGTTGACTGGCTTGAGTCATCCGCCCTGCCCGCCCGTGCTTCTTGCGGGCGCCGCTGATCGCACAGCCGCATGTGCATGCATGCGTGCCGCATGCATGCGCCGCTGGCGGTTAGCGGCTCCGCAGCAGTAGACAGCCCCAACAAAAAAAACTACCCCTGCCAGTCCAGCCTGAAGCAAGCAAGACGCAGCGAGCAAGCACACCGGCGTGGGACGCCAGCCACTGCAGCACCGCGCGGTGGTTGCCGGCCTCGGGGCGCAGCGGGCACTCCAGATCGGCCAAGTACTTGGTCAGCGCCGCCTGCCAGGCCGCAGGGTCGGGGCTCTGCAGCGCCGCTCGCCCGTCGATGGGGTACTGCCGCACCTTGGTGTTCTCCAGCCAGACCACCGCGGCCTGAAAGTGGGACGGGTCATCGGCATTGAAGCCCTCCAAGCGGGGGTACTTTAGCGAGCGCAGCAGGAAGTTCAGCATGGCCATTGCGGCTGGGGCGAGCCAGGGGAGGCGGAGTGATATGCGATGTTGAGTAGATCGAATGCCTTCACGGTTGCAGCGTCTCGGCGGCCAAAGCGGCGCCTCACCTTCGTAGCACGGCCAGCAGTCCCATGCAAACTTGCAGCGGTCCTAGTCAAGCCGATTGCTGCGCAGATCACTTGCTTGGTGACCCAAAGTCCCGCAGCAGGGCTCCCAAGTCCTTCGAACCGACCTCGGCACTTTGGCGCTTCCCAGCCCGGCAGAACCAAGCCTCACTGGCCGCCTCGCCATGCTGGCGATGTCGCTGCGAGCGCCGCTGCGCTTTGCGCAGCTCGGCCTGCCGCGGCGGCGCGGCTTGGCGGCAGCGGCGGCGGGGGGAGGGCGGGAGGCAAGGTCCAGCCGCTACTCTGGTGAGAGAGCTCTTGAATGGACCAAACCTCTGCTTCGAGCCACTTGACGTAAACCTCGCCCTCAGTTCCGCCTCTCCCTGCAGTCATTGCGCCGCGGCAGGCGCCGGCTGCAGCGGGGAGGCCCGCGTCGCCACCGCCACCGCCACAGCGCCGCTCGCCGGCCCAGCCGCCAACCTCGCAGGCAGCTGGGGCGCCTTCGAGGCCGCCTGCCGCTGCCCAACGCCCCGCAGCGCAGCAACAGCCGCAGCAACAGCCGCTCCAAGCGCAGCCGCCAGGGCCCCACGGCAGCACGGCAGGCCTCCAGCCCTCGGACGCGCCCATTGTGACCAGCCGGCAGTGGCTGCTCGGTTTGGTGCCGCGCCAGCAGTTCAAAGTTGTGGGCGTGTCGTTTGACGAACGCCAGTCACTCATCCCGCTGCTGCAGAAGGGTGAGATGGGCTGGGGAGTGCGCCGCTCAGCGGCGGCAGTGCCAGCATGCAAGTCAGGTTATGCAGGGGGGGGGGGGGGGGGGAACTGCTGCGCCGTCCGCTGCGGTTTGCAAATCTCGGCCTCTCATGTCCGATACAGACCAAGCGGTGGCATGTGTGCGAGAACCAGACAACCCTCACGACCCCAACGCTGTGGCGGTGCGTGGTGCCGTGGCCGCTGTGCGCTTGCTGCCTCGCGCTGCCCTCGTACCGGTGCTTGCCAAAGGTTGCCTCGCTGGGCCTGCCTTGCTGCTTGCCGGCCCTGCCTTGCCGCCCACAAGCAGTATTTTGGCAATTATAGCACACTCTTGTTGCGCTCCACGCCACTTTAATCTTGCAGGTCCGCACGCTGGACGGACGCTCGCTGGGCTACATCCCTCGCGACCGCACCCTGCTCTTCCAGCAGGTGAAAACAACGTTCACGCCTTTTTGCAGCTAGCTGCTTGAAGTAAAATGTCGCGCAAGCACGATAGGATATGCATGCGTGGCTTGCTCTGCATGAGGTGTGCTGCTGATGCAAACCAGGTGCGCTGCCTGCTGCTCTGCCTGCCCTATTCATACGGGGGTGCACACACCGAGGTGCAACACGTTTCGCTTCCTGTATTTGGACTCTGCAGGATCTGTGCTTCGGCCACGTGCAGTCGGCAGGGCGGCAGGGCGAGGAAGGCCTGTGGGGCTTCAATGTAAGCACAACACAAGCTGGTGCATCCTGCGACCACGGCTGTCATTTGATGCACAGCGTTGCTGGGCAAGCAGCAACAAGACAGCCAGCCGGCTGTGCCGCCCACGCTGTTGCACCTCAGCCTCTCGCCTGTGTGTGCTGATGAGTGCAAACTACCGTCCCACCCGCCGCCTGCCTCGTGCAGATTGTGGCCCAGCCCACAGTGCCGCCTGTTGAGGTGCACGCCTGGCCTGCCGCGCTGCGCCCGCACCTCCATTTGTCCGGCCAGGTGAGGGGACGCTAGGGCTGCTGCAAGGGTGGCTCTCAGGACAGCACGGCGCAGTTGGGCGGCTGTGCCCCTGCTACCGCTGCCTCACTGACGGCAGCACAAAGGCAGAGTGGACAAGTCCCATCCTTTGCCACTAGTGTTCCTGCTTGACCTTCTGCCTCTTCCCTCGCCCACCCTGCCCTCACCCTAACTCACAGCACCTTCCTCAGACTCAACCCTGTCCCTTCTTTTTATACCACACCCTGCCCACAGCTGGCGCGTGATGAGGCCTGGCAGCGCCTGCAGCAGGACGCCTTTGCCCGGGCCCAGGGCCGCTGCGAGGTGACCTCGGCATTCCTCGAGTCCTCAACCACTGCCGTGGTTCCACGCTGGCAGTGTGATGAGGCCGCTCGTGTGATGCGCCTGGTGGGCCTGCGCGCGGAAGCGCCCGAGGTGCAGCAGGCAAGCTGAGATGTTGGTTGGGAAGCCAGGGCTGTTTGGCCTGACTGCTGCGGGCGTGCGGCCTGCTTACGCAATGATGGCACGTGGCGCCCAGTCGCATGCTGTCCATGCGCTGCACGCATGCACGCTGCCCCCAGCTCCACCCCAGCAACCCCCATTTGCACCAACCCAGCTACTGCGTGTGCTCTCTCCCTCTCCGGCCCCAGGTCGGCGCGCTGCTGGAGCTGCGGGAACGCAACCCGGCCGCCACCAGCCACGCCGCCACGCTGCTGCAGCAGCTCAACAGTTGGAGCCCAGCAGACACGCAGCTGTACCTGGGGCATGTTGCTGACGTGGCGGCTGCGCGCAGCAGGCAGCAGGGCTGGCGCCTGGACCTGCAGTGGCTCCAGGAGCGCGGCGTGGTGCTGCCGCCGCCGCTGGAAGCGCTAAGCCGCTCCGCTTGACGCCGCCGCTGACTTGGGGCGGCGGGCGCAGTACCCCTGTACAGCTGGACAGCATGGCGCTGCATCTGCTGTGTACATTACCAGCCCGGCCTCGACCTGCACAGCGGCCCTTCCTTGAGGCCTCGGTTGAGGGTGGGGCAGGGCCTGTAAGTGACCGCAAGTGCAGCCGCGGGGCCGGGGTGCAGCTGTGCAAGGGCGGCGGCGGGCGGGGGCAGGGCCCTTGACCAGCCTTGTGCCACAGCTTTAGCAAGTGTGAGGGGTTGACGCCACGCGATCGGCGGCGATCCGATCCGGTCCATTTTTGGGCCCTGTCGCGTAGCCGCAGCACACCACCCCAAGGGGCCACTTGCTACATAATCACAGCGCCCGCTGGATCCCCACCAGTTTGCCTCAAACCAAACGATCCCACCACCGCCCAACGCTCACAACACCAGCGACCGGCACCTGCCTGCCAGCAACCAGCAGCAGCGCCACACCCGCCGCCATGCTGCACCAGGCAGCCACCCTCGCCGCTGTGGCCCAGCCTGCCGCCCGCCCGGCCCGCGCAGGTGCGGCAGCAGCGCCCGGGGGCCGGCTGCAGGACTGCCCCTGTTGACTGGCTTGAGTCATCCGCCCCTGCTTGCGCTTGCGGGCGCTGCTGATCAAGAGCGTGCCAGCCGCGGCGCGCGCACCCAAAGCAACACTGCCGCCGCCGCCGCCGCCGCCGCCAGCTGCCGCCGCTCAGGGGCACTTGCCGCCTGCGACAGCACCCGCCAAAAGGACCCCTTTATCCAGAAGCTTTCCGCACCTCATGCTGCACCAACCTGACAACTCTGCTCCTCTTTCCCGCCTGCTCGCAGCTGGCCGCCGGCGCGCCACCGTCGTGGCACAGGCACACAACCCCGCCAAGCCGCCCAAGGCCGCCATGGCCGAGGCGCCCGCCCTCGACGGCCCCATCCTGGACAACGCCATGTGAGCACCGTGCAGTCCGTGTTTCACACTGCAATTTATCGTTCGTGGAACAGCGTCCGCATGCATGCACGGCACATGTTGGCGAGCACCCAGCTCATCCAGCGCGTTTCGCATCCCGCCGCCTTGCAAGCCCGCTCCTGACTGACCCTTCTCCCCCTGCTGTCCCCTGTAGGTTCTGCTACCAGTGCGAGCAGACGGCGCGCGGCACCGGCTGCACCACCGTGGGCGTGTGCGGCAAGACGCCCGAGACCACTTACCTGCAGGACCTGCTGACCTACAGCTGCAAGGGCCTGGGCTGCTGGGCGCACTTTGCGGCACAGCAGGGTGAGCGCAGCGGCGCGGGCTGACAGCGCTTGTTACGGACAGCAGCGCCATTCCTGCTCGCACTGTGGGCATGGCACGTCACACCTCGCCGACCACCGCACCAACCTTACCCATTCCCACCCTCCCCCTAACCATTCCCCAGGCGTGGAGGTGCCCCAGCGCGTCTACTCGCTGCTCAACGCCGCCACCTTTGCCACGCTGACCAACGTCAACTTTGACGACGCGCGCTTCAAGGTGGGCTCTTGCTGCTGTGGGGTCCAGTAGTGCTGCGGGGGCCTGCTCACTTGGTGGTTGCTGGCGCACAGCAGCCTGCCAGCTCTCCTGCTGCCCCGCCACATGTTGCCAACTGCGTGTTGCTGCCCTGTGTGCTCTGCAGGAGTACATTGTTGAGTGCCACGCTCTGCGCGAGAAGGTGGAGGCGGCGCTCAAGGCCGCGGGTGTGACCGCCACGCCCCCCACCCCCGCCAACCTGCCCTGGTTCGACCTGCTGCCGCACCCTGCTGCGTGAGTGCTGCGGGCGTGTTTGAGGGTTGCAGGGCGCACTTGAATGAATGTGCATTTTGGTAATGCATGTGGACGGCATTCTCGCCTTGTAAAACGCGTCTGCTCCCCCCTCCTCTCCGCGCAGCTTCAAGCCCAGCCAGGCGCACCTGCGGGGCGCGACCATCGAGCACTTGGTGGACACGGGCAAGAAGGCGAGCCTGGAGCACCGGCGCCACGTGGTGGACCCCACCCTGCTGGGCCTGCACGAGGTGAGGGGGCGGCTGGGTTGTGGGTGTGTGCGGCACGCAGCGAGTGAGGCAGCGCACAGGTTGCATGCAGGCGTCAGCGTGGCAGCAGGTGCTGTTTTGTGGTTGTGTGCGCTACAGGGCAGTTGCACCGCCTTGCAGGTGTGTTGCAGCTCCCCAGGCGCTCACCGCCCCGCCCAGCCTTGCCCATGCTCCGCCCCACACAGATGATCTGCTACGGACTGCGCGGCCTTGGTGCCTACGCACACCACGGCGAAGTTCTGGGAGAGAGGGAAGCATCTGTGAGTGACTGGGGAAGTAAATGGGGGAGTGCTGCAACCAGGGTGTGAGGTTGGCAGTACAGGTGGCATGCCAGATGGCCCATCTGGGTGGATGCTGCATCTTGCTGCGCGTGCAAACCACAGCTTGCAACCCAGCTGGTCTCGTGGCTCTGCTGCTCTCTTGATGCCCGCTCCCCCAAATGCTCCTCACAATGCGCAGGTGGACCGTTTCATGGCGGAGGGCTACGCCTTCCTGTGCTCCGAGGACTCGCTGGACGTGGGCAAGGTGGGCTCAGGCTGGGGAGTGAGGCAGGCACACCTGCAACCAAGTTGCTGCACTGTGTGGAATGGACATAAACTTGCTGGCACTTGCGCAGCCTGCAGCACGTGCACAGCTCATCTCCCCTACCTTACAACCTGCCCTCCCCCCTCCCGCCCTCCCCCCTCCCCCATTCCCCGCAGACGCTGGCCATGGTTGACGCCACGGGCGCCGCCGGCCTCACCGGCATGATGCTGCTGGACCGCGGCCACACCACCCGCTTCGGACACCCCGAGCCCACGGCGGTGAGTGCGGGGCGGGGCTGGGTGTGCTGTTGAGGTTCGCAAGGCGGTCTGTTCAAGGGAGCTTGCCGCATCAAACAAGCCCCTCAACTCCCCTGCCTCCTGCCCTCCCCAACCTGGACAGGTGCGCCTCAGCCCCAAGGTGGGCAAGGCCATCCTCATCTCCGGCCACGACCTGCAGGACACGTACGACCTGCTGGTGCAGACCGAGGACACGGGTGAGGCTAGGCGGGGGTGGGCGGCAGGGCTGTTGGGTGCACATGTTGGTTTGTTGGGTTGGTGGCGCAGGAGTGGGAGCCTCAGCCAGCCAGCTGCTGCCATCCCCTGCCCTTATCTCACTCCAACCCTGCCCCTCACCCTTGATCCCTCCCCTACTCCCTCCCTCCCATCCCCCTGAAACGCAGGCATCAACGTGTGGACGCACGGCGAGCTGCTGCCCGCCCACGGCTACCCCGCGCTGAAGAAGCGCTTCCCGCACCTGGCCGGCAACTTTGGCGGCGCGTGGTACGCGCAGCAGAAAGAATTTGCTGAATTCCCGGTGAGTGCAGCCCTTTGGGACTGAGGATTGTGGTGCTGGAGAGTCGGGTGTTTGCTTGCTTGCAGCTGTGTTGCCCAACCGCCTATCACAAGTAAGGTGCCATGCAGCCGAGCTCACCCCTGCCCCTCCTTTCCCTCCCTTCCACCCCGCCAACCCGCAGGGACCCATCCTGATGACCACCAACTGCATCAGCGAGCCCAAGGCGGCGTACAAGGACCGCATCTGGACCACCGGCGAAGTGGGCTGGCCGGGTGTGGGCCACATCGAGGGCAAGCCGGGCCAGACCAAGGACTACTCGGCCGTCATCGCCAAGGCGCTGGTGAGTGGTGGGGGTGCTGGGTGGGCTTGACTGCACATGCGGCATATCTGGCCCCCGCGCCGCCTGCTGCTCCCACGCCATGCTTCACAACAAGCACTCATCCTAGTGCACTCTGCTGCTGCCCCCTTCTTCTACTGCCCGCAGGAGATGCCTGGCTTCAGCTGGGAGCCCAAGGAGGAGGAGGTGAAGACGGTGATGACCGGCTTTGCGCGCAACGCCGTGCTGGTGAGTGAACGTGTAGCAGATGCAAGGGTGTTGGTTCGATGCAGCTGCTGCCGCCTGTGTGCAGCAACTGCCGCATCTTCCCTGCACCATGCGCTGCCGCCTGCCTACACCTGCTCACCCACCTCTCGCTCATGCATGCTCACATGCCCTCCCCTCCCCTCTGCAGGGCGTGGCGGGCGAGGTGGTCAAGGCGGTGCAGGAGGGCCACCTGAAGCACATCTTCCTGGTGGGCGGCTGCGACGGGCACGGTGAGTGGAGAGGCGGGCTGGGTGGGGTGGGAGGCGGGGTGGGTGATGGGTGGGTGAGGCCAGCAGACAAGCCGTGATGTTGTGCTGTGAGGTCTAATGAGGTTGCCACCTGCCGCCTGCTCAACCCTCTTTGCTCCCTGCCCTCCCTTCCCCCATCCCACAGAGCCGGACCGCAAGTACTTCACCCAGGTGGCGGACGGCACCCCCGACGACACCCTGCTGCTCACCCTGGGCTGCGGCAAGTTCCGGTGAGCGGACAGGGGCAGCTGCTGCTTTAGGTTGTGCGCGGGCATGGCGGGCGGTTGAGCTTGCTCGGCAGTGCAGCCCATCAAGCAAGTCTTGACTGGTCCATTGTCCTCTACCCACCCCCCTCCCTGCAGCTTCTACGACCACGACTACGGCATGCTGCCCGGCACCGCCCTGCCCCGCATGGTGAGGCGCCTTTTGCTGTGGGAAGTCAGGGTTGGGCGGCAGGGGGCAAACTGAATGAGCACAGGCAGCAGCTGTGCACAACACCACACCGCTCACTTGCCTCTTCCCTTGCTCTCTGCAGCTGGACATGGGGCAGTGCAACGACGCCTACTCCGCCATCGTGGTGGCCTCCAAGCTGGCCGAGGTGCGAAGCGGGGTTGGTGTATTGTCACATCTGTTGCTGGCTGGGGGGCTGTGATGCCGCTGTCCCTTACCCTTCGGGTGCACAGCCGTTCACTCCTCCCGCCGTCCGCCCCAACCCCCCATCACCCCCGCAGGTGTTTGGCACCGACGTGAACGGGCTGCCGCTGTCGCTGGACCTGTCGTGGCTGGAGCAGAAGGCGGTCATCATCCTGCTCACCCTGCTGGTGAGGGGCGGCTTGTGTGTGTGTGTGTTGGTTGGTCTTTGCGGCACCGGCACGGCGGCCGTTGCGGCAGCCGCCCCCGGCCGTCTGGCAAGCGTCCAACCCTGCCTCCCTCCCCTTCTTTTGCGCAGCACCTTAACGTGAAGAACATCCGCATAGGCCCCAAGGCGCCCGCTTTCGTGACGCCCGAAGCGCTGGAGGTCATCGTTAAGAAGTGGTGAGCTGCTGTGTTGCTGTGTTGCTGCATGAGGCATGTTGTTGTGTTGTGTGGTCACCTCCTTTGCAGCAGCCCTTGCCAGCATGTGCTCAACTGCTCAAGTACTGCATCTCACCCCTGGCCCACCCCTGTGCCCCCTCTACTGCGCACAGGAACCTGCAAGTGACTGATGTGAAGAACCCGGAGGCTGACCTGGCGGCCATGATGGCGGGCCACTGAACAGCCCATGCAGCAACCGCCAGCAGCAGCACCAGTGTAGCACTTGACTTGCAGAGGCGAGCGCCGATCCACCCCAGTTCAGAGAGCCCCACCACCCTCAGAGAGCCAGTCTGTTTCTTCTAGCACGCCTGTGTGTTCTTTTCCCAACTAGCCGCAGCGCTGGGGTGCCCCTTTTGCACCCCTGCCTGCACGCCGCCCCTGTTTGATTTTTGGCACTTCCCCCGTACCCCCCTGATAACCGCTCGCCGCATGGTGATCCATCGCCGCTCAATAGCAGCACCGCTGTACTTGAATTTTCAACGACAACTCCGGCGCGAATCGCATGTCCGCCTCCCTCCCTTGCCATGATCTCTTTCCCTGCCCTCGATACATTTTGGCCGCGCGTGCACGCGCATGATGGCATGCCATATACAGTGTAACGCTGCACATCTCAGAGGCACATGTGTGGGAAATGGCGGTGGAGGGTGTCTTCTCTCAACTCTCAAGTGCAGTCGATGTGCGACTGCCGGCACAACTGCCGTCCCCCGACGGGGCGCAGCGCGGCGCCGCCAGTGTGATGCCTGTGCAACTCGCCGTTGCGCTCAAACAGCTCCATTGCCCGCCGACCAGAGGCTCCCAGTGTGATCAGCGGCAAAGAGGGCCCCACCAGCCCGGGCCAGAAGCGAGCTCGCGCCACAGGCAGGCGGGGAGCTGCGCGGTCGCGATCAGAAGTTGTCCGTGTCGTGCAATTGCTTCTGTAACCTTCGAGCGCCCCGCCACTGCCGCCGCCGCCACCGCCTCCCTGCCGCCGCTGCTGAACACAATGGCCCACCTTGTTGTGTTGTTGCCCTCCACTGAGCTGCAGGTTCATCTTGAACAGCGACCGCCAACATGGCAGATGCAGGCAGCCCCGGCAGCGCCTCCCCTGCCGCCCAGGGCGACCCGCAGCCATCCATCGCCGAAGTTCAAGCCCGCATGTGAGCGCCCTTGCCGCTGCACAGCCCTTCGCTGCTCCCTCGACTGCTTTCATCCATCATGTGGACAGGCCATCCACGTTTCCAGCCGCCACGTATGCATTTAAGCACTCACACGCTGCACCTGCTGCCCCACCTGCCTCTGCTGCAGCCTGGAGCAGCTGCAGGCGGCGCGTGCGGTTCTCACGGCACGCAGCAGCGGCGGCTCTCTGCCCAAAGACGAGCTGGCAGAGGTTCTGGAGGAGCTGTCACATTCCACTGCCCTGCTGGCCACTGTGAAGCGAGACCTAGATGCAATGTTCAGCCGGCTCAGGCGCACCCGCGCGGCGCTGGCCGCTGCGTTACCGCAGCATGCGGTGGCGCCGCGGCGGGTGGTGCCGCATGAAGACGAGGAGGAGGGCGCAGCTGCTGGGCGGCGGCAGCGGCGGGAGCAAGAGCAGCCGGCAGCACATGAGGGCCAGCCGGCAACGGGAGACGATGAGCAGCCTTCGCCGCCGCCATCGCCGCCCCAGCAGCAGAAGCAGCAGCAAGGGCAGCAGGCAGCACATGAGGGCCAGGCAGCAACGGGAGACGACGAGCAGCCGTTGCCGCCACCGCCCCAGCAGCAGCAGCAGCAGCAGCAGCAGCAGCAGCAGCTGCAGCCGAAGGCAGGGCAGCATGGGGTGCAGGCGCCTGAGCCGGGAAGCGAGGCTGCGGCACGGGAAGGCGTTGCAAGAAGAACGGCGGCAGCACAGCAGCTGGGATCACAGCAGCCCGAGCTGCAGCAGGATGCAGCCGGCCAGGAGCAGGACCCAGATGCGCAGGCAGAGCAGCAGGCGGAGGAGGCGGCAGGGGGAGAAGCGGCGTCGAGTGCGGCCGCCGACGCTCCGCCGGATGCCCCGCACAGCAGCTGACACGAGCGGCAGCCAGGTTAGATTCGCTTTGACTGAGCATGCTCCAAGCTCAGTTGCCAGCTTGTCTTCTGATCTGTGCTGCCACGGCAGCGGCCTGCATGTAAAACTGTGCACCGCATGGGCGGGGCGTCGCTGCCGCCGGTGGCGCCACAACCCTAAGCCCCAGCTGGCCCCAGCTGATCAGGGGGACCTGGCATGTTGGCCGCCCACAAGGAATCCCTTGGAAGACGCAGGGGTGGGCGATTGGGCGCGGGTGTGATTGTGCCAGTGTTTGAGGGGGCTTGCAAAAGCTGCCGACGTGGCGGCCGGCGGCGGGGAGCAACAACTTAGCAGAGCATTTGCGATCGGTCTGCCGCCTTCTAACCCTTGCAGGGTGCCTGATCTACCTCCTCCCCCGCCTCTGGGCCGCACAAAAGCAGCAGTCAATATGCGCTCGGCCAAGCGGCTGCTGCAGCAGTGCCGCCCGCTGGGCACGCAGCTGGAGGAGGTGGTTGGCCTGGGAGGTGCGTGCATTGCGCCGTGGTGGCGGCCGGCGTGGGCCGAGGAAGGGTTGGTGCCAGCGCCGTGGAATGGGCAGCATTGTGCGCTGAGACCACCCGCCTACACTCACATGGGGCCCTGCAAGGCATACAAACCGCCCGAGGGCGCCTGCGTGCGGGGGAAGGGGCAGCCCTGCCCCAGCGCCGCCCTTGGACCGCCACCGCCGCCGCCGCCGGTCAAGGGGCCGCCTCCTGCTCCAAACCCTAAGCCCCCTGGCGCCCGGCCGGCCCCGGCCTGCAGGCGTGCGCACCATGATCACGGACCTGAAGGCGGCTATGGCGGCAAAGATCCCCAAGGAGCAGGTGCGGGCGGCGGGTGCCCCGCGGGCGCGCGCCAGCTGCCGTTTTGTGGCACCAAGCTGCAGCCCTCGCCCGCTGCCTGCCACCGCCATTCTGGCCAGCACCCACCAACGCTGCTGACAATTTGTGTTTGTCTCTGATTCTGTTATTCACTTTGCAGGAGCGCCTGCGCGAGCTGCGCAAGGAGTGCGGCCCCAAGGCGCTGGGCGCGTGCACCGTGGAGCAGGCGAGCGCGTGCCGCTGTTGCTGCGCTGCTGCTGCTGGGGCGCAGCGTGCTTCTGTACAGCGCTCGAGTAAATGTCATGACGTTGGTGGGCAACGAATCGCTTGATTTGTGCTGAGCGGCAAGGGCAGCGGCTGCCGATGGCGTACCGCTCGCTGCGTGCTTGCATTTGCTCGAGCGACACTCGGCCAACCTGCAACTCGACCCCATCCTGTTGTACCATTCGCACCTGCAGGCCATCGGCGGCATGCGCGGCATCCCCGCCATGCTGTGGGAGACGTCGCTGCTGGATCCCGAGGAGGGCATCCGCTTCCGCGGCCACACCATCCCTGAGCTGGAGGTGCGCTTAGGAATGGAGGGTGTATGCTTGCAACGCATGTGCTGGTGTCTGCTGGACCCCCAGCGAGGGCATCCGCTTCCGCGGCCACACCATCCCTGAGCTGGAGGCAAGTTGGTTGGGCGGTCAAGAATAGCGGTCAACAGGGAGGGTGCTTGTGCTGCTGCTGGCTGGCTAGACCCTGCTGAGTTCTTTCACTATCCTTCCCAGACACGATGCTCACTTCTCACGTGTTTTCCCTGTTGCTGTCGCTGCTGTACCGCAGGAGAAGCTGCCAAGCGCCAAGGAGGGCGGCGAGCCCATCCCCGAGGGCCTGCTCTGGCTGCTCATGACCGGCGAGGTGAGCGGTTGGTTGTATGCTGTTTGTGGTGGCTGAACGTATGTGCCAGCTGTTGTTTCGGGCTTGCTCTGGCTGCTGATGACATCAAGGCGAGGGGCTGGCCCTGTTGCGTGCTGAACACACTCTGCTGGCGGTGGCCGAGCTGCCTGCTTCTGTGCTACATCGTCATCCTACCATTTGCAATGCTTTCTGTCCCTCCGCAGATGCCCACCGTGGACCAGGCCAAGGCGGTGACTGAGCTGCTCTCAAGAAATGCCATTCTCTTCTCATACCTGTCGCACTGCTTTGTTTGCTTGTTTGTTTGTTGCAGATGCCCACCGTGGACCAGGCCAAGGCGGTGACCGAGCTGCTGCGCGAGCGCTCCAAGGTGCCCGACCACGTGTTCAAGGTGAGGGCTCAGTTGAAATACTGCTCATTGGCTGCTGATTGTGTCCAGGCTTGGCAGTCAGTTGCCAAGTCTGAGAGCGCCAAGGTGCCCGAGCATGTGTTCAAGGCAAAAGCAACGCTCAATCCTGCTCAAACCCCTGTCAAAAGCTAGTTTGCGGCCTGGTTGCTAGTGGTGGCTGGGTGTGGCGGTGTGGGCCCATCCCCACATATGGCAAGCTCCCAGCGCTTTGCCTGCAGCCTCTCACCCTCCGTCGCCATGTCGTACTGCCCCTTTCTCCCAGGTGCTGCGCGACCTGCACCCCAACACGCACCCCATGACCCAGCTGTGCCAGGCGGTGCTGGCGCTGCAGGTGCGCGGCCATTTGCTTACTGGAGGGGTTTTCTGTTTGTGCAATGCTGCTCCAGCGCGCTTGGGTTTGTGCATTTGCGCGCGGAGCGCTCGCTACGGCAAGGCCCATCGCAGGTGTAGCCACGCACGGCGCAGCGCAGCACAGCGTGCTTGCCTGCAGCTGTCGTGCAGACACATGCACCTCGGCTGCTCCTGCAGGTGGATAGCAAATTTGCGGCCGACTACCGCGCCGGCATCCACAAGAGCAAGTGAGCATCATTTCTCGGTTTCTCATCGTCTTATGTGGAGCTGCAGGCCTGGCAGGGTGGTGTGCCTGCAATGCCTCCCCCGCATTGGGAGTGGATGTTTTGAGGATGGCATGAAGCCAGTCTGACTGACCCCTTCTATGAACCATGTCCAACCCATCCGTGTCAGGTATTGGGAGCCTGTGTTTGAGGACAGCATCAACCTCATCGCCAAGCTGCCCACCATCGCCGCCGCCATCTACCGGTGGGGAGGGGCGGCTGTGCAGTGCAGCATGAAACTGTTCTTGCTGGATGCCCGTTGACAATGAGCTGTCCGCCTGCCTGCCTTGGAGGCAACCCACAGACTGCGCCCCCGATCAGGCATGTGTGCATCGTCAACCAAACTATCTGTTTCCCCCGCGCAGCAACACCTACAAGGGCGGCGACCTGACACCGTGCAAACAAATGCAATGCTTCAGTATATTCACACCGTTCGTTCTGTTCCCCCGCGCAGCAACACTTACAAGGGCGGCGAGCTGATTGAGGCGGACCCCAAGCTGGACTGGGCCGCCAACCTGTCTCACATGATGGGTGGGTTTGGGAGAGTGTCAAGTAGAACTCTGAATAAGATTGGCGTGGACGGGGCCGCCAACCTGTCGCACATGATGGGTGGGTGGCGCTGGATGCACTTGAACAGGAACAGGGAGGCCTCCTGGGAATGTGCTAGTGCTGGGCTGCAACAGCCTTGCAGGCATGCCAGACCTACGGATGAGCGAGCATGTCCTGCCGCCACATCATCATTTGCCTCGATCTTCGACTCCCGGCGCCTGTTGGCAACCAAACATTGCATTCCCCACCATGCCTGCGCACTTGCAGGCTACGATGATGAGGGCTGCCTGGAGATGATGCGCCTATGATGCACCTGTACCAGACCACCCCAATGCTCATGCCCTACTCACGCATAGTCCGTTCCGTCCTTCTGCAATGCGTTCTTACAGGCTACGACGACGAGGGCTGCCTGGAGATGATGCGCCTGTACCAGACCATCCACGCCGACCACGAGGGCGGCAACGTGTCGGCCCACGCCACGCACCTGGTGCGCTGGCTGCGCTGTTTATACTGCTTGCTGCAAAAACACTCGAGTTGAACGAATGTGAGGGCGGCAACGTGTCGGCCCACGCCACGCACCTGGTGCGCCGGCTGCTGAATGCGGTATTGATCAGTTCATTCCGCCAGCATGGGAATGCCGCGTACGTACGTGCTGCTGTGCAGTAAGCCCTGCTAGCATCACAGAGTGCATGCGCAGACCCCTGCCTCTCCTTCGGCGCCTCAACTGTGCCATTCATTGTTGGCCTTCTGTCTTCCCCCACAGGTGGGCTCCGCCCTCTCCGACCCCTACCTCTCCTTCACCGCCGGCATGACCGGCCTGGCCGGCCCGCTGCACGGCCTGGCCAACCAGGAGGTGCTGCGCTGGCTGAACGAGGTCCGCGCAGAGGTGAGACCAACAACTTGGCTTGGTTTGGGCTGTGAGCAGGGAGCAGACACAGCCTTGCAATTCGGCCTGCCTGTGGTGTTTTGTGGTTCAACTGCATCCACTCTATGGTGGTTCAACATCCACTCTACGGTGATTCGACATGCGCACAGGAGAATGTTCAATCATGCAGCAACCTGCTTCCTCCATTTGCCTGCAGGTGGGCGACAACGTGACCAAGGAGCAGATGAAGGAGTTTGTGTGGGCCACCCTCAAGAGCGGCAAGGTGCGCTTGCACGAGTGGCACTTGCATGGCTGGGCTGGCTGCTTTGGCTGGGTGGCTGGCCAGTGTTGGATTGCTGTGCTCGCACAGCTGCGGCGCTTGCCCTTACCTGACCTGCAGCACAGCGTGCCTTCTTTGCGTTCACTTTTCCATCATTTTCGCCACAGGTGGTGCCCGGCTTTGGCCACGCCGTGCTGCGCAAGACCGACCCGCGCTACACGTGCCAGGCGGGCTTTGCGGCGCGCAACATGCCCGACTACCCGCTGTGAGTCAGACAGATTGTTGTGACTGCTTGCCTTGATTCAATGGCAGGGTTGAACCTGTCTACCAAGCAGGCTGTGCGGCACTCTCCAACACTTGCAGAGCTACAAGGTGTCCCCCCTGATGTTAGTGGCCAGTAGACATGGTGTTTCCCCTCCTTCTGTTGCTCATCAATGCAGCTACAAGCTGGTGGCGCTGCTGTACGACGTGGTGCCCGACATCCTCATCCAGACCGGCAAGGTCAAGAACCCCTGTGAGTGGCTTGGGTGGACGGCTGGCTGGGTGCTGGCCTGGCTCACGCGGTAGAATTGTGGTGCAGCTTACATTGCTTGCCAGGAGTGACGTCTCTGTCTGCTGCCCCACCTCTGCCCTCCCCGCCACTGTACCCCTGCCCTGATGTCTGGCAAATCCTGATCTTTTCGGCCGCCGTTTTTGCCTCCTGCAGGGCCCAACGTGGACGCGCACTCGGGCGTGCTGCTGCAGTACTACGGCATCACCGAGGAGTGAGTGTCAAGCTCTTCAATCGAGTTTGTGCGATTTTATTGACCAGCTGGGCAGTGGGCAGGCGAAACACAGTGTGGGAATCAGTGCCCAACAGGCTGCTGCCATTTTGCGGCGTTGCTTGCTCGTGCTCGTTTGCGGGACTGCACCACCGTGCTGCGTCAGGCGTGCAGCCATCTCACTGCCCCTTTCGGCCTCCCATTCAACCCGCCGCAGGAACTTCTACACCGTGCTCTTCGGCGTCAGCCGCGCGCTGGGCGTGCTGTCCCAGGGATAAGTTGCTTCTAGCTCTGCCGCGTGCTGCTGCCCGGCTTGGTTGGATGGGGGCTGGGCTGTCCTTGCCAACCCGCCTCCATCATTCCCGGCACAAAGCGACATAACGCATCACTGCTTGCACTGCACCATCACCAACCCGTACCTTGCCTTGGTGCACTGCCATGCTCCATCCCGCCATCCCTGCCTGGCATGTGTGCCCCGCCCACCCGCCCGCCCGCCTGCGCCTCTAACCCGCCCACCTGTGACCCGCCCCCCTCTCCTGTGTAGCACGGTGTGGAGCCGCGCCCTGGGGCTGCCCATTGAGCGCCCCAAGTCGCTCACCATGCAAGCCATTGAGGACCGCGTGCGGGCGCAGGAGCTCTAAACAAGCCCCTGCCAACCCGGCGGCCCCCAGGCAGCACCCACCTGGGTGCACCTGCGAGCGGCGGCGCCTGACGCCGCCCCGCCCCAGCCCCCGCCTCTCTTCCCTGTGTAGC
>VFQQ010003170.1_pt1 | contig 16471 bp, 31 predicted proteins | sample 3512341 | NCBI WGS metagenome assembly VFQQ01 (sample SAMN10412373, study PRJNA504923) | tailings metagenome | isolation source: Relicate 2 Philex TSF1 revegetated site | place: Philippines: Tuba, Benguet | collected 2017-08-29 | reverse complement strand
CACCGCTCCGCTGGACGAACCTTGGAACAAGTGAGGCTGGCTACCGGTCTCTGCCGCATACCGCTGCAGCAGCAGGAAGAGGGCAGGCTAATAAGGGCAGGTTAGGGCAATAGGGCACCTGGGAGCCAGCAAAGCCAGCAGTTTTCGGCTTGCAATGATGCATTGGTGAGCGATGATGTGGCCGTGCACCTGCTGCCTCCGTTCGGCATCATGCAATAGCAACTGCAACCCACAGCGGAGCGAACTTCAGCACAGCGCACCTGCACCACCCGCTGCACCGCTGCATCGCCTGCGGGGCCAGCCACTGCTAGGATGCCTACTGTGCCTGCAAGTGACAGAACAAAGCGGGCATGATTGAGGTCAGTGGTCAAGACGCAGTACCTGACCTTGGACTTCCCACCTCCCTACAGTGGCAGCAGCAGCAACGGCGACAAAAAAAACCCAGGGCGAACACCAGTGATGGCCATCAAAGCGCTAACGCGTGCTTGCTTCAGCAACCAGTAGCCAGCCCCACTTTAGAGCGGCAGTCCTCCAAACCCCCTCCCCGCCGCAGCCGCGCCGGTGATCTTTGCCCCATACAGCGCCGGCTCCTTGCCGCGCTACTCTAATGTGCTAATCACATAACCCTGCTTCCACACATCAATCACATAACAGACTCACCGCCGCAGCCGCCGCCAGTGATCTTTGCCCCATACAGCGCCGGCTCCTCTCCTCGGGCGGCTGCCGCATCCTGCTCCTGCTGCACCAGCTCGACCAGACGATCCGTGCCCTCTGCAGGCGAATTGGGAAGCGCACATAATGTGTGAGAAGCTGCATGCTCGAACATAATCGCTTGCATGGGCAGAGCGGAGGCTGAGTAGGCACGGACCGACATGGTCACCGCACATGCAAACGCAAACCGGTGTACAGGGAGCGCCCAGGCCGCCCCTCACCCGACCCCAGCCCGCAGCGGCTGTAGCTGGCGTGGCTCTGCCGCATCAGCTCTCCAAGCACCTCCAGCTGCTCCCGGCCAGCCGGAGCTGCCAGCACCTGGAAGGGGCAGGGGCACATGCAGGGGTGAGTGTGATTGCATGCAAAGGCTGGCTCTGCAACACCTGGGGCCTGCAGCAGCGCAAGCGTGGCGCGTTGCATCTCGCAGTGCATGGCACCGGTTGGTAGCGCACCTGTCGGAAGGCATGTAACCTGAAGTTTTCGTGCACTGGGTGGGCGGTGGGCATCCGCACCGCATATGTCTGCAGCGTTGCAGGGGCGGGGATGGCAACGGGGCGGTTGTGCCGGCGCCAGTCGTATGTGAGTGCGCCTACGGCACAGCAGCATTCGACCAGCCAGCCACACCTTTTAATGCGATCAAACGGCACAGCATGCCACTTCCCCTAGCCCTACCAGCACCTCTTGCAAATCACTTGCCTGCTCCGGATCTACTGTCGTCACGCTGTCCAGGTGCGGCCCGTACTGTTGTAGGAATGCAGCACCACTGAGCGCCTCCGGCAGCTGCTGCTCAAAGCAGGCTGTGAACTGGCTGGGTGGCACGTTGCAAAGGTAGCCATTGCCTGCAGCAAAGCAAAGGACAACATAGTTGCGTGAAACCAGGTTCACCAACCAATACGGCAGAGTGAGGTGCGGGAGGGCAAACGCATGAGACAACGCGCATGCAGTGAGCAGGGCAGCAGCGCAGCAGCATGCATAGCTTCCAAGATATTGCAGTCACAGCAGACAAGCGGCGCACCTATCGTTGGCACCGCCTCGCTGCCGCCGCGGCTGCCGCCATCCGCCGCTGCTCCCAGGCCGCCGCTGCCGCTGCCGTTGCAAGTCGCCCTCTGTGCGGCCTGCTGGGCCGCCAGTGCGCTGCAGATGCGCAGGCCCATGAAGGCGCCCACCCGCACGTGCGCATAGTCTGAGCCGCCCACACAGTGCGCCTTGCCTGGAGGGGGGAACGGAAGGCGGCAGGCTGGTCTGGGTGTTGTTTTTCAACCGGCTGCGCCAATGGTGGCCTGTGCTTGGCAGTCATCGTCAATCAGCGGCGGCCTGCTTGCCTGCATGCAGCCGCAGCTCTGCCGTCGCCTGGTTTATCCCAGCAAAATGAACTTGCCTGAGTCGATGCCCCAGAAACGCAGGTGCGGCGGGATGGGCGCGCAGCCCTGCACCTCTGCTGGTTGGCAGCGCAGCGCCAGCAGCCTGTCCGCCTCGCCCAGGGCGGCCGTCATTTGGTCCATCACGCCACAGGGAGCGCCTGCAGCAACGGCAGTGCATGTAGTAAGTGCATCAGCGCAGCGCCAGCAGCCGATCCGCCTCGCCCAGGGCAGCGGTCATCTGGTCCATCACGCCGCAGGGTGCACCTGCAGCGCACGGCAGTGTGAAGATTCAGTGACCCGCTTCGCCCAGGGCAGCCAGATTTTGGTCCATCACGCCGCACGGGGCGCCTGCAAGAAGCCAGACACCAGCGACTGAGCCCAGATTCAACAACGCAAGGATGGACCCACGGCCGCGGCATCTCCGCAAAGCAAGCAAAGCAGCATGATAGGTGTGCGATTTTGTGCAATGCAAGATGACCGTATCTCACCCACAACAGCGTTCTCTACCCGCTGGCACAGCAGCGCCAGCTCCCGCCCTTCCAGCTGAATGCCACAGGCCGCCGCCACGGCTGCCATGGCTGCCACCTCCACGGCCGCACTGCTGCTCACGCCCTTGCCCTCTGGCACGTCTGCAGCCAGGGTGCAAGCAGATTTGATTTATCAATGATTTAAGCACTGACGCAGTTGCGCAACATGCTGCATGCACTGCAGGCCCAATTTACCGCGCACCAGGCTTGACTCCCGCTCGTTATCCTTCATTCCAACTGCCTGGCAAGCCTCTCCGGTTGGCCAACTTGCCTGAGGCAACCAGGATGGACAGCCCGTCTTCGAAGCGCGCCCCCTTCTCCCGCTGCAGCACCAGCAGCGCCCCCGCCACATAAGCGGCCCAGCTGCGCTGAGGATCACGCTTGAACAGCGCCCGAGCGGCCTCATAGGACAGCGGCTGGCCACCAGGGGCCTGCATTTAGAGTGTGCGCTGGGTTTGGACATTCAGCAGATGTGCACCAGCTTGCGCCATGCCACCATGCCAGAATGCTGCTGTCCACCAATGCCCGCCAAGCAGCCCATCCTGTGCTCACCAGCTCAGCCAGCGGCAGCTCACAAGAGGGGCTGCGGTGGGAGCCCTCGGTTGCCAAGCTCACGATGCGCAGCATTGCCGGCTCTGCTGCATCCGCTGCTTCCCCTGCTGCTGGTCCTGCTGCTTCCCCTGCTGCTGCAGCGCCGTTAGGCTGCGGGTGGCGCTGCACCGCCACATGGCACGCCTCCGCCAAAGGTAGCTGCGCGCAGCGGCAGGAGGGCAACCGAGGGGTTAGCAGGGCAGCTTGCAGCATGCCTGCGCCAGGCTGGCTGCTGACCATGCATTCCACACCAACATGCAGTAACGAAAGCCTCAGCCCACCTGCAGCACCAGTGAGCCGCTGTAGTCTGCGATGCCGCCCATCACGTCCAGCCGGCCGGGCGCCCGCGCCACGTAAATGTCGCCCTGCTGGCATCATCCAGGCAGAGAGGAGGCACTCAGGGGCAGCAACTGAGCAAGAAGACTGCTCGATGCAGCTGCATGGTGTAGAGCTGCCTGCCGCAGCAAGGTCGTATTGTCATTGCGCCGCTAACCAAACCTGATGTCAACATGGGTGTAGAATTGCGCCCACCTGCCGGCGGAACAAGCCCCGTGCCGCCGCCATGTCGGGCCGTTCTTGCTCGCTGCCATTCGCAGGCGGCGGCCCATTCAGCGCCGACAGCAGATCCAAGAAGCGCTGGGTATCTGGAAACTGGTCCAGCCCCTCTGCAGCTGCAACGGGGCACGACGGGAGGAGGCGAGACAGTTGAGCGGCGGCAGGGGCAGCGGCAGTGGCGGCGGGCTGGTGTGTGCGTCCCGGCGCACCTGTGTAACTGCCATCGCCATGTGATCGCTGGACCTCGAAGTTCATGCGTGCTGCGGTGCTGCTAAAGCCACCGTCGGCCGCTTGGCACAAGCGGGAGCGGGGTGGGGGCAGCAGAGTGGTCTGCCGGTTGGCAATCTGCAATGTCGGTAGTACCCTCTCCCGATCCCAGGCCCTGCTAAGGCTTCTGCGGTCCGCCTGCTGAGGGACGCCCATGCAAGGCGGGCGTCGGAGCTTTTTCGCCCAAACTGCACGTCAATTGTGAGCTGCAACATCAGCCAAAGTCCACAAAACTACCTGATCGCCCCCACGCGACCGGGCAGCAGTTCAAGCGTCGCCGCCGGGGCCGCAGGATGCAGCAGGTGGTGCAGGCGGCGATCGAGCAGCAGTTGCTGCGGGCGGCGCAGGAGGTGGAGAGCCAGATCGATGCGGAGCTGCACAAGCTCGAGACGCTCGACGACGACGACATAGAGCGCCTGCGGCAGAAGCGCATTGACGAGCTGAAGCGGTGGGTGCGGCATGGGCGCATGGCTGGCCCTGCAGCGACCGCACTCCCGCCGCCGCCGCCGCCAGCCGCCGCTGCCGCCGGCTCACTGCCCAAGCCGCCGCGTCCTTACCTGCAGGCTGCAGCAGAAGCGGCAAGAGTGGGCGCAGAAGGGGCACGGCGAGTACAATGAGATAGAAGAGAAGGAGTTCTTCAAGGTGTGGGGGCGAGGACTGCTTGTGAAAGGGGGGTGCCGCAGCGCGATGCCTGCAAAGGCTTGCGGTGCAAGGCGCCATGCCAGTGTGCTGCTGCTTTGCAGCCCAGCAGCCATGCAGCTGACATGGTGGACAGCACCCACAGCTCGTGACCAGCACCCACGTCTGTGCACATCTTGGGCTGCAGGAGATGAAGGGCGAGGAGCGCATGGTCTGCCACTTCTACCGCAACAGCATGCCCTGCAAGGTGGGTGCTGCAGGGCCGGCTCAGATGCAATCCTTGCTGAGGTGACAGTGCAACAGCATGCCGTGCAAGGTGAATGTTGGGTGCAGCCAGGCAGTAGGTGCAGGCTCCGACGGCACCGCCGCTTGAGCCACGTGCTGGGGCAGCGCAAGATGCATGCACTTGCACATCAAGCTTTGCAATTAGCACAAGCGCAACTTGCTGCTCTCATTCTCATGTGCTGCAATCCTGCCCATTGCTGGTGTGAACACACCACTTGTTCTGCAATCCTCCCGCCAGATCATGGACAAGCACCTGGCGCTGCTGGCGGGCAAGCACCTGGAGACCAAGTTTGTGCGGGTGCACGCCGAGAAGGCGCCCTTCCTCACAGGCGAGCCAGGCTCGATGGTGACCCTGCACTGCGGGAATTGTCGGCTAGTTGCCTGCAGATATGGCATGTGGCGATTGCAGTAAATGCGCGCAGCAAGGCAGCATTGCGGCATGGTATGCACCCGGCAGGCGCGGAGCTAGGCGGACCAGAAAGCTATGCGGCCCAGAGGCAGGGGCGCCTTCAGTCCTGCCACATATTCACTGCCCTGCATGCACGCGCTCGCTCCGCTGCTGTGCCTGCAGACCGGCTGAAGGTGTGGATGCTGCCCACGCTCGCCATCATCAAGCAGGAGAAGACAACAGACTACATTGTGGGGCTGGACGAGCTGGGGGGAGAGGACTTTGCCACAGGTGGGTTTGCCGCGGCTTGAGATGCTGGGTGCAGCAGGCGGAGCTGCTCGTGTGCTGCAGCTGTTGCATTTCTGTCACTTGGGCTCTGGTGCGCTGCTGCTGTTGCGCCTGTGTAGCCATGTTGCGTGCCCCTAAGTTGTGTGCCCCGCCGAATAGGAATCGGCATTGCTGTGTGCGGCCGTGTGCTTACGGCATGTGCTTTCAGGTTTGCTCTACTGCCTCGTCTCACCCCAGCCGCACTCCCCTCTGCTGCCAACCTACCTGCAGAGGTGCTTGCGGCACGACTGGCGGCGGTGGGCGCCATTTTCGAGGACGCGCTCCCAGCCCCCAAGCAGCAGGCAGCAGAGCAGCAGCAGCGCACGATGCGGCAGGGCGGCCCGCCGCGGCGGTCAGAGAGCGACGAGGATTCCGACTTTGACTGATAGGTTCGACTGTGACTGAGAGAAATGCAGCGACATGACAGCCTTTGTGGCTTGGTGGCAGCCAGGCCTAGCCCTTCCGCTTCCGACCACCAGCGCCTCTCCACTTGACCTCCTGACCTGCCGGCAACCTGTACCATGTGACTCGTCTCATCCTGTAATTTCATGTGCAGCAGTTATCTCACAAGGCCAGGCATCGGCAACGAAATGGTTCCGAATCAGGAAAACATATCAATCAGTGGACTTGGCGCAGCCCTTACTCCCGCACAGCCCGTGCGTGCGGTGCCATGCACGCCAGCGCCGCCAGTCTACCGCGCAGGCGCTGCACGCCGCCCGCCAGTCGTGCGCGGGCTCGCTGCGGCAGATCCGAGGCATTAGAGGCCGCCCTGCTGAGCTGGCGCAGCACTGCTGGCTGGGCACGGCGGCGGGAGGAGCCGCGCTTGAGCAGGCAGGGCGGGGCGGGAGAGGAGCAGCCTGTGGTTGACAGGGGTGCTGAGGCGGGGCCGGCGAGGGCTGCCTCCAGGGCCAGTAGCACCGCTGTATCGCTGGCAAGCGGCGAGGCGGGCTCGTGGTCTTGCTCCCTGTGCCCGCTGGTGCTGGGCTGGCGGCTGACGGCATGTGGGGCGGGGTCTGTGACAGCTGCTGCTGGCCGCCGTGGCGCTGCAGATGCGACAGGTTCGGCGGTCAGGTGCGCGGCTGTGCCGCTGGTGTGAGGCGCTATAGCTGCGCCTGGAGCCGCGCTGCCAATGGACCAGCTGCAGGCAGGAGCGCCAGATGCTGCTTCTCGGCCTGCCGATTTGCCGCGGCATGCGGCGGCGGCGGCGGGCGGCACCGCCTTGACGCCGTGGGTCGGGGCCGCCAGGAGGCGCTGCGCGCCTGCAAGTGCGTCGAAGGAGCATTTCGGTTAGTTGGCAGTGCTGCAGGCAGCAAGGGGGGCGCGCAAGCGGGCTGCAAGCGGCCTATGCGTGCGCCCGGGCCCACCTGCGAAGTCGAGGTCGCTCCAGTCGAAGAAGCTCATGGCTTGGGTGAGCTGCGGGGTGCGGAATTGATGGAACGCAAGCTTGCGCGCTGCTGTAGACGCGTTTGCAGGCCTGCTGTGCTCTGCTGCATGGCCTGGTCGCCTGCTCTGCTACCTGCAACCTTTCTACCGTCTGCGCGCAAACAGCACCCCGACCATGCGCGCTGCAGCAGCCGCGCTGCTTGCCGCCGCCCTGCTGCTGGCGGCGGCAACCGCCGCCGCCGCCTCGCGCCGCCCCCAGGCTTACCCCCACCTCCAGGCCGATTGGGAAGAGCTGAGGCAGCGCTGCGAGGCGCAAAGTGGTGGATGCGAGGAGGGAGCCGCACGGGAGAACTGCATGCGCCGGTGAGGCCGGGCAGGCGGTGGCGGCGCCAGCAGCGGCAGCCAGCCACGGCAGCAGCCTCCCTCCACCGCCTCCCACCTCCCTTCCCTCTCCTTCTTGCCCCTCTCCAGCTGCATGTCGCCCGCCTGCTACGAGTGGCAGTACGGATCCGATGCTCTGGAGGAAGGAGAGGATGATAGCACCCGCGGGGCGCGGTACCAGACCTGCGTGCTGCGAGAAATCCGGGAGGCACGCGCCGCCGCCGCTGGCCTGCCGCCAATGCCGCTGCGCGCCGCTGGGTACCGGCGCAAGCCGCCCGCTTGAGCAATCAGCACTGGATACGTGTTACATTTCAACCCCGCTGTGCAAGCAAGCAGGCAGAGTGCGCCGAGAGGCAGGGTGCGGGCAAATGAAGGCCAGGTGCTGGTTGGGCAATACGGGTGTTTGGGTGGATGCAGGCATCAAGCAAACTACGGCAAACGACAGGCGGTGCAGCTCAAACAATCAAACTGGGTTGCGGTGGAGAACGGTGTACGATTCAGGGGGTTGTGTTGAGGGTGCTCGAGGAATGGGAGACGGGCAGCGAGGCAGAGCACCTGCCTGTTCACTGCCGCATGGCTGGATGGTTTGTGGCAACAGCAGATGGTCTGCACGCACCGGCCGCTACGCTCAGCAAGCCTGGTTGCAGCTCTGCACTGCTGCCACTGCGCGTTCCGACCGTCTGAACGCCGCTGCACTGCACATGCGGCGAGCTGCCACTGATTCTAGCGCATATCGTTTACCAGATGCCGAGCCAGCGCTTCTTCTTGGGCTGCACCTCTGGCTCCGCCGCCTCGCCGCGGTAGTAGCTGCGGCGAGTTGGGTCAGGTCAGCAGGTAGGGCATGATGAGCTCCACTGGCAGGTTCAGCAACCAAATCCCAAACGCATCAGGCATTACACTTGCCAAGAATGATTTACAACCGCAGCGCATCCACAACTCCCCGACTCACTTCTTGGTCTCGCGCCCCGCAGTCTCGATGCGCTCGCCCGCCTTGCGCATGGCCTGCTTGGAGGGAGAGCAGATGGCATGTACGCTCAAACATGCGGTAATGCAATGCAGGTCTAGCACCCACCTAGATGGCTGCTGCACACGACAGGACCCGAGGAAGCACCGCAGGTTTGCATCGCTGTAGGACAGCCCAGAACACCCTCCCACCCCGGCTGCACAGCCCCTCACCTTGCCGGTCTGCTCCTCCGCAGCCCCCGCCTCGCCCACCACCTTGGCGGTACCGGCGTACAGCGTGTCGCTCACAGCGTGCTCAGCACGGCGCGCCACGTCGGCGGCCTCCTGCAGGACGGAGGTTTGGCGAGGACGAAAGCGTTGAATCAGGGGCCAAGCAAAAGCGGCAGCATCACCTACAGCTGAACTGCTGCCCGATGGTGATTGGTGGCCCTGTAACTGCACAGCAGTACACTTTGGCTCCACCATACCACTGCCCTCAGCCCACTCACCCCCGCCTTCTCCTTGGTCCAGTCCTTGGCGTCCCGAGCCGCCTCCGCCGCGCCGTGCGCCGCGCCCTTTGCGGCGTCGGCAGCGCCGCGCGCGGCGCCGCGGGCGGTGGCGGCGGTGGCGTGTGCTGCGCCGGCGGCGGTATCTGCGGCCTCACCCGCCAGGTGCTTGGCCTCCTGCAGGGAGAGGGAGTGTGTAAATGGCTAGTGAAGTTGAGCGCAGATAGGCAACGTTGTGAGCCACCAAAACTCAGCTGCGGAAGTCAGACGTGTGGTGTCTGGGCCAGCAGATGGAACTTGCCCGCTTAATCTGCACCCACCTGCTTGGTGGCGCGGTAGCGGTCCTTCACGCCCTTGGTGGCGGTCTGTGGTGGTGAGAATGGCAGGACAGCACAGTTTGGCAAAATGTCTGGTCAAGCAGTGGCGGGTTTCACGCCCTTGGTGGCGGTCTGCAGAAGGCAGCAAACACAGACAAGAAAATGAGTCCACGTTCGGCAGGGGCATGTGCGCCTATGAGCCGTGCGACGCAAGAAGCTGGGCAACTGCTGGGTAGCTGCAGCCGCCACCCACCAACCTTTGCCCACGCCAGTTGAACTCTCTATTCAGCAATCTCACCTTCCACAGGAAGACGCTCTTGTCGGCCGCCTCCTCCCTCCTCAGCGCGCTCACCACAGTGAAACAGCATCTAAAACCTCATCACAAAACAGACACCTCATCAGATGATCTAACTTGCCTTCCAGAGAAAGAAGCCCTTGTCCGCCGCCTCCTCCGCCACATCCTCAGCGCGCTCAGCGCCCGCCTTCACCGCGCCCTTGGCGGAGCGAGCGGCGCCCGCGGCGCGCCCGGCTGCAGGGTAGAACGGCGGGAGGGAGGCAGGGAGTATTGAAGCAGGATGACATCAGTTCCAGCGGAGCTCGATGGTGTGCGTGAGACTCGGTCTGCCCAGCTGTACAGCCCTGCCGCTGCTGCCCCTCCCTGACAAACCCACCGCTGCAGCCCAGGCAAGCCCCACACACCCGCATCAGCAGCCGCGCCACGCACGCCCTCCGCAGCGCCGTGCGCCGCATCAGCCGCCCGGCCGGCGGCGCCCTTGGCAGTGGCAGAAGCGTCGCGTGCCGCGCCCTTGGTGGCAGCAGCGGCGTCACGTGCGGCGCCCTTGGTGGCAGCAGCCGCCTTGGCAGCCTTGTCAGAGGCCTTGTCGGCGGCGCCCTTGGCGGCTCCCTTTGCCTCCTCCGCCTGCACAACACAGAAGAATTTGTTATTGTTTGCATTAATGACGGTGAGAATGCTGCAGCGCATCGTGTGTTTGGGGTGAGTGGCAGTAAAGCAGCTGTTCTGCGCACGGCAGCTGGCAGGCTGGCCTGCCATCCAGCAGCTGGACATGCGCCCAACTCCACATCCAACTCAGCATGCCACTCAGCCAGCCAGCACCTCGACAAAGCAGCGACCCAACACCAGCCAACACAGAGCCGCATACAAAGCTTGCCTTCTTGCCCGCGGCGCGCTTGGCGCCCGCCAGCTCACCGGCCGCCCGGTCAGCAGCCTCCTCCGTGCGAGACTGCAATGGTCGAGGGTGTGGGAGGTTGGGAGGGGGTGTGGGAGGTTGGGAGGTGAACAGTGCAATTGCTGTTCATTGTGCAAAAGTGGCGATCAGGCAGGCAGTGATGAGCCAGCGCGCTCCGGGCAGGCGCCAGATCGTCCAGCTGGCCAGCTCAGCGCCCTTCCTTGACGGCTTAGCGCCCAACCATCAAGCACTGCAAGCTCACCCGACCCAGGCCGAACCAGCCGCGCTTGGAGCTCTCCGCCTCGCCCAGCTGCTCCGCGGCGTCAGACACCTTGCCGCCGGCGCGGCGCATCTGCGCAAGTTGGGATAGGTGGTAGCAGCAGGCGCCAGCACGGTCGGCGGTGAAGGAGGCAGATGAGCGCTGATTGCTTGTTCAGCCCAGCATGCGGTGGAGTGTGGGGCATGGAGGGCAGGGCATGCGAGTGCAGCGCTGCAGGGGTGCAAAACTGGCCTGCTGGGGAGCTGCAGCTGCGGCGGGCGGTTGGGAAGTTTGGCAGGCACTTCGCTCTCACACCCCGCCTCTCCGCCCCGCCCTACCCACCTTGGAACCGAGGCGGGTCTCTCCATTGGTGCGCCCCGACTGCAGAAAGGAAGGGGGGCAGATGGCGCGGTGAGGTGGAACCATCACTGGCATGCAGGTAAGGTTGCAACAATGGTGTGACATAGCGGCGGAACTGTTCCATACCTACATGCTTGCACCCTGCCATCCCCAACCTCGACCTTCTGTCGGTAGCTGAAAGGAAAGGCCGCCAGCGGTGACACTGCACTGCCTACCCACCCGTTACCACAACAACTGAAAGCCTTGCCTTGTCCTTCTGGTAGCCGTAAGCAGAAGCAGCCACAATGGCGGCGGCCGCCAGCCAGGGCGCGGCGCGGCTCAGCATGCGCTTCCACTCCTCGCCGTCCTTGGGCCAGCTGCGGGGGGAGCAGAGAGCAAGGGCAAAGTGAGTGAAGGTTTGATGGCTGGGGTAGGAGCGCATGCGGCTAGGCGTTGCACGGCGGCGCTGGCGCACAGGGCGCTGCATTCTGGCGAGGCTCAGTACGCAGGGGTGGATGAGCCGTCTCAGCACTGTGCAAAATGGCGGCGCTGGCAGCCCTCCATGAGCCAGCACACCGCATCGATACAAGCTGGCGGGCGCCCCCATTTGCGCCCACCTCACCAGGCGGCACGCGCACACTCAGAGCAGCAAACTCTGCTGCCCACCCACCCCATTTAGCTCACCCACCGCCGGTGCCAGCTGTGGAGCGCACTTTGCCGGTGGCCCCCTCGCCCGTCTCCACATCCACATGCACTTGGTCGCGCGAATCGGTGCGGATGTGGACGTCTGCGCGGTCGCCGGAAGCGGCGGCCGAGCGGCCGGCGGCGGCTGCGGGCAAGCAGGGTGGGAGGGGCAGGAAGGCGGTTGGTCAGAGCTCGGTTGGAGTGTGAATTGTGTGATTAATGCGCCCGGTATTGTTTGAATGCTGTAAAGCCAGCGGAAAGGGCCGGCTGGTTTCCCAGCAGAAGGTGGCGGCGCGGGCGCAGGCCAGCGCTGACGCTGGCGAGCGGCGGAGCGGGCTGACCCAAACCCCGGGCGTACACACCCTTGGAGGGCGTCCCGGGCATGTCAGAGGGGCGGGGTGGCGCCCCCTCCTGGGGCGTGGGGCTCTTCCTGCCGCTGGTGATCTCGCGGCTCTCCTCCTCCATCCTGCGGTAGCTGCTGCTCTCAGTTGCCATGGCTGCTGGGATGCTGGTGCTGGTGTCACACAGGAGAAGGAGGCGCAAGAATGCGAGGGGCAGTGGGGGCGGGCCACATGAATGCCTGCGCCCGGCTGGCGCTGAATCGGCAGCTGCGCGGCAGCGCCGCCTGCAGCGCTTCGACAAATCAGCACCCCTGCGTGCCTCATCTGTGTTGAATTTGCATCAGCAGCGATTATAGAGTGATCGGAGCAGTTGAAGGTTTCGAATGAAGGGCAGTTGGGATGGAGGGATGCCAGCGGTTGGTTGCCTAGGGCAGGAAGGTGGTCGGTCACGGAAGAAAATCAACAGGGTCAGGAGGGGCAGTGCTGGATGGGAGAGTGGCATGCATTGCAGCACCCAGTGCGGAAACACAGATAGCGGGTTCAAAAAGCATCTTCTCAAGCCGGACAACAGAAAGGGTGGTACAGGGGTGAAGGGACCAAGTCGCGCGCCGCAGTCAAAACGGTCTAAAAAGTCAGAGCAGCGGACGGTGCTGCTGGTGCGGCGGCTGTGAGTCGAAGCCCATGGCAGCTTCCAGCGCCGCCACAAGCTCCCGCTTGCGCATCTTGGACCGCCCCACAATGTTGTGCTGCCTGCGAGAGGTGCGATGCAGGAGTGAGTGGGTGCATGAGCAGGGGGCGAGCGTTGGCAGTGATGGTTGGTGCGGGCAGGCAGGCAGGTCTCCAGCAGGCAGGTATGCAGGCGCATTATCAACCCTTGCAATGGGCGTGCTTTCGTAGCGGTGGTGGACATACGGCAGATGCATCAACCAGCAGGCATCAGCTCAATTCTGCCAGCCCAAAGCCAAGCGTCTGACCACAAGCACCGATGCTTCTCATGCCCACTCACTGTGCCATCGCCCGCAGCTCTGCAAGCGTTTTCGCCCGCAGGCCAAGCCGCGCATCAAAGTGCCGCAGCGCCGCCTGCTCCTCGCTGTACTGCCGGTGCTCGATGTCTTGCAACTGCAGCAACAAAATAGCAAGCCAAGGTAGTTGCAGGGAGTGGACGGGAGCAGGCGTGGCAGTAGCCTGCCAGAGCAGTGCCGACAGCACACTAGAGAGCCATATACTTGCCATCACAAGCGCCACATGGCAAACCAAGTGGAGGGGCATTGATGTGCAGCTGGCTGCATGAGGACAGCGTCTAAACGCAGCAGCCAGCGCAGCAGAAGAGGCACGGAACCGAGCCGCCCAGCCCTCACCGTTGCCAGCAGCTGCCGCTCCTTCTTCTGCTCTTTGCTCTGCAACGGCCAGCCAAAAGTCAGCCCCTGCACCTGCCGCGACGCCAGCGCAGCCGCCCAGCCAGCAGCACTCGAGCTGCTGCCGCCGCCGCTGCCGCCGCCGCTCGGCCGCTCGCGCTGCCGCTGCTGCTGCTGCGCCGGGGCGCCCTGCCGCTGCCGTTGCATCACATGCCGCACGGTGATGGCCGTGGCGCCAACGGCGGCAGCAGTGGCAAGCAGCGGCAGCAACTTGGGAGCGTCCGCCCGCACGACCAGAGGTCGCCTTGAGGATCGCGATTGCCTTGCTGGTGCGCTCTGCGCCGATTGTGATGATCGGGAGGGTTGCAGCCGCTGCATACTTCAGAGGCGGGTCGCAGCCCGGCGCCAGCTGCACGAGGTGGTGCTTCTGTCGCAACTGTGATGCGCTACGACCGTCCGGTGTTCGATTATCAGTCGATCTCGGCGAGGGGGAGGCACTTCACGTGCTGCGGCCGCCGTGGCCATGAAACCCGCCCCGCCGCAAGCTCGCAACGGCAACAGACGGCGAGGCAGTAAGTCGCGGGTAGTGGTAAGCACACCGCAGGGGTGTTTTGGGCAGGCAAGCGGGCGAGGGCTTCCCTGCCTGGCGGCTCCCTGCCTCTGAGCGCTTACTGGTTGCCGCAATTGATGCCGCGGTAATGCAGCATGCTGCTAGGCACGGTGCACCCATCCTCGGCAGCGCCAGGGCGGAGGTGCCCCTGCCGCCGCCGCCGCCGCCGCTGCCGCCACAAGATGCCTTCCTGCCCCATTTGTGCAGAGTGGACCAAGGCCGATCTCTGCGCCCACCCAGGATGTCTTCCTGGCTGCTCTGCTGCCAGGGAGCGCTCAAGGATGCGCTGAAGGGCATTTCGTGCCTCACCGCCCTTGGCGGGCTGGCCTGCCTGCTAGGGAGCATCCGGGCCCTGCTGCCGCTCGGTGCCACGGCTGCCGACCCCAGCGTCGCATGGTTCGCCTGGGTGCTGTGGTGAGTCAGCTAGCGTGAATTTAGGGGCCATTAATATGTAGAACGGAGTGGCTGCCATGCATAAGACTGCAGCAGCTGCTGCGGGCACTGGTAGGACTACGCAGCAGCCATGCTCCCCTCCCAACCTTGCAGCGTGATCGGAGGCCTGCTGCTGGCCCTGGGACTGGCAGCCGCCACCGCCTCCTGGTGCTCCTTGGCAGCCCCCATGCACTGTGTGAGTGCAGGGCTGCTGGCGTTGATTGCATGTGCCTGCTGCCGCCTGCTGGCTCGCTGGTGCCTTCCACCTCAAGTCGCATTGGCCGGTGTAAGGCAATATCAGTATTCCCGGCTGATTGATCACCACCGCCCCCTCCAAACCCTCTCTGCAGTACACTGGCGCGACGCTGGCGCTGCTGCCGCTGCAAATCCTGGTGGTGTGGGCCTATGCCGAGCACCCAAGCGAGCTTTGGCGGCTCGCCGACCGCGACCAAACCTACACCCTACAAGCCATCCTGGCATGGACGGACGCGCACAGCAGCCTGGCGGCAGGGGTGGCGGGCCTGTGGCTGGTCCTGCAAGCGGTGGCGGCTGTACTGGGGAGCATTTATGCTTGCTGCCCTGCGCGGCAGCGGCACCCCTGGTGAGGGATGGAGCCGTTGGGAGTGGGAGTTGTGGGACGCAGCTGTGGGCAGCGAAACACAGCTCGCCAGCTGACCTGTTGCTGCATCCCTGAGCTGCGCCCTCCCACCTCTGCTGTTGCTGGCTGAGGGTGAAAACTCTTGTTAAGCAGCCCTGCTTACGCCTTTGTATTGTTGACCTTCTGCAGGGACCGCTACTGGTCTGGCGATGGCGATCTTGATGGGAGGGAGCCGCTGCTGCCGCAGCGCCAGCGCACCGAACCGGCTGGCCCTCAGTCCGACTCTCCTCAAGCAGCTGGCTACGGAACCCCACCCTCACGATTTGCCAGCCCTTATACCTCTCCGGCGCGGCCCACTACCTTTCCGCTGCCGGCGCCGCCACCGGTGCTGCCCATCAAGCGTGCTGTCGGCGGTTCGCCAGCATAAGCGGATGCATCAGGCAGTGCAGGGTGCAGATCAGTATAAGCTTCCGAAATGCAGAGCTGTCGCCGATCAACTGTGCAGTTCCTACCTTCCTCCATACTCGCTATGTTACAATTTGCGCACCGTCATATACATGTAGGCATGCAGCAAGTTGCGAGCTAAAGCAAGGGCAGTGGCAAGCGCATTGGGAAAGCACATGTATCGTTGTTGGAAGCAGGGGCTGTACAAGATATAGGGGTGTAGAAAATCCTGGACAGTGGGCTGAGGCAAAGAAGATGAAGAAACCGCAAAGTGCCGGGTTGGTTGAGAGATGTTTCCGACCATTCGTTCTGTACACGCAAGGAGCTGTACCAAGATTTCAGGCTGCCAATGCGCAGCCAGAGTGCGATTTCAGTCCCGGCGCTGCCGCTTGGAGCGCAGGTTGTATCCACCGCCGCCGGCAGCACCGCCGCCGGTAGCACCGCCGCTGCCGCCTGCCTCGTCATTGCGCCGCTTGTTGTGCCTGCCCGAGCCTCCCGGCTGGGCGGCATGCGTGGCGGCAGCGGGCGCAGCAGCTGGAGGGGCAGGTGCGGCCGCGGGGGCCGGTGCTGCTGCTGGCAGGGCAGCAGGAGCGGCAGCAGGGCCGGCAGCCGCAACTGCAGCAGCGGCAGTGCCGGCAGCGCTGCCGGCAGGTCCCTCCATCCCACCAGCATTGCCTGCAGACAGGGGAGAAGTGGAAGCTTGCGCCTGAGAGCACACTGCCAGAGCATGGGTGCCTCACCGCACACAGGAACCAACAGCAGCGTGCGATTCGGATGCCGCCAAGCCTCACAGTCCATCCATTCCAAACCGCCAAAACCCCAAGCCGTCCACTCACCGCCCGCTCCGCCGCCCTCCTCGCCATCGCCGCCCGGCAGCACGCCCAGCTCAAACTCCGCATCAGAGTCTCCCTCCTCATCCATCTCCTCCTCCTCCTCATCCAGCAGCTCGTCCTCCTCAAACATGTCGAAGAACAGGTCGTCCCAGTCGAACATGAGCGGCAGCGGCGGCGGGATCGGGAACGCGCCGCCCGCCGGGCCGCCC
>VFQQ010003169.1_pt1 | contig 16472 bp, 27 predicted proteins | sample 3512341 | NCBI WGS metagenome assembly VFQQ01 (sample SAMN10412373, study PRJNA504923) | tailings metagenome | isolation source: Relicate 2 Philex TSF1 revegetated site | place: Philippines: Tuba, Benguet | collected 2017-08-29 | reverse complement strand
CCCTGGGCAGCAGGCTGTGTGAGCTGCTGCTACTAATCAGTGGCATTTATCTCTCTCTCTGGCCCGCAGCGCCCGGCATGCACTCGCGTGCCGGCTGTCAACCCTGCCCCACAACAAGTGCCATGCCCCTCTCAGCGCACCGGTACACGTAGCCCTGGACGTGCAGGTACTGCAGCGCCAGCAGCACCTCGCAGGCGTAGAAGCGCACCACCTCCTCCTTCAGTCGCTTGCTGCACACAGTGGGTTGAAAACAGGTCGGGTTTGGGGCGTGGCATGCGCGAAATGGGGGTATGAGATCCTATCCTGAATCCCATGCCAGTGTAGCGGGGGAAATGAGCATTGGGGCAGAGGGCATGGCAGGGGCAGGACGGGGGCGTGAGATCCCAAGGCAGGATGCTGAGGCGGAGGGGCCGCAGCATGGCGGGTGCCGATGCAACAAATGTGCTGTGTGATGACGCGACAGCCAGCTGCCACCCCAGCCAGCCCCCGCACCGCTCCCCCCTCACTTGGGCTGCGAGTTGAGCAGCGCATACAGCTCGCCGCCGTTGCAGTACTCCAGCAGGAAGTGCAGGTGCGTGTCTGTGTGGGAGGCAGGCAAGAAGTGGAAAGGATGGGTGAGCGTTGTAGATGCTGGCTTGCAGGGGGTGGCTGGCACGGCGCATGAGCTCCAGGCGCATTGGCGGAGACAGCAGGCATTGGAACATCACACATGCACACTATAACGCAACAGCAATGGCCTGCAAAGCCAGTTGGCCCTCGCTGGCCCTCACTGCGCGCACCTGTCTGCAGCGTGCCATACAGGCTGGCCAGGAAGGGGTGGTCCACGGCCGACAGGATTGCCTCCTCTGTGCGCACGCGGCCCACCTGCAGGAGGGCGGCCCAGCAGCATGGGTGCCACAGCGAGCAGTGCAGAGGTTGATAGGCTGCGCTGCTTGCTGGCACCGCTGGCCTACAAGCACGCGCACCTTGCTGCGCCCTGGCACTCCTCACAACTGTTACATTCACAGCACAGCAAGCCAGCCTGCAACAGCACAGCCGGCCCTCACGGCCGCTGCCCTCCTTGTTGCGCTCCAGCATCTCCTTCTGAAACCTGCTACTAGGTTCTCCCACCTGCTACTAAGTACTCCCAACAAGGTGCATCCCGTGCAAAGCCACCCCCGCCCACCTTGTTGCGCTCCAGCATCTCCCGCTTCTCAAGCGACTTGAGCGCAAAGCGCTGGCCGGTGCCCACCAGCTGCACCAGGTCAACCATGCCAACGTCACCGCTGCCCAGCTGCTTCACCTGCACAGGCGATCAAGGGGAGAGTGGGGCGGGGTGGAGTAGGGTGTGGGTGGGTGGGATTGGGGCGGGTGTTCAGGCAGGTGCGCCATGCCCAAAGGCAGAAGTTGGTGCAGCATTCCGCGGTCTTTTCTCAGATCCCTGATCAGTAGCAACTCTGCCCGAGCCCCATGCGCACCCGCGAGAAGTGGCGCAGGCGCAGCTTGCCGTCGCGCGCCACCACTGCCGCCAGCGCTGCCGCGGCTGGGTCCAAGCGGCGGTGCGGCTTGGGCTGCCGCAGGCCCGTGGGGAACGTGGCCCAGGGGTCCACACCCACCCTGCGATTGGGTGAAAGTTTGGGCAGAGCAGGTGAGAAGCGGACCAAGGAATGAAACGCCTGCACATGTGTGCCATGCAACGCTTGCAAACATTGCTGCGCCACCGGGCAAACCGGACAGGGCAGCCAGCCGCACGCAGGTTGGCAGCCAATATGGCACTGCACAACAGCGGTTCGTTTGCAAACCCAGCTCACCAGTTCATGCTCTGCAGCGCCTGGCCGACCGCGTTGGCTGCCTGGCGGCCCACGGGCGTGGCATCTGCCACAGTCGGGTGCTCCGTCACATCCACTTGCACGCCCACCAGGAAGCGCGGCCGGTCCTCAATGTCCCTGGGCAGGGTTGAATATTGGGGTGCAGGCATCATAGTTGGGTACTTGGGCAGCCAATGGTGCTGGCTTGAGTCGAGTGCAAGCCATGAACGCTGTGCATGCTCAATAGCAGCTGGCTGGACAGACTAATGAGCAGTGTTGACAGACATTGCCGCGCCGCATGTCAGGCAGTCCAGCTGCATAAGGCTGCACATGCGCTGCCTGCCTGGCTGCTCACTTGATGGGCGCCACGGTGAGCATGTTCCAGAAGGCCTTGCCCGTCTTGGTGTAGTTGAGCAGACGCACCTGCAGGCAGGGCAGGGAAGACAGTCACCTTGAGCGTCAGAGCACATTGCGCAACAGCCCACGCTGAGTTGCCATGTCCCCGGAACAGCACAGCCGCAATAACATCAAGCCCCCGCTCTGCAGCATCCCTGAAAGGCGGCCGCACCGTGCACTCGCGCCCCGCCCGGATCGCTGCCTTCAGCTCCAGCACTGCCGCACGATCCGTGTCGGGGCCTTGCAGGAAGCGGCTGCAGGGAAAGGGGCGGGCAGACAGGCAGCAGGAAGGGTCAGGCACTGGACATGTAGCCCTTGCTGCCACCCGTGCGCAGGCTGCGACGCCGTGCTGTTTGCCACACCAGTTCTGCAGCCTGCAACGCAACTTGCAGTGTGTCCAGCAACTCGTGGCACATACAGCGCAGCGCAAAGGCGATGCGTGCCACCCGAACCCCACAACACTGCAGCCCTCACCAGTTGCGTCCCAGCACCTCCTCTCGGCGGTAGCCGGTGAGCCGCAGGAACGGGTCGCTGGCAAACACGATGGGGCAGTCGGGCAGCGTGGGGTCGGCAATCACAAAGTTCTGCGGCCGGGGAAGAGAGGGAAGTGAGCAATTCAGTATGCGGTGTGGCGCAGGGGTTTGGTCAGGCCAGGGACTGCTGATGGCGCAACAATGCACGACTGCGGTGCCTCCTGGGCCAGGATTTGCGCAATGGCAGCAAGGCAGCGTCTGAGATGCGGGCACATGCCCGCCGCCGCCCAGCTGCCCAGCCGGCCTGCTTGCTGCCTGCAGCGGCGGTGCAAGCTCCTCAGCTGCTAACCCGCTGCACGCACCGACTGGATGCGCTCCACCGTTGTGGCCAGATCCAGCGCCACACGGGGCAGGGCCCGTGAGGGCGAGCCGCGTGACAGCCGCACCTGCGCAGCAGCGGCAGCAGAAGGCGAGCTTCCATGGTTAATGTGTGAAAATGGTGGCTAACCGGTCGGCAACCACTGAGCACTGTGGATCTGCAACTGCTTGGCATCATCGAGGCCGCTTGGCACCGCGGATCGCAAGCACAGCAGGCGCCCCAAACCGCCTGGGCCTGGCGGCTAAATTGCGCAGCTGCGCTGCCGCCACCCACCGGCGTCTTGCCGTCATCCTGCTGCACCGCCATCAGCACATCGTCCACAATCGGCTTGGCCACCGTCTCCTTGAGGCTGCAGGGAGCAACAACACAGGGCACAGCATGGCAGCAGTTCAGAGCTCAGCGCGGCAGCCTTGGGCTGTGAGCAGGGGTGCCGCACGGGCATGGCAGCAGCCGCAGCGCAGCGCAGCCGAGATGCAGCAAGGCGTGCTAGCGGTACAGCACAGCAAGCGCCATGTTTGCTTTGCTGCCCCATACTGCCACGCACCGGTCGTCGTAGTGCACCAGCACCGGCACGCCGTTGGAGTCTGTGTACGCGCGGCCCTCGGTGCGGTTGGTCACATCCACCTGCAGCGTGGTTGGCAGAGCAGGACGCAGCAGTGTGAGCAGCATGCACTTGTGGCTGGGAGCAGTAGATGCAGCAGTGTGAGCGACATCCAATTGCGCAGCAGCAGCGGCAGCAGCAGCATTGCGGCATCCACACAGCTGGCGCCACATGCAGCAACAGCAGCGAGCTGCGATGCAGCCCGATCCAGCAGCTACATTGCATTGCTACACAGCACATCATCGCAGTGGAGCCCTGCTCCGCCCTCCGCACCTGCACGCCCACAAACTTGATCACGCGCCCCAGCTCGTCCTTGATCGGCGTCATGGTCAGCAGGTTCCAGAACGGGGTGCCGTCCTTGCGGTCTGCACCAGGCGGAGCGCCGAGGGGGCAGAGCATGTGAGGACGGTTGCACGTGTAGCTCAGCACAGCATGCGGCAGCGCGGCATCCGATGTAACATGCAGCAGCAGGACAGCTGGAAGGCAGGGTGCTGCCTACGCCCCCTGAAGAGCAGCTGCAGCTCACAGTTGAGCAGGCGCGTGCACACGGGGGTGCCGTTCTTCACCGCATCCCGCAGCTTCTTCACATCCTTGGGATCGGTGCCCTCGCCTTGCAGGAAACGGCTGCGCATTGAGAAGGGGCACAACACAGCGCGGAGCTTGAGGTCCAGCGGGCCGCTGAGCAAGCGCAGCCCTGTTGCCAGCGCATGCCGCTCCGCCGCCATCAGCAGCAGCTTTGCGTGGCATCCTTGAGGCGGCGATGCCGCAGGTAACGGAGCTGATTGGCGCATATCAAAGACACTGGACAACCCAGGAATGCCGCCACAAGCAGAAGCTGGCCAATCAGCAACGCTAAGGAGCAGCACCCAGCCAGGCACATCCTGCGGCCGAGCGAGCAGCGCAACAGCAGGCATGCTAATGCAAATGGAACATCTGCGCTCACCAGTTGTGCCCCAGAACCTCCTCCATGCTGTAGCCCGTCATCTGCACAAACCTGCGCATAGAAATAGGGCGCATGCGCAGATAAGAGTCAAGCGCCCATACGGCATCAGCATCAGCTCTTGGGCGGGAGCGGTAAGGTCCCCCACCCCCATGCAGCGCCCCGGGCCTCACCCCTCGCTGGCATAGATGAGCGGGCAGTCTGGCAGCGTGGCATCGGCCACCACAACTGCAGCAGAGGGGCGGCGGGGGTTGATGAAGGAACGAGGCGGGGACGAGCGGGCAGGGCCACGAGCGCAGGCGGGCGGGGTGCCGCAGTCGCAGGAACGGGCTGCCGAGCACCGCCGCCGCTGCGCAAACTCCTGCACCGGTGATCCTGAGCTGAAATTTGGGCCTGAAACGCTGGCTGGGGGGCCCAGAGCCCTCCCCGCGTCAGAACTCACAGGTGTGCCTCAGCGTGGCAAGCGCGTTCACCACCTGACTTTGAGCTGACGGCAAATTCTGTAGACAGAGCAGACAGCGGAAACGTGCAGAAACGGGGGAGGTGAGTTGTCGAGCGGTGCCGAGCGGGGCTTTCAAGCAGCGTGTTGCTGCCCGATGAGTCCCCAGACGCATCCCAGACGAAACCAAAGCCTTAAAACCGACGCAAGGGAGCCCACCTGCGCCGGGGGCGCCATACTGAGCCCGCTATGCCCTCCTCCTGCTCGCCTTGGGCATGCCACGGCCCTGAGCCGGACCCAAAGATGCCTGATAGCTCCCCAGCGCGCGCTCTCGCCGTGCTCTGCCACGCCAGCCTTCTCACTTCGTGATCGGGGCCTGATTGCCCGAGCTGAGCCCTCCAATGCTCCTATGCACCCAAATGCAGCTGCATCCAAACCCTGGGCAGCCGATTACACGATCAGGGGAGCGGCAGAGCCATCAGTAGGGGGTGTAGCGCTGGCCGCCGCCGCCACTGCCGCCGCGCCCGCGCCCGCGCCCGCCGCCATAACTCGAGCCACTGCCACGGCCACCACCACCATAGCCGCTGCCGCTACCGCGCACAGGGCCGCCCGCGCCGCCCATGTCGCCACCGGCCACAGCGCCGGGCGCCATGCCGCCCATCATGTAGCCTATCTGCACATTTCGCAGCGGTACCGAGGGCAGCAGGATGAGGTGTGACGGGCAAACCGAGTGCCGCGCTCCAATGTGCATGTGCCGAGGATGCTGCAGCTCTGCTGCAGTCGAAATATCGCGATGCAAGCAACCCTGGTCTTGCCGCTTCAAACAGCTGTAAGGTTTGGGGGCCTGAGCCACGGGGGGTCGCAGTCGGGGGGCACACCACCCGCGCTGCGAACCCTTTGCCCTGGGAGACCTTCCCCCTGACCGCACCTGGCCATTGGGCAGCTGCACAGGCACCAGCTGCACCAGGCTGTTGCCCATCATCATGCCCATGCCGCCCATGCCTGCGGCACACGCATGGAGCAGCAGCTTGGCATGTAGGCAGCTGACATGCCAGGCACGGTCGAGCAGGGCACAAATGCCAGCACACTGTGCGGCTGCCCCCCAGCTGCATGCAATGCTAAATGCAGCAGCTTTCCCTCCACACGCTGCTGCTCCTCACCTGCCATGCCGCCCATGCCTGCAAGGCCCATTGCGGGCATCGCCATGCCAGCCATGCCACCAGCCATGCCGCCGCCCATGCCGGCGCCGCCGTCACCGCCGCCATAGCCGCCGCCGCGGCCGCCGCCCTGCTGCTGGTCGCGCTGGTCCGACTTGCCGTAGCGCACCTGCAGGATCAGCAGGGACGGAGGAGGCCAGTTAGCTTTCCACACATGGCCTCCATGACGCCATTCTGAAATGCACAGGTCCTGCTGAGAGCCCCCAGTGCGCGCAAGCTGCCCACCAGCGGGGCAGCAAAGCAAGATGCACACAGCATGCCGTGCTCACATTCAGCTGCACGCCCTCCACCTCGGGCTTGTTGTCGTCCTCCACAGCGCGCGCAGCGCCCTGCAGGCAGCACAGCATTGCTGTCAGCATAATCACTGCTTGAGACAACATGCTGATTCCAACGGGCTCAAGCGGCCCGCACATGCACATGGGCATGCACATAACGCTTGCGCATGACAGGGCGCACCATGCGGTCGCGGAAGTGCAGGAAGCCAAACTTGGAGTGCGAGTCGCCCTCGCGCGGCCGCGGGATGTGCACGCGCTCAATCTGCATGGGTGATGGCGGGGGGCATGTTCGTTGAACAAACAGGATAGCAGGTGGCGGCCGCAACTGGCACCTGCCAGCACATGCCAGCCAATGATCCCTGCCCAACATGGAGCCCACCAATCAAACACAAGCATCTCCATGCCTGCCCTGCATCCTGCTCCCAGCCAGACCCCAGACCAGCTTGACGCGCTATCCGACTCAACCCACCTCGCCATAGTGCTGGAACAGCTCGCGCAGCCGCTCCTCGTTCATGCCGGGCGGCAGGTTGCCCACAAACACGTTGCGCTGCCCGCTGGCGCCGCCGCCACCGCCGCCGCCACCACCGCCGCCGGCGCCGCCGGCACCGCCGGCTTCGCGGCTGACATCCGCATAGTCCACAGTGGGTGCCTTGTCGCGGATCCTGGGGCGGTGCGGTGGTTGGGAGCAGAGTCAACAACAGGAAGCTCAGCCTGCAGCGCATTGTAGCCGCCATGCCCAGCACAAGCTCAGGGACAGCTGCAGGCATTGCATGGCATGGCTGCATGCCAACGCCAGGGCAACCAGGCTGGGGGTTGGCAGTGGCCCCAGGCGGGGTTTAGGGCGGTGCGGCGGGTGTGGGCAGGAGGCCCGTGGCATGGGCCAGGCGGGAGCAGGCGGCAGAGGGGAGGCGGGTTAGGGTGGGTGTGAGCATTGTGGGGGCACTCACTTGAAGTCGGGCTGAGAGAGCGTGTGTTTGGCGGCGGCGGCGCAGGCGGCGTTGTAAAATTCAAGGAAGCAGAAGCCGCGGTTCTGCTCAGGGTGTGCGGGGTCCTTGCTTTTCACCATGTCAATCTTTTCCAGGCCTGGCGGAGTGCGGCGGGTGGGGAGTGCCAGGGGGGCAAGGGGGCGGGCAGCGGAGGAAGCAGGGGTCGGGAGGGGCGGCCAGGGGATGTGGTGTGGCATGGGCCGGCGCAGGGACAGGAGGCAGGGCCAAGGGAGGCGCGGGGGGGGGGGGGGGGGCGGGCGCCCAGCGGACCAGAGCATGCAGCAGCAGTTGCGCTGCCTGGCCGCCCTGCTGGCAGCCAGGGCAGCACGGGGCGGCTCACCTTTGACCAGCGGGCTCAGCAGGTCGAACAGGTCCTCCCGGGTCAGCTCGTGCGGGATGCCGCCCAGGAACAGCTTGTTCTTGGCCTGGGACGGCTGGATGCGCACCTGCGGCGGCGCAGCGGGGGTTGTCAGGCGGGCGGGGAAGCGGCTTGTTCGTTCGATTGGGGGAACAGTGGAAGGTTTGCTGGTGGCCTTCAGCCAGAACGCGGGAGCACGCACATGGCTCGGCAACGCCTCAAGCACGCAGCAGGCCGCACCTTCTGGCCCGGATAGTCAGGCAGCTCCCGCATGTTCAGCTGGTCCTGGGCCGTCAGCGCCGCCTCCCTGGTGTAGTACCTGGAATGGGACGGCAATTGCGAGGGTGTTGAGCCATGCCTGAGGGCAGGGTTGGCTTGGCTGCGGCAAGGAACGCCGCACCGTTGCCCTCAGCGCGGAGCACCCAGAAATGCGCGGGGCAGCGCCCAGCACCCAGCTCACTTGACGAAGCCGTAGCCGCGGTTCTGGGAGGGGTTGTTGGGGTCGCGGATCAGCTTGGCGCTGTGCACGTCGCCCGCCTCGGACGCAAAGTCGCGCAGCTGCTGCTCCCCCACCGTCTTGGGCAGGCCGCCCACAAACACCTCGGTGCCGTGGGGCGGCAGGGACAGCGGGTCCTCGCCGCCCTGCGCAGGGGCGGAAGGTAGGGGAGGCAAGAGTGTGGGTGAGCAGGGGGTTGCGGCTGCAAGCAGTGCAAGGTCCAGCGGCGAGGCGGCGACAGGGAGGCGGCGGCGGGCCGGTGCTGCTGTGGGGCGCCGGCGCTGCTTGGGCGGCGGGCCAACCCACCGCATCGGCCATCGACACGTCCATGGCTAGCGGAGGGGGCGTCCGACTGCAGAACGGGGCAAGGAGCGGCGGGTGTGAAGGCTGTGGGCCCGCTGGGGTGCTTGTACAGCATCCGCAGCAACCACAGCCCCTGGCGATGCAGATCGGGCGCACCCTCTAGCTGCTGGGACGCCTGCACGGACGGGGCGAGGTGCCTGTCGCCTGTGCGGGCTTCCTGGGTGCGGTCGCTGCCTTGGCAGGTGATCGTGGTGTCGAGATGAGTCGCTGAGCGGCCCCGGCGTGACGGCAGGGAGGCAGGACAGCCCCAGCAGTCGCAGCAGGCCCTGCAAAGTTTGGTGCGTTGTTTCGAGCGTGGAGCAGTCTCCAGGTGCATCCCACCGCCAATGCCACTTTTCTGCAGCCATGGGCACTGAAAGCGAGGAGCTGGAGCTGCCGGACTGGAGCGCCGGCTTGGCGGCCGAGACGTTTGATTGCTTCACGGTCAAGAAGCCGCTGGCGCAGGTGCGGAGAGGCTAAGAGAGCCAGCAGACGCCCGCAGGCCGGCGACAGCCACACGCAGCCGCACGCAGCCCGAGGCTCCCTCGCTCCCGGCCCCTTTCTGCCCGCAGGCGACGCTCCGGGATGGCAACACGCAGCGCGTGACCGCCCTGGGCGGCTGGAAGGCGGCACCGGCGGCGGCGGCACCGGCGGCGGCAGGTGGGTGGCGGCAGCAGGGCGGCACGGCCTGTGCACACCGCTTCCCTGCTGTTGCCGTGCCCTGAAAGGCCCACACCACTCCCCACATTTACGCAGGAGTGGTGAAGCCTGCTGTGCCGGCCACCGCGCCCGCTGCAGCCCCGGCAGTGCCAGCGGCGTGCAGCCAAGCGGACGCAGGTACGCAGGCTTGTTTCCGTGCCCCTGCTTGCCTGCTGCCTAAAGGCCCTCCTTTCTGACTCTGAACCGCCACCTCCCCTCCTGCCACCCGTCTGCGCCTGCAGAGAACGATGCCAGCGGCGCCGCTGCAGCCGTGGAGCCGCCCTGCAGCGTGCGGCGCACCCACACCCCAGGCCGCACTGGCCTGACCGCCAGGGCCGTGCGTATGCCGAGCCGGCTGGGCACCACGCCGGGCGCCAAGGCGCCCCCGCAGTTTGAGGTGCCGCTGTCGGCGCGGGCGGTGGCGGCAGACGCCGCCCCCGCCACCGGCAAGAACCTCAAGTCCATCCTCAAGCGCCTCAACTTCTCCGCCACCAAGGCGCGGGCGGCGGCAGCAGCCCATGCCGGCGACGAGGCGCCGTCCACCGCCGCAGCGGCGGCAGCGCCAGTCCCTGGGGCTGGCCCCGCGGTGCAGAGCACCATCAAGCAGCTGCGCTTTGATGTGGGTGCCACGCCAGCGCTGCCCACGGCAGCCAAGCCTGGCAGCCGCCATGTGTCCTTTGACGCAGCCACCGTCAGCCCGGCACCGCGCGGCAGCCGCCTGGGGCGCAGCAGCGGTGCCGGGACCGCGCCCGCCAGTGCGATGCGCACGCCTGAGCCCCCCATCCAGGAGGAGGCCAGCGGCAGCGGCAGCGAGGACGGCGGCGCCGGCGCCGGCAGCGTGAACAGCGCGGCGGCGGGCCACACCCCGTACGACCGCCGTCTGTCGTCGCTGTTCCGCAAGTACCAGGTGGCGGGCACCCCTGAGCTGGCAGATGCTGACCTGGAGGACCTGGTGGCTGATGGTGAGCGACGGCTGGCTGTTGGTAGGCGGGTGTGGCTGGTTTGGTCTGCAGCTGCCTCCCTGCGGTTGGGTCTGCGAGTGTGTCACAGGTCGCACGTCTGCTGCTCAATGAAGGTCGATAGCATGCCATAAGTAAGATTGCAACTAGCTCGCACAGCCTGCTGCCGATGGGTCTCACTCCTGGCTGCGATGCAAACGTTTCAGCCTGCTCCCTGACACCTTGAGCCCTCCCTGCCCTGGCTCATCTCTTGCAGGCGCGGTGCGCTCGCCATCCTGGAAGCGCCTCTCCTCCGCCTCGGTGCCCGAGTCCATCAAAGAGCTGGCCAAGAAGTACACCTCGGACGGGGAGCTCAGCCTGCAGGGGCTCAGCATCAGCCCGGCACTCAGTGCGGCAGCGGGCCGTGAGGCGGAGGCGGAGGCAGCCACGCCGCAGCAGGCCCGGGCGGGCACGCTCAGGGATGGCAGCAGCCCGGCCATGGCACCCACGCCCCACGATCTGGTGAACAGCATCATGAAGCGCAACGAGCTGTTTGAGGGCTCGCCCTGCGAGGCGCCGGCGTCTGCAGCAGGGGCAGCGGCAGCAGCCGGCAGCAGCTCGGCCCAGCAGGCGGCAGCGCCGGCAGGCCCGCTGTCGCCTAACTCAGCCGTGGCGCAGCTGCTGGCGCCCGTGCTGCTGGCCACCATCAGGGAGATTGATGGCGCAAAGCAAGCGCAGAACGGTGCGTTGAGTCAGGTTGGATAGGCTGGCCTGGGAACTGACCAGCATCGCAGTCATCGCTGTTTGGACGCAGATCAATGCAGTTCTGGTGCGAATCAACGCTGCTGGCTGCGTTACTGCAGGCCATGCTAATTCCTCCTCACAGCTTTCCCTCCTCTCGCCTCTTCTCCCCATGCAGCCTCCCCAGCGCCTGCCGCCAGCCCCAGCGTGGGCAGCCCCGCAGAGTTTTATGGCTTCCCGCTGGCCCAGGAGCTGAGTGCCACGCCCAACACCGCTGCTGCCCCGCGCTCCGCCTCGGTGGACGGCGTGCCACGCAATGCAGACGGCATTCCCACTGTGACGCCCCACACTGTGACAGTGCGGCGTGGCAGCCGCGGCGCCAGCCTGGCGGCCGTGCTGGAGGAGGAGAGCGAGCTGGCTGCCAACCTGTTTGACTGCTTCAGCCCGCTGTCCGCCGACCATGCCTTCACGCCGCCCGAAGGCGACGATGCTGCCAGCCCCAGTGCTGCGGATGGCGAGGGCGGCAGCTACAGCCCCCTGGGGGACGGCATCAGCACCGCAGGCGCAGGTTTCGGCAGCTTCTCTGCTGGGCAGGGCGGCGCTGCTGCGGCCACCCCAGCTGCAGATGTGGGCGGCGACTTTAGCTTCTTCCCTGCAGCGGTGCCGGGTGGCCAGGCAGAGGAGGGGACTGCAGCAGGCGCCACCCCTGAGCTGCCTGGCGGCGCTGCAGCAGCTGCTGCGGCGGCCGCAGGAGGCAGCTACGTGTCGCCAGAGATTCTGGGCTTCTACGAGCAGGCACAGCGTGCGGCGGGCAGCAGCCAGGCAGGCACCAGCAGCCAGGCTGCCGGCCTGGGCACTCCTGCACTGCCGAGGTGCGATGGAATGGGTGGCAGTGCTTGCTGATGCTTGCTGATGCTTGCTGGTTACCTGCATTCATCAGTCCTGCATGTTGCAAGCTGCGTCATCACTGCCCTGGTGCCCTGCCTGCAGGTCGATCATCAAATCGGGCCGCCCGCTGAACGAGGCGGGCACCCCCGTGCTGGGCCATGCGCAGCGCGCACCTGCGGGCGAGGCACCGCCCCACACCATCACCAAGGAGCTGCAGGTGACCTTGTGGCTTGTCAAGCGTGGGGGCCGGCATTGCAACTGTACTTGGCTCAGTTTGGGAGCCATGGTTGCAGGAGCTGGCAATGTAGCTCTGATTAGCTGCAGTTGATTGCCCGCTTGTGCAAGCTTGATGACCGCTAGTGCTCCGCTGCGCTGTCTGCAGGCCCTGATGCGTGACCTGCGCCTGGAGGACCCAGCAGACCTGGAGGAGGTGAGGGACGGCTGTGCTGTTGGCCGCTTGTGCAGCAAGGGAGGTTGAGCTGCTGAGCAGGGTGTGCATGCGTATGAGTGCTGCACGGCAGGCAGTCCTAGGATGGTGGACAGCTGGCCTGCTGCTGCATACCCAGCTGCGCTCACTCCTTGCCTGCAGATGGGCACCGTGTCCACGCTGAGCCCGGTGCGCGCAACGGGCTCGCTGCGCGGCTTCCTGGGCGGCCTCGCCCGCGCCATCACGCCGGTGCGGCGCTCGGCGCGCAAGAAGGCGTCCGGCAAGCCGCTGGAGGCGATGCTGGAGGAGACGGGCTTCTCGTACGGTGCGGCACCGCTGCTTGCTGTGGTGCTGTTTGGGTTGATTGCAGATGATGCTGCGTGAACTCTGGTGCAGCCATGCACTTTTCTTCCCAGTTGCAACCTTTTTACCAGCCCGCATGGCGCCAGGCTCATTGCCCGGTGCCCACTCCTCTTCCCACCGTCCCTCCTACTCTGCAGTGCCCAACGCTGCGCTGATGTCGGAGGACGCGCCGCCCAAGCAGGAGGCAGCCGAGGCCAAGGCTGCGCGCAAGGCGGCGCGGCAGGCGGACAGCCAGGTGTCGGCAGAGCCTTCGCTGGCAGACATGGCCCGAAGCAGCGCCGCAGAGCAGGGGCAGGCCAAGGTGTCCAGCGCAGCGCCCAGCCGGCGCTACAGCACACGTAGCGCAGCACGGGCAGAGGACGGAGTGGAGCAGCCGCAGGAGGAGCCAGCGGAAGCTGCTGCTGCCACCACTGCTGCTGCCACCCCTGAGGCCTCACTGGTAGCGGGGCGCCGCATGAGCCTGCGCCGCCTGCGCACGCCGATGCAGCAGGCTCACCTGGAGGGCGCTGAGAACGAGGGCTGCACCCCTTCTGCCCCCACCGCGGCTGACACGCCCGTGGCCCAGGATGCCTCGCCACAGCTGGCGGAGAGCCCCATCTACTCGCATGCAGCAGAGGCGGCAGCAGAGGCGGCCACCCCCGGCGAGCGCGCCTACAGCCTGCGGCCTAGCACTGTGCAGAAGACGCGGCAGAGCCTGGGCACGCCGCTGCAGCCCGCCAACACGCCGTCTGGCGCCGCCAGCGGCAAGAAGGAGCGGCGCGGCAGCAAGCCGCAGCTGTCGCCCACAGAGCAGGGCATCCGCGCCTCGCTGCGCCGCTCCGCCCGCAAGAGCCGCGGTGCAGCCAGCTGAGCTGGGCGCTGGGCATGGCCTGCTGCGCTGTGATGCGCCCCTGCCGATCACCTTTTTGCGTTGCGCGCTGCTGGCATGTGTAAGCAGCTGAGTAGTAGCACCAAAGCTCCCCTGAGCTGGAATGGCAGGCTGGATGGGTGCAACAATAACAGCGCAGAGTGGGGAGCAGAGCAATTGGACAGGGTAGAATCAGTGCTGAGCAAGCGGGCTGGGGGGAGAGGCAGCGGGAACAGAGGCATGGCAAACAGGGTGGCAGAGCAAAATACACGAGCAGGCTTCCAACGCTCAGGAAGGTCTTAGGAGGGATGTCACTGCCGGCCCCGCTGGCACTCGCTGCTGCAGCGGGTCAGGCAGTTGTCATTCCAGGCCGGCACCTGGTGCACCGCAGTGCACACCGCTCGCTGGCAGGCGTCTGTGCAGGCATCCACTGTGCTGGTGCCGCACACCGTCACGCATGTGTTGGGCGTTGCGTCCTGCAGGGGGTGGAGATGGAATGGGCAGTACATTCGAGATAAGGGAGTGCTGCAGAGCTGCGGAAACTTGCATGAGCTGTGGCTGGAACACCAGCAGCTGAGCAGGCACATCAGCCAGGGCAGAGCGCAGCGGAATGTCTTGTCTGCAGAGCGCCCAGCGGAAAGTCGACAGCCTGGGCTGTCATGAGCAAGCCAACAGGCATGCCGACCTGCTTGCTTGCACTGTTATCAGCTGTGCACTGCGCTGGATTCTTACCTTGGCCAAGCCGCCCATGCGCCGCATCAGCCTCGGCGATGTGCACACGCGCTCACACACGAACACGGGGTCAGCCGATGCATCATCCAGCCTGCAGAAATGTGCAGTGCAGCCGCAATGGGGTGGTGCATAGGCAGCGGCATGCGGCAGTGTAGTGTACATGAGCAGAAGGCAACGGTGAAGCTATATGGCATAATGACAGTGCACAAAGTGCCGAGGAACAGGCTGCGAAACTCTGGCAAAACTGGCTAGCCAAAATGCCGCACCTGGATGCAGGGCTGTTCTCCTCCTTGGGCTTGCCGCCGCGCGTGAAAGCTGCTTTGAGGGTGGCCGCAGCCGGCACAACCAGCGCTGCTCCCCACCAAGGATTGACCTGCGAGACGAGCAGGTGTGGCAGGGAAGTCGGGCAGCAGGCAGGAGTAGCATGAGCATGGCCGCCGGCAGGGCAGGGGGCTGATTGGCGGCTGCAGCAGGCGGCGGCGCCGCCGCAAGGAGCAGCCAATCGTCTGCTCGTTGAATGCCGCAGTCTCTATGCAAGTTTGAGGTTCATCGGGGCAGCTGCACGGCGAGCCGCGCGGCCTCAGTGCAAAACGAGCAGGGCAAACGACAGGTTGACCCGCTGCAAGGAGCCGCTCGTCTACTTCCAACAATCCATGCGATCATCCGAGGCGATCAAGCACACCACGGGGCTCAGCAGCGGCCTCACCATCGCTTGAGTTGCTTGGCGAGCCGGTTTACAGCAGCAAGTGGGCTGAACTCCAATCAAGCTGGTATGTAGCGGGGAGGAGAGCTTTGCAAGGCGAGGAGGGAGCCGCCTGATGATCAATGGGGGTGGGGGGCAGCACGATGCCGGCACCGCAGTCGTTCGAGCCTGGGCGGCCCAGGACAGTTATCAAGATGCTGGGATGAAAGGGATGTGTCGTTATTGAAGCATGGTGTGGAAGAAATCATATTTAAAGGCATGCATGGAGTCCAAATGAAAAACATAAACATGCGTTTGGGTGCAAAATGCGATGGCCAACCTTTGGCGTGACCAAGGCGCCAGCAGGCTGGTTCGGGGGTGCGTTCAGGGTGTTTGGGGTTGCGTTCAGGGTGCTGTGCGTCAGATGGCGAGGTGACGAGCAGGCTGGCTTGAGGAAGCGCAGGGGCTGCCCATAGCCCATGCTCACCAGTAGGCCCCGCTGCGGTTTGACGGCTCAAAGGCGGAGGCCACCACCCGCCCCTCTGCCTCGGTCAGCTGCCTGGCCAGCGCAGCGCAGCACTCTGGCAGCGGCACTTCTCCATGCAGCAGGGCCTCAGTGCTGATGTCTGCTCCATAGGCCTGCACACGGGTTGGCAGTTCAGGAAGACAGGAGCAGAGAAGTAAGATGCACACAGGCAGACGGGAGGGGATGTGCAGGCTGCAGGCTCCTGAACCAGGGCGGGCGACGGGGATCTCGACAACCTGGGATGCCGTCGCACCTTGCTGTTGCGGCCCTGGTCAATGGACAGGCTGGCGCAACTCAGCGAGAAGTCCACCTGCAGAGCAATGGGAGGGTGTGAGAAACACGGTGTGCAGGCGAAGTAGGCATTTGAGCAGCGGGCCCGCAGCAGTGCCAAGAAGGAGCCGGCAGCAGGACATTTCCCGGTAGGTTGCACTGGACCTGCACACTGCGCCATGTCCAAACTGCCGTGCACCAAGCATGCTGCACGCGTGTGCACACGCTGCGCGCGCTCACCATCATGCCGCGGGTCAGCATGCAAATCGCGAGGTCGTGGTTGCGATACGCCGCTGAGTCACTGCAGAGGGGTCCAGGGGTGAGTGCAGCTGCATTGCTTCTTGACTGCTTCAGGATGCTATGCAACATGGCACAGCCCAAGAGGGCAATGTGATGGTACGCCTGCTGCCGTGCACGCCCCATGCAAGCCCCTGCTGCAAGCTCCGCATGCTCCGCATGCAAGCACAGGTTTGCGCTACAGCTCACTGGCACCAAAGCGCACCCTTCATGCAGCTGGGCCAGGCAAATGCTCCACTCGGCTCCCAGCGCGAGGGTGCCGCCGCTGACAAACCGCTCCAGCGCGTCGTCGCTCATCACCCTGCCATGGGTAGGGTGGTGGCAGCGCGTGAAAAATACAATGCGCTGGGCTGGCAAGTGCATGCAGCAAGCT